>Ga0209606_1004408_pt1 | contig 13053 bp, 7 predicted proteins | sample AD_UKC057_MetaG_FD_184412 | JGI IMG/M metagenome (GOLD analysis project Ga0209606, IMG submission 184412) | Active sludge microbial communities of municipal wastewater-treating anaerobic digesters from USA - AD_UKC057_MetaG (SPAdes) (version 2) | ecosystem: Engineered > Bioreactor > Anaerobic >...
GCAGGGCAGGGCCGGGACGGCCCTGCGACACACGGCCAGGATGGCCGTGCCACGATCCTCAAACCGCTTCCCATCACATCTGCAATACGTGGCATGGGCGTCTCGCCCATGCGTCCCATGGGCGCCTCGCCCATGTGTCCCGCGGGCGTCTCGCCCGCAGGGCAGGGCCGGGACGGCCCTGCGACACACGGCCAGGATGGCCGTGCCACGGTCCGGATCAGATCTGCCACGGCTCGCGCATCGCGCGCGACAGGAAGCGGTTGGCCTGGTCGTCGCCGGGGAACTCCTCCTTCAGCGGGTCCCACTTGAGCGACCGGCCCAGCCGATACGCGATGTCCACCAGGTGCCCCAGCGACGCGGAGCGGTGGCCGATCTCCTGGTCGCAGCTCGGCACGTGCCGGGTGCGGATGCACTCCAGCCAGTTGGCGTGATGGTTGTTGTTGCCCGGGGTCACCTCGCGCGTCTCCAGGGCCAGCGACTCGAACATCTCCGCCGGGCCGCCCTCGACCAACCCCCCGGTGGTCATGGACGTCACCCAGCCGCGCTCGCCCACGAACACCCCCCCGAAGTTCCCCGCCAGCCGCGCGCCGGCGGGAACCGCCTTGTACACGTCGCGCACGACGCCCCAGTGCTCCACGTGGTGCAGCAGCGTCCCGTCGGCGTAGCGGCACGTCAGCGTCGGGTACTGCCCGCCGGACGGGTGGAAGATCTCCACCGGGCCGCTCCGCTCGGCGCCGATGGCGTACTGGATCACGTCGGCGGCGTGCGAGTGATAGCCCGTGATCGCCCCCGCGCCGAACGAGTCGCAGAACACCCACGGCACGACGCCGGGGATCGGGTTGCGGTGATAGGCATGATTGTACGGCCGCCACCGGCCCGGGCCGACCCACAGGTTCCAGTCCAGGCCCTCGGGCGTCGGCTCGGCCGGCAGCAAGGGGTCCCGCGGGTAGTACGACGGCGTGCCCGTCGGGATGTGGTACTTGCCCCAGAGTGTGAAGACCGACTTCACCTTGCCCAGCCCGCCGTCGCGGACGAACTGGCAGATCCGGCGGATGGTCGGGATGGACCGGTACTGCGTGCCCGTCTGGAACACGCACGCGTAGCGCCGCACCGTGTCGGCCATGCGGCGGCTCTCGTGGATCGTCAGCGAGACGGGCTTTTCGCAGTACACGTCCTTGCCCGCCCGCGCCGCCTCCGCCGACAGCAGCGAGTGCCAGTGGTCGGGTGTGACGACAACCACGGCGTCGATGTCCTGCCGCGCGAGCACCTCGCGGAAGTCGTTGACGGCAGCGCAGCCGCGATAGCCGCCCTTGCCCAGCCGGTCGGCGCAGGCCTCCTCGACGTAGGCCTTCGCGCGATCCCGCCGCAGGCGGTCCACGTCGCAGACCGCCAGCACCTGGACGCCCGGGTGGTTCGCCAGCAGGCGCATGTGGCCGCTGCCCATGCACCCGATGCCGATGAGACCCACGCCGATCCGCTCGCTCGGCGGCTCGGCCCGCAGCAACTGGGGCAGCACGTAAGGCCCGGCCAGCGCGGCCGCGCCCTTCAGGAATTGTCGTCGATGCATGGTGGAAGTCTGGTTTGCGGGCATCCTGTCGTACGGTGCGCGTGTGACCCGCGGTTTCGCGGGCCGCCCGCCCGACTCCGCCGCCGGGCCGGTTCGCATTGTACGCCGCGTGCACAACCGCGCCTACCCTCTTGGGCCGCGCGGCGGCGCGAACCCCGGCCGCCCGGAAGAGACGCTCGGCCAACCCCCGCCCGACGCGTTCTGCACCCCGGCTGACCCTGTTTGCACTGCGGCTGCCCCTGTTTGCACCCCGGCCGCGCGCGAAAAGCAGCGCCGAAACCCCCGGCTGCGCGCGAAAACCACCCGGCCGCGACCCCGTTTTCCGCCCGCCTTTGGTAGGACAATAGCCCTTTCCAAAGGACCGCGCTTATCCTACCCACCTTGCCCAGCCAGCGGCCACCCAAAGAAGTGGGAATGTGAACCGTAGCACTCTCAAGCAGCATGACCCGAAGGTTCAGCTTGTTCCGCGCAGTCTACTTCGCGTAGCGCACCGTCGCCCGGCCGTTGATGTCCACGTCGATCTCGTTGAGCACCAGCGCGGTCTGGTCGCGGGTCGCGGCGTAGTGGGCCAGCGCGCAGGCGGCCGACGCGGGGACCTTGCCGGTCCACGAGCGGCCCCAGAAGCGGAGCTTCACCGGCCGGTCGAGGTCGAGCATTCCCTGGAGCACGAAGACGCGGACCGAGGAGACGCCCGCAGCCTTGACGGTGATCGTGTTGGCGGCAGCGTCGATCTCGCCGTACATGCGGTACATCAGGCGGTCGGATTCCTTTCGGACCATCTTGTCGACGAGCTGCTCGGTGGGCTTCTCGCCCGGCGGCAGGCGGAAGCTCACGCCCCGCGCGAAGTCGATGGGCGGGTGGGCGAACTTCATGGCCTGGAGGTAGTAGCACCGCGCGTGGTGCGGCATGTGGAAGAGGTGCGCGGTCCGGGCCGGCGCGACGGTCCGCTTGTGGGTGGCCAGGTATGCCGCGAGCCTGCCCGGCGGGGGGAGGGCGTTGCCGTGGCCCACGCCCGGCAGCTCGGTGAAGGTGAAGTTCCGGTTGCCCAGTTCCTTGAGGCGGGCGGCGGCTTCCTGGCAGGAGTCGGCGATGCCGCGGGCCGGCGGGGCGACGCGGTCCTTCTCGCCCCAGATGGCCCACAGCGGCAGGTGGGCGAGGTTCTCGAAGTACGCGGTCGCCGTCGGCGGGCCGCCCTCGAACGCCGGCATGCCGGCCATCGGCACGGCCGCCGCGAAGACCTGCGGGAACAGCGTGCCCAGGTGCCAGGACATGTGCCCGCCGATGCTGTAGCCGGTGACGTAGATGCGGTCGTCGTCGACGTTCAGGCGGCGGCGCAGCCATGCCAGCGGGGCCAGGTACGCCTGCTCCTGGTACGAGCGCGAGTTGAACGCGTGCGGGCCCGGCATCGTCGGGCAGAGCAGCACGTACGAGTCGCAGGCCGGGCCGAGGAGGCTCTCGACGTGGCGCCCGAAGCCGCGGCCGTCACCGCCCGTGCCGTGGGCCGACAGCAGGACCGGAAGCGGCTTGCCGCCGTCATACCCCGGCGGGACGCGGAAGAAGAACTCGGCTGCGTAGGCGTCCCTGCCCTCGCCGATGTTCAGACTGGACTTCTGCCAGCCGCTCGGGAAACGCTCGTAGACGGTGTCGGCCTGGATGAGCGTGCGGAGGACCTCCACCCGCCCGCCGCAGGCAGCCAGCACCGCTTCCTGCGCGGCCTGCGCCGCTGCCGGGTCCTCCCGCGACATCAGGTCCTTCCACTTCTCGGCGGCCTGGGCGTCGGACTCGGCAGCCCGGAGCGGAGAGGGCCCGCCCCCGCACAGCGCACACAGGACGAGCGTCGTTAGCAGCTTGACGGCCTTCATGGAATGACTCCTGGCGCATAGGATAACGCGATCTCCGGTGGCTTGCGCGGTCTTTGCGATGCCGTCGGTCGCCTCGCGTTTATACTGCGCAACGCAACAGGTCCGCCCGGGTGACGGCCAACCGCGAGGAGACGTGACATGAGCAGCGTGAATCTGCGGATCGGCGCGATCGGCTTGGCGTTGACTCTGGCCGCCACGACGGCCTGGCCCGAAGACGCGAAGTTCACGGCCGGGCCGACCGTCACGAAAGAGGGAGGCCAGACGAAGATCTCCTTCAGCGTCTCGGCGGCCACCGACGTCGAGGTGGCGGTGCTCGACTCGCGGGGCGACGTGGCGCGTCATCTGGCCGCGGGGCTGCTGGGGCCCAACGCGCCCGAGCCGATGCGGAAGGAGTCGCTGGCCCAGGAGGTGTTCTGGGACGGCCGAGACGATGCGGGCAAGCCTGCGGCCGGGGGGCCGTTCAAGGTTCGCGTGCGACTGGGGCTGCAACCAAGACTGGCCAAGATCCTCGGCCGCAATGACAACACCCTGAGCGGCTCCATCTGCGCGCTGACCACCACCCCCCAGGGCGAGCTGTTCGTCCTGCTGGCCGACCCCTTCCGCGGGCGGGCGGAATTGCGAGTGCTCGACCGCCGAGGCCGGTATCTGCGCACCGTCATGCCTTACGCAGCCGACACCCCGGAGGCCCGCACCGAGCCGGTCGGGCACGTGAAGATCGACGGCCGGCGCCATCCGCTGGTCTTCAACGGGCAGGGCCACAACTTCTACCCGCTGGTCGCCGGGCTGCGCGGGCAGACGATGGCCTGGCACCCGGAGGGCTACCTTCTGGCGGCCAGCGCGGTCGGCTCGATGTGCAACCACGGTCCGCCGCGCCACCTGATCGCGTTTCATCCCGGGGGCGGCGCTCCGGAGAAGACCGGCTTCGTGGGTCCGCTGATCCGCAAGCCGCGGGGCTTCATGGGCGGATCGGGCGAGGGCGGCGCCATTGGCATGGACCGCCTGGCGGTCAGTCGCGACGGGCGATGGATCTACCTGGTCCAGGACTTCAAGCGCGGCTACTTGGAGAAGGGCGAGCGGCGCCACGGCGTCTACCGGCTGCGGTGGAGCGACAAGGAGCTGGGCGACGTGTGGCTCGGCGCGAAGGAACCGGGCGACGCAGACGCGCAGTTCAACGATCCCCAGGGCCTGGCCGTGGACTCGCAGGACCGGTTGTACGTCTGCGATCGCGGCAACGGGCGGGTCAAGGTTTACTCCGGCGAGGGCAGGCTGCTGGGCAAGTTCCCCGTCGGCGAGCCCGAGCAGATCGCCGTGGACCCAACCGGCGGCGAGATCTACGTGCTCTGCCGCAAGGCCCTGCGATCGTACGACATCATGGGCGCAGGCGGCGGCCCGGCCGTCCATTGCATCGTGAAGTTCGCGCCGTGGACGGGCGAAGCGCCGCGGGAGCTGGCCCGGCTGGAGTTCGACGTCAAGAAGCGCGTCGCCGAGTTCATGGCCTTGGACGCTTCCGCCGGCCCGCGCCGCCTGTGGGTGTCGTTCTACACCGGCTACAACCGCCCCAACGCCCTGGTCCCGATCGACGAGGAAGGCGCAGCCTTCAAGGAGGGCCAGCCCGCGGGCGAAAGCGGCGGGTTGCATTATCCCACCTTCCTCGCCGCCGACCCCAGGCGGAAGCGTCTCATCGTCGCCGAGTTCGCCTCCTCGCACTGCAACGTCGACCTGGGGAGCGGCGCGATGACTCCCATGCGGCTGCCCGGGAGCGACCTGACCTTCGACAGGGACGGCAACATCTACCTGATGGGCGGCTACAACTCCAACGCCCTGCTGCGCCTGGACGGCGAGGGCAAGCCGCTGCCCTTCCCGGCCACGGGCACAAACAAGCTGACGGTGAAATTCCGGGCCTACGGGCCGAACATGGGATTGCGCGGGCATTGCATCGCCCCAAACGGGGACCTGTATGTCCGGCGCTCGCCCGACCACGCCTGCGTTACCACGGTGGACGTCTGGGGCCCGGACGGCACGCCGAAGAAACCCGCCCTGATCAACGGGGCCGGCAGCGGTGATTCGGGCATCGGTGTGGACAACCGCGGCAATATCTACCTTGGCATGAATCTCAAGCCGGCCGACCAGCCCATCCCCGCCGATTTTGCCCGCGCCGTGCCCGGCCAGCCCTGGAAGTACTATCGCCAGGCGGACCGCAAGCCCCCGTGGAGCTACCTCTACGCCAATCCGTACCTCTTCCACATGGGCGCGATCTTCAAGTTCGCCCCCGAGGGCGGCCGGATCTACGGCAACTACAGTCCCAAGGCGCCGTTCATCGACGACGAACTCGCCTTGGCCAAGGCCCCGAGCGACGCGGCTGACTACAAGTCCGGCTACCTTCGCTGGGACGTGAAGGTGGTCGGTGCCAAGTGGCGATACGGCGGCATCGGGATCATCCCTCACTCCTTCGACGGCTTCACCGGCGACGACGGCTGCGAATGCCTCCAGTCGCAGTTGGATGTCGATCCCTACGGACGGGTATATGCCCCCAGCGCCTTCTATTCGTCGGTGGAGATGGTGGACTCGGCCGGCAACCGCCTGGCACGCATCGGGACGTACGGCAACGCCGACTCAGCCGGGCCGGGCAGCAGGATGCCCGAACCGGAGATCGCCTTCGCCTGGCCGGCCGAGTGCGACTATGCCGAGGCCGACGGACGGCTTTACGTCTCGGACAGCGTGAACCGCCGGGTGGTGGTCGTGAAGTTCGACGCCGCCGCGGTGAAGACGTGCGACGTTCCGTGACCACCCGCGTCGGCGTCGGCCTCCGCCGCGCTGCTGCGACACCGCCCCAGAAAGAAGAAGGGACAGCCGCCTGCTCCCGGCACGAGCGCGAGTCGAACGCGTGCGGGCCCGGCAGCGGTCTTTGCGATGCCGTCGGTCGCCTCGCGTTTATACTGCGCGGCCCAACAGCTCAACATGGGTGACGGCCCGCCCCGGGAACCAACCGCAACGGACACCCAGAACGCGGAGAAGAAATGACTGACGAACGTCCGCAAAGGTCTCTGCTCCTGGCTGTTTCGTGGGCGGTCGCGGTCTGTGCGTGGCCGGCCGCGTCGGCGGCCCCGGCGGCGCCGCCCGTCACCCCCAACGAGTTCGAGGGCAGCGACGTCGAGCGGATCAATCGGGCCATCGAGGTCGCCGCGGCCGCGGGCAGGCGGGTGGTCATCCCGCGCGTCAACGTCAGCGGCTCGCAGCGGCGGGAGATCTGGCTGCTCGATTCGGCGATCCTGCTGCGGAGCGACACGCTGCTGGAGTTGGAGAACTGCCGCATCAAGCTCTCCGACCGCTGCCGCGACAACTTCTTCCGCAGCGCCAACTGCGGCATGGGCATCGACGAGATCAAACCGATGCGGAACATCCACGTCCGCGGCGCCGGGCGGGCCGTGCTGGAAGGCGCCGACCACCCCCGCGCGACCGGCGACAGCGGCAAGACGCTCGGCAAGCACACCTTCGGCAGCGACGCCGGCGTCGCCGGGCAGAGCCAGACCGGCGACTGGCGGAACATCGGCATCCTGCTGGCGTTCGTCGAGGACTTCAGCATCCAGAACCTCGCCGTCAAGGACTCGCACGCGTGGGCCGTCTCGCTCGAGCGATGCGCCCACGGCACGCTGCGCGACCTGGATTTCGCCTCCGCCCAGGTCCGCGTCGTCGGCGGGCAACGCCAGACGATCCTCAACCAGGACGGCATCGACCTGCGCCTGGGCTGCCACGACATCCTGATCGAGAACGTCACCGGCTTCACCGGCGACGATCTCATCGCCCTGACCGCCATCCCCAGGCCCGGCAGCCTGGCCGGGCGGACCGGCTCGACCATGGTCAGCTCCTCGCAGGCCCGCGAGGGCGGCCTGGACGACATCCGCCACGTCGTCATCCGCAACGTGCGCGGCTATTGCCGGGGCGGGCATCACATCGTCCGCCTGCTCAACACGCCCGGCGCGAGCCTGTACGACGTCGTGCTGGACGGCCTGATCGACACCTCGCCCGCGGGCATGCGATGCAAAGCCGCCGTCAAGATCGGCGACCGCAACTACGGCGGGGGCATCGCCCCGCTGGGCGCCACCCGCCGGATCATCATCAACAACGTCATCACCCGCTCGCAGCACGGCGTCCTCATCGGCGGCTCGCTCTGCGACTCGATCATCAGCAACCTTGTGCGGCACGACTCCGGCGGCGAGGCGGTGACCGTGGCCTCCGGGCCGCAGTTCGTCCGCGACGTCACGATCACCAACGTCCGCACCGTGGCCGCCACCCAGCCGGCCGCACGAGCGCCGTGAGCCCCCCGCTTCCAGCCGCGCCTGCCGCCGCCACCGCGGGGCGAGCATGACGGCGATTGCGGGCGCCGGCGGGGAAAAAAACAGCCCCGCCCCTTCATTCGACGCTCTTCCTTGCGTTTAGCCCGGAGGCAAAGGTCCACCAAGCCCGTGTGAACCGGCCATCAGCAGTGACGAGGCTCGACAGCCTGATCGTCGCGCAGCCGTCGCCCCGGCGGCACCGCTCGTCACGCCCAACGAGTTCGCGGGCGGCAACGCCCGGCGAATCCGCTATCGGCCGGACTCCGCCACCATGATGAAGGAGTGCGATTCATGTGGAAGACTGTCTCTCGTCGTCATTTTCTCAAGGCGGCCGGTGCGGTTGCGGGCGCGGCGCTCGCGGGCGTCAGGCCCGCTGCCCGGGCCCAGGCCGCCGCACCGAAGAAACGCTGGTTCAAGGGCAATCTGCACATGCACAACCAGTGGTCGGACGGCAAGCCCCTTCCGGAATGGGCGGTGGACTGGTACAAGTCGAACGGCTATCACTTCATCTGCCCGTCCGACCACAACATCTTCCAGGCCGACGACCTGCGTTTCGACGGGTTCGGGTTCAAGAATCCGCCTTCGGACCCGGCTGCGTTCGAGAGCGAGACGTCTCTGTGGAAGGTGATCTCCCCGACGCCCGGCTGGCCGAAGCTGATGCAGGCCCACGTGGAGCAGGCGAAGGCGAAGTTCGGCAAGGACTCCGTCCGGACGATTACCGTCGGCGGCAGGACGTACGTCCGCATGAAGCCGTTCTCGGAGTTGGAGAAGCAGTTCGTCGAGCCGGGCAAGTTCCTGATGATCCCCGGATACGAGCAGACGGGCGGCTGTTCGAAGGACCAGCAGGTCCACGTCAACTTCATCAACGTCCGCACGGTGTTCCCGTACATCACCGCCAGGACGCCCAAGGAGATCCTGGAGCGGACGTACGCCAAGGGGCGAGAGGCCTACGGCGCCGGGGAGTATCTCTTCACGGCGAACCATCCGCTGTGGAGGTACTACGACTACTCCCCCGCCGACCTGATCGCGCTGCCGCAGATTCGCCTGTTCGAGTTGAACAACAACGACGTCGCAACCGGATACGACCAGCATCCGGAGGGCTGGAAGCCGGAGAGGTTCTGGGACGTCGTCAACGCCTATCGCGCCGCGCACGGCCAACCGCTGCTGCTCGGCATGGGAAGCGACGACCGCCATTCCTACGGCCCGCGGGCGAAGGCCTGGAGCGTCGTCCGGGCGGCCAGGCTCGCCACCGAGGACCTGCTGGGCGCGATCTCCGCCGGAGACTTCTACGCCTCCAACGGGCTGGACTTCGAGGACATCCAGTTCGACGGCAGGACGCTTTCGGTCAAGATCGACGCCCGGGAGGAAGGCCCCTTCCGCATCGTGTTCCTGGGCACGAAGAAGGACTACGACCCGTCCAGCCGGTCGGTCAACGTGGCCAAGGGTCTTCGCCGCCCGGCGCGAAAGATCGACGTTTACTCGGACACGATCGGCGCCACCCTGGCCACGGTCGAGGGCACGCAAGGCGCCTACACGCTCAAGGCCGACGACCTGTACGTCCGGGCGAAGATCGTCAAGGTGCCCGCGGACCTCAAGGACGACTGGCAGTCCCAACCCGCCGCCTGGACCCAGCCGTACACGCGCTCGACCAACGCCGGCTGACCGTCCGCGGGGCACGTCCCCGCGACTGCCCGTGTCAGCAGGCCGATCCGCAAGGAGCCCCCATGCATACCACAACGGTCGCCCCCCGCCCGACTCCCGCCCGCCGCGGGCCCGGGCCCCGGTTCTTCCTCATGGTCCTGGCAGCCGTCGGCGCCTCGGGCGTCGCGCCGGCGGCCGGGCAGGCCCCGGCCAAGGCCAAAGCCCCGGCCAGCAAGCCCGCACCCGCACCCGTGTGCATCACCCACGGCCCGTACCTCCAGAACCCCGCCGCCGACAGCGTCACGATCGTCTGGCTCACCGACAAGCCCTGCGTCTCCCGCGTGGAGTACGGTACGGGCGAGAAACTGGATCGGACAGCCGTCAGCGCGCATCACGGCCTGGTGGACGCATACAAGACGACCCACACGGTCACGCTGAGCGGGCTGGAGCCGGGCACGACGTATCGCTACCGCGTCTGCTCGAAGGAGATCGTCTCGTTCAAGCCCTACAAGGTGGTGTTCGCTCAGACGGCGTGCAGCGAGCCGGCCCGCTTCACCACGCTGGAGGCGGGCAAGCGGGAATTCTCGTTCGTGATGGTCAACGACGTCCACGGCAAGGCCGGGCCCCTGCGGGAGAAGCTCGACTCGGTGGATTGGTCGGGCGTGGACCTGGCGTTCCTCAACGGCGACTCGATCAGCCACGTCGAGACCGAGAAGGACGTGTTCGCCGGGTTCATCGACGCGTGCGTGGAGCGTTTCGCGACGAAGGTCCCGATGGTCTACGTGCGGGGCAATCACGAGACGCGGGGCCTGCTGGCCCGCAAGCTGAGCGAGTACCTGCCCCCGCGCGACGGGCGATACTACTACGCGTTCAGCCACGGCGGCGTGCGGTTTGTCGTGCTGGACAGCGGCGAGGACAAGGCGGACTCGGCCGAGGTCTACGCGGGGCTGGTCGCGTTCGACCCGTATCGCCGGGAACAGGCGCGGTGGCTGGCCGGCGAGGTCGCCTCGGACGCCTTCCGCCAGGCCGCCTGGCGCATCGTGGTGGTGCACATCCCGCCGTGGGGCGGCGAGGACTGGCACGGCGAACTGCACGCCCGCAAGGTCTGGGGGCCGATCCTGAACGGCGCCGGCGTGGACCTGATGCTCTGCGGACACATGCACAAGCACATCCACGTCAAACCCTCGCCCCAGGCCAACGCGATGCCCATCCTGATCAACTCCAACGAAGCGGTGCTGCGGGTGGACGTCGGCCCGGCCGGACTCAAGCTCCGCGTGACGGCCAAGCGCGACAAGACCGCCGCGACCCTGGACAAGGTGGTCGAGGCCTTCGACATCCCACCGCGGGCGAAGTAGCGCCGCCCGCTCGCAACAGGGGGCCTGGGCGTACTTTGGCCGCACGGGATCGGTCCGGAACCGCTTCGCGGACGCCCCTTGTGGGACGGCTCAGAATAAACCCGGATACGGGGCGTTACGCATAAAGTCGTTGGAATCTGTTCCCTATCGGGTGTTGACGTAATTGCGGTGGACCATTACCAGGAGACACGACGTGCGTCCCACACTTCTCCTATCGAGTTGCATGGCGGTTTTGATGTCTTGTTCGCTCGTCGCCTGGTCGCAGGCGGCGCCCCGTGAGGGGCCCCAAGGGCCGGCCAAGGGGCCCTCTAAAGGGGGGGCCGGCTCGCTCATCGAGGACCGGGCGGCGGCCAAGCTGCTGGAGGCCGGCCAGGCGCGCATCGAGGCCGACGAGCCGGCCAAGGCGGTCGAGATCTGGCAGTCGGTGATTGAGCGCTACCCCCGCAGCCGGGTCCGCTTTGCCGCCCACCTGCTGCTGGGCAAGCACTTCCTCAACCGCGAGCGCGCGTACGACCGGGCCCGCGTGCACTTCGAGACGGCCAGCACGGCCGACAACACCGACGACGAGCAGCGGGCCGAGGCCCTCATGCTCAGCGGGGCCTGCTACTACCACCTGCGCAACTACGGCAAGTGCTTCCAACTCATGCGCGACCTGATCGACACCTTCCCCGGCTCGGGGTTCATCAACGACGCCTACTACTACATCGGGCTGGGGCACTTCCAGCTCGGGCACTACAGCCGGGCCATCGCCGCCCTCGAAAACGTCGGCACGGCCATCACCGGCGACAAGGGCAAGGTCGAGAAGGTCGAGGCGGGCAAGAGGCTCTACGTCCGCCTGGAGGACGCCGACCTGGCCATCTTCGATCCGCACACGCCCATCGAGGTGGAGGCTGCCGCCTCCAGCGGCGACCGCGAGAAGGTCCCCTGCTTCCTGCTGGCCCGCCACGGGCGGATGGCCCTGGGCTCGATCGCCACCCGCCTGGGCAAGCCCAAGCCCGACAACGGGCGCCTGGAGGTCAAGGGCGACGACAAGGTCACGATCACCTACCTCGACCAGCACACCGCCGACCGCCAGATGGACCGCAAGGTGGCCATGACGGTCGAGGTGGCCGGCACGGCCGACGTGCGGGTCACCGACGGCGCTTTCAGCGAGTCGCTCATGGGCGTGGTGCTGGGCAAGGAGATCCACATCCAGATCAACGACGCCGACCGCGACCTGAGCGACAAGGCCGACACCATCCAGGCCCTCGTGATGGTGCTGCGTCCCAAGAGCCAAGAGGAACTGGAGGCCGAGGCCGCCAAGGCCGCCAGCGAGGCCAAGCCCAAGTCCGACGCCCCCGCCGAGACGCCCGTGACCACCGCGCCCGCGCAGGAAGCCCTCAAGGAGATCGCCCGGCGCGACATCGTGCTGACCGAGGTCCGCCTGCCCCGGCGGTCCGAGCGCCTGGACTACCTCAGGCTCCCGACCAGCCGCCCCGCCACCCGCCCGGCCACCAGGCCGGCCGGCGACGACAAAGGCGAGCCCCGCGACCCGCTGGCCCCTAAGGACGCCCCGCCGGGCGGGGACATGACGGCCGACGCCGGGCCCGCCACCCGTCCCGCCGACGGTGAAGAAGACAAGAAGGAGGCCCTCGCGGCCGCCCCGCAAACCCAGCCGGTGATGGAGCCTGAGGAGCCGGACGACGGCACGATCCACACGGGCGTATTCCGAACCTCGGTCCTGCTGTCCAAGGGCGAAAAGCCCGACAACGGTCTGGCCGCCCTGCCCGGCGACATCGTCCGCGTGGTCTATCTCGACAAGCGCCACCTGGGCGAGGGCACGCGCGAGGCCCTGGCCAACGCCCGCTGCCTGGAAGGCAACATCGGCGCCGTTCGCGTCAGCCACGCCCAGATCAGCGACCAGGAGCTGCGCATCCAGACCCAGCTCAAGACGGCCGGCGCCCTGACCAACATCGGCAACCGCTACAAGGAGTTCGGGCTCAAGTCCAACGCCGAGGAGAAGTACAAGCAGGCCCTGACGGTGTGCGAAGAGATCATGGCCGAGGCCAACAAGCTCGGCGGACGGGTGCTGGAGGAAACCTACGTCCAGCTCTGGCGGGTGTATTTCGAGATGGAGAGGCTGGACCTGGCGGCCGCCATGTGCACGCGGCTCCAGCAGCAGTTCCCCTCCAGCGGGTTCGTGGACGAGGCGCTGCTCCAGTTGGGCGGCGTGGCCCGCAAGCAGGGCGACCTGAACCGCGCCATCCGCACCTACTCCAGCGTGCTGGCGGTCCGCACCAGCCCCCTGCGGGGCA
>Ga0209606_1004413_pt1 | contig 13036 bp, 14 predicted proteins | sample AD_UKC057_MetaG_FD_184412 | JGI IMG/M metagenome (GOLD analysis project Ga0209606, IMG submission 184412) | Active sludge microbial communities of municipal wastewater-treating anaerobic digesters from USA - AD_UKC057_MetaG (SPAdes) (version 2) | ecosystem: Engineered > Bioreactor > Anaerobic >...
CGGCTCGGGCGTCCGGAACGAAGACGTGGAAGATACTGTGGAAGCACATGCTTCCCAACCTGTTTCCAATCGTCATCGTCGCGGCCACGCTGGGAGTGAGCTCGGCCATCTTGTCGGAGTCTGCGCTCAGCTACCTGGGGCTGGGCATCCAGCCGCCAACCCCGTCATGGGGAAACATGCTGCAGCGCGCCATGGATTACATCCTCGGCGCAGGTGGGGACTATGGACGGCCGTGGTGGCTTACAGTATTCCCTGGGCTTTTTGTGCTCCTTGCGGTGTTGAGTGTGAACTTCATGGGAGACGGGCTGCGTGACGCGCTCGATCCCAAGATGGTGTTTCAGACGACTACCGGGGCTGCAGAACCCGATGATGACTCAGTCGGTGAGAAGCTGAGCGGCTCGGAGGTTGAGGCGGGTTGACGGCGCCTCGCGGCTATGAGGTCGGACTGGGCTGCAAGAGCTTGTTGTCCTTGCGACCTTGGAGCGTCGCCTTCGTGGCTGCGCGTTAAGCCGAGGTCGAAGCAGGCGTGCGCGTTTCGGCCCGGCGTCGCAGCCGATCGAGTTAGCCATCGGAGACGCGGTTGCGGTTGCGGTTGCGCCGGTATACCCCCGGGGGTATCTGGGAGGCGATGCCCTCAGATCTTGACGGTAGTTTGGGTCGATGTACTCAACTTTTGAGTACATCTGTTTGGCCGGTGAACCGCCTGGGATGCCCGGGGCCGCTTTCGGGGGCACAACAGCCCGGTATATGGCACATAGTTAACTTGTGTCGCCAGATTTTGCACACTACTGACAGAACCACCCGCATCATGGGCGGAAACCCCAGCCGTTCTGCAGGTTTCGATGCCCGCGCGCGTCGTATACCCCGGAATTTCGCAGTCTACGGGTCATCCAGCGGCCATCCGAAATCGATGTACTCAAATTTTGCGGCTATCTCCGAAAGTAACGTCAGAATCCGAGTACATGCCAGCTCCAGGCGTTTGGAGATCCCATGCCCATCATTGGGCCAGCTGGGCGCCTGCCAAGTGATCGTCTCCTTGAAGGGAAGTGCGACCTCGACAGCGAATCCGAGGCCGAACGGAGGCGCACCATGATCATCTCAGCAAGTAGACGTACGGACATCCCCGCCTTCTACGCCAAGTGGTTCATGAACAGAATCCGGCAGGGATCCTGTGTTGTGGTCAACCCGTTCAACTCTTCGCAGACATACTGCGTTGACCTGGCCCCAGATGCAGTGGACGCGATAGTGTTCTGGAGCAAGAACCCTGCGCCGCTCATTCCTCATCTGGGAGAGCTGGACGACATGGGCTACCGCTACTACTTCCAGCTTACGATCTGCAACTACCCGCGAGATATCGAGCAGTATCTGCCGCCGTTGCCCGAGCGCATAGCGACCGCGGTGGAGCTCGCCCGCAGGATAGGTCCGCGCAGGGTGATCTGGAGGTATGACCCTATCATCATCTCTAGCCGCACAGACGCGCAGTTCCACAGGCGCGAGTTTGCTTCGCTAGCCTCGGCATTGGAAGGTTCGACCACTCGAGTGGTAGTGAGCCTCATGGACTTTTACGGAAAGGTCGAGCGAAACCTGGTGGAGGCGCTAGAGTGTCAGGGATGGGAGTTTGGGCGGACCACAGGCGCTGACGATCACACCCGTGAGCTTCTCAGGGGTCTTTGCGACGAAGCGCGAGCCCACGGCCTAGAGATCCAGTCATGCGCCGAGGCGGTCGACATGTCCGACCTGGGGATATCCCATGGCAAGTGCATTGATGACGATCTGATCCGCAGCATATGGGGCATTGAGGTGGACGGCAGCAAAGACCCCGGCCAGAGAAGCGCATGCGGCTGCGCGCCGAGTCGAGACATCGGCGCCAACAACACCTGCATCCACGGATGTAGGTACTGCTATGCAACAACCAGCTACAAAGCAGCGCTCAACCGGTACGCCGGCCACGACCCAAGCTCGCCGGACCTGGCTGGGCGGGCACGCTGATGGCAGACGCAGATGAGCACACAACTACCTAGATCTAGGCTACAAGCCCAGATACGCCCGCTTGATTGAATCGCCGCGCTTGTACCGGCGATTCAGGAAGTTCAGGTAGTCGAAGAAGAACTTCGTCTCCATATCGTCGTTTGGGGCTATACGCATGAACCACTTGAGCCCACGCTCAGTCGGGGCCGCGGAGCTTGACGATCCGGCTATGAACGGAATGTCGTACCTCTCAGCCACCTGGCTTGCCGGCTTTGTCGCCGAACTCTGGTAGCAGCCGATCAGGGCCACTACCTTCTCATTCTGGATCAGTCGCTTCGCTTCGGACTTTGCGATCTCCGGGTCTCCCTGGTGGTCTGCAAAGATGAACTCCACACGTGCTCCTCCGAGGTTGGGGAGACCGGTCGTTCCATCGCAAGCAGGTGAGCTTGCCGAGAGAATGCGGGAAGTCGTAGAGCGCGCCACTGCCGCGGTGAGCGCCAGCGAGGTTGTGGCGTGCGGCATAGCCAGCCAGGCCCAGTCGGCTGGCGAGCAATCGCGCTTGGCGGGCCAGGTGACGCTGGAACTGGCGCGGTTGACCGCGTAGGAGTTGTGGAACTCGCCACACTATTGTGATAGAATGCAGCTATGGTCGAACACATGTTCGCGATGGCTGGGGCAGCTTCACGTATGCCATCCGCGGTGAAACGAGGAGGCGCTCTATGAACTACCGCATACTAGGCCGTACCGGGCTCAGAGTCAGTGCTATTGGTCTTGGAACTGAGTACCTATTTCACGCAGGTCGGGATGTCGTTGCATCTGTAGTTGGCGAGGCTGCTGATGCAGGCGTGAACTTCGTCGACCTGCTCGGGGCGGAGCCCGGATATCGTGACAACTTCGGCGCTGCGCTTCGCGGCAGTAGGGACCGATTTGTCCTGCAAGGTCATCTTGGCGCTGTGTACAGCAATGGGCAGGCGTATACGGCGCGGGAACTCCCCGCATGCGAAGACTTCTTTCACGATCTTCTCACCCGGCTCGGGACGGACTACGTCGACGTGATCAACATTCAGGTCGTCGATAGGCGGGACGATTACGAGCAGATAATGGGCGCAGGTGGGTTGCTTGAGGTGGCGCAGAGATATCAAAGCCAAGGCAAGGCGCGTTTCATCAGCTTGTCGACCCACACAGAGGACATAGCTTTGGCAGCCGTGGAAAGCGGGCAGTTCGACAGCATCATGACCGGGTTGAACATGCGATGGCAACAGCCCAAAGTGACTCTGGCCTGTCAGGAGCGAGGCATCGGCCTAGTGGCTATGAAGCCGTTCAGTGGCGGCGAGTTCTTCCAGGCTCCATACTCTGATTTCATCACTCCCGTCAAGGCCCTAGCATACGCGATAGCGCAGCCTGGCGTGTCCACGGTCATCCCAGGAGTGGCGGATATCGACCAACTCCGAGCGGCTCTGGCGTATGTTGCGGCGAGCCCGGCTGAACGCGAGTTCGAATCGCTTCTTTCCGATTTTGAGCAGAGGATTGCGGGCGCCTGTGTCTATTGCAATCATTGCCTTCCCTGTCCTGCGGGGATATCTATCGGTGACCTGATGTGGGCCTTGAGAGCCAAAGACAGGAACTCCGAGTACGCGGAACCTGCGTACTTGGCGCTCGGTGCGAAGGGCTCATCGTGCGTGGAATGCGGTGATTGCATGTCGCGATGCCCCTTCGGAGTCGACATCGTTGGGCAGATGCGGCGGGCCGTGCGTGTGTTTGGCGCGTAAGCAACGCGCCGGCGCTTGCTGCGCGAAGGGAGCCCGGAGCGAAAGAGGTTGAGAGGAGACCGAACATGAAAGTTCAGATCGGGACGAGCAAGCCGGAGGTGTTCAAGGAGTATTGGCCGGGTCAGTATGAGTTCTTCTCTCATTTCGAGTTCGCGTGTGGCATACCGCACGTCCTGTTTGTCATCACGACAGTGAAGGAGAACGGCAAGCCCAATGCGTGTTTCCACTCATGGAGCGCGTTTGCCGGCGACGAAGGCGGCTTCTTTGCTGTGATGCCCGGGCTAGGGCAGGATACGCATACATACAGTAACATCATGAGAACAGGGGAATTCTGCGTGAACTTCCTGGGGCCTCAGTTCTATGATGCCTGTATGAAGACGATTCATGACAATTCGGATGACGCGGATGAGTTGGCTGCGGGCGGGTTCACCCCCGAGGAATCAGCAGACATATCGGCGCCTCGAATCGTAGAGAGCTTCCTGTCGCTGGAGTGCACCCTCGAGTCGGCAACCGACTTATCCGGGAAGGGAATCACGTCTCTGGTTGTGGGCAGAGTTGTGAGAATCGCAGCCGACGAGAATTACGCTAAGGGGCTGGACGAGAAATACGGTCCAAGTGGGTTCATGTTCAACATCCATGCACCCAAGGACCTGATGACAGGCGAGGGAGATACGACAGCCGTCGGGACGTTGAGCGTCCTCAGAGCAGACCATTAGCCCTTTATAGATGTGCCGGCAACACACTGGCAGTTCTGAGGCCCGAATGTGCGCATTGTGGAGCATATTACCAGATTCACGAGGGCGCTCGCGAATCATGCGAGCGCTCATAATGCATGCCGCGTTTCGCCCTCGGCGCACGAGCCTGCCGCTTCTGAGCTCTACTTCACCGCCGGGGCCAGTTCCTGGAGGTAGGCTGCCCGCGCCAGCAGGAAGTAGACTGTCTGCAGGGCGAGGAAGATGCCGGCGGCGGCCGCTCCGTATTTCCAGACTTCTATCGGCATCATCGGTGTAACGGTCGAGAACGAACGAAGCGCGACCATCTGATGCACAAACGCGACGACCCAGGGGGTGAAGAACATCACAGCCATCTCCCTGGTTACGATTCCGCGGACTTCGCGCCACGACAGACCGATCCGCCGGAGGGCGACGTACCTTGCCTGGTCCTCCTGGAGTTCCAGGAAGAACCTGAAATACAGCATCGACCCTGCCGCCAGGAAGAAGAGGAAGGCCACGAACATGGCTATGAGCATCGTCATGTGTATTGATGCCATCATCTGCGAGTACTGCTCGATTCGCGACGCATAAGCCACCGGATGCCCAACGGGTATTGCTTTCTTTGCGGTCTGCTCTGCCTTCGCTGCCCGCTTCCAGTTCGAGAGCTCGCAGCTGAACCAGGTCTTCCGGTATTCCGCGGGCAGATCCCGCCCAAGCTCGGCGAACCGGCTGTTGTCGCATACCAGAAGGAAGGTTGATGTCGAGCAGCACCAGGTGTGGGCCTGTGGCAAGAAACTCCGACTTGATATCCTGAAGGCTGGACGGCCTTACAGGCTCGTAGCCATACCTTTGGAGGTAGCTGCCGAGAATATCGGCGATCTTGTCGTCGTCTTCGACTATCATGATCCTGTGCATGGGCGTCCCCCCTTTTCACTTCGTACGTCATAGCATAGGGGAAGGGCGCGAGGGCTCGGCGACCGCGGGGATTACAGCCAAGCCCCGTGGCTGCGTATGATATAATGCTCTTGACCTTGGGAGGGATGCCATAATGTCCGCTATCGGCGACATGATATGGCTATTCACCGGCGGCACCCCCGGAGCGATCCTTTGGTGCGCTGCCGGGCTGCTCCTCTGCGTCACAGTGGCAGGCATTCCTTTTGGAGTGCAGTGCTTCAAGATAGCATCGCTTCAGCTGGCCGCATTATCTTTTGCACCGTTTGGCACCCATGTCGTGTAGACTGCCAGGCTGGCGGCGGTGGCGTTCGCGCGATCGGTGGCGGTGTCGAGCCGTGAGGACTACTGCACGATGGCGAGGAGGAGTGGCCCGGTGAATAACTGCACGCACGGGGGCACGCCCGGGGGCCTCGGCGGGGACGCCGGCAAGGACATCAAGACGAGGGCGCTCAGGGGCATGGCCAAGACTGCTTCGTCTTCTCTCGCCATCATCATTCTGCTGTTTGTGTCGGCCGGCAGATCGGACTGGGCTATGGCATGGGTGTACGCGGGATTGTCACTCATTGGAGTCGTGGCGGGCGCTTTGGCCGCAGGCCCGGCGTTGCTTGCCGAGCGATCCGGGGTTGGGCAGGGGGCCGAGGCGCTCGATGTGGCGATGGCAGTGATCATGGCATGGCTTGGACCCGTCGCGATTGCACTTGTGGCGGGATTCGACTTCCGCTATGGCTGGCAACCGGAGGTTGTGCCCCTGGTTCAGGGAGCCGGCGTAGTGATAGTGGTTCTAGGATACGCGATGACTCTCTGGGCGATGGCAGTGAACAGATTCTTCTCAGGAGTCGTGCGGATTCAGGAAGAGCGCGGGCATGTTGTGGTGAGCCATGGACCTTATGCCCTGGTCCGACATCCAGGGTACGTGGGGGTCATTCTGGCCATGGTAGGGGCGCCTCTGATGCTGGGCTCAGTATGGGCGCTGATTCCTGCCGCCGCCACAGTTGGTGTGATAGTCATCAGAACGGCGCGTGAGGACCTCACTCTTACGCGGTATCTGGCAGGTTATGAAACATATGCTCAGCGAGTGCGTTATCGTCTTCTGCCGGGGATTTGGTAGGACGGCACAGGTTCTGATGCTGTGGGTCGGGTGTGGTCTCTGAAGGCTCTGTCGATCGGAGGGCCCAAGGGCTGATCGGAGATCCCCGGAGGGAATGGCATCAGGAGAGCTCCATGCTCGCCAAAAACCGTGCTCAGCTGGCCTGATGAGGATTGCACGATGTCAAAACGCCTGGAGCTGGCATGTACTCGGATTTTGACGTTACTTTCGGAGATAGCCGCAAAAATTGAGTACATCGATTTCGGATGGCCACCGGACCGCCTGCGGATCGCGAAAATCAGGGGGTATCCCGCGCGCGCGGGCATCGAAACCCGTAGAGCTACTGCCATTACGCCCCAAACCGTGGGGGATAGTGGAAATAGCGCATGGGTTGTGACTATAAATTCCAGCGTGTTTACACATAATAGGGTTGAAGGTCCCGCAAACAGGCTATTTGTGGTCTTGGCTATTCACCGACCAACTGGATGTACTCAAAATCTGCGTACATCTCCGAAACTATCGTCAAAACTTGATGGTATCCCTGTTCAGATGCCCCCGGGGGGTATATCGCCGGACGACGCTGATCACCTCCGCGTGTCCGTAATCACGGAGAATTCGCGCCCGCAACCGCGCCCGCAACCGAGTCCGGTTCCGGTTGACATCTCGGCAGGGTTGGTGCAATATACTAGTGGCGGCTGACTGACGAGTCAGTCAGCCCGGAGCGCCGGTGCGGCATGCGGATGGCGACGCGGCGCACGAAATGGAGCTGAAATGTGTGAGGTCTCTTTCCAGGTTCATTCAGAACCACCCAGTGGCAGTAATCGTCGCGACGATCGTCATAACCCTGCTTGCCGCCCTCAGCGCGACTAGGATCACAGTGAGCACCGCAGTGCGGGACTTCTTCCCGTCAACCGATCCCGAGATAGTGGCGCTTGAACATATCGACGAGATCTTCGGCGGTTCTGAATACGTTCTGATTGCCGCGAAGGCCGATGACGTATTCACTCCTGAAGGCCTGCAGGTTCTTCAGGACATCACTCTGGGCATCGAAGATATCGACGGTGTCCATTCGGTCAGGTCGGTCACCAACATGGTTGAAGTGCAGGGTACTCCATGGGGCCTTGAGGTGGTGGATCTCCTCGCCGAAATGCCGACGGATCAGGGCGAGGCCGACGCTGTTCGACGCCGGATGGAGGAGAACCCGCAGATAGCCGGGGTACTTCTCTCTGAGAGCGGTCGCTATGTACTGGCCCTTGCCCAATTGGACCAGGGAGTCGATGCAGGGGCAGTATCCGGCCGGATTCGGGCAGTAATCGATCAACATCGGAGCGGCATAACCTTTCACCTGTCGGGTTCTCCTTTTCTCAGCAAGGCGGCGGAGGAGTACTTGCGAGACGATCTGATTAACCTCTTCCCATTTGCTGTAGCGGTGATCATCATAGTTCTTGCCTTGAGCTTCAAGACTGTCAGCGGGGTGCTCTTGCCACTCGTTACGGTTCTGCTGAGCATTGTGTGGACCCTTGGGCTGATGGGCGCAATCGGCGTTCCTCTGACGCAGATGAGCGCCGTGCTACCAGTTGTGTTGCTGTCGTCGGGGAGCGCCTATGGCCTGCACATGATGCACCGGTACTACGAAGAAAACGGCAACGGCAAGGCGAACGGCAAGTCGAACGCAGCTGCGAGCGGCAACGGCTCTGCTGGTCGTGCCCTTGAGTCGGTTGGGGTAGCGATAATCCTTGCGGGTGTGACCACTGTGGCGGGATTCGGATCCAATGTGTTCAGCTCCATGACGCGGATGCGCGAATTCGGCGGGTTAACAGCCATAGGCGTGTGTTTTGCGCTGCTCATCGCCCTTACGTTTCTGCCTGCTGTCCTAACTGTGCTCGACCGGAGGCATGGTTCGAAACACAGTCGGATTGTGCAGACCAGTTCGGCGGCGAAGGGCGGTAACGCGGCACGGGGCGGCCGGAGGTTCCTGGAGAGCGTGGGTGACTACGTGCTGCGAAGGCCCATCGTAGTGGTCATCGCCACATTGGCGTTGGTTGCATGGTCGGCCGGAGGGCTTTCCCGTCTCAAGGTTGACACCGATTTCGCCACCTTCTTCGATGAATCCAGCGTCGCCCGGCGCGATTTCGACCTCATCAGGACAGAGTTCGGCGGCGTAGATACGATTCAGGTGCTGGTTGAGGGCGATATCTTCGATCCGGTCACGCTGCACGCTATGGACAGGGCGCAGCAGGATTTTGAGAAGGGCAGTGGGTTCGGAAAGGCCTTCTCTATTGTAGATGTTGTGAAGCAGGTGTCGTTGGCTCTGCACGAGGACGATCCGGCATGGAACCGCATCCCCGACTCGCGGGAGGAGGTCGCGCAGTACTTGCTGCTCGTGTCGATGTCGGGGGATGTAGGTATCGATCAGATGCTCAGCCTCGATGAAACCCAGGCCAGAATACAGGTGATGGTGGACTCCACTGTGAATGCGTCCAATGCAGGCGGAACGCTCGAACAGGCCCGAAGCATCGTGGCGCGGAATCTGGAGGGTGTGGGCACCATCGAACGCGTGTACCTCACTGGATTGCCGTTCCTGTCAGAGTCGATGGGCAAGCAGATAATGGCGAGCCAGATGAAAAGCCTGCTCTTGGCGGGAATAGCGGTCGCGGTAATTGTGTATTTCACTCTCGGGCGCTCGATCACATCGGCGCTCTGCCTGGGCCCGATAGCGCTGACTATCCTGGCCAACTTCGGGATCATGGGCTGGGCGGGCATCCCGGTCAACTTGGTTACTGCGCTTGTAAGTTCGATAGCCGTCGGAATAGGCATCGACTACAGCATCCACATATACAGCAGATTCTCTGAAGGACTGCGCAGCGGGCTCACGCCGGATGAAGCCATTCACGTTACCATATCGAATACCGGCACAGCTGTAGCGCTGAACGCCCTGTCGGTGGCGGCAGGGTTCATGGTGATGCTGGCGTCCAGATTCCCGCCTGTACGCCAGTTCGGCACGTTGATCGCGGTGACCATGGCCGTGTCGGCGGCCGGCGCCCTGTCGCTGCTGCCGGTGACTCTGCTCGCGGCGAGCAAGTGGAAGCCGGCTCGGGCGCCCGGCGCGAAAGAGCAATGTCTGGGAGAACACCAAGGGACACGACAACGAGCGAGAGGGGAACGGGTATGAGGGAGAGAATGGGCTTTGTGACTTGCGTGGCGACGCTGGCAGCGGCTGTGCTTCTGGCCTTCGCGCTTCTGCCGCCTGCGTACGCTGCCCCCACGGCGCAGCAAGTGCTGGATTCGGTGGAAGGAACCGGGCTGCTGACAGGCAGCGGGCGCGCGGTAATCGAGATGACTATCGAGAAGGGTAAGCAGAAGAAGACGCACCGCCTTGAGGTGTTCCGCGTAGATGACGGGAAGGGAACATCCAAGCAGATGGTGGAGTTCCAGGCGCCTGCAGACGTTCGGGGCACGAAGTTTCTCAGCATCACGCAGCCGGACACCGAGGACCAGATGTGGCTGTACCTGCCCGCGGTAGGCCGCGAGAGGAGGATAGCCGGCAGCGCGGTGCAGGGGCAGTTCATGGGGACTGACTTCACGTTCGAAGAGATATCCATGAACGAGAACACCTGGAAAGCATACACGCCTTCGCTCGGCGCTGATCAGAAGGTCGACGGCAAGCTGTGCTACGTCGTCAAGCTGACTCCGAAGGGTTCGGGCGCCTCGTATACGTCGGTGGTGCTGTATGTTTGGCAGGACACCTCGATCCCGCTCAGGATAGAGTTCTTCGGTAAGGGCAGCAAGCTGCAGAAGGTCATGACCTTCTCCGACATTAAGCCAACAGCCAAGGGCGTGCTGCAGCCCAATACAATCGTCCTTGAGAATACCTCGTCGGGGGGCGTCACCACAGTCAACATAATCGAAACCGACGAACGACCCATCTCCGATGACGTGTTCAGCATGAGATATCTGAGGAAGTAGGGTGAGTTGCTTGAGAACGAAACGTGTACGGAGTCTGCTCAGAACTGCCGCGATGCTCATTGCTGCGCTGTCGGCGCTTGCCGCTGTAGGAGTCGTTGCCGCCGCGCCGGCTGTAAGCGCTCCCGAGTTCTCCGGGAGCGCCGAATACCAGTTCCACTACGGGTTTCAGGCGAAGGAGATAGCCGGCGACTCGCTCAAGCTCAGTCTCGCCCTTGACGGTGGTGTGGGCGCCTTGGCGGGGTATCATCTAGACGCCTGCGCGTCACTATCGACCAAGCCTGAGCTCAAGTCCCAGCTCAAACTGGGTGAAGCCTACCTAGATGTCTCATTGGGCCCCGTAGACGTGAGGCTTGGCAGTCAGTTGGTCAACTGGGGCACAGCCGACGGAATCAACCCCACAAGCATCGTCAACCCTCGCGACTTGCTGTCAGTGACTGACCTGAGCGTCGCCGGCGCTCCCGTTCCGGCGATCGCGGCCACCTACTACTTGGGCAGCACATCAGCCATCACCGGCGTGCTGGTGCTGGACTTCGTGCCGGCGGCCATCCCCGGCCAGCTGGCCGCAGTCGAGCCGGAAGGCAAGCCCAACAGCTTCCGGGACAAGCTGGAGTATGCGATCCGAGGCGAGACGATGCTGGGCGGCCACAATGTGTATGCATCGTATTTCCGCGGGTGGCAGGACCTCCCTGCAGCGTGGCTTGGGGCCACCGGCCTGCCAGACCCTTACCCGCCGTTCGCGCCACACCTGAAATACCGGCGGATTCACCAGTTCGGGCTGGCGACTGCGGGCACATTGGGCGACGCCGCAGTGTGGCTTGAGGGAGCTGTGACGGTGCCCGATAAGCTCGACGAGCTGGACGCGGCGCCTCCGGCGACGATGCCGCTGTCGTCGAATGACCCGTCCTTCCAGATAGTCGCAGGCGCGGACTACACGTTCAACATAGGCACAGGCCTGTTCGTTTCGGCTCAGCTCATCTACGATAGCGCCAACGTACTGCTGAGCCCTTACACTCAGCCGGGGCAGGCCCGAAAGGCGGGCGTCTATTCGCTGCTCGTGACGCGCTACTCCCTCGCCGATGACCATCAGCTGGAACTGGTGGGCCTCGTGGACCTTGCAGGCAAGGCGGGGCTGGTGATTCCGCGCTACACGTATATGCCGGCGCAGGCAGTGGAGCTTTCGATCGCGGCGATCACAGGCTTCGGCGACAATACGAGCACGTTGGGGTCGGTTGTCCCGGCCGCACGCGGCGTGATTGCGGGCATGAAAGCTAGCTTCTAGCACTTCTTGACAAGGCACATTGAATCTTCGCCCCCATCGATCAGATGGGGGCGAAACCACGTACTGCAGGCAGCGCGCGACATGTGTGGAATATACAAGGAAGACGTGGAATTCACGGCGAATCCCACGTAGCATGTGGACGTCGCGGATGATGAGTGATGAGTGGGGAGAGATTCTTAAATGCCCAACGTGTTTGCGTTCTTGTCCTATATACTGGCAATGACGATCACGCCCGGACCGAATAACATGATGTGTCTTGTCAATGGCAGCAGGTTCGGATTCCGCAAGACGCTCAGCTTCATCGCGGGTATCTTTGCGGGCGTTATCGTGGTGATGACTGCCTGCAGCTACTTCAACATCTCACTATCGCGGTTCGTCCCCAGCTTCCGCCCGTTTGCCGAGGCCCTGGGCGGGCTGTACATGCTGTATCTGGCCGTGCGCGTGCTCAAGACGGATGTGAACACAGCGACGGCTAACAGCCGCAGCGCAACGTTTGTCACCGGCATGGCCATGCAGTTCGTCAACGCGAAGATGCTTCTATACGGCCTGACGGTAACCGCAACCTTCATCACCCCGTACTACCAGTCGCCCGTGATACTGCTGCTGTTCTCCGTCTTCCTCGCCTGCTGCTCGGCTTTGGCGGCCTCTTGCTGGGCGTTGTTCGGCACTACCATTCAGCGGCTGTTCGGTCAGTACAGGAAACCTCTCAACATTGGCTTGGCATTGCTGCTGCTATACGCCGCAGTCTCCATATCAGGGATACTGCCCCGCATCAGGCTTCTGCTCTGAGCACGTTCACATTTGTCGTACCATGAGCGCAGGCAGGGGCGGTCGCATACGCCGCCATCAACGCCCGCGCTTGTCTCTATCGATCATGAAGGCGATGAAGTCGCGAACGCTCTGTCGCGCCTCCGGCGATAGGCTGGCAGGGGCTTCGAAATAGGTCTTGCCCAACGCTCGCTCCATGGCTTCCTTCGAGAGCTCACCGGTGAAGTATCGGCCATCGACATCGAATACTCCGGCCAGTCGGTCCATGAGTTCGTCGGGTACCGCGTCCGAGCCGACCTCGTATCGAATGAGGTCGGCGACGTCTATTCCAAGCTGATAGGCGAGGTTCTGACGGCTCAATGCGCGGGATTCCCTTATGGCTATGAGACGTCTCGCTGTCATTTGGGCATCGCGGTCGCCGGCAGGTGGATGTGGGTTATCGGTGTGCCCGAGAAGGTAGTCGACGCTTACCTCGAAGAAGGCGGCGAGGCGACAGACGAGGCCAAAATCGGGCTCTCGCTGCTTGCTTGGA
>Ga0209606_1004434_pt1 | contig 12993 bp, 10 predicted proteins | sample AD_UKC057_MetaG_FD_184412 | JGI IMG/M metagenome (GOLD analysis project Ga0209606, IMG submission 184412) | Active sludge microbial communities of municipal wastewater-treating anaerobic digesters from USA - AD_UKC057_MetaG (SPAdes) (version 2) | ecosystem: Engineered > Bioreactor > Anaerobic >...
AGGCATTGGGAAAGGTCGTATGGAAGGGTTGCGGGAGGCGATCCTGCTGGGCCTGGAACTCAAATTCGGAGATCCGGGATTATCTCTGGCTCCGCTTGTGGAGAAGATAGACACAGTGGAAAGAATGGAAGAAATCAAAAACATGCTGCGGAAGGCGGAAACGCTGGACCAGGTGAAATCGCTGCTTTGAGGCCCCGTTTCCACACGATTTGTGTGGCGACTTTCCAACTTGCTTTCCCCCCGATTTTCTTGACCATCCATCCTGGACTTTGGTCCTCTCCCCGATATTTTAAGGCAGGAAGACTCCACGTGGCGTTGCAGGAAGAAACATGAAATGGATCGTTGAACCGTCTACGGTCTCCGGGACCATTCAGATCCCGGGATCGAAATCCCATACCATTCGGGCCGTGGTGATTGCATCCCTGGCGGAAGGTCGGTCCGAAATCCGCCATCCGCTGGATTCCCTGGACACTCGATCCGCTGTAAGTGTCTGCCAGGCTCTGGGCGCACGGATTACTTGCTCTGAGAATTGCTGGAACGTTGAAGGTACAGCCGGAGTTCCTTCCGTTCCCGATAATGTAATCGATGTTGGCAACAGCGGAACCACTCTTCGTACCACACTTGGCATGGCGGCGCTTGCGGAAGGATATTCGGTATTTACCGGCGATGCCCAGATCCGATCCCGGCCCGTAGGGGCGCTTGTCCGTTCCCTCCGCGACTTGGGAGCGTGCGCTTTCACTACGCGCGGCGGTGAGACCGCGCCGGTTGTCGTCGGAGGGCGAATGCGGGGCGGTGAGACCTCCATCGAATGCCGAACCTCTCAGTATCTGACCAGCCTTCTGATCAATTGCCCGCTCGCGGAGAATCCAACTACGATCCATGTTCCCCTGCTGAATGAAAAACCATACGTGGAAATGACCCTCTGGTGGCTGGATCGGTGTGGTATCCGCCTGGAACGTGACGGTTTCGACCGCTTTGTGATCCCCGGCGGGCAGCGCTATCCTGCATTCTCGCGCACCATCCCGGCGGACTTTTCATCGGCAACCTTTTTCCTGGTGGCGGCGGCCATCACCGGTGGACGGGTGACCCTGCGAGGACTGGACATGAGCGATACGCAAGGCGATAAGGCCGTTATCGCCATGCTGGAAGAGATGGGCGCAAGGGTCACACATTCCGCGGACGGAGTGACCCTCGAAGGCGGGAGTCTCAACGGTCGGGAGTTCGACCTGAACGCTACACCGGACGCGCTACCCGCAATGGCCGTTGCAGGCGCGTGCGCCATGGGGGAAACCCGGCTGGTCAATGTCCCTCAAGCCAGGCTGAAAGAAACGGACCGGATTCGTGTCATGCATGAAGAACTGACGAAAATGGGCGCCCGCATCGAGGAACTGGACGATGGCCTGGTGATTCGCAACAGTACGCTGCGTGGCGTGGTTGTGGACGGCCGCCATGATCATCGTGTTGTTATGGCTCTTTCCGTAGCCGGGCTGGCCGCCAAAGGAGTAACAGAAATCGAGACGGCGGAATCGGCCGCCGTTACGTTCCCAAACTATTTGGAACTGATGCAGACCCTGGGAGCCGACGTTTCTTTGTCCGATACTCCACAAGTCTGATCCGTCTATGAACAGGCACCATTCATCTGGAAAGGAATTTTGAAATGTTAGGTAACAGTTTTGGCCGGTTGTTTCGTGTATATGCGTGTGGTGAGTCCTACGGAGAGGCGTTACAGATTATCGTAGATGGCGTGCCGGCGGGTATTCCGTTGACCGATGCGGACATTCAAAAGGAACTGGACCGCAGGCGACCGGGCCAGAGTCAACTCGACTCCCCGCGGGGCGAAACCGACAAGGTCAAAATCGTCGCGGGTCTTCTGGAAGGAATTACCACCGGCGCGCCGGTCGGCATGATTATCTACAATGTGGATCGGCAGCCAATTCACGTCGATCAATACCGCGCCGTCAAAGACATCATGCGTCCTGGCCATGCGGAACACACGTATTTCTATAAATACGGACAATATGCGGATTGGTGCGGAGCGGGGCGGTCCAGCGGACGGGAATCCGCCTGTCGGGTTGCAGCGGGCGCGCTGGCGAAACTTCTTCTCGCCAGGGAGAACATTCAAGTAGCCGGATATGTAAAAGAACTATGCGGTATCAGGGCCTGTGAGGTAACCTTCGATGAAATCCTGGAAAACGGTGAGAAAAACGAGATCCGATGCCCCGATCTCGAAACAGCCAAAAAAATGATCGCCCGATGCTTCGAAATCAAAGAGGACGGGGATACCGCGGGTGGAGTTGTAGAGATTCGCGCCCGAAACGTGCCGCCCGGATTGGGAGAACCAGTATTCGATAAACTGTCCGCCACTATTGCGCATGGGATCATGAGTATCGGCGCTGTGAAAGGATTCGAGATCGGCGCCGGGTTTGCAGTCGCTAAAATGAAAGGTTCCGAATGCAACGATATCCCTTATATTGACAACGGTCGGATTCGGTTCAAGACAAATCGATCCGGCGGCATTGACGGCGGAATATCGAACGGCGAAGAAATCATTGTCCGCATGGCGGTAAAACCCACGTCCACAATCTCTATCGAGCAGGACAGTGTGAACCTGCCCAAACTGGAACCCGCAAAACTAGCCGCCATTACGCGACGCGATCCGACAATCTGCGCGCGAATCGTCGCGGTTGGGGAGGCCATGGTCGCTATCGCCCTGGTCGATCACCTGATGATGTGGCGCGGCTATGACTCCATGCAGAAATTCGATCATCCCTGGAGAAAACTAACCGAACCGCATCCCCCCTGGGGGAAGTAATGGCAGATTGTGGATTGCAAAATTCCTGACTGGACATTCATCCCTTCCTGAGAGATCCGAGAACTCTGTTTGCCGGCGTATCCCGGTCTGTCCTTGTGAACCGGATGTTCTCTACACGCACGGGTTGGGAGGGGGAGCCGGGTACACCGCCGGCTCTCCCTACCCCCATCTACGAAACTCTTCGGAACTTACCCCCCTCCTTCAATCCACCAGCACACTTTCCGGCTCAAGTACCTGGCCCCCGGGCATACGGTATCGCTCGGAACCGAGATTGATAATGACATGCGCGCCGGATTCGAACGCGCTTTCCTGGACCGCGCCGTCCCCGGTTAAAATGGCGTGATAAATCAAGTCCTGCAAACCATACCGTCGATGATGCCGCGCTGCCTGGACCGCCAGGCGCAGCGATTCCTGTACACGCGGGTCCGCAAAATCCGCCGATACGATTTCAACCTGCGGCGGTTTCACGAAACGAAAGTGACACCCCATCGGATGAACTAAGGGAACATTCGCACACAGCATATCCATCAGAAATGCCCGTCGGTGCGATCCGGTCGGAACAGTATATCCTTCATCATCCGGCCACGTGGAAAAACTCGCATCGTGATACACGAGTTGCCACAACGGAACCGGCCATGTGGGGGCGTTTTCTCCCAACTCGATGCGAATCATATTCGTGCCGAGATGCCGCACTCCCAATGACCATTCCCGCTGCTCCCCCGCCGAGACAGCTATTCGCCGGTCGCAGAGTCGTTTCAGCAATTCACAGCGCAGGCACGCATCCTCGTTGCGGGCATACGGCCAGATCCTCCGTCGGCATTCCCTGAGAGGTCGAGTAGTCACTCCCTCGCAGTGCGCGCCCAGGTAATCCACATATCCCTCCTCCAATTCCGTAAGCATCTGAACCGCATACCCCGAATGGAGCGCGTGGAACTTCTCGCCCGCGATGTCGATCTCCGGAACCGGCGTTTCCTCATCGGCGGAAACCAGGAAATCGCGCCGAAACGTGGAACCTCTTTCCCAAGTCCGATCCGCCCAGATCCCCGGCGCGGCGATGTAATCCAACCCATCCTCCAGGTCACGCCCCAAATACGCCCGCTCGATAGACGAATATCCCTCGAATGAGAATCCCTCCTGGTGCGAACAGATCGACAGTGGATACACAAAGGCCCGTTCGATCCCGATCTCTTTGATCGCGGTCAGGTTACGCACATAGTCGCAGCCGGGATCGTCAACGTGTCCCAGGAAAATCGTGCACGCGCCGAGCAATCGGTCCAGCGTCGGGTTTTCCGCTATACGCGGCGCCATAGGAATGTGAAGGCCGGTCTCTTTTGCGTATCGCCGATATCGCCGCGCGGGCTGCATATATCCCCGGCCGGGAAGAAACACATATCGCAGACGCCGGGTGGAATTCAATGCGCCGAGTGACGGTATCCACCGGCAGGTCACCGTGCTTCCCTGAAGCGAATCCGAGTATGTCCAATGCCAGTCGAACGGTGTTTCCACAATCGCCAGGACCGCGCTTTCTCCGCCCAGCTGCGCCCACCATGCCATCGGGGCATCCGCGCCGCTGACCTCCACACGACATTCCGTATCCAATACCGGGCGGTGAATCCGGCCCTGCCGAACCGTATCGAGCACCTCATGACGACGCTGGTTCTTTGGGAACAGTGCGCCGGGGAACACTGCGCTCAGTACACGGCGATCACTCACCGGGACCTCCCGCACGGTGCAGAGCAACTCCGGCTCTCGTTCGTCCAAGGTCATTTCAAAGACACAGCGGACACCCTCCGCATCCAGCACAATGCGGACGCCGTTGTCCAGCTCATCGGCCTCTGTGGTCTCCGGGTGGATGCGAATGCGGGCCTGCTCGTTCTTTCCGGGCACACCCACCGTGACCTCGGCATAGCGTGGGAGATTGAAAATCCAGGTCTCGCCACTCATCGGCTCGATGATCTTGCCGAAATAGGTATCCGAATCGAACTCCAGGTGGACGGGCGTATTCTCCCAGATCCAGTTGCTCATGATCCAACTCCGATGAGATTTGGCTACGACTATAGCCGGAAGGTTATCGCTTGGACACTGTTCATCTACTCCATCGTGGTCTGCTCCGAAGACCTACTCAGCCATAGCGGACCATGGTAATCTGAACATTCAAGCATGAACAATCAATCAACCCGGTGGGGAGGGTGAAGGTGCTGTCTCACGGCGATTTGGAAATTGCAAAATATCTATTCGACCTGGGCGAGAGGATTATTCGGGGCCATTGCATGACTATGGCGGAGGCGGAGTTTATTTCATCGCTTCCCCTGCCACATCTTTTGCTCCTGATCCACACCGCAAACCGGCTCCGCGTTCATTTCCGCGGCAAAGCGGTCACCTGTTGCTCGATTGTCAACGCAAAGTCCGGCAGTTGCCCGGAAGACTGTGCATTTTGCGCACAGTCCGCTCTCTACAACACGAACGCCCCAATCTATCCCTTCATCGGAACAGAGAAAATCGTCCAGGCGGCAATAGAGGCCGCAAGATCCGGCGCAACAGGACTGGGGATCGTCATCAGCGGAGAGGGAATCACGGACGATGACGAGCTTGAACAGATTGGTGATGCCATGGAGGCCGTCACACAGAAAGCCGGTATCGAGGCGCATGGGTCCCTGGGCGTTCTGGAGGAAGAGCCGCTGCGCTATCTGAAATCACGGGGGATGGTCTGTTTCAATCACAATCTCGAAACCGCCCGGTCTTTTTTCGAGGAGGTTGTGACCACTCATTCCTTCGGAGACCGCTTGGATACGGCCCGGGCGGTGAAACGGGCAGGGATTCGCCTTTGCTGCGGCGGCATTCTGGGACTCGGGGAAAGTCCTGCGCAACGGATCGAACTCGCCATGACTTTGCGCGAACTTGATGTGGACATTGTCTCGCTCAATTTCCTGCATCCCATCTCTGGAACCCCGCTCCAGGGTCAAAAGCCTCTGCCGCCTCTGAGGATCCTGTCCATCATCGCCCTGTTCCGGCTGATGTTGCCGACCAGGGAAATCAAAATCACGGGCGGACGCGAGAGGAATCTGCGCGATTTGCAAAGCATGATTTTCGCTGCCGGAGCCGACGGTATAATCATCGGGAATTACCTCACCACGCCGGGTCGCAGCCCCGAAGAGGATTTGCGGATGTTGCGCGATTTGGGGCTTTCTGTTCGCAAATCGGGTCAGGTGTCATCCCCCGGAGGCCGGTCCGCCAGACGAGGCACAACACGTCCGGCCTCACGGAAATCCTCGAAAGCATAATACACCGCACGATCCGGGTACGCAGCCATCACTGCCTCGCGGATATCCTCGCCCAAATCCTCCGCAAATAACGGACCCGATTTCATATCCGGCGGATTGAGCTGAAACGCGTTTCCATAATTCAACACCGGGTCGACAAACACCACAGCATTCCCCAGATCGGTTTTCAACACCAGCGAGCGTAACTCGCCCGTCACACGCCAGTATGTTCTTCGATACTCCTGATACAGCCGTGGCGCAGTCGTGCAAAGCATCACCGCAACCATACATGTGAGAAATCCCCAGCCAAGAGTGCGCAACGGCTTACGGGGAATGCGCAGGAACGCGCCGATGTCCGTCCATAGTTGAATCAGTCCCCGCGAAATCAACAGCAGTGCATAAGGAATACATTCATAGACGTTTCGTGGACCGTAACAGATGTCCTGGTAGTAATAGAACACATACGCGATCCCCAAGCCCACACAAATCCACAACATTTTCCGGTCCCGATAATCCGGACGGCCGCTCCGAATCCACAGGTAGGCGATGGGAAACAGGCTCGCAATCGGCCAGCCCAGAAGGTCCCGGTTGGCATTGTTGAGATTGATACTCCAGTTTGAGATTCCCAGAAGCGGGGTGTGGTAAACCTGGTGCGAGGAGACCAGACCGGCGGGATGCTCTCCCCACGGTTTCTTACCAAATCCAAGGGGATTGCTGTCAAAGTACTTCTGATAACCCGACAGAAACGGGTCGCCGGTAGTTTTGAAATTCGCGGTCAACATCAGCCACACGCAGGGCAAGAGTCCCACCAGAAACGACAGCCCCCCGCGCAACAGAAACCGCCACCTCTTGCGTTCTTCAAAACAGAAAAAGAGAACAAGAGGAACACCGATCCCCAGTGCGGTCAGCGGACGAGTCACAAACGCATATCCCGCAAGAAATCCGGCGAACAGAAACATGATCGCTCTGGACTGTGCCCACTCCAATGAGAGCGCCAGGAGAAGCAACACAAACAGCGTCAGGGGATGGTTCATCATCGATGATCCCATCACCAGGAAAAATGGCGAGATGCAAAGCAGCCCAACCGCCAGGAACGCTGTTCTTCGGTCATACAACTTCCTTGCATACAGATACAGAATCGCAGCTGTCACCGTGGAAATCACAGGATTCACAATCCACGGCATCCCGGCGAGGACCCCCAATGCGAGAACCAGTGAAAATCCGGGCGGATAAATCGCACACCAGCGATCTTCCATGATTACATGTGGATACCGGAACGCCTCGGGCACAGGCGGCGGGTCAAGATACCAGCGTCCGATACTGAATATCTTCGCCTGAAACAATTGCGCGATACTGTCCTCCACATGGGCCACATGATCCAGAACTTTCCAGGAAATCCAATTTGTCTCCAGAAACACAACCCCCATCGCGAGGAAAATCCAGGGAAAAGATCGGGTGGCACAGGCTTCCAGCCTGTGAATTGGCGGAACCAACCCTCGATGAAGCCGCCATACTAAAATCCCCTGCACCGCCACCAGAATCAGCAATACCCAGCGATACAGCAGGCCCATCCACGGCTCAGTCAGCCAGAGTCCGCTCTTTGCAAGATGCCCCAGCGGAAGGCAGACCAGGAGAAACAGGAGAACGGCACAGATCTGTCGCGGCGAGATATAGCGCGTGCAAAAATCGCGGAACGAAATCTCGGCATAGTGGGCATAGGCGGTAAAAGCGAACGCTGCAAACACGAAGGCCATCCCGGTCAACAGGGGCAGAAGGACCCCTCCAACATACGAAGATCGGGCCGCAAGCAGATGCGCCCATCCACACAGCAGCAGGTTGACAACAAACGCAACCAGCCCGATCCGGCGGGCGTTTTCTCTTTTCATGTCACTGCCTTTCTTTGCCGGGCAGGGACGCCCGGCCCACTCCACCCGGCAGGACAGGCCTCCGTGCCTGTCGAAGGGAGATGAACGGTAGGACAGGCCTCCGTGCCTGTCAAAGGGAGATGAACGGTAGGACAGGCCTCCGTGCCTGTCAAAAAAAGATAAACAGTAGGACAGGCCTCCGTGCCTGTCGAAGGGAGATGAACGGTAGGACAGGCCTCCGTGCCTGTCAAAGGGAGATAAACGGCAGGACAGGCCTCCGTGCCTGTCGAAGGGAGATAAATGGTAGGACAGGCCTCCGTGCCTGTCGAAGGAAGATAAATGGCAGGACAGGCCTCCGTGCCTGTCAAAGGGAGATAAACGGTAGGACAGGCCTCCGTGCCTGTCGAAGGGAGATAAACGGTAGGACAGGCCTCCGTGCCTGTCGAAGGGAGATAAATGGTAGGACAGGCCTCCGTGCCTGTCAAAGGGCAATCTTTGCCGCCCGGAGTCTGCGAGGGGCGGCGACGTGGCGATCTCAGGCTTACGCGCTCCAGCGATGAGATTCCCACGTCGCTTCGCTCCTCGGAATGACGGTTGAGAGCGAACTTTCTTAGCCGTCGCGACACATGCGTCGCTGCTGCACCCATGGTCGTCATTCCGGCGCACGCCGGAATCCAGGTTTTTCTTTCCTCCCCCCGTTTACGGGGGGATTGAGGGGGGGGGTAATTGACGGGGGAACAAACCGTCATTCCCCATACAACAGACTGTTCGGCACACAGCCCTCTTTGGGTAACAGGTAGATTTCCAGGTTGTCTACATAAATCAACACGTTCTCCGTTCCCGGCAAATTGGCGACCTGGAACACCGGAACGATGGACTCTCCCGGCGGGTCGTAAAGCAACACCATGCGGTGATAGCCATCCTCGAAAATGTCGCTGTTGGCGGGGATGTTGGTGGCGATAGAGCCGTCACTCGAACCATCCAGCGCCCCCAAGCCCACCGCCGCACCCGCGCCAACGGAATGCACCGAAAGCCGAATCAGAGCCACATTCTCGCCGATATCCAGCATTGGGAACACGAGAAGTTCCAACTGCCCGGGACTGGTGACAATCATTGCGCCTTTGCCGTCGGTAAGTTCGCCTGAATCAGTGGGGATTCCCCCGAGAAAAACATTCCCTGCCAGGGCGCTGATAAATCCGCCGGGATAGCGTTGAAACTCCTCGGCGGAATTAAATGTGAACAGGCGCCAAGGGGTAGGCACAGGGTAGACTTCGCCGGGTAATGTGGGTGTGGGGGTTGTCGTTGGTGTAGCCGTTGCGGTTGGTGTCGGCGTTACTGGCTGGACTACGTCACTGATATCCCAAATCCGCGCTGTTCCATCCTCGCTTCCCGTCAACACCTTCGTCCCATCCGGGGAAAACGCTACGGATATGACGTCATCCTCGTGCCCCAAAAACGTCCGGATCACCGCCCCTGTGCCCGCATCCCACAACTTCGCCGTATTATCCCAACTCCCCGTCAACACCTTCGTCCCATCCGGGGAAAACGCTACGGAACTGACATACCTCGTGTGCCCCGAAAACGTCCGGATCTCCGCCCCTGTGCCCGCATCCCACAACTTCGCCGTATTATCCCAACTCCCCGTCAACACCTTCGTCCCATCCGGGGAAAACGCTACGGATCTGACCTTCCACGTGTGCCCCGAAAACGTCCGGATTACCGCCCCTGTGGCCACATCCCACAACTTCGCCGTACAATCTTCACTCCCCGTCAACACCTTCGTCCCATCCGGGGAAAACGTTACGGAATTGACATCATACGTGTGCCCCGAAAACGTCCGGATCTCCGCCCCTGTGCCCGCATCCCACAACTTCGCTGTATCCCAACTCCCCGTCAACACCTTCGTCCCATCCGGGGAAAACGCTACGGAAGTGACGTCACTCCTGTGCCCCGAAAACGTCCGGATCACCGCCCCTGTGCCCGCATCCCACAACTTCGCCGTGTTATCGTAACTCCCCGTCAGCACCTTCGTCCCATCCGGGGAAAACGCTACGGAACTGACATCCCACCTGTGCCCCGAAAACGTCCGGATCACCGCCCCTGTAGCCGCATCCCACAACTTCGCCGTACAATCGGAACTCCCCGTCAACACCTTCGTCCCATCCGGGGAAAACGCTACGGATCTGACACCCCACGTGTGCCCCGAAAACGTCCGGATCTCCGCCCCTGTGCCCGCATCCCACAACTTCGCCGTATTATCTTCATTATCTTCACTCCCCGTCAACACCTTCGTCCCATCCGGGGAAAACGCTACGGAACTGACGTCATCCCCGTGCCCCGAAAACGTCCGGATCACCGCCCCTGTGGCCGCATCCCACAACTTCGCCGTACCATCCCCACTCCCCGTCAACACCTTCGTCCCATCCGGGGAAAACGCTACGGAATAGACGTCACCCGCGTGCCCCGAAAACGTCCGGATCACCGCCCCTGTGCCCGCATCCCACAATTTGGCTTCTCCTAAGTAATCCGAGCATCCTGAACCACTCCCCGTCAACACCTTCGTCCCATCCGGGGAAAACGCTACGGAACGGACATACCTCGTGTGCCCCGAAAACGTCCGGATGACCGCCCCTGTGCCCGCATCCCACAACTTCGCCGTATAATCGTCACTCCCCGTCAACACCTTCGTCCCATCCGGGGAAAACGCTACGGAATCGACGCTATACTCGTGCCCCGAAAAGGTCCGGATCACCGCCCCTGTGCCCGCATCCCACAACTTCGCTTCTCCTAAGTAATCCGGGTATCCTGTACTACTTCCCGTCAACACCTTCGTCCCATCCGGGGAAAACGCTACGGAAGTGACCCGATCCGTGTGCCCCGAAAACCCCCGGATTACCATGCCGGTTTCAACATCCCAGAGAAACGCACCCGCGCTACCGCACGTCGCGATGTATTTCCCGTCAGGCGAGTATGCCGCAGAGCTAAGCGATCCCAAACCAAGGACAATTTCCCCGGACGGCCCGCGAAACGGCTGCGCCATTGCCTGACCTGCCAGCACCACGCACACCAATACCACCGCCGCGAAAAAGCGGCACACCCTGTTCCAACGATTCCTATTGTCCATTGTGGGAACCCCCATCACTGCGCGAGATACTTGACCGGATGGAAACCCTTTCCACCGGTGAAGGGATTCTATCATGGCGGGGTGGGGATGTATATCGTCTGAACCATGATTCGCTTGATTATGGGATGACCCTGATGAAGAAAAAGAAGGATAAAGAATATCGAGATAATCTTTAAATCAAGTAAATCAAGGTTCAGACAATGCCGTGAATCATGGTTCAGACCCCTGGATTCCGGCTTGCGCCGGAATGACGGTGAGGACGGGAATTGGGGTGGGGACGTGGGGCGGGATTATGATTCACCGGCAAGATGCCGGTGCCACCCGGATATCGCGGCCTTCGGAGAACCGGATTGTCTGAACCGTGATTCGCAGGATTATGGGATGACCCTGATGAAGAAAAAGAAGGATAAAGAATATCGAGATAATCTTTAAATCAAGTAGATCAAGGTTCAGACAATGCCGTGAATCATGGTTCAGACCCCTGGATTCCGGCTTGCGCCGGAATGACGGTGAGGACGGGAATTGGGGTGGGGACGTGGGGCGGGATTATGATTCACCGGCAAGATGCCGGTGCCACCCGGATATCGCGGCCTTCGGAGAACCGGATTGTCTGAACCATGATTCGCTTGATTATGGGATGACCCCGATGAAGAAAAAGAAGGATAAAGAATATCGAGATAATCCTCAAATCAAGTAGATCAAGGTTCAGACAATGCTGTGAATCATGGTTCAGACCCTGGATTCCGGCTTGCGCCGGAATGACGGACATTGAACCGACAACATACCGATACGATCCATCATGCCCCCGAACGTTTTGTACTCGGAACGCAACTCGTCCTTACCCGCTTGTTCAGCCTTTTTCATAGATTTTTCGGTCTCCTTTTTGCGCGGGGCGTGCGCTGATAATCCGAATCGTTTCGCCTTCCTCAGAGTGGGCCACCACCAATAGCCTGCCGCGTTCCAAGGAAAGGCGGGAGCTGACGCTCCCGCACTCCAAGGAAAGGCGGGAGCTGACGCTCCCGCACTCCAAGGAAAGGCGGCAGCTGACGCTGCCGCACTCCAAGGAAAGGCGGCAGCTGACGCTGCCGCACTCCATGGCGCTTCAGCCCCGAAGGGGCGAAGTGCGATAGCGAAGGGCAACGCCCTGGGAATCAATTCTTAAGGAATTGCCGAGGCTCTCCGAAAGATGTCAATAATAGCGGCGATGATATTCCGAAATGTCGGGGCGCTCAGCCTGCCGACTTCAGCCTGCATCAAAGATCGGTTCGCCGTGAAGAGTTTGCCGGGCCTGACATAGCTCACTCTTTGCAGAGAGCCTGTCTCAAAATCATTGTCGGAAATCCCAATCGCCATCGGATCGGCGTATGAATTGCCCGTAATCTGACAAAGGATCCAATCCTCTCGACCGGCAGAAGCGAGCACCAGGGCCGGACGGAGTTTAGACGCGGAAAGGTCGGAAAAAGGAAATCGGACCAGCACTACCGCGCCTTCTGAAGGTGAGACCATGCTTCCTCCTCTTCCGGGCGGTTCCAATCTTCCGAGAGAACGGCCTCACTCAGAATCGCAGTCTCCGGGATTTCAGCAGATGGTTCATCGAGAATCGTGACAATCGCTCGGCAGGGCGAACTCAAGCGGACGGGTTCCTGAAGACGCACTTCCCCATTCGGATCGACAATGGCTTCGACGGATTTGAGCATCGGACGTTCCTCCTTCCGGTCAACACCATTTTGCCATCCGAACGAGGTTCCGGCAATGGATTGGTCATTGTCGGGTCGGCATGGGAAGGGGAGACAGGGAAATGGCCTGGATTCCGGCTTGCGCCGGAATGACGACATTGAACCGACAACATACCGATACGATCCATCATGCCCCCGAACGTTTTGTACTCGGAACGCAACTCGTCCTTACCCGCTTGTTCAGCCTTTTTCATAG
>Ga0209606_1004441_pt1 | contig 12975 bp, 15 predicted proteins | sample AD_UKC057_MetaG_FD_184412 | JGI IMG/M metagenome (GOLD analysis project Ga0209606, IMG submission 184412) | Active sludge microbial communities of municipal wastewater-treating anaerobic digesters from USA - AD_UKC057_MetaG (SPAdes) (version 2) | ecosystem: Engineered > Bioreactor > Anaerobic >...
GCTCGACGGTGCGCGAGGCGCGCGCATGGTACCGCCGTAGGCTCACTGAGACCGCCGGCGTCGTCGTCGTTGACGAGGATTCCTGCACCGCGCCGCTGACGGTGCGCGTCCGTCTGGCGCGCGAAGATGCAGTGCTCGACGCCGCTTTCGCGCGATTCTTGGTGGAGCTCGAAACGCCCGGCGGGATTCCGATCAGCGACCCGCTGTCGCGTTGGCTGCTCGACTCACAGCTCGGGCTAGGGCTCTACACGCGTTGGGATCCGCCCCCGCCCGACCGCTGGCGCAATGCGCGGCGCAACGTGGCGCGATTCGTCCGCGAGCAGATCGACGCGAGCACGCGCAGCGATCGGCCGCTCGATACGGAAGCGCAAGTGCTGCGCCGATTCGCGTCGCATCCGATCGTGCGAGAATGGCTAGCCGTCAAGCCGACGTTCGACGGCGCGACTGAAACCGTTTGGATCTCGCGCTCGGCGCTAGATAGTTGCCTCGACTGGTTGCGCGAGCTGCGCGCCGAGGGCATGCCGGGGATCGTATGGTGCGGCTCGGTAGATTTCGGGCGCGCGCTGGCGCGTGAAGCGGGCCTGCAATATTACGGGCAGCGCGGGCAGTCAGAGTCGGGCGGTGCGCTGCACACCGCGCCCGTGGGCGAATCGCTTGTCGCTAGTTGGGGCGCGAACAAGAAAGGCTTCAATCTCCAGGCGTGGCCGCGACAGCTCATTACGATGCCGCCGCAATCGGCAAAATGGCTCGAGCAAATATTCGGGCGCAGCCACCGCAGCGGGCAGGATGAGCATGTGATCGTCGACGTGCTAGCGACGAGCGGCGGCACGATCGACGCCTTTGAAGCGGCGATCGCCGAGGCTTTGAACGTGCGAGCCACTGTGTCGCTGACGCAAAAACTGCTGCGCGCTGACATCGTGCGCGCGCGACCGAGAATTACGGCGGAAAATGAATTCCGCTGGGCAACGAGAAAGGGATAATGAAATGAGCATGTTTGGCAATCGTACCGCAAACGCAGAAAACGCAGCACCCAACGCCCCCGCCCCAATGCGCAGCAAATACGGCGGCATTCAATGCGCCGACACGCGCGATCCCATGCTCGACGTCGGCGCCTACCGCGTGCGCGTCGTGTCGTGCGCGGAAGGCTATAACCCGGGGAAGCGCCGCGACAGCTACAAGGTGACGCTATTCGTCGTCGACGCCGCCGAAGGCTCCAAGACGCCGAAGGGCACGACCGCGACCATGATCGCATTTATAACCTCGGCAGGGCTCGCCGAGCTCAAGCGCTTCGCCATGCACGCCGCGGGATTCGGTGCGACGCTGGAACAGCGCATGAACGGCACTGATATCAAATCAATCTTGCTCGACGCCGAGCGGCAGTATGACGCGCTCGACGAATCCTACGGCTACCAGGGCGCAATCCTGGAGGCGTCGGCGGGCAAGCCCAGCAATGCGCCGTCGCTGCAAGGCCGCTTAGTCGACGTTATCGTCACGCAAGGCAAGCCGGTCATGAATCCGCAGACGTCGCAGCCCACGGGCGACTTTTACCGCGTTTACGCGTGGGGCGTAGTGCCCGAGGCGGAGCAGCCAAAATAAAGCGCGGCAATCGCCGCGCTACCGCTGAATAGCACCGCGCGCCCCAGCGCCCCCGCCCCGGAAATTTGCGGCAAACCGCAAGTCCGGGGCTTGGGGCGTTGAGGCAACCATGAATATTCAAATCGATCCTAAGGTCTTGTCGCGTGCGATCCGCGCTTGCGCGATCGCGTCATTCAACCCCCCGAAGTCCGCACGCGCCGACGATCGCCCCGCGCTGCGCGGCGTGCTGCTGCAAGCGCTGCGCGGCGGGCAGCTCGACGTCGTCGGCACCGACGGCCGATGGCTTGCGCGTTACCGGGCGGGCGTGAGTATCGTCAGCACTACGACGTGCAACGGCGCGGTTATCGAGCCCGCGAGCGTCAAACAGCTGTGCGCGTGGCTCGACATGCACGGCGCTGATGAGCTCGTGCGAATTGACGTCGGGCCCGTCGCCGAAGCGCGCTCGGAGCGCGGCAGTGCGCTTGCGTTCGCCACGCGCGGCGCCGACCAGTATCCGCGATACGAGCTAGTCATCCCCGACAACGCGCGCGGCAAAGGAGCGCCGGTCGTCGGGTTCGACAGCGCGCTCTTGATCGAGGTCGTCGAAGCGTTCCGCACCGCGTCGGGCGTAAAGCGCGGGCGCATGATGCCGCTCACGTTCGAGTTTGGAGCGGAAGCCGAAGACCCAGTGATCGTCACATGCCCGAGCGCGCCGGACATGATCGCGACCGTGATGCCGCTGAGGCAGCCCGCCGTCGGGCAATACTCGCTTAAGACGGAGCGCGCGTGATGGCACTCGCGGTCGTGTGCGCAAGACTGTTCGCGGGCGCGCTGCGCGGGGGTGCGCTATGACAGCCGAAGCGTTGATCGTGCAAGGCGATGCACTCGACGTGCTGCGCGCGCTGCCGGACGAATCGATCGCATGCTGCGTCACGTCACCGCCCTATTGGGGCCTACGCGACTACGGCGTCGCGGGGCAAATCGGGCTAGAGACTACGCCGGATGAATACGTCGCGCGGCTCGTGGCGGTATTCGCCGAAGTGCATCGCGTGCTCGCCGACGACGGCACGCTTTGGCTGAATCTGGGGGATAGCTATGCGTCGCAGACCAAAGGCTCAGGAGACCTAAACGGCACCATCGCTGGGGGCAAAGGCCAAAGCACCAACGGCGGCTCGCTGTACACCGCACGCAGCTTCGACCTAGGCGCCAGCGGCATCAAGCCGAAAGACCTTGTAGGCATTCCTTGGCGCGTGGCGTTCGCGCTCCAAGCCGCGGGGTGGTATCTGCGCAGCGACATTATTTGGGCAAAAGGATTCAGCGGCGATACGCGCGCGGGATCGTGCATGCCTGAAAGCGTGCGCGATCGCCCGACGAAGGCGCACGAGTATGTGTTTCTAATGACGAAATCGCCGCGGTACTGGTACGACGCCGGCGCAGTAAAGGAGACAGCGATTAAAGGGCCGCACACGAGACAGCGCGCAGCTTTTGGGGCCAAGCGCGGCGCTACAGGCAATCATTTGCGCGGCGCTGATACGATCGTTTGCGACGGCACGGCGCACGTTCGCTCCGTCTGGCATCTCAACCCGCGGCCCTTCAAAGGCGCCCACTTCGCGACGATGCCGATCACGCTTGCGTCAATGTGCATACGCGCCGGCTGCAAGCCGGGCGGCGTGGTGCTCGACCCGTTCACCGGCGCAGGCACTACCGCGCTTGCGGCGCTGCGACAGGGGCGCGATTTCATCGGCGCCGAGCTCAACCCCGAGTACGTAGCGATCGCGCGTGCGCGCATTGCCGAGGCGCAGCCATGACGCACGTCGCCCCGGTGCTACTCGACTTCGAGTCGCGATCGCGCGCCGACCTCGGCGCCGTCGGCGGGCGCAAATATTGGGAACACCCAAGCTCTGAGGCGCTCGTCGTCGTGTGGTACGACACCGCCGATGGCACGGTCGGCGCGTGGTACCCCGGGCAAGCGTGGCCCCATCGCGGGCGCGTGCTCGCTGCGCATAATGCGCAGGGTTTCGACCGCTTCGGCGGCGAGCGATACGGATTCGACGCCGCGGGATGGATCGACACGTCGCAGCTCGCGCGCAAGGCAGGCTTGCCGGGCGCGCTCGACGCGCTCGGGCAACGGTGGTGCGGCGTGCCGAAAGATAAGGAAGCGTCGCGTTTCACCGCGTCGCTGTCGAGCGTGCGGCGCCCGTCGCGCAAGCACGGCGCGGCGGAGATCCCCGCCGACGTATGGCGCGGCATGAGCGACGACGAGCGCCGGGCGCGTGGAGTGCTGCCCGAGCTCGACGCCGACGGGTTCGCGCGCGTGGTGAGATACTGCGCGTCCGACGTGGCGATCCTGGCCGAAGCGTGGCCGCGCCTGTCGGAGTGGATCAACGTGGACGCCGACGCCGAAGCGCTCGACCGCGTGATCAACGATCGCGGCGTGGCCTTCGACGCCGCGCTCGCGCGGCGGTTGCTCGCCGAAGATGCACGCGTCGCACGCATCGCGGTAGCCGATGCCGCGGCAAAACTCGGCATGACGCCCGAGGCGTGCGCCGCGGCCGCGCGCAGCCCCAAGCAATTCTGCGAGATCGTCGGCACGCCCGACGCCCGCGCAGACACGATCGAGCACATAGAGCATCCGCTCGCCGACGCGCGCAGAGCGCTAGCGTCGATCGCACGTGGGAAACTCACAGCGGGGCTCGCGCGCGTGCACGACGACGGCCGCCTGCGCGACACGCTGCGATACTACGGCGCGCACACGGGTCGCTGGTCCGGGCGCGGGATGCAGCTGCAGAACATGCCGCGCCCGGCGAAGCGGCTAGCCGACGCGATCGAGTCTGGCGAGCTCGACGTCGACGCGTTCGCCGATGAAGTGCTGCGCGGACGCGAGTGCGACGCCGACGAGATCGCGTTGCTCGTGCGCGCGACCATTACCGCGAGCCGCGGGAATCTGCTAGCTGTGCAGGATTTCGCCAGCGTCGAAGCGCGCGCGACGGCGTGGGCCGCGGGCGACGATGCCGCGATCGACGTATTCCGAAGCGGCCGAGATCCGTACAAGGTAGCGGCCACGGCAGTGTTCGGCGTGCCGTACGACGCAGTAAACAAGGCGCAGCGCCAGGTCGGCAAAGTGTGCGAGCTCGCGCTAGGCTATCAAGGCGGGCCGGGCGCATTCACCGCGATGGCGCGCGCGTATCGGCTCGACCTAACGGGGCTCGATCTGGCGGCGATCGTCGCTACATGGCGTACGCTGCACGCGCCGATCAAGTCGCTGTGGTACGCTTGCGAGCGCGCGTTCCGCTCCGCTGTCAATGGGCGCCCCGCGTGGGCTGGGCCGTTTGAATTTGTGCCCGCCGACGACGGCAGCGCGGTGGCGTGCTTCCTGCCGTCGGGGCGCCCGATCGTATACCACGCGGCGCGCGCGGTCACCGGCGACGAGTCGCTCGCGTATCTGGGCACGCGCGGCACTGAGCATCTTTACGGGGGCAAACTCGTTGAAAACGCAATCCAAGCGTTGTGCCGCGATCTGATGGCGGGAGCGATGCTGCGCGCCGAACGCGCGGGATTGCATCCGGTGCTCACTGTGCACGACGAAATCGTATGCGACGTGCCCGAGTCGAGCGCCGAGCGCGCAGGCGCCGAACTGCACGCCGCAATGCTCGAGCTGCCCGCATGGGCCGCGGGATTCCCGATCGGCGCCGACGGATGGGTCGGAAAGAGGTACCGCAAATGAGATACCTCGGCGGCAAAGCCAAGATCGCGCGCCACGTCGTCGATGTGATCGAGCGCTACCGCGCGCCGTCGCAGCCCGTGTGGGAACCGTTTTGCGGCGGGCTCAACGTAACGCGCGAGCTCGCACGCCGAGGCATCGATGTGATTGCAACCGACGCGTCATGGCCTCTGATCGCGCTCGTGCAGGCGGTGCGCGATGGGTGGCAACCGCCGGCGGCGCTATCGCGCGACGAGTGGGCCGCGGCGCGAGCGCTGCCCGCGTCGAATCCTTTGCACGGCTTCGCGGGGTACACATCGTTTGGCGGCGACTACGGAGGTGGCTACGCCGCACCGCGGCGCGACAATCATTTTGATCAAACACGGCGAGCGCTGGCGATTGACGCCCCCGCCCCGGCGCACGTGCAGTGCGTTGACTTTCTCGCGGTCGAGCCGTGGCCCATTGACGCGCTGCTGTATTGCGATCCACCGTACGCGGGGCGCGCCGGGTATGCCGCATGCGCTCCGTTCGATCACAACCGTTTCGTCGAGCGCGTCGGTCAATGGGCCGCGCTCGGCGTGACCGTGCTAGTGAGTGAGTACGCATTCCCCTTGGGTGAGTGTGTCTGGGAATTCGAGCGCGCGGCAGGATAGCGCGGGCGCGAATCGCGGCACGTTGAAAGGCTATTCAAGATCGGAGGCAAACATAATGGGTAACACATTCTACGATCGTGCTGAGAGTACCGAGCTACGCGGCGCGGATCTGAGCGGGCTCGACCTATCGGGCGCGGACCTTTCGGGCGCGTGCTTCCGCGGCGCAAAGCTGCACGGCGCCAATTTCACCGACTCAATCGGCGGCGAGCTCGCCGAGCTACGCGAGCGCGTCGAAGCGCTGGCAGACGAGCTCGACGAGCTCGCATCCGAGCGCGACACGCTCGACGCCGAGCTTGACAAGGTGAAGGCTGAGCGCGATCGGATTCGCGGCAAACTCGAGCGCACGCGGGCGGAGCTCAAGAACGCACGCGCGGCGCAAGCCATGGCCGAAGCGGAATGCCGAAAGCTGCGCGCCGAAATAACGGGGGCGCAATGACACCGCGAATCGCATTCGTCGGCTCGGCGGGCCCCGCGGTATGGGCGCACGCGATCGACGCATTGCGCGCGCGGCTCGGTGAATTCATTGCCGTCGCCGCGTACGCAACATCGTTGCCGAGCACGCGGCACGGGCTCGTTGTGTCGCGCTACGACGCCAACGACGCGGAGATGATCGGATCGGGGCTCACGCTGTGCGTGCTGCTCGAAGATGGCCCCGCGTACGACGCGATCGAAACCGTTGCAATGCTCGCGGGCGTGCCATGCTGGCGCCCCGCCGGCGCAGAAAGGGAGCATACGATGCAGGCACATCAATTCCTTTGGTTCGATCTCGAAACAACCGGCTTGGACCCCGCAACGGGGCGCGTGCTGGAATTCGCTGCGGTGCTGTGCGAAGACGCCCGCGGCGACGATTTCGCGGTCGTGCAGCAATTCTCGGGCGTGGTGCACGTCGACCGTGAGACGCTGCGCGCGCTGCCGCTCGACTTGGCCGTGATGAAAATGCATCACGCAAACGGCCTATGGGCCGCGGTACACGAGAGCACCACGACGATCGCCGAGGTCGATGCGTTCTTGGCGGCGCTCGCTGAGAGCATCACCGGCGGGCGCAAGCGCGCAATAACGCTCGCGGGCTCGAGCGTGCACTTCGACTTGGCGTGGTGCCGAGTGCACATGCCTGCGTTCGCCGAGTATTTGTCGCATCGTGTGTTCGACGTCAGCACGTTGCGCCGGGCTGTCGATTCGTGGGCGCCGGCGCCGGTGGAATGGCCCCGCCGTGACGCGCACCGCGCGCTCGACGACGTGCTCGCGTCGATTGCCGAGGCTCGGGTCGCGCGCGCGGCGCTATTCGGGGGCGGCAAATGACGCAGCAACGACGACGATCACGACGGCGACCCGCGGCTGGTTTGACCGTCGGATCGCTGTTCAGCGGTATTGGAGGCCTTGAACTCGGGCTCGAATGGGCTGGGCTCGGGCCGGTTGCGTGGCAAGTTGAACAAGACGAATACTGCCGCCGCGTGCTGAAAAAGCACTGGCCCAACGCAGACAGGAGCGTGAAAGATGTGCGAATCGCCGGACGTGAGAATCTTCAGCCAGTTGACCTCATTTGCGGGGGATTTCCCTGTCAGGATATCAGCTACGCTGGCAAGGGTGCTGGGCTTGCTGGCGAGCGCTCGGGGCTGTGGTACGAGTATGCGCGAATCGTTGGCGAGCTACGACCCCGGTTCGTCGTCGTGGAAAACGTCGCAGCGCTCCTTACTCGGGGGGTGGGAGACGTACTCGGAACGCTGGCCGGTCTCGGGTACGATGCAATCTGGACGACTGTTCGGGCTTCCGACGTCGGCGCGCCCCACCGGCGAGAGCGGCTGTTCGTCGTGGCCTACACCCGATGCGGCGGTATTCAACGCGAGCGAATCACCAGAGTCGTTTCGCGCGCGACAGGAGGCGCTGAGGGCCAAGGGCATCAACGGCAATGGGTGCGGGACTCCGCTGGCGATGGCGGTGAAGATGTGGCCCACCGCAACACGGCAGGACGCGAACGCCAGCGGGGCTGCGGGCTACTCGACGGAGAGCCGCAGGCACTCAGGCACGACGCTGACGGATGCGGCGGTGCGGAAGATGTGGACGACGCCGCAAGCGCGGAACGCGAAAATCAAACATGGGGGTTCGCGGCAGGATCTACCGGTGCAAGTGGACGGCAAACTCAACCCCACCTGGGTCTGCGCGCTGATGGGTTTCCCCATGGACTGGTTCGATGGCCTGCCGGACCCGGAACCGCGCAATACGACTGGGAGCCGCCGCGCACGGTCCCGCAAAGCCAAGACCGAGCCAAGCGACTGCGAGCGCTAGGCAATGCAGTAGTTCCGCAGGTCGCGTTCGTGGTGGGGATGATGGTGCGAGAGCTAACTCTGTTCGCGCCCGTGAATGGGGGCGCACAATGAGCGCCCTCGTTGCGATCGACCCCGGCTTCGCGCGGCGTGGCAAGGGCTGCGCGGTGGCTGTGTTCGCCGGGCAAACGCTCGTGCGCGCATGCTTTGAACGCCCCGAATCGGTGCGCCCTGAATCGCTGCGCGTGGGCGCTACGCACGTCGTCTGGGAATGCCCGCAGGTTGATGCCCGCACGCGCACGAGCGCCCCCGCGGTCGTACAGCTCGCCGCCGTCGGCGGCATGCTCGCGGGCATGTTCGCCGGCGCGTGTGGGTGCCACGCCGAGCCCGTCGCCCCGCTTGCGTGGAAGGGCAGCACACCGAAGCCAGTGCATCACGGGCGTCTTTGGGCGCAGCTCAACGACGACGAGCGGCGCGTGCTCGGCGGCGCGGATACGCTCAAGCAAATCGAAGCGGCCAAGCGCCGAGGCGCGCTCGACCGATGGGGCAAGCCCGGCGCGGCGTATTATCCCGCGGCGTGGCTAGTGCACAATCTGCTCGACGCTGTCGGGCTTGGCCTGTGGAGGCTTGGGCGACTATGACCTCGCACGAGCGCAACAAGCGCCGCATGGCGCGCTTGCCCGCAAGCGTGCGCGCGCTCGTGCGCGAAGGCATGCTCAGCGCCGATCGCGCCGTGCGGCTCGTCGGCGCGCCCGAGCCGCCGACTCAATCCTTTTGCGTGCTTGATGCGCTGCGCGGAAAAACGCTGAGCTGCCCTATCTGGGTGGCAGAAAGGGATGAACAATGACGCCGGACCGACACACAGCTTGCGCAGGAACGTGCGCCGCGCACCACGGAAGGCTGCCCGAACCGAGCCGCGCGGCTCAAGTCACTTGGAAACGCCGTCGTGCCGCAGTGCGCGGAAGTCGTCGGCTGGATAATCCAAGCAATGGAGAACGCTTCATGATCACGCTTTCGTTGACCTATCACCGCGCCATGATGCGCGCGTTCGTCGCCGCGGCCGTCGCGATCGACGCCGCGATCGCCATCGCACGCCGCGCGCGCCGCGCCGTTGTCATCCGAGCCGCGCGGCACTCAAGCGCGTATTGGAGGCTTTCGAAATGAACGCCGCGCCCGTGTGCCCGCAATGCGATGGGACGGGCATTCGCGCGCGAACGACGTCCGGCGCCGTGCTTCGGTGCTCGTGCGGCGCGCGCTTGTCCACGCGCGACATGATCACCGCGGAGTGCGACGCGATCCGCGACATGCTCCACGCGAAGAACGAAGCTTACGGCGACAGCGCGATCGAGCCGCTGCGCGTGTTCTCGCGGGCGAGCGCGGAGGAGCAGATCCTCGTGCGCATAGACGACAAGCTATCACGACTCGCGCGCGGTAGCGCCGCCGGCGAAGACGTTGTCGCGGACTTGATCGGCTATCTCGTTCTGCTGCGCATCGCCCGGGAGCGCGCGAGATGATCGCCGTCCGCGCTCCCGACGGCACGCTCGACGTCTATCTCCGCGCGGACGAAGCCGGCGCCGTGCAACATGCGATCACGCAAGCGCGTCCGGGCGGGAGCGCGGCGACGCCCGACGGACGCGTCCGCGTACACGTGAGCGCGGACGCGGCGCCGGCACGCGATTATCACGAAGCAATCGACGAAAAGGAGCCGCGCACGTGATCCCACCGCCCGTCAGCGTTAGCGTATTCGCGGGCGCGCGCTCGCCGATGCCCGCTGCGCGTGACGTGCTCTCTTGGGGCGCGTTCTGCGATGAGATCGCCGCGCTATGCCGTGAAGAAACCAGCGCGACCGACAAGCGCGACCTTGTGGCGTTCGGGCCGTACCGCTTACGCGATGGCGCCCCGCGCTCCGCGGCGAACGTTGAGCGCATGGCCGCGGTGGCGATGCTCGACGTTGACGGGGTCGATCTCGACGCGCTGCGCGCGCGGCTCGCGGAGCTCGGCGTATCGGCGATCGTGCATGGGACGCCGAACGACGACCCCGCGGGCGTGCGCAAGGCGCGCATCTATGTGCAGCTCGACGGCGAGCACGACCCCGCCGACGCCGGGCGCGTGCGCGACGCGGTCGCCGCGCTGCTCGGCGTGCAGCACGACCCCGCGACGCGCAACGCGGATCGGCTGGGTTTCATCGGGCGCCTGGCGGGCACGCCCGAGCGCTACGTCGAGCGCTTCGACGGCGCGCCGCTGGCGCTGGCGTCGCTGCCCGAGGCGCCCGCCGCGCCGGCGGCGCCCGCCGCTACGCCCGCGCCCGATCGCGCGGGCGACCCCGCCCGCGATGCCGCGGCGTGGGCGATCATGGGGGCGCTCGGATCATGGCGTGACTACGCCGGGCGCAAGCACGCACTATGCGGCGCGCTCGGCGGCATGCTGCGCCGCGCGGGATGGTCGCGCGCCGATTGCGCCGAGCTCGTGCGCGCGTGGCTCCCCGCCGGTGAGCCCGGAGTCGACGTCGAGAAGGGCGTACGGTGGGCATGCGCTGCATGGGATAAGCTGCCCGAAGAATGCAGCGGCCGCGCGGCGCTCGACGCGGTCGTGGGCTCTGGCGTGGGTGCGATCGTCGAGCAAGCAACGCTGCTCGCGTGGCGCGCGCACCGCGACAATGTCGGCGCGCAGCCGCACGACGACGCGCCCGCGTACGACGACGGGCCGCTGCGCATCATCGATCGGACGCAGCCACCACCCGAGCTCCAGCACGTCGTCGCGGGGCTTGACCTTGCGCCGGGCAAGGTCAGCGTCATCCAGGGCTACGCCTACACCGCCAAAACGCCGTTCGCGCTGCTGCTCGCCGTGTGCATAGCGGCGGGCGTGCCCTTCCTGGGGCTCGACGTCGTGCAGTGCCCGACGCTGTATGTAGACTTTGAGGGCGGCATACTGACGCAAGAGCGTGAGGCGCGCATATGCGCCGGGCTCGGGCTCGAGCGCGCCGCGGTGCCTCTCACGCTCGCGCAAGCAGACCTACTGTCCGAGCCGTTTCTTGACGCGTTCGAGCGGCAGATCGCATCCACAGGCGCTGGCGTCGCGTTCATTGACACGTACAGCAGCGCCCTTCCGCCGGAGGTCAATTCATTCAACGACGCGGGCTTCCGCGTGTGGGCGACGCGGCTAGCGCGCGTGGGCGAACGCACGGGCGCCATGATCGTGCTGCTCGTCCACGAAAATAAGGCATCGAACGGCCGCGACGGGCTGCGCGGGATATCGGGGCACGGGTCGCTAGCGGGCGCCGTGCAGACCGCGATCGCGCTGTCTCGCCCGTCGCCCGACGACGCGACGCTGATCGGCGTGAGCTGCACGCGCGCGGCTCGTAAGGGCTTTGCGCCGTTCACCATGCGCTGGAGCGACACGCCGTGCGCGCACGCGCCGACGGGCGCCGCGCTCGTCGCCACGCGCGAAGCCGACGCGCCCGACGCGTCCGCGGCCGCGCCAGCGACCGCGCCCAACGCGTCCGCGCCCGCGCCGCGCCCGAACGTAGGCCGCGCCGTAGCCGTGCGCACCGCGGGAGAATCGATTATCGGCGCTATGCCCCCGGGCGTGTATCTACCGCGGCGCGAGCTGCTCGCACTCGGCGGCGGCAATCGCGCGGCGTCGCTCGACGCGATCTCGCGCCTACTACGCGCGGGGCTAATCGAGTACCGCGCAGGGGAATACGCGCTCGCGCCGGCGGGCGCTGGCGCCGATGCACGCACGATCGCCGAGGCACTCGGCGGCGTCGCTGGATTCACACGATAGGAGCACCGCATGTCAGACATACTCGTATTGCACGCCGATGCACGGGCGATCGCCGACCAGATTTGCGCGGCGCACTTCGCCTCGATGATTACTGATCCGCCGTACGCGGATCGCGTGCACAGCCGCGCGACAAGCAACGGCACGGGCGGCGCGGGGCCGCACGCACGCGACCTCGGTTTCGCGTCGATCGACGACGGGCTGTGCTCGGCGATCGGTGCGATCGCGGGCAGCGTTACGCGATGGTCGGCGGTATTCTCAGACCTCGAAAGTGGGCATCTGTGGCGCGCGGCAGTCGAGCCCGCGGGCGCGGAATATATCCGAACGGTGCCTTGGGTGCGATGGTCTCAGCCGCAGATTACGGGCGACCGCCCGCCGTCGGGCGCCGAGCTCGTGTGCCTGTGGCACGCGCCGAGGCGCAAGCACTGGTCGGGGCCGGGGTCGCTGACGGCGTTCGATACGCGGTCGCTGCGCGGCGCCGACAAATACTCGTGCGAAAAACCACTAGATTTGATGCTGTCGCTCGTGTCGTGGTTTAGTGACGAGGGCGAGAGCATCGTCGATCCATGCGCGGGCTCGGGCACTACAGGGCTTGCCGCGCGCTTGCTCGAGCGCGACGCTGTGCTGCTCGAGCACGACGCCGACGCCGCGGCGCTAGCGCAGAGGCGCATAGCGGCGCCGCTGAGCGATCGCGACCGCGAGCGGTGCGCGCGCTGGGTCGAGTACCAGCGCGCGTGGCTGTCAGGCGACGTGCCCGACACCGAAGCGGGCGCGGCGCGCTATGCGCGGGCGCTCGCCGATACGATGCGCGTCGAGCGCGCGCTAGGTTGACGGGAGCCGCGCGGCTCGCCGAGCGGAAAAATACACCAAACGTTGCCGCAACGACTACTGCGACGGCAGACGTTACGCCCAAAAAATCCAAGTGCGCGGAATCGCTAGGGTTCGATGCTACGGCCGGCGGCGCGCGGGGGCGGGGCGGAAAAATACACCAAACGTTGCCGCAACG
>Ga0209606_1004449_pt1 | contig 12961 bp, 5 predicted proteins | sample AD_UKC057_MetaG_FD_184412 | JGI IMG/M metagenome (GOLD analysis project Ga0209606, IMG submission 184412) | Active sludge microbial communities of municipal wastewater-treating anaerobic digesters from USA - AD_UKC057_MetaG (SPAdes) (version 2) | ecosystem: Engineered > Bioreactor > Anaerobic >...
GGGCAGGTGAATCGGCTTGCCGCCGTAGAAGGAGATGCAGTCCTTCAGGACGGCGGCGTCGCGGACGGCGATCAGGGCGTTGAGGGTCATGGGCTGGCAGGCGCCGTCGTCGCGTCCGAAGTCCCACCGGCAGCCGGCCAGGCTGCCCAGATCGCCGTCGCCCGTGGCGTCGACGAACGCCTTGGCCCGCCAGGCCTGGCGCCCGCTGCGCGACTCGGTGACGATGGTGGCCAGCCGCTGTCCGTCGCGGTAGGCGCCCACCACGCGGCTCTGCAGCGTGATCTGCACGCCGGCCTGGAGGCACATCTCCTCCAGCAGGCGCTTCATCTGCTCGGGGTGATAGACGAACTGGCTGCGATTGACGACGGTGCGGGCGGATCGCTGATCGAGGCGGCGGGCCAGCTCAGCGGTCAGGCCCGGTTTGTCGAAGTCGAAGATGTACGTCAACAGCCCGGCCGTCCATATCCCGCCCAGGCAGCCGTGCAGCTCGAAGAGTCGCGTCCGCGCCCCGGCCCGGGCGGCAGCGAGGGCGGCGGCCACGCCCGCCGGCCCGCCCCCGCAGACGATCACGTCCGCGTCGTCGACCAGGGGCACGTCGCGGGCGGGCTCGCGGAAGACCGCGCCGGACGGGACCGGCGCCGGAAGCTCCGCGGCGGCGGCCAGGGCGTCGACGCCAGCCAGCCCCGCCGCAGCCGCCAGACCGGTTCGAATCACGTCGCGACGATTGTGGCGATGAGATGAATCTGTCATGACGACACTATCGCCCAACCGCGGCGCCGGCACAAGGGCAAGCACAACGAGTCCGACAACCCGCCTTGGCATCACACCCGTCTATGCGGTATGGTGTAAGACATCACGAGGTGCGAAATGTCGCTTTCGAACCCTATCGTTAGACACTGTGCCGCCACTGCCATGCTGCTGCTGACCGCCGCTGGCGCAGGCGCGCAGAGCGTCCTGGTGGAGGCCGAGCAGTTCAAGACGCTCGGCGGGTGGGTGGTCGATCAGCAGTTCATGGACCAGATGGGCTCGCCCTTCCTGTTGGCCCACGGGATCGGACATCCGGTCGCGGACGCGACGACGGCGGTCCGCGTGCCCAAGGCGGGGGCGTATCGCGTGTGGGTCCGCACGCGCGACTGGGTGGCTACGTGGAAGGCGCCAGGGGCGCCGGGGCGGTTCCAACTCCTGGTCAACGGCAAGACGCTGGAGACGACCTTCGGCACGGAAGGGGCCGACTGGCACTGGCAGGACGGCGGGACGGTCGAGCTGGGCGCGGGCGAGGCGACGCTGGCGCTGCACGACCTGACGGGTTTCGAGGGTCGATGCGACGCGGTGTGCCTGTCGGCCGACGCGGACTTCCGCCCGCCCAACGAGGGCGAGGCGATGGCTGCCTGGCGGCGCAAGCTGCTGGGCCTGCCGGGCGAGCCCGAGGACGGCGGGACGTACGACCTGGTGGTCACGGGCGGCGGGATCGCGGGCACGTGCGCCGCCGTGGCGACCGCCCGCTCGGGCCTGACGGTCGCGTTCGTGCAGGACCGTCCGGTGCTGGGCGGCAACAACAGCAGCGAGATCCGCGTGTGGCTCCAGGGCAAGACCAACGGCCCGCTGTACCCGCGGATCGGCGACCTGGTCAACGAGTTGCAGCACAAGGTGTACGCCCACTACGGCCCGAGCAACACGGGCGAGATCTACGAGGACGACAAGAAGCTCGCCGTAGTCCGCGGCGAGAAGAACATCACGCTGCTGCTGAACCACCGGACCAACGCCGCGGAGGTCCGCGACGGGGCGATCCGGGCGGTGATCGCCCAGGACGTGATCTCGTCGCGGCGGATTCGGCTGGCCGGGCGGTGGTTTGTCGATGCCACCGGCGACGGCTGCGTGGGCGCCCTGGCCGGGGCGGATTTCGACATCACGCTCAAGGGCCACATGGGCCCGTGCAACCTGTGGAACGTGAAGGACACGGGCCAGCCCGTTGAATTCCCCCGGTGCGAGTGGGCGCTGGACCTGACGGACAAACCGTTCCCCGGGCGAAACGGCAAGGGCGGCATCGAGAAGCTCGGCGGGTGGTACTGGGAGAGCGGCTTCGACCATGACCCCATCGCCAAGGGCGAGTACATCCGCGACTGGAACTTCCGGGCCATGTACGGCGCCTGGGACTGTCTGAAGAACCACCAGAAGCTCTACCCCAACCACAAGCTGAACTGGTCGGCCTACGTGTGCGGCAAGCGCGAGAGCCGCCGCCTGCTGGGCGACGTGGTACTGACGCTGAAGGACCTCAAGGAGGCCCGCCAGTTCCCCGACGCCTGCGTGGTCACGGGCTGGCCGGTGGACCTCCACCTGGGCGACCCCCTGTACATCAAGGGCTTCGAGGGCGACGCGTTCATCTCGCACGCGTTGTACACTCGCTACCCCATGCCCTTCCACGTGCCGTACCGCTGCTTCTACTCGCGAAACATCTCGAACCTGTTCATGGCCGGTCGATGCAACAGCGTCACGCACGACGCCCTGGGCGCCACGCGCGTGATGAAGACCGGCGGGCTGATGGGCGAGGTGGTGGGCCTGGCGGCCGCGGTCTGCAAAAAGCACGACACCACGCCCCGCGGCGTGTACGAGAAACACCTGGACGAACTGAAGGAGTTGATGACCAAGGGGATCGGGCGATGCCCGCCGCCGGCCAAGCCCCAGCGCACGGTGGGCGGGTTCTCCGGCGACCCCGCCCCGCCCAAGCCGCCTCCTGCACCGAAGTGGCTGGCCAACGCGGGCGAGAACCTCGCCCGCTCGGCCCGACTCTCCGCAACGGCCGCCAGCAACAAGGGCGACACCCCGCCCGCCCTGCTGACCGACGGCAAGTGCGATCTGGCCGACAACGCCCAGCGCTGGCTGGGTGGGGGCGAGTTGCCTCACCGTGTCGAGTTGGAGTGGGACCAGCCGCAGACGTTCAACACCGCCCGCATCATCAGCGGGTACCGCCACGGCGCCAACCTGAGCGGCTGCCTGGAGACCTTCGCCTGGGAGTACCACGACGGCTCGACCTGGAAGGAGATCCCCCGCGCCAAGGCTGAAGGCAACGCGGACATCGACTGGCACGCCCGGTTCGAGCCTGTACGGACCCGCAGGGCTCGCCTGACGATCACCGCCACGCCCGGCGGGATATCCAGGGTGTGGGAAGTGGAGTTATATAACGTCCGAGAGTAGATTCGTTGTTTGTTGTTGGTTGTTCGTGCCGGCCGAGGACTCGACAAACCAGCGACAACCAACACTCAGGACCAATAACCAACAACAGACAACCAACAACCAGCCATGCCTTTTCCCAACGACAACACGATGAGCGTAGGCGAGCTCCGCCGCCTGATGGCCGAGTTCGTGACCGAGCGCGACTGGCAGCAGTTCCACCGTCCGAAGAACCTGACGATGAGCCTGGCCATCGAGGCGGGCGAACTCATGGAACACTTCCAATGGCTGGACCATGAGCAGTCCGACGCCGCCCTGGCCGATCCCCGGACGCGGCGCGAGATCGCCGACGAGATGGCCGACGTGCTCAGCTTCCTGCTCTCGCTGGCCAACGCCACCGGCATCGACCTCTCGCAGGCCTTCGCAGACAAGCTGGAGTCCAACCGTCGCAAGTACCCCGCCGAGGAGGTGAAGGGGGATTACCGCAAGCGGAGCCAGCCGTAGGATTCTCGATTGTCGATTTGCGATAGGCACAGCGCGTGAGCAAGCCATTCCTCAATCGCAAATCGAAAATCCCTACGCCTTGAGCACCTTCCGCCGCCCACGCCGGATGCTCTTGCAGGCGTTTCGGGTGTCGATGACGAGGCGGGCGTTGTCCACGATCATCTGATAGTCGTAGCTGCTGTGGTCGGTCGAGATCAGCACCGCGTCGTACGAGGCCAGCATCCTGGGATTGATCTTCTTGCTGGTCATGCGGAGGTTGTGCTCCCGCATCTTGTGCGTCCGCGGGACGTGCGGATCGTTGTAGTCCACGCGGCAGCCGTACTCCTGGAGCAGTTCGATCAGTTCCAGCGAGGGGCTCTCGCGGACGTCGTCGATGTCCTTCTTGTAGGCCAGGCCCAGCACCAGGACCTTCGCTCCCTTGAGCGGCTTGGCCCGCTCGTTGAGGGCGTCGGCGAGGCGGGCGATCACGTAGCGGGGCATGGAGACGTTGATCTCGCCGGCCAACTCGATGAACCGGGTGGTCAGCCCGTACTGCCGGGCCTTCCATGACAGGTAGAACGGGTCGATGGGGATGCAGTGCCCGCCCAGCCCGGGGCCCGGGTAGAACGGCGTGAAGCCGAACGGCTTGGTCGAGGCCGCCCGGATGACTTCCCACACGTCGATGCCCATGCGATCGAAGAGCACCTTCAGCTCGTTGACCAGGGCGATGTTGACGCAGCGGTAGGTGTTCTCGAGGATCTTGGCCGCCTCGGCAGCCTCGCAGCTCGATACGGGCACCACGGTGTCGATGGCGGCTGCGTAGCATGCCACCGCCGCCGCCAGCGAGTCGGCATCCAGCCCGCCGACGACCTTGGGGATGGTGCGCGTGGAGTAGTCCTTGCGCCCCGGGTCTTCGCGCTCGGGCGAAAAGGCCACGTAGAAGTCCTTGCCCGCCTTGAGCCCGCCGCTCTCCAGGATGGGCAGCATGTACTCCCGGGTCGTGCCGGGGTAGGTGGTGGACTCCAGGATAATGAGCTGGCCCTTGCGCAGCGTCTTGACGATGGCCTGCGCGGTCTTCTCGATGTACTGCATGTCCGGCTCGCGCTGCTTGGTCAGCGGCGTGGGCACGCAGATGAGGATGCAGTCGGGCTTCTTGAGCTTGCTGAAGTCGGTGGTGGCCGAGAACCGCCCCGAGGCCACCATCTCCTTGACCGTCTGAGGCGGGATGTGGGCGATGTAGCTCCGCCCGGCCAGCAGGGCGTCGACCTTGGCCTTGTCGACGTCGAACCCGATCACGGGCAACCCCGCGCGAACGAATTCGCGGACCAGGGGCAGGCCCACGTAGCCCAACCCGATCACGCCGACAATCGCCTTCTTCTGTTGGATCTTCTCCACCAGGTGCTTGGATGACATACCGTTTCCTTCCGACAGCTCGATACCCGCCGCCGCGCCGTCCGGCGCTTCCGGACCTTTCGCGCGCGGCGATTCTGTTCCTTATATCGTCAAGTCTGACCCGTGAGAACACATACAAACCGATGACAAAGCCCACGGACCTGTCCGCCGTGGCGGAAGGCCTTCCGTGCGGGCTTTTCATGCGCCAAATCCGCAATCCGCAGTCTACAGCTTCTCGTCCAGCACCTTGACGATCCGCTCAGCGGCCCGGCCGTCCCAGAGCGGGGGAATACCGCCCGTCCCGCGCCGCCCGGCCCGCAGGTCGCGCCAGGCCTCCAGGATGCTCTCCGTCCGCGTGCCGACCAGGCGATTGGAGCCCAGTTCTGCCGTCACCGGACGCTCGGTGTTCTCCCGCAGCGTCAGGCACGGCACGCGGAGGATCGTCGTCTCTTCCTGGATGCCGCCCGAGTCGGTCAGCACGGCATAGGCCGAGCTGGTCAGCTTGAGGAAGTCCAGGTACCCGGCTGGGTCAATCAGACGCAGGTTGCCCATGGCCTCGATCCGCCCGATCAGGCCCGGCCGACCCAGGTTCGCCCGCGTCCGCGGGTGGATGGGGAAGACCACGGGCATCTCCCGCTGGACCTCCTCCAGGGCCGCCAGGATCCGCCCGAAGACGGCCGGGTCGTCCACGTTGGCCGGGCGATGGAGCGTGAGGACGACGTATTGCCCGGGCGTCAGGTGCAGTTCGTCCAGGATGGGCGAGGCGGCGGCCCGTTCCTTCTGTCGCAGCAGCGTGTCGATCATGACGTTGCCCACCAGGTGGATGCGATCGGCGTTCACGCCCTCGCGACGGAGATTGTCCACCCCGCTCTGCTCGGTGCAGAACAGCAGGTCGCTGATGGCGTCGGTCAGGACGCGGTTGATCTCCTCGGGCATGGTGCGGTCGAAGCTGCGCAGGCCCGCCTCCACGTGGATGAGCCTGACCCCCAGCTTGACGGCCACCAGCCCGCAGGCGATCGTGGAGTTGACGTCCCCCACCACCAGGACGGCGTCGGGCTTGTGCTCCAGCACGACCGGCTCGAAGGCGGTCATGATGGCGGCCGTCTGTGCGGCGTGGCTGCCCGAGCCGACCTCGAGGTTCAGGTCCGGCTGGGGGATGCCGAGTTGGCGGAAGAACAGGTCGCTCATTCGCTCATCGTAGTGCTGGCCCGTGTGGACCAGCAGCGGGCGGATTCGCGGCGCGCCGCGATACGCCTCCATCAGTGGGGCGATCTTCATGAAGTTCGGGCGGGCGCCGACGATGTTGATGATCTTCATTTCGTGGTCCTTATTCGGGTTTTATCGGCCACCCAAGCCGCGGCCGTGAGCGGTGTTTTCACCCCATATTCCCCTTGGCGCGACAGCGGACTTGCCTTAGACTAAGAGTACATTTCGCAGCAATTTGCGATGTAGAAGGTCTGCAAAGGAGACGCAGATAAAGGAGTTGACGATGAAGTCCACGGGCAAGGCTTGCTGGGCTGTTGGGACGGTTTTGGCATTCGCGTGCGCCCTTTCACCGGGTGACACGATCATCGACACGGGAACGCTGCAGGTGAACCCCGGACCGACGGGCGCCCCGCCCGTTGGGGCCCTGATCTGGCTGGATGCCACCCAGGCCGGCAGCTTCACGATGAACGGCGCCAACGTGGCCGACTGGGCCGACCGCACCGGCAACGGGCAGAGCGTCTCGCAGTCCAACGCCGCCCGCCAGCCCACCATCGCCGCCGGGGCGATCAACGGACTGGACGCGGTGCGGTTCGACACCACCGGCGGGGCCGACCAACTCTTCAACGCCACCAACTATGCCTCGCCCGTCAGCGTCTTCAGCGTCTCGCAGCTCACCGGCGGGGCCGACTACCGACTGATCACGTCCTACACCAACAACTGGCTGCTGGGCTATCACGGCCACGGGACCGACAAGGCCTACCTCGACGGGTGGGTCAACAATCCGACCATCCAGCCGGATACGCTGCCCCACATGTACAACACGATCATCCGGGGCGGGTCGAGCAACAGCGACCTGTACGTATTCGACGCCCGCAACCCGTCGGACATGTGGCTCAAGGCCTCCAACGGCGGCGGGCGAAGCGGACCCAACGGCCTGGCCCTGGGCGCCTGGGGCAGCGGCGCGGGCGAGGGGTCCAACGGCCTGGTCGGCGAGGTGCTGATCTACAACGGCGTGCTGAGCGATTCCGATCGCCAGCAGGTCGAACGGTACCTCATGACCAAGTGGTTCAACTACAGCGACGCCATCCCGGACGACTCGCCCGTCAGCATCGCCGGCGGCGCCACGCTGGACCTGACCAACGTCTCCGAGACCATCGGCCCGCTGAGCGGCTCGGGGCAGGTCCTTCAGACGGCTGGCACGCTGGGCCTGAACACGACCGCCAACGCCACCTTCACCGGCAGCTACTCCGGCGGGGCCGCTAACCTCTCGAAGCTCGGCCTGGGCCAGCAGGTGATGAGCGGGCCGGTCAGCTACACCGGGCAGACCACGATCCAGGCGGGCGAGTTGGCGCTGGGCTCGGCCAACACGATCGGCTCCCCCACGTCGATGCTGCTGGTGGGCCCGACGGCCGGGTGGGCCGGCACGCTGAGCGCCAACGGAGGCACCATCCAGGCCTCCACGGTCGTCGTCGGCGGCGAGGGCGCAGGCACGCTCAACCTCACCAACACCGATCTGACCGCCAACAGCAACCCGTACTACGGCGCGCTGGTGGTGGGCCTGACGGGCAACGCCGTCGGTACGGTGAACCAGAACGGCGGGACTGTGACGGTCAACAACAACTACATGATCCTGGGGCGGTACAGCAACGCCCAGGGCACCTACACGATCACCGACGGCACACTCCGCACGGCCGGGGCAAGCGGTGACCGCAACCTGTACATCGCCTGGGATTCCTCCGGCGCCAGGGGCACGCTGAACGTGAGCGGCACGGCCCTGGTGGACCTCAATGGCTGGCTCCAGGTGGCGGCCAACGGCACGGGCGTGGTCAACCAGAGCGGCGGGACGGTGCAGACCAACAACAATGCCGTCAAGATCGGCGCCAACGCTGCCGCCCGGGCCACCTACAACATCAGCGGCGGCGTCCTCCAGACCCTCGGTACCAGCGGCGATCGGAACCTGTACATGGCCTGGGACCAGGCCGGCAGCCAGGGCACCCTCAACATCAGCGGCACCGGCGTGGTGAACGTGGCCGGCGAGTTGAAGAGCGGTAACGGACTGGCCACCATCAATATCGCCGATAGCGGGCAGCTCAACCTGTACAACCGTTTCGAGCTCACCGGCGCCGGCACGGCCGTTGTCAACCAGACCGGCGGGACGGTCACGGTCAACAATTCGCACATCGTTCTGGGCCGGGTCGCCAACGGCCGGACGACCTACAACATCAGCGACGGCCTGCTCCAGACGCTCGGGACGGGCAACCGCAACCTGTACCTCGCATGGGAACACGCCACCAACCAGGGCACGCTCAATGCCTCCGGCGGCGCCCAGATTTCGATCGCCGAGGGGATCAACACGGGCAAGGGCATTGCCCGGCTGAACCTGTCGGACAACGCCCATCTCACAGCGGCCGGCGCGTTCACCATGTCCAACAACGCCGACGCCGCGGCCACCTACGTCACGTTGGCCGACGACGCCAGCCTGAGCCTGGGCGGGGAGTTGAACACCCGCCACGGGATCGGCGACATCCAAATCTCCGGCAACGCCTCGCTGACCACCAACGGCAGCGGGGGCGACGGCGGGATCGTGCTCGGCCGGCACGGCACGGGCGTCGGCACGATCACCCAGACCGGCGGCACGGTCACCATCAACCGCAACCACCTCATCCTGGGGCGGTGGGATTCCTCCCAGGGCACCTATGACATCTCTGCCGGCCTGCTTCAGACGGCCGGGACCAGCGGCAACCTCCGCATCCACCTGGGCTGGGACTCGGCCAGTTCGGTGGGACGTCTGAACCTGAGCGGCACGGGCCAGGTCGTCACCAATGTGAACAAGATCAACGGGACCGGCGGCGTGCACGTGGCCGACCGGGGCAAAGGCTACATCACCGTCGCCGACAGCGCCCAACTCACCATTAACGCCGGCGGAGACGGCGAGGGCGGGTTCTCGATCGGGCGCCATGGCGACTCGCAGGCGTTCGTCACGCAGACGGGCGGGACGGTCACCGTCAACGACAACTGGCTGCTGCTGGGCCGGTGGGACAACGCACAGGGCACGTACGACATCTCCGGCGGCGTGCTGAAGACGGCTGGCACGATCAACTCCAACCGGCGCATCCACCTGGGGTGGGACTCGGCCACGGCGACGGGCACCATGAACATCAGCGGCAACGCCCAGGTTATCACCAACGCCGACAACTCCAACCCGAACAACAACGGGGTGGGCATGTTCGTCGGCTACAACGGCACGGGCGTAGTCACCGTGGCCGACAACGCCCAACTCACCATCAACGCCGCCGGCGACCCGGACGGCGGGCTGATCATCGCCTGGAACGGCGGGACCTCCAGCTTCACCCAGACCGGCGGAACGGTCACGCTGAACAACAACTACCTCCTGCTGGGGCGGAGCAATGCCGCCCAGGGCACGATGACGGTCAATGGCGGCACGTTCACGCAGACGGGCACTGTGGGCGATCGCAACACCTACCTGGGCTGGAACTCAACCAATGCCAAGGGTTACCTCAACGTCGGCGGCACGGGCGTGGTCAATCTCGGCGGCGACCTGAACGTCGGCTACGACGGCACGGGCGCGGTGACCGTGAGCGGCAACGGGCAACTCCACGTGCCGGGCGTGATCCATCTGGCCGCCCGGGCCACCGCTCAGGCCAGCCTGGCCCTGAACGGCGGGGTGCTGACCACCGGCGGGCTGAACGCCGGCGGCGGGGCTGCGACCGTCAGCTTCGACGGCGGCACGCTGCGGGCCGGACGCGACTTCGGAATGGGCATGGACATGACGCTGAACGCCGGCGGCGGGACCATCGACACCAACGACCGCCAGATCACGTCGCTCGGCGCCATCGGCGGGACCGGCGGCCTGACCAAGGCGGGCGGCGGGACGCTGAGGCTGGGCGGCACACACAGCTACGGCGGCGACACCGTGGTCGCCGGCGGAACGCTGCAACTCATCCCGACCCCCCACCAGGCCTACCAGATCGGCTCGCACGCCGTCAACGGGAACCAGTCGCATCCCGGCTCGCTCGGCTACGACTTCCGCGTCAACCCGGGCCAGTCGGTCCTGGTCACCGCCCTGGGCTTCTACGACAGCGCCGACAACATGGGCTTGGCCGTCGGGCATGACATGTTCATCACCGACCCGACTAACACGACCACCTACGCCTCCACCGCCATCGCGGCCGGGACGGGCTCTCCGCTGCTGTCGGGCTATCGCTTCGTCGAACTGGCCACACCGGTGACGCTGGGGCCGGGCACGTACCGCATCTGGGGCTACAACTACGGCCAAGGCGACAAGGACTACAACGTCAACGGGACCGCCCCCGGTCCGACCGATGGCGGAAGCGGCGGCGAGATCAGCTTCGGCAACGGGTCCTTCAACGGCGGCTGGTGGCAGAACGGGAACGTCTTCCCCATTAACAACGACGCCAGCCCTCTCTATCGCTATGGCGCGGTGAGCTTCCTGTTCATAGACGGCTCGCCCGACACCGCACTGCCGGCCGGCACGAACGTCCGCGTGGCCTCCGGGGCCACGCTGGATCTGTTCGGGCTTGACCAGACCGTCGCCTCCCTTGGCGACGAGGGCGGCTCGGGAGGCACGGTGCTGCTGGGCGGAGCGACGCTCACCCTCAACGTTCCGGCCGCGGCGTCGGCCTCCTTCTCCGGAGGCGTTACCGGGACCGGCGCCATCGTCAAGACCGGCGATGGAAGCCAGTTCTTCAACGGCGCAGTCGGCACGTCGCTCTCGCCGGTCAGTCTCGCCGTCAACGACGGGTTGGTGGGCGGGACCGGGCCGTTCTCGGGCCCGATCACCGTCGGCGACAACGGGACTCTCTCCGCCGGCAACAGCCCCGGGCACATGGTCGTCTCCGGGTCGGACGCACCTGTGGATTACACGCAGACCGGCACGCTGCTGGCCGAGATCGGCGGGCCCAACCAGGGCTTCGACTACGACTGGGTCGAGGTCTTCGGGGCCGCCAGCGTCTCGGGCACGATCGACATCGACCGGTTCAACGATTACCTCGGCTTCGGCCCCTTCTACGTCCTGACAGCCACCGGGGAGATCGACGTGAAGGACCTGACCCTGGACGGCTCGGGCGCGGCCTACGGGCACTATGAATGGCGATGGTCGCTGGTGGACTGGGGCCAGGGCGGGCAGGCCCTGCGCCTGGACCTGGTGCCCGAGCCCATGACGCTGCTGGCCCTGGGCCTGGGCATGACCGGCCTGGGCGGCTACATCCGCCGCCGCGAAACACGGCGGAATTGACGTTGTGACGGAATGACTGAATCGACCGCCGGCCGGAAAGGCGAAACCCGGACGGCCGGGGATGGTCGAGACCGATCGACCTGCATAGGAGAGAGCCGATGAGACACGTGGGCATCACGTTCATCGCGGCGGTGGTGGTAGCGGTCTGTGCATCGGCCGTCTGGGCGGCGCCGGTTTCCTACTGGGCGTTGGACGACGCAGCCGGCTCGGCCTCCGCGGTCAACGCCGTGGGCGGCGGGCCGGTCGCGACGCTCGTCAACATGGACACGACCGCCGCCTGGGTGGCTGGACACAGCGGCGGAGCGCTGCAGTTTGACGGAGGCGACGACCTGGCGCAGGCGGTCCTGAACATCTCCGAGACCGACAACACCGTCTCGATGTGGATTCGCACGTCGGTGGCCTCGGGCGGGTTCTTCTCGGTCAATAAATCGACGAACCTGGGCGAGAACGACCGCAACGTCTACCTCAGCGGCGGCAGCGTCTACGGGAGGGTCTGGAGCGAGGAGACGATCAATTCCTCCGCCAGCGGCATCAATCTCGCCGACGGCCAGTGGCACCACGTGGTGCATGTCTACGGGCCGGGCTCGACCGACGAACTGGGCAAGCACCGGCTCTACGTCGATGGCGTGGAACTGGGCAACGGGAGCAAGTCGTCCTCCAGCTTCAACTGGCAGGACATCATCCGCTTCGGCTGGACCAACTACCCCAGCGGGGCCAACTACTTCAGCGGCACGATCGACGACGTGGCGATCTACGACGCCGTGCTGACGCCCAGCCAGGTGATGCTGCTGAAGAACGGCGCCAACCCGCTGACCGTCGAGGCCACGCCGCAGGCCCTCTGGACGGGAACGACCGGGCCGTGGGAGAACGCCGCCAACTGGTCGACCAACACCTCGCTGCCCGGCGCGGGCGACGAGACGTTCATCAACAACGGCGGGACCGCGCAGGTGACGGGTACGACGGGGACGGCCCTGTCCAACACGCTCACCATCGGCGGGACGGGCGCCGGCACGTTGAGCATGTCCGGCGGGCTCATCCAGAGCAACCTGGTGACGGTCGGCGCCGGCGGGCTGCTGATCATCAGCGGCGGCGGCTTCAACACCCCGCTGATCAATCTCGATGGCGGGACGCTCCGGGCGGACGTGTCGTTCTCCACCGACCAGACCGTCGCCCCCATCGGCCTGGGCGGCACGGTCGACACCAACGGGAACAACATCGCCCACACCGGCGTGATCGTCGGCGCGGGCAACCTGACCAAGGCCGGCACGGGCACGTTGCTCTTGAGCGGCACGGCCGCCAACACCAACTCCGGCACGACCATCCTCAGTGCGGGCAAGCTGGTGCTGGGCAAGACCGCCGGCGTCAGCGCGATCGGCGGCAACCTGACCATCGCTCCCTCCAGCGGCTGGCAGGTGGGCGGACAGGCGGCCAACGGAA
>Ga0209606_1004450_pt1 | contig 12959 bp, 10 predicted proteins | sample AD_UKC057_MetaG_FD_184412 | JGI IMG/M metagenome (GOLD analysis project Ga0209606, IMG submission 184412) | Active sludge microbial communities of municipal wastewater-treating anaerobic digesters from USA - AD_UKC057_MetaG (SPAdes) (version 2) | ecosystem: Engineered > Bioreactor > Anaerobic >...
CTCTTCTCAATTTGGGGGATAGTGGAACTTTGGAAAAATCAGGAGACCCGGTTTTCTCTGCTCGGGATTTCGATGTGGGCACCCGTGGTTTTCCTTGTGATTATTTCAAAATACACGGTCTGGTGGGGAGGAAACGCTCATTACGGGCCTCGATATCAGATCGAAATGCTGCCGGTCCTGATGCTTCTGCTGGGGGTCGGTTGGAAACGTTTTTCGGCAAGTCGGTGGTTGCTTGTGGTTTTCTGTATCCTTCTGGCCTGTTCGATTTTCATCCAATGGGTCGGCGCGTATTGTCATCCGAGTGAATGGGCTATGGACCCGGTGCCCATTTTTGAGGACAAGAGCCGATTGTGGGATTGGTGTGATAATCAGATCGTCCGGTGCCTCCAAAGCGGCATCAAACCCAGGGTGTTTTGACATGGTGAGATCCGTGAATGTGTCATCTATAAAACCGTCGGGGGCGCCGGACCCCGACGACCGGTCGCTTGTGGGATGGATTCGGGAGAATCCGAGGTATTTCTTTTTCCTTCCGCTCGTTCTGGCGGTCTTGGCTCCCCTCTATTTCGAGAATCCGTACAAAACCAAAGATACGGTCATTGTCGCTTGGGGCATGGTGATGCGCGGCGAAAGCCGCCCCGGATATATTGCCTGCCGAGACCTTTTCGAAAAGAGGCATCCGGGAGTGCGGGTCCAAATGTTCAGCTGCGGGCGTGGCGATAATCCTCAGCGACTGATGGGCGCCATTGCGGGAAACTCCGCTCCGGACCTGGTTCAATTCGAGTCCTACCAGGTTGCTTCCTGGGCGGCCCGGAATGCGTTCGTGCCGCTTGATGAATGGATCGAGCGGGACCGGGATGAAACTTACGGTGTCCGCCGGGAAGAATATGTCAAATCGAGTTGGGAACCGGTCACCTGGCGTGGGCAGACCTATGGCATTCCTTCCTGGATGGGGACTTTCGCAATGGTTTACAACAAGACCGCATTCCGGGAGGTCGGCCTGGATCCCGAATCACCGCCCAAGACCTATGACGATCTCCTTGAGGCATCCAAAAAACTGGTGAAGTTCGACAGCGCGGGGAATATCGAACGCGGTGGCTGGATTCCGCTCTATTTCATAGACCAGAAGCACTTCACTTCCTATCTTGTGTCTCTCCTGCAGGCCGGGGGCAAGCTGATGTCACCGGATGGGCTGTATCCGCAAATCGACACGGAGGAAGCCCACCGGGTAATTGATCTGTATCGAAAAGCTCATGCCATCCACGGCGGGTGGACCAAAATCCAGACGCTTTACAGTTTGATCGGCGGCCAGAGCGGAGATTTGTTTCTTTCCGGGAGGGTAGCGATAGACCTCGAAGATGACTGGCTTGTTTATCGAGTGGCTTCATTTGTTCCCGATTTTGATTTCGGTGTCGCTCCGTTCCCCAGTTTCGACGGTAAGACGATTGTGTCCCAGTCAATCGGCTTGTCGTATGTGATTCCGATCAATGCGCCGCACCCCGAACTGGCCTGGGAATTCATCAAGTGGATGAATTCACCGGAAGCGATCCTGCTTCGGAACTCCCGTTGGAGAGAGGAAAGCCGCAAGCAACTCGGCCCAAACGCCCCACAATATGTGGGACTGCACTCCAATATGGCGTGTAATGAAGTGGCTTGGGCGGAACCGCAGTTCGATTCGCCCCGTTTGCAGGAAGCCGCCAATGTTTTTCGAAGCCTCTTGCCTTATACGCGCGAAATGGCCACCAATCCTGTTACCGCGGCTCTTCGATACCGGCTGGGCAATGCGCTCCGTCGGATATTTGCCGGTCAAATGGAGGTTGGAGAAGCGCTCAGACAGGTTGAGCGCGAACTCAACAAACAGTTGGAGGAGTTTCGCGCCGAACCGCCCGGGCTTCCGCTTTCCGGCTGGGCAATCGCACAGGTTACGATGGGGATTCTTCTGTGCGTGGTGGCGGCAACGGTCATACTGGTTGTCCGTCAATCGAGGCGTGGGCGCATTCAATGGCGCAATGCACTGGGCGGATATTTGCTCGCCTCGCCATGGCTGACCGGATTCTTCGTATTTATCGGCGGTCCGATCATCGCTTCGTTTATCCTCAGTTTCTGCTCTTACGATGTGCTGCACAACCCGCGTTTTATTGGAGCGAATAATTATGCCGAAGCCTTCACACGTGATGCCTTGTTTTGGAAAAGCCTGGGCAACACGGCGTTTATGATGCTGGGCATTCCCATAGCAATGAGTGTTTCGCTGGGCATTGCCATGCTGCTGAATATGCGAGTGCGCGGTTTGGGGATTTATCGCACCATGTACTATCTTCCCGCGATAGTACCCATGGTCGCCGGCGCTGTCCTGTGGCAGTGGCTCCTTTCCCCCCAGACCGGCCCGGTAACTTGGGTGTTTGAACACACTCTCACACCGTTTTTTGCCGCATTCGGTATGGAACTTCACGCTCCGGTCTGGCTGCAAGATGATGCCTGGATCAAACCCAGCTTCATCTTGATGGGCTTGTGGAATGCCGGGGCAGGCATGATTATCTGGCTGGCGGGTCTCCAGGGAATCCCGGAACAATTGTACGAGTCTGCCGCCATTGACGGAGCCGGACCGTGGTCACGGTTTTGGTCGATCACTATCCCCATGCTCACTCCGTATATCTTCTTCGAACTCATCACCGGCATCATCGGCACATTCCAAATCTTCACCACAGCTCTTGTGATCACGAACGATTACCCCCCGGATGCCGTTCTGTTTTATGTTTACCACCTGTTCAACAATGCTTTCCGATATTTTCACATGGGATATGCCTCGGCCATGGCCTGGATTCTTTTCCTGATCGTTCTGGTTTTGACGGTTTGCCAGGTCTGGGGAGCAAAACGCTGGGTCTATTACGGGGGCAATTGAGATGACAGGACGATCTCTTATCCGAGCATTCATCCCGCACCTGTTTCTATCGACCGGGGCGGTGATTTTTCTATTTCCGTTCCTCTGGGTGGCTTTGACCTCTCTGAAAGGTCCTGATGAGGTTGTTCAGGTTCCCCAGCCGTGGATTCCCTCTGTGCTGAAGCATTGGCCCATCAATTGGAAGGTGGCTGTCGACAATTACAAGAAGGTGTTTGAGATGTTGCCCGTGTGGGACCTGACCCGAAACACACTGTATGTCACCTTTATGAGTATCATTGGCCAGCTCTTTGCCTGCTCTATGGTGGGGTATTCGTTTGCCCGGTTGTCGTGGCCGGGCAGGGATATCTGGTTCGTGGTTCTTCTGGCCACCATGATGCTGCCGCCGCAGGTCACTTTCATTCCGGTCTTCCTGATCTTTCGGGCGCTGGGCTGGTACAACACAATGAAACCTCTCTGGTTTCCCTTCTTTTTCGGCAGCGCATTCTTCATCTTTCTTCTTCGGCAATTTTTCCGGACGCTGCCGACTGATTTGGAAGATGCCGCCCACATTGACGGCTGCGGCCACTTCCGCACATTCATCGAGATCATGCTGCCGCTCGTCAAACCGGCCCTGGGAGCGGTCGCCGTCTTTCAGTTTATGAACAGCTGGAACGATTTCCTCGGCCCTCTTATCTATATCAATGATGACCGATTCACCACCCTTTCGATGGGAGTTTATTATTACAAACTGGAACGGCAGGGAATGTGGGGAGAGATGATGGCTGTCACCCTCATGATGACTTTACCCGCCATCGTGGTCTTCTTCTGCGCTCAAAAACACTTTGTCCAGGGAATTACACTGACCGGCATGAAGGAATAACCCCCAGGTGGCAGGGGCCATCTTGCCCCCGACAATTACTTATCCTCCTGCTTCTTCTGCAGTCGATCCATCACCGCCATACGGGTTCCCCGAGTCTTCTTCTTGCCTTCACCGGAACCCTGCTCCCGGGACGTTTTCAATCGCTGAACCTGTGTGACCGCACTGTTTTTGAGATTCTCATCTTTGAAAATCTCTTTCTCAATCCATTCGCAAATCCGGTCCACTTCCTTAATTCCCTGCACGAGGACCTTGGACTCCACCGCCAGGGCTTTCAGTTCCCGACGATAGCCGGCGACCCCTTTCAACTGTTCCGGGTTGAGCCGCAAGGCCCCACTATCTTCAAACAGATCCTCCCCACCATCTCCCACGGACTGCTGGAGTTTGCTCAGTTCGCGCTGGATGAGGGAATCCCGCATTTCGCATAAATGACGTTGCGTGTCCAAAACACGGCTTTTGTGTTTTTGAAGGTCCAGCCGATAGTAGTATGCGGCATAAGTCAGCGGTTCCAGCGACCGGCTTCGCAACAGATACTGCCTTTTTTCCTGAATCAGTTGCCTGGCGAGCGATGCGGCGGCGACCGAGTTGCCTGCCTTCTGGAGACTCATCATTTCCGCCAGTTTTCGCTCATAACTGGCGAAGATCGGTTCCGCTCGCTTGCGTTCCGTGATCTCTTTTTCGAGTTCCAGGAGGTCTTCAACGTTCTCTTCGGTAATTTCAAATCGTCTGCGCAGGCTATTCGTGAGTTCCTCGGCCTCTTCGTTCCCGATTGCGCCTTCCTGGATCCGCTGGGAAAGCGTTTGAATAGCCAGGCTGAACAGAACTCGGATCTCCTCAGCCAACGACCGGCTTGAACCCCGCAATGCTTTCTCCAGGCCGGTCTTGAAGGACGCATTGCTTTTTGTGTTGTCTTCGTAGTCTTTCAGCAGACGCTGCGCCTCGTCCAATGTGAACCACGTGACTTTGCCGTTGTGGATAACTTTTACCAGCTCATCCGTATGGACATTCTTGTTCTCGGCAACAGAACCTTTTTCCGTTTCCCAGTAGCTGAAACGTTTCTTAAAAAAGTAGTTCTGGAGAGACTGGTCGAAAAATTGTTCGATCTCAACAGCAGGCATTCTTCCATTCCCCCAACTGCCGAGGCGGTATGGAAAGATTTCGCGTCCACCTCACCTCAAATCGATCAACACGGTCCGTCTATTTTGCTTACCATCACAGAAAGTATATCAAAATCTGTGGTGAATCCCAACATTTGTTTGCCAAAAATAATTATGAGGATTCGGTGAATGTACGGTTCCCCAAGCGGGAACGGGACTTGCTAGTACTATTTTGATAAATCCGGGCATGTCGGACGGCCAAATTGTTCCTAAGTGCTTGAGATGTAAGAGGTTATCTCATTAGAGAGTCTGAGGAGCTCTGGGGGCGGCGACAGGAAAATCCTGCCCCGATTGCGGGCACACATGGAGGTTGTCAGATGACTGAGCATTCGCAAATGGATCGACTGAGAGACATGGCCAAACGGTTCCAGACATACTTTCGGAATCCCGGCCTGGCGGAAACATCATTTATCACTTCCGCCCGGTTTCGGGGATTCTCTCATACCGCCGTGCACCGCGTTGCCGTGCTGTTCTGGCCGAGGGGGCATGTTGCGCGCCTCGCGGCGGAAGGAATCATCGAACTGTGACAGGTCAGAAAGCGATCGGGGCAGCCGGAAAAGGGGAGAGTGTTCCGGCTGCCCCGTTTTTGAGCGCTCGATCCCGCCGAAAAATGTGGTTGTGTCCTTTGGGAATTGCTAAAATATAGATACCGTGAGTGCATGGATTTTGCGGGATTCCTGAATGCGAGGCACAATCCCATGGGATGGTTCAGGAAAAAGAGAACGAACTCCGATGAGGAACTTCTGGCACGACAGAACCCTCTTCTCAAGGCAGGCGAGTGGGAAGAATTGCTGTCGTCCCGGCGCTCGCTTTCTCATCGTCGCATGGTCACGACATCGCGGGAGTACCGCAAAGACATCAAATTCATCGTGTTCGGAGCCATCTTGGGCGCAATTGTTGTCGGTCTCGTCAGCATGATGGCGTCGGGGATCTACATCTGGCGTATTGACGGTTATAGTTCCAGTCGGGGATTCAGTATGATTGACGGCCCGGACCGCCCCGTACGGCCCATTCTCGAGCGCGCGGGCTACGCGGGGGTGGCTACGGGTTTTGGTATCTTCCTTTTCAGACGATTTTGGCATCGCCGGTGATACCGGAGTGCGCGACCAGTTAACTTTTAGGCGGATGGAAGAAATCGCTTTGAGGAATCATCTCCCATATCCTGGACTCCTGGGGGCGTACTTTCACAAGTGGAATACCTGCGAGGAAAGTGTGTCATGAATGGCGCGGTGTCCACCGACCTGGCCGGCCTGGCCCAGCGAATTCAGGGACAGCAATGTATCGGGTTGGGCTTCCAGCGGTATCACATTTTCTCCGCGCAGGCGACCCGGCATTCTTACAATCAGACATGTTTACGACTCCCATTGATGAAAAATACCTTCTTACCGGTAATGATCTCCTGAATCCGTTCGATTACACGGCTATTTTCGGAAGGACATGCCCCGTGGAGATCGAGATCGGTGTCGGGAAAGGCCGATTCATACTCGATGAGGCGGTTCGTCGCCCCGATACGGGCTTTTTGGGCATTGAACGAGTACGGAAATATCTTCGGATGACTCATCTCCGGCTGAACGAACTCGGCTGCGAAAATGTGCGCTTGATTTGCGAGGATGCAGGATATGTCGTTCGGCAATTAGTTGTAGACAACAGTATCGCCGCGTATCATGTCTACTTTCCTGATCCCTGGCCGAAGCGGAAACACCACAAGCGACGGATAATCCAGCCGGATTTTGTTCGCCACCTGTACAGGACTCTTAATCCGTCCGGTGTATTGCGAATCTGTACCGATCATCAGCAATATGCGCATCATATTGATTTGGCGGTAAAAAGTCTTCCAGAATGGGAAGAAGTGCGGACCTGGAGCGAAATGGCCCGCACTGAGGAATCCTCTACCGCTACGCATTTCGAAGTCAAGTACAGCCGCGAAAAACGCATGGTCTACTGGACCGAATGCCGCTGCCCGAACGAAAAACCGATCCGTTGACAGAGAAGCGGAGCCTTTTGTCCCCGGAGCCGCAAACAGGCCGGGGGCGAATGGGGGAATTACTAATCGGAACAATAACTAGCTTAATCAGAATGTGAAACAGAACACGGTGGGCCGGCGGCGGAAAGAACATGTAGCCGAGGTGAGCGGCTGCCTGTGGAGTACCCACAAATAACCCGACATGGCCCGGAAGTTCTTTCATGCACCGTCGGTCCGTTACGCGGTGGAGTAAACAACATTCTCCTGCCTACTATGTAGAGTTGGAATTGATAACTTCGACTCGATAAGCTCGGCGCGCATTCGGGCAATCCGGAATGAGTCGATGGCACGGTACAATCTGGCCGCAATCTCCGGTTTCTTCATTTCCTCCTCAACACGCGCTAATTGATAAAGGGCGTATGTCCGCCATCGTCCATGGGGATATTTCTGGATATAGATCGAAAGGCTTTTCTCGGCGTTAGCTGAGTTACCTGTTTCATAATGGCATTGCGCCATGAAATAGAGAATATCCTCGGCTGCGGAGGGAGAACAATTTTCTGAGGCCTTGAGATAGGCTTGTATTGCCTCGATCGGATGACCCAGCAACTGGAGAATCCGGGCATTCTGGTAGGTCAGCAGATTGGCATGAGCCTCTTCCCGTCTCTTCAGAAAAGCCGGGTCCCGATAGGAGACAAAAGAATGGAACGGATAATCCCAGATTCCTGTCGGATTTGTGGCTGTACCGTCCTCAAGTGTAACCGACTCGGTAACCATTTGCTGGAGTCGGTCCGGATCGACATACACCGAGGGATGAGGCGGCAAAATGCGGATATATGACTCCAGCAGTTGGAACTTCGGGAGAACCCCCTCGGCCTGACAAGTCGCACCGACTCCCGCGTGAAGATATCTCTCGAATTGTTCTTTTAGAGGCACATTGTCAGGTTCTGCAAAGAGGCGTTGCCGGATTGAGACCAGGGTCGCCGGCTCGCCTGTGTCTTCAAACATAACCAGGGACCCGTGGACGGTGTCGCACAGAAGCCACTGGTCCGATGCGCATACCCGGCACAGCGTATGGCTGGGTTGGACCGTTGTTTGGGTTGCGCTTGCGATTTCCGGTTCCCCGAGCAGAACGACCGTCGAGTCCAGACCCGCCCGATCACACAAGAGAGAAAGTGCCCACGCAGATCGATCACAGAGACCGAATCCCCGCAGCAAAACATCTACCGCTCCCACATTGATCACATCCGGTTCCCAAAAGGCAATATGAAGAAAAACCCACTCCAGAAGTTTTTCTACTTTCTCCCGGTCGGTGACGCACCCGGCAACAAGTCGATCTGCAATACATTGCAGAAAATGACAGCGACGGAGATACTGAGAATCCTCCGTGGTGAAAACCGCACTGTTGACAACATCCGGTTTCAAGTTCCATTCGGCCTGATAGCGCATCAGCACAGGACCGGCTGCGGGAAAAGGAACCCATTTCGCTGCTTGAGTTAGAAGCGATGCGGATTTTTCATCCTGACCGATCCAGGCCATCAGAATGCCTCGAATAAACAGATCATGAACTGTCCCTGTTGAAATCCTGTCCAGCGCTTTCAAAGCCGCGTCATACTCGAGACTGTTTATGAGATGAACGACATTTGCGTATTTTTCGGCGTACAACGATTCATCAAATGCCGCCTTGATATCAACGCGAGCGCTTGAAACCGCTTCGGTTTGCTTCTCGTTTCGCGCTCGGCCCAAATAAACGAAAAGCAGAAAGGCGATCATCACACCTAAGCTGAGTAACGGCAGGAAGATATCTTTGCGAGTTCGCGGCGGGCGAGAAGGGGAATTGGATTTATCGGATGACATGAGATGCGCGCCTCCTGATTCATAATATGAGATTTGGACGGCCCTTAGAAGAGATCCGTTGGGGGCGCAGTTGTACACATTAGACGGGCGTTCAGGCACAAGCAGAACAGATTGAAAAAAAGCGATCAAATAAAACTTTGTTGACAAATCCCTTTGACGCAAGGACTTGTGGACGGTATAATAGAAGGAAACATAACAGGACCGGGATTACTGAGCTGTGCCTCATCCGACATATTTGCACCATTTGGAGGAGCTCAAGAGAGCCATCACATCAGGAGATGGGGATAAGGCTATCGCCGCTGCCATCGGGTTGGAGCAAGTCGCGAAACAATACCGAACTCTCCTGGAACAAGCGAACGATGCCATTCTGATTCTGGAACCGGAATCGGGCCGGATACTGGACTGGAACTCCAGGGCTGAAACGCTTCTTGTTTACAATGCTGCAAGTTTAGCGAGCATGAGCCTGTGGGATTTATTTCCCGAGAGCGAATTACCCACCCAGCGTCAGGAATTCGAGAGAAATCAAGTTGAGACAAATGTCATAACCTCTGAGATATCAATTATTTGTGGTGATGGGACCCGTCGGTTTGTGGACAGTTCCTCATCGTTGGTCCGATTCGGAGACCGGAGTGTGGTTCAGGCGATATTGAGGGATGTCTCGGAACGTGTCCGCCTGAAAAAGGAGACCGAGAAGTACGCGGAGGAGTTGGAGAACAGGAACAAGGAGTTGGCACGGGCACAGAGACTGAAATCTGAGTTCCTTGCCTCGATGTCGTACGACTTATTGACTCCTGTGGAGGCGATCCAGGGCCACTGCGGGATTCTGCTGGATGATGAGCTTCACGATGCATTGACCCCATTAGAGCGTAAAGAGATCCTGCGCAAGATGGAGAAGAAAGCGTCACACTTGAAATCGTTGATTTCCCGATTGCTGGAGCTGTCCCGTCTGGAAGCGGGGGCGGTCTCGGCGCTGAATGAAGATGTGGATCTGGTTTCCCTGGTGCATGAGGAATTCGAGCCATATCGCAATGAACTGGCAGAAAGGGGATTGCGAGGCGATGTTCTTTCGGAGAACAGGTGTATTATCTGCCGGACGGACCCGGTGAAATTGGGCAACATTGTTCGGCTGTTGCTCGGGAATGCCGTCAAGTTTACGGAGCGGGGTGAAGTGACGGTTTCTGTGAGGGTAGATGGAGCCACAGCGGTTTTGTCGGTGCGCGATACGGGGGTCGGGATGGAGCATGAATATCTTGAAGACATTTTCGGGATATTTCGGACTCATGAGAGATCGTTCACCCGTCGGGACTTGGGACCGGCCCTGGGACTGTCACTGGTCAAAAAATTCTCGGATCTTCTGGGTGGACAGATCGAGATTGAAACGGAGATGGGGCGCGGGACTGTGTTCACGCTTCGTCTGCCCGACACGGTTCTTCGTGTGCAGCCGTTCGCGGAGGAATCCGGTTTCTCCGGCAAGAACGGCATCCGTGACGCATTGGTGGTGGACGATGACCGATACACGGTGGAGATGCTGAGCGAGTTTCTGGAGTGTGTCGCCCATTGCCGAGTTCGGAAAGCCTATTCGGGTGTGGATGCTCAATTGCGCCTTACGGAACAGCGTCCTGACTTTCTGTTTGTCGACCTGATGCTTCCCCAGATTAACGGGGAGCGACTTCTCCATTACTGTGGGAGCATGTGGGGAGAGAACGCGGTCACCAAGATTGTGGTAACCGGCAAGATTCTGACCTCCGAGGAGCGGTCCCGCCTCTTGCAGCGCGCCGCTGCTGTGATCGACAAGCGTAACCTTCGGACAGATGTTCTTCGCAATCTCCTCTCCTCTGCTTTGAACCTGGATCATAGCGCTGTGCCTGCGCATCAGGCGGAAGGGTGGGGATAGAATCAAAAATTAAAAAACCAGAAAAGAAGAAAGTCAGAAATCAAGAGTCAAATGGAGATGGGAGTAGGGGTGAGGAGCGATCAGGCAGCCGGGTGTGGGTGTGTCACTTTGTCACAGATCCCTGAATCCAGGATGAGAGTAGCGTTGTATTTCGGGACCCGAACAGGATTGAAGTTCGTATCATTTATGCGGTATGTATTTATCTGATTATACTGCTATTATATTTATTGTGCCATAACCATTTTATCTAAAGATGGGTCATTTTGATCGAGGGGATTTCCACCTTGTGCGATTTGGCTTGAAACGTGCTTTGACCAGAAGAAACAGGTATTCCTAGTGGGTGTTATTTGGTATTCTGTTTACGAGAAGCGTACCGAGAGGTTGGGGTCAATCGTTAGGAGGCGAGGCCACTCCTCCCAGGAGCGCCGATATTTCATCAGGAGGTTCTTCCCATGAAAGCATCACAAAGTCCACTGACAATGGGCCGTCTTTTGCGCGTCACGGCGATTGTTGCTGTGACCTCGTTGTTCTGTGTTTCGATTTCGGATATGGCGGGAGCGCGTTCGGCGCAGGCGCTGAAAGAAATGAGCCAGGCGTTCTCCAACGCGGCAAAGAAGGTGACTCCGTCGGTGGTACATATCCGCACACTTAAGACGGTCACCCCCACCGAGAGTTTTTCATTTGAGGATTTTCCACCGGATTCTCCGTTCGCGCCGTTTTTCGAGCATTTCCTGAATCCCAGAGACCGGGGGGACAACCGGGAAGATCGCCGGAAACAGGATAGCGAACCGGGCGAAGTGCCTTATGGGATGGGGTCTGGGCTTGTTGTGACTCCCGACGGATACATTCTCACAAACAACCATGTTGTGGATGAGGCCGACAAGATTGAGGTTCGGTTGAGAGTCGGCGGACATGACAAGACCTACACGGTTGATATGAAAAACAATCCTCCTCGTCAGGATCCTGTTTCCGACTTGGCGGTTATCAAGATCGACGCGAAGGATCTTCCGGTTCCGGAGTTGGGAGATTCCGACCAGTTGGAAGTGGGTGAATGGGTGATCGCCATCGGGAATCCGTTTGGGCTGGACCAATCTGTGACGGCAGGGATAGTGAGTTATCTGGGACGTGGGCCGATGGGCGGTCCCCAATTCGGCGATTTTATTCAGACGGATGCGGCAATTAATCCGGGTAACAGCGGCGGACCGCTGGTGGACCTGGATGGAAAAGTGGTTGGGATTAACGCGGCGATTGCGACTGGCAGTCCGTTCGAGCGCAGTTATGCCGGAATTGCGTTCACGATTCCGATCAATATCGCCAAATCCGTCAAAGATGCTCTGATTGAAAAAGGTTCTGTCACAAGGGGATACCTTGGAGTTGGGATTACCGCAGTGGGCGAAGAGGTCGCCAAACACGAGAATCTGGAGAACCAGGACGGCGCCCTGGTGAACAGTGTACAGGATGGCACTCCCGCAAAAGAAGCCGGAATACAGGTCGGCGACATTGTCATCGAGCTGAACGGAGAGAAAATCAAGGGACCCTCGGAATTGCAGCTGAAAATAGCCGCCATTACTCCCGGTGAGAAAGCAACCCTGACAATCCTGCGTCACGATGGCGATTCATACAAAGAGAAGAAGATCCAGGTGACAATCGGCACGCGACCCAGTAACGAGGAAGTTGCCGAGGTCTCCGCGCCATTAACGAGCAAGAATCTCGGCATGACGGTGCAGGATCTGACGGAATCCACGGCGCAGAGCCTGGGATATACCATGGGTACGGGTGTTTTGGTGACGGATGTCGCGCCATACAGCCCCGCGGCCAATGCCGGGATTCAGCAGTACGATCTGATCCGGCAGGTGAATCATCAGCCGGTGAAAACGGTTGCCGAATTCAAAGAAGCGTTGGCCAAACGAGAGGATTCGGCTCTCCTGGTAGTGCAGCGCCAGAAAACCAAAGACACGTTTATTACGGTAATCGAGATGAAGTAGGCAAGGATCAAGGTCTTGTAGAGAACAAGGGGCGACGCGTATGTCGCCCCTTCTGTATATTCGAACGCACAATTCCCTGCCGTGAATCTGGGACAGAGAAGACTTGATGTTATTCCCTCCCCCGAAGATCGGGGGAGGTCAGGTGGGGGTTGACAGCATTGAAACTACCACCCCCCTCTGAGACGCTCTCAATTTTCAGGTGAGGGATTTCCGAAGAAGATACATCGACGGAATGTGTCAAGTCCAATGAGACAGTTCCGTTTGGAAATTAGTGAGTGTTTCTTGTGTTGAACTTCTTTGGTCTGGCGGGTTGATCCAGACCGCTTTCGGGAGTGCAGCGACTACCGGGGTTCC
>Ga0209606_1004452_pt1 | contig 12939 bp, 10 predicted proteins | sample AD_UKC057_MetaG_FD_184412 | JGI IMG/M metagenome (GOLD analysis project Ga0209606, IMG submission 184412) | Active sludge microbial communities of municipal wastewater-treating anaerobic digesters from USA - AD_UKC057_MetaG (SPAdes) (version 2) | ecosystem: Engineered > Bioreactor > Anaerobic >...
TGCTCGTTGACGTAGGCGATGCGGCGGTAGTGCTCTTCCTTGAATTCATTGTACGGCGTCTTCGGATCCGGATCGCGCCGCTTCCAGAACTGCTCGATGAACTGGTCCCGCTCCTCGTCGGTGGTGAGTTTCTGGAAGACGCTCTTCTCCTCCACCGAGACGATGTGATAGACATCCTCCGCCAGCCATTTGCGGTAGTGCTCCTGCAACTCCTCCTGCTGGTTTTGCTTTTTGGTTTTCTTCTCCTGGCCGAACACCGGCGGGGCAGCGGCGAGAATCGCCAGTCCGGCAGTCACAAGCGTTAGGGTGACAATGGCAATGCGTCGCATGGCTAGCGCTCCTGATTCAAATTGGCACTATATTAAGATGCGCGGCGGCGAAAAAATATCACTCCGCGACCGATAATTATAGCGTATTACGGTGCAGCGGGCCAGTCCGGTGTGCCGGGGGGCGGACAACGGAAATCGGACATCGGAAATCGGACATCGGACATCGGACCAGAGACCCGGGCCCTGGCTCCCAGCTTCCAGGTACGAAAACCGGTGTCCGCGTTATGGGAACGAGCTTCGAGTCCTGAGCCTCGATTACAAACCACGGGCACACGCAGACGGCCTGCAGGTGGGAGGTACCGCGAGCGGCAGCGAGCGGCGACAAGGGCCAGCCGCCACAACCGGCCGGCGCCGCGACGCCATTCCATTTATGTAACGGCAGCACATCGCCTGCATCATGGCGTCTTGCTTTTTGTCGCTGGCGATGGTTTGATCCTCTACCGGACGAGCATTCAAGCAACACAGACTGAGTGGTTTGGCACTTGGGATGATGCGTGGTGATGGGCCCATCGCGCCGCTCGCGGTACCTCCACATTGCCAACCGGTGGATGGTGCCAAGGGAAGGAGACTGGTGAGTCGGTGAATCGGAAGAACAGTCATTGATTGATCATCTGTCATTTTGTCTTTGAGCATTTTGAATGGTGAATGGGCACCAGGATCCGGGTTCTGTGATCCAGGTCCCAGCACCCAGGTCCCAGGTCCTAGGTCCGATGTCCGATGTCCGAAAAAAAAGGGCCTTCCCGAAGGAAGGCCCTTGGAGGTGACGAACGGGTCCGACTAGAAGATGAACTTCAGGCCGAACTGGATCTGCCGGTTGGCGTAAGTGCTGAAGGTCTTGCCCAGGTTGACGCTGGTGAGCGTGGTGTTGGGGTTGGTGTAGTTGGTGTGGTTGAACAGGTTGAACGCTTCGGCGCGGAGCTGGAGCTTGGAGCCCTCCGCGGTGAACCACGGCAGCTTCACGTCCTTGAACAGGGAGAAGTCCACGTTCCAGTAGCCGGGGCCACGGAACTTGCCGCGGTAGTAGTCGCCCTGGGGGTTGCGCAGGTTGAGCACGCTGGAGGCGAAGCTGAAGTTGGCCGCGGTGGGACCCACGATGTTGTTCTCGGGATCGGTGCTGAACTCGTAGGTCGTGACGTTCGGGCGGCAGGGGCCACGGTTGTTGGTGTAGCCGGTGCCGATGGTGTCGCGGGCGACCTTGTAGTCCAGGGGGTAACCGCTGTTGGCGGTCATGATGCCGTTGATCTGCCAGCCGCCGATCAGCTGGGCCAGCCAGCCTTCGGAGTCGCCGCCGAGCCACTTGCCGGGGCCGAAGGGGAGTTCGTAGATGAAGTTGCCGCTGAACACGTGGCGCACGTCGAACGCCGCGTAGCCGCGGTCATAGTCCAGGTTGTAGTAGTCGGACGCAAACGGGCTGGTGTTGCCCAGGCTGTACACCGACTCGGAGTTGTTGTCGAACGCCGTGGACCAGGTGTAGTTGACCTGGAACTGCAGGCCGTCCTGGAACCGGTGGCTGAAGGAGCCCTGGAAGGCGTGGTAGTTGGAGTGGCAGTAGGTGTCGATGTTGTGGATGCGGTACCACTGGCTGTTCATGACGCTGTAGTCGACCACGTACCACGGCACGGACGAGGTTACGCCCAGGTTGTCCTGCAGGCCCTGGATGGTGGCCTCGGAGGGATGGGGCATCTGGTTCTGGTTGTTCCGGGCCAGCATGTGCACGCCCGCGGAACCGGCGTAGGTCAGGTTGATGATGTTGCCGGGCCAGATTTCGCGCTGGGCCGACAGGTTCCACGTCTGGATGTACGGGGTCTTCCAGTTGTAGTTGTAGAGCACCATCTCGTACCAGGTCTCGGGGGGCAGGTTGAGTTCCACTTCGGGCATGTCATAGCCGTTGCCGTACCAGCCGACGTTGTTGGGATAGGTGCCGTCGTAGCCGCCGCCGGGCCGCGCATCCAGCCAGTTGGCCACACCGAACGGCAGCTGGGAGGTGTTCCAGGTGAGCAGGTTGCCGAAGATGCGGTCGAAGCTGATGCCGTAGCCGCCGCGGATGGCGGTCTTGCCGTCACCGAACGGATCCCAGGAAAAGCCCAGACGCGGCGCCCAGTTGGTCATGGGCGCATCGTACAGGTCCATTCCGGTGTCGGGGCCGGCAATGAAGATCTCGGAGCCGGTGCCCACCCACTGGGACGGGACCAGGTTCCACCACTCGCCGTCGACCCAGTTTTCAGCAGCAAACCAGTCGTTCTGGTTGACGATGTGGTAGCCGTTGGCAACGGGGTCCAGCACGTTGGACGCCATGCTGTTGACGTCGAACGGAGCCGGCTTGTATTCCCAGCGCAGGCCCAGGTTCAGGGTCAGGTTGGACATGATCTTCCAGTCGTCCTGAACGAAGAAGTCCCATTCCTTCTGCCGCCAGCCGCGGAAGTCGGAGATGGCCGTGGAGAACGTGGTGCCGTCGCTGTACACGCCATGGTTGACGTAGTCAGCCGTGCCGGACGCGATGTTGGTCAGGGTGTCGCCGCCGTGGCGCCAGCCGTCAAAGAACACGGCCGGGATCATGTTGAAGCCGGTGCCGCCGTTGTTCTGGTTCCAGCGGAGGTCCACACCGAACTTGAGGGCATGGGCGCCCAGCGTCCAGGTGACGGTGTCCTTCACCTGATACATGTTCAGCGTGGAGTACTCGCTGCCGTAGCCCCACAGGCCGGTGTAGGAAGTGAAGTAGGTCTGGGGATCCACGGCGTAGCCGCCGAACACCAGGTCGGCGTCGGCCCACTGGCGGACCCAGGAGTTGTTGCTGCGGGAGTAGCCGAGCTTGAACGAATTGACGATGGTGGGGGACACGATCCAGGTCCAGTCGGCGCCCCACTGCTGCTGCTTGCCGTTCCAGGGCCGATCGTCCTGGAAGGTGGGCAGGGAGTTGAGGGCCGGGTCCACGCCGTGGTTGTAGATCCAGCGGAACGAGAACGAATGGGCCTCGTTGAAGTTGTAGTCCACCTTCGCGGTGTACTGCTCGGTGTCGAGCATGTCGGGCTGACCCCAGTAGTAGTAGGCGCTGACACCGGGGATCACCTCGTCGCCGTTCGGCGCCGGGTACAGGGAGAAGATCTGGGCGATGGCGGGATTGGTGACGTTATCGGCCACCCAGGAGGCATAAGGCACCGCGCCGGAAGAGGTCGCGCTGGCCCGGTAGTCCAGGATTTCGGTGTTGAAGAAGAAGAACACCTTGTCCTTGACGATGGGGCCGCCGATGGAGGCACCGTACTGGTGGCGCTTGAAGTCGCCCTTTTCCAGGTCGTTGCGGTTCTGGGCCCAGGTCTTGGCGTCGAAGTTCTCGGAGCGCAGGAAGTAGAAGGCCGCGCCGTGGAATTCGTTGGTGCCGCTCTTGGTCACCACGTCGATGATGGCGCCACCCGCGCGGCCGTACTCGGCCGACGGGTTGGAGGTCACGACGCGGAACTCGGAGGTGGCGTCCACGTTGACGTCCACGGTGTTGCCGATGGTCTGCGTGTAGTTGTTGTCGATGCCGTCGATCTGGTAGTTGTTGCCGCGCTCGCGGCCGCCGTTGGCGGACGCATAGCCGGTCTGGCCTTGGACCACGCCGGGGGTCAGATAGATCAGGCTCAGCGGATTGCGGCCGTTGAGCGGCAGGTCGGTGATGCGCTTCTCGTCAATGACGGTGTCGAGCTGGGAGGTGGTGGTTTCCACCTGCTCGACCTCGGCGCGGACCTCGACTTCGGTGGTCACTTCGGAAACGGTCATGACCACGGGGAAGTTCAGGTTTTCACCGACGGACAGCTTGATGCCGGTAATCTTGACCGGCTGGAAGCCCTCGAGTTCGGCCTTGACTTCGTAGTTGCCGATTCTGAGGTTTGTGAAAATGTAGAATCCGTTGTCGTCAGACAACGCCTGGCGGGTAGCGCCAGTGTCCGTGTTGGTCAGGACCACGGTGACGCCGGGGATGACGCCGCCGGTGTTGTCCTTGACCACACCTTCGATGCCCTCGGCCATCGCGCTCACAGCCAGAAAGGCCAGGAGCAGCGAGAGGACCAGGAGCCTGGATAGGTGGTTCATACAACCTCCTCTGCGATAATGATGGATACGCAATGCGTATTCGGGACAAACAGGAGCAAAATGCATGCCAGAAGAGCAAACGCGGGATGAATGCGTAACACAATGAAAACAAACGTTATAGTAATGCCTGTCTCGATCAGATGCAATCTGCGTCCAATAATTTGAAAGATTGAAACCAAAAAATTGAATTAATCGGCTGAAAGGCTCCGAATGGGTCCTGACGGCGAGCCGGCCGAATCGACTAACCGTCACGAAAACATGGGATTGAATGAAGACATTTGGACGGACGACGAACAACCGACAGCGGCGGTTGAAGAAAGTGAAAAAACGACGAGCGACTACTTGTTGAAGTAGAAATAGAAATACAGAATCATGAAGGCCAGATAAGCGGCGTAGAACAGCACGGCCCAATACGTCTCGGATTCCTCGCGCTCTTCCTGCGCGTCCGTCGACACCGGCAGCGCCGCCGGCGTGGGGCTGCCCAGCAGCCGCTCGGTGTGGCTGATGAGCGGCTCGGTTTTCTCGGCGGCCTCCGGCGGTGCTTCGCCCGGCTTCTTGATGTGGACCAGCTCGACGGTCACGTTGTCCCGTCCACCGCGCTCGTTGGCTGTCTCGACGAGCGTCTCGCACGCCTTCTCCGGCGTGTTCCCGCTGACCACCTGGAGAATTTCCTGGTCGTCCAGGTAGACCGTCAGGCCGTCGGAGCACATGAGCAGGGAGTCGCCCGGCTGGATGCGCAGCGGGGGTTCGAGGATGTCGATCTCCACGGCCTGGAGGATCCCCAGGCTGCGGGTGAGGATGTGACTGTCGGGGTGGCTGCGGGCCTCGTCGTGGTTGATGATGCCGCTGTTGACCATTTCCTCCACGAGGGTGTGGTCGGTGGTGAGCTGCTTGATCATGCCGTTGCGGACGAGGTAGGCCCGGCTGTCGCCCACGTGGGCCATGTACAGGTACGGCGGCAGCAGCACCAGGGCGGTGCAGGTGGTGGCCATGCCCTGCAACTCCTCGTGCTTGCTGCTGGACTCGAAGATGGAGCGGTTGGCCACGTCGAGGGCGTGGAGCAGGGCCGGGTAGATGGGATCCTTGTCGGAGGTGTAGTAGAGCTTGCCGACGATGTCCACGGCCATCTTGCTGGCGACCCGGCCGCCCCGGTGTCCGCCGAGACCGTCGGCCACGATGAAGAGGCGGCCCCGCCGCTTCAGCAGCTCCTCGGCTTCCGGTTCGATGAAACCGTAGCTGTCCTGATTGTCCTTCCGAATCATGCCCTGGTGGGAAAGCCCGGCAACGACAATCTCATCCCGCTCGACCATAACGCTCTCTGTTTCCGTGCCTGCTCTAGGTGTTTGGGGACAATTTAGCATACATCCGCAAACTTGTCATCTGAGTTTAATTACACCCTTTCGGGAAAAAAATCAAAAATTTTTCGGAAAATTTAAGGCCGATCCGTTTGTATGAATAGCACGGTTCGAGGAGGGTCGTATGGTCACCATCGTGGGGCGGGGAGGGTATTCCGTTCTGGAACTGCTTGTCGGTTTGCTGATGATCGCGCTCATCGCCGCCGTCGGCGTGCCGCAGCTGCTGCGCCACATCCAGCGGGTGCAACTCGATGGGGCGGCGCACAGCCTGGCCTCCGACATGATGCGGGCCCGGTACGTGGGGGTCGTCCAGAATTGCCGGTGCCGGTTTCGGATCGACGCCGGCCGCGGGTGCTACTGGTGGGAGGAGGACCGCAACCTGAACCGGGTGCTCGATCCGGGGGAGGTGCTGGCGCCGGAGCGGACGTTGCCGGGCGGCATCCGCTTCGACTGCACCGGGGTGATGGGGCCGCCGTACGCCCCCACCCAGCCGCCGCCGGGGCCGGTGACGTTCCCGGGCAGCCAGCTCAACGCGGGGCCCGACGGCCGCTGGGCCAGCCCCGGCGCCGTGTACCTGGCCAATGACTGGGGCGACCACGCCGCGGTGAGCGTGGCCATGTCGGGGCGCGTCCGCGTCTGGTCGTGGAACGAGGGCCTGCGGCGGTGGGAGTGAAAAAATGCCGGCGCCCCGTGCGGGGCGCCGGCGGCGGTGAGGCACAGTCAAGCGGCCGGAAGCGCGGGGACGCGCATTTCCGGAAGGCGGGCGCGAGCGGCGCAGCCGCCTACTTGGCAAAGATGATCAGCAGCGTGTACAGGGCCAGCGATTCGATCAGCACCAGACCGAGGATCAGGAAGAAGCGGATGGAGTCGGCGGCGCCGGGGTTGCGCGACACCGAGTCGCACGCCGCGCTGATCGCCTTGCTCTGGCTGATGGCGCAGACCGAGGTGGCGATGGCCATGGCGAAGTAGGACAAATACACGTACCAGTTCCCGCCGGCGCCTCCCGCTTCGGCCGACCCTTCGGCGGCCAGGGCGGGCGCGGTGAACAGGATCGCCAACAGGCCTAGCAGCCCGATCAGAATGACTTTGCGCTTCAAGGTGTCCTCCTTATCATTGAATCTTGCGATGACGGTTTTCCGAGCGACGGCGCCAGGGGTCAGTGCGCCGGCACCGGCTCGTGGCCGTGCGGCTCCTCGTGCTCCACGGCGCCCGAGGTATAGACGATGGACAAAATGACGAACACGAACGCTTGCACCAGGCTGGTGAAAATCGACAGCATCAGGATAGGCATGGGGAGGATGAACGGCAGCAGCGCGGTGAACACCGCCAGGATCATGTGCTCGCCGAAGATGTTGGCGAACAGCCGGACCGACAGCGAAAACGGCCGGGCCAGATGGGACAGGATTTCCACGATGAGCATCAGCGGGGCGATGAAGATGACGGGGCCGAGGAAGTGCTTCAGGTAACGCAGGAAGCCGTGGGTGCGGATGCCCATGATGTTGTAGTGGAGGAACACGACGATGGCGCAGCCGGCGGTCACGTTGATGTTGCTGGTGGGCGAATCGAAGCCGGGGACCATGCCGATGATGTTGCAGCAGAAAATGAAGAGGCCCAGGGAGAGGTGGAACGGCAGATACTGGCGTCCCTGGGGGCCGATGACGGAGTCGATGAGGCCCCGCACGCCGATGGCGAGCAGCTCCACGGCGTGCTGGAAACCGTTCGGATTGTCGACGCTGAGGTGGCGCCGCAGCCAGACGGAGACGGCGATCAGCAGACTGAACACGAGCAGCAGATAAGCGATGTAGTTGGGGATCGGCGCTTCCGGGTGGGCGAAGGGGAGGCCGACGGCGTTGCCGATCCAGACAAGCGCAGGGCCCAGCGCTTTGTTCAGCAGTTTGGTCAGCCAGTACTCATTCGCCATGGGACTACTCATTCACCCCGGAGATGCCGGATCACGTACACGCAGCCTTCCATCAACACGGCCCCTGCGGGCGCAGCCAGTCCGATCAGGAAGCCCGCGGCGTTGAACAATGAGAAACGGATCATAACATAAAGTAGCAGGAGGATCAAACCATAACGCAGGAGGACTTTGAGCCAGAGGTGGCGCACGCGCCGCCGCGCGACGGCGTGATCCGCCAGTTGGCAGTGAGTGTGATACCCCAGCCAGGCCGCGGCGCCGCCCAGGAGCAGCGCCCACGCGAAACCGGCCCGCCCCAGGAGAAACGCCACCGCGGCGCCGCCCGCGGTGAGCGCCGGGATCCAGCCGCCGATCCGGCGGAGCATCGACTCGAAATCCGGGTCAGGCGCGCGGGGGTCCATGCCGGCCGATCATCCGGAAGAAATTGTAGAAGCCCGTGCCGATGCCGAAGAGGATGAACCAGACTTCCCACCGCGGGCCGAGCCAGCCGTTGGACGTGCACCATTTCCAGATCAGCCAGGCGACGAAGGTGCAGGCCGGGATCATAGTGCCGGCGCTCAGCAGGTCGAGAAACTGGGGCGTTGGCCGGCGGGGGTCGTCCATGTCAATAGAAGCCGATGAAGGTCATGTGGATCCAGCCGGCGAATCGGATCGCCGGATCGGGATACAGTCCCAGGAGCAGCGTGCCGGCCAGGGTCAGGCCGAGCGCGATCCGGGCAGGGAGCCCCAGGGCCAGCGGCGGCCGCGTCACGGCGTCGCCCATGAACATCCGTTTGACGATCCGGAAATAGTAGAACAGGGCGACCACCGCGTTCAGGGCGCCGGCCACCGCCACGTAGAGGAACAGCCGGTCCATCGTGGCGACGTACGCCTTGATCACGGCGCCGAACACCCAGTACTTGGCGATGAATCCGATGGTGGGCGGGATGCCCGCCAGCGACAGCAGGAACACGGCCATGGCCGCGGCGATGACCGGGTGGGCGTGGATCAGCCCGGAGAAATCCTCGATGTCCTCGCCCCCGATTCGCTCGCGCCGCATGAAGGTGATCACCGCGAAGGCGCCGAGGTTCATGAAGAGATAGCCCACCAGGTAGACGCCGATGGCCTGCAGCCCGAGGAATTCGCGGACCATCAGCCCCATGAGCAGGTAGCCCGCGTGGCTGATGCTGGAGTAGGCGAGCAGCCGCTTGACGTTGGTCTGCCGCACGGCCAGCACGTTGCCGACGGTCATGGTGACGATGCTCAGCAGCCCGACGAGCGAGACGTACTCTGCGGTCAGCGGCTGGAACAGGAACATGAACAGGCGGATAAAGATGGCGAAGCCGGCGGCCTTGGGTGCGACGGAGATGAACGCGGTGATGGGTGTGGGCGCACCCTCGTAGGCGTCGGGGCACCACATATGGAACGGGACGGCCGCGATCTTGAACCCGAGCCCGGCGAGGAACAGGATCAGGGCCAGGACCAGCAGCGGCTGGCCGCCGTCGCCGACGGTCTTCAAGGCGCCGTGGATGGCCTCCAGGTTTGTGGTGCCGGTGAGCGCGAACACCAGCGACATGCCGAACAGGATCAGGGCGGATGAGAACGCGCCCAGGATGAAATATTTCAGCGAGGCCTCGGTCGCCCGGGACTGGGCCTTGAGGTAGCCCACCAGGATGTACACGGAGATGGCCATGAACTCGAGGCAGATGTACAGGGTGATCAGGTCGGCGGCGCCGGCCAGCAGCATCATGCCCGCGACGCTGAGGAGGATGAGGGCGTAATATTCGGGCGAGGTGGCGTTCTCCTCGTCCAGGAAGCGCGGGGATATGAGCACGACGAGGAAGCCGGCCGCCAGGAAGATGCCTTGGAAGAACAGGGTGAGCCCGTCCAGCGAGTACATCTGGTTGAAGGTGTAATGGACGCCCTCCGGATGGGGCAGGCTGTCGAAGATGCCGGCCAGCTGGAAGTAGGCGACTCCCGCCAGGGCCAGGCCGATCAGGGCGAAGCAGAACGGAGCGGCCCGGTGCAGCCGGCCGCTTCGGACGAACACCAGTCCGATGAGAATGGCGGCGCTCCACACCAGCAGGATGATCGCCGGGGCGATGGTGACCAGATCCCGGAGGGGAAGGATGAACGACTCCATCGATCGACTCCTACTCCGCCGGCACGGCCGGTCCGGCGGCCGCCGCCGGGGCGGTCGGCGCCGGCGGCACGGCCGGGGTGACGACCTGGGCGGAGATGGTGCGGCCGGTCAGCTGCATCCGCTCCACGACCGCCTTGGCCGGGGCGTCCAGGTAGCGCAGCCAGAACGACGGGAAAATGCCGATCCAGACCGCCAGGATAATCAGCGGCACGAAGGTGCACACCTCGCGGAGGTTCAGGTCCTTCATCCGCCGGTTTTCCTCCTTCTCGCACTTGCCGAACATCACCCGCTGGAAGAGCCACAGCATGTAGGCGGCGCCCAGGACGATGCCGCTGGCGGCCAGGATCGCCCAGACCCGCAGCTCCGGCACCTGAAAGGTGCCCTGGAGGATCATGAACTCGCCGATGAATCCGTTCAGGCCGGGCAGGCCGATGGACGACAGGGTCATGATGAGGAAGATCGTCGCGTAGATCGGCATGTGGTGGCTCAGTCCGCCGTACTCGGCGATGAGCCGGGTGTGGCGCCGTTCGTAGACGATGCCGACGATCATGAACAGCGCGCCCGTGGAGATGCCGTGGTTGATCATCTGGATCACGCCGCCCTGGATGCCGATCTGGGTGGCGGCGAAAACGCCCAGCATGGTGAAGCCCAGGTGGCTCACCGAGGAGTACGCTACAAGCTTCTTCATGTCTTTCTGCATCATCGCCACCAGGGCGCCGTAGATCACGCCGATGATGCAGAGCACCATCAGCCAGGGGGTGAACTCGCGGGTGGCCTGGGGGAACAGCGGCATGGAGAAGCGGACAAAACCGTAGGTGCCCATCTTCAAGAGGACGCCGGCCAGGATCACCGAACCGGCGGTGGGCGCCTCGACGTGAGCGTCGGGCAGCCACGTGTGGAAGGGGAACATGGGCACCTTGATGGCGAACGCCAGGAAGAACGCGAGGAAGGCCCAGAACTGGAACGACGGATCCAGGCCCATCTCGAGGAATCGGAAGTAGCTGAAGGTCCGGTTCTCCCAGCCGTAGACCGCGATGTACTTGAAGTAGAGCGCCAGGATCGCCAGCAGCATCACCACCGATCCCAGCAGCGTGTACAGGAAGAACTTGATGGCGGCGTACAGCTTCCGCTCGCCGCCCCACACGCCGATGAGGAAGTACATCGGCACGAGCATCACTTCCCAGAAGACGTAGAAGAGGAAGAAATCCGTAGCCATGAACACGCCCAGCATGCCCGTCTGGAGCAGCAGCATGTACGCGTAGTATTCCTTCACCCGGACCGTGATGGCGCTCCAGGACGACAGGATCGCCACGAAGCCCAACAGGGTGGTCAGAAGAACCAGCAGCAGGCTGATGCCGTCGATGCCGAACATGTACCGGGCGCCGATGGATTGGATCCAGGGGACGTCGATTCCATAGCGCATGCCGTGCTTCATCTGGGCGGTTACCACGGGGCTGTCCCAGTTCAGGATCAGGGGGATGGAGATCAGAAAGCCAAGGAAACCGGTGATGTTGGCGATCCACTTGATCAGGGTGTCCCGGCCGCGCGGGACGAGCAGGATGACGACCAGGCCGATCAGGGGGAGGTAGGTCACCGCGTTCAGGATGGGTATTCCCAGAATCTCCATGAGCCGTCTCCTAGCGGAAGATATAGAGGCAGGACAGGATCACGATTCCCAGCACGATGGCCAGGGCGTAATTGGGCGCGACACCCGTCTGCAGCCGGCGCAGAACGCCGCTGACGTTCTGGACGATCCACGCCTGCAGGTTCACCAGTCCGTCCACGACGTACTTGTCGAACCACCCGGAGACGGTGGCCGAGCCGCGGGTCGCGGCGGCCGTGCCGTTGACGAAACCGTCGATGATCGACAGGTCGAACGCGGCCAGCAGGTTGCCCAGCCCCTTGCAGGGCCGGATAATGAGCGCGTCGTACAGATCGTCGACGTAGAACTTGTGGTACAGCGCCCGCCACAAGCGGCCCCAGGTCATCTCCCGGTCGGGCACCACCCCGCGCTTCTGGTACACCAGATAGGCCAGGCCGATGCCGATGGCGGCCACCGCCACCGACCCCATGGCCATGGCGAATTCGAAGCCGTGGGAGAAATGGGGCGCCTCCGGCCGGATGGCGTGGCGGAAGACCGGTGCCAGCCAGTGCTCGAAGGTGTTGGCGCCGAGCCAGGCCGGCAGGCCGATCCAGCCGCCGGCGACCGACAGCACCGCCAGCGCCACGAGGGGCAGGGTCATCACCGCCGGGGATTCGTGCAGGTGGTGTCTGGCCTCGGGGGTGATCCGCTCGGTCGAGAAGAACGTCAGCACCATCAGCCGGGTCATGTAGAACGCGGTCAGACCCGCTGCGGCCAGCCCGAGACCGTAGAAGACGTAATGGCCGCTGGCGAACGACCGCCAGAGGATCTCGTCCTTGGAGAAGAATCCCGAGAACGGAAAGATGCCGCAGATGGCCAGGTAGGCCATCATCATCGTGGCGAACGTCACCGGCATGTGCCGCCGCAGGTTGCCCATGCGCTGCATGTCCTGTTCGTGGTGCAGGGCGTGAATGATGCTGCCGGCGCCGAGAAAGAGCAGCGCCTTGAAGAAGGCGTGGGTCATCAGGTGCATGATCCCGGCGGCGAAGGCGGCCACGCCCAGCGCGGCGAACATGTAACCGAGCTGGGAGATGGTCGAGTAGGCGAGCACCCGCTTGATGTCGCGCTGGAACAAGGCCATCAGCGCAGCGGCCAGCGCCGTGGTTATGCCGACGAAGCCCACCAGCTCCAGCGACACCGGCGCGCGCGTGAAGAGGAAGTTGCTCCGGGTCACCATGTACACGCCTGCTGTGACCATGGTGGCGGCGTGGATCAGGGCGGAGACCGGCGTGGGGCCCTCCATGGCGTCGGGCAGCCAGACGTAGAGCGGAATCTGGGCGCTCTTGCCGCAGGCGCCGATGAAGAACATCAGGGTGATGGCCGAGAGGACGCCGAAATGGGCCTCGGCGGGGAGGTCCTTGACCAGGCCGGCGAGACGGCCGAAGTTGAAGGTGCCGAAGGTGGCAAACAGCAGCAGGACGCCCACGATGAAGCCGTAGTCGCCGACCCGGTTGACCACGAACGCCTTCTTGCCGGCGTCGCCGGCGCTCTTCTTGTGAAAATAG
>Ga0209606_1004454_pt1 | contig 12935 bp, 12 predicted proteins | sample AD_UKC057_MetaG_FD_184412 | JGI IMG/M metagenome (GOLD analysis project Ga0209606, IMG submission 184412) | Active sludge microbial communities of municipal wastewater-treating anaerobic digesters from USA - AD_UKC057_MetaG (SPAdes) (version 2) | ecosystem: Engineered > Bioreactor > Anaerobic >...
GAAAGAGCGTGCCGACATTGTTATCTATACGGATGACACTTGTACCGAACCGTACATCCTTTTTGAACTCAAGAAACCGAAAAGCAGCGAGGGTTTGGAGCAATTACGTTCCTACCTGCGCTGGACAGGTTGCTTTTTCGGTGTTTGGTCAAATGGCGACGACCACAGTTTCCAACTGCGTGAGGAAGATCCAGAAACGCACAAGGCGCCGTACAAATTCCGCGACATAGGACGTTTGCCCAAACTTGGCGAAAACCTGGATGACATCCTCAAGCCGCTAACCTTTGCTGACCTTAGACCGATCCAGAACATGCGCGAACTGATCGAACGCTTGGAACACGATGCTTTGGCAAATGCCGGCGGCAATGCCTTTGATGAACTATTCAAACTGTTTTTCGCCAAGCTCCATGACGAATTTCGTCCCAAGCACAGGCAGAAGGACACCGTGGGATTTCGCGTGCCCATAGGGAAACCAAAACAGATTTACGACCACTTCAACGAGCTGTTCCAGGAAGCCAAAAAACGTCCTCACTGGAATGAAATATTCGACGCGGGCGATACACTCAAGCTGAACGGCGATGCCCTCAAGCTCTGCGCGTCAGCCTTGGAGCCGCTATCCCTGGCACACACCGACCTGGATGCTGTGGACGCTGCCTTCGAGTATCTGGTAAACCCGGAGCAAAAGGGTCAGAAGGGACAATACTTTACACCACGCCCGGTCATAAAGATGGCCGTGAAGATGCTCAACCCAGAGGATGGGGAAAAGGTCATTGATCCCTCGTGCGGATCGGCGGGATTCTTGATCCACACCATTCGACATGTTCAGCGTGTATATGGCTGGAACCAAGATCAGATCTACCGCTATGCCAACGAATACCTCTACGGTGTGGATTTCGACGACCGGCTGAAGAAGGTCGCCAAGACCATGATGATTATTGCGGGCGATGGTAAGGCTAATATCTTTGGCGTAAACGCCCTCGATGTACGCCAGTGGCAAAACTCCGTTGCTGCCGAAAAGATAGGAGAATTCAGCAAGGGCGCGCGAGACGGAGATTTCGATCTGGTGCTGACCAATCCGCCGTTCGCTGGCAAGGTGACTGGTAAAGCACAACTTGCAGCCTTCGACCTTTACGAGCTGGCGTTGACGGGAGCCCTCAAGGAAGATGAGAAAGATGAGGAAGACGAATCCGATGAGGAGATCGCCGCCGCCGCCGCGGAAATAGCTGAAGCTGCAGCAGACAACAAGAAACATAGCAAGAAAACAGTTTCTGGCATGAAGCGCGACATTCTGTTCCTGGAGCGGTGCCTCGACTTGCTTAAACCAGGCGGTCGCATGGCGATCGTATTGCCGCAAGGTAACCTCAACAACCTGGGCACGCGCAGTCTGCGTGACTACATTGCCAAGAGGGCGCGCCTTTTGGCCGTGGTGGGCTTATCCTACAACACTTTCAAGCCTTTCACCAATACCAAGACAGGCGTCGTCTTTGTGCAGAAATGGGGCGGTGTTGCCGGCGATCCTATTGAGGAATACGACGTGTTCATGGCGGTCAGCCAGAAAAGTGGCAAGGACAATAGCGGGCGCTACGAGTACATGACCGACCAGGATGGTAATTACGTCGATGAAGAAGGTGTCCCAATCACAGAGAGCGGCAAGCCGCCAGCCATCGATCATGACATGGATGAGATTGCCGAAGCATTTGTTTCCTGGGGACAAGAGCAAGGATTCTCGTTTCTTGGCGGGGACTAACGATGGCCGAATATTCTGTTGTTCCGGTAGCGGCAATAGAGGGCGTTGATCGTTGGGATGCGGAATTTTACCGCCAGGCGGCACGGACAATGATCGCAAGATTGAACGAGGTTGGGACACAGCCTCTAAGCCGGTTCATCGCCAACGCACAACGCGGCTTAGCGCCAAAATATGACGTAGCGGGAACGGTTCCGGTTGTGCGAACGGTAAATGTTCGTGAGATTGAATTCTCTCATACCAGACAGGAATACGTCTCCCACCAATTCTTTGAATGTGTACCAAAGGGAAAGATCGGGTACCGCGATATAGCTGTCACATCAACCGGCGTCGGCACGCTTGGACGCGCCTTCTGCAACCTGGGCGATCAAGAGTATTTAGCCGATGGGCACATAACGGTACTTAAACCTAAACCACAGGCGGACCCCGCCTACCTTACTGCTGTCCTTCAATCATCCATTGGACAGATTCAATTCGAGCGCTGGCAGCGCGGGTCATCTGGTCAGATTGAGATATATCCTGAAGACATTCTTCGATTCTTGATCCCGAATTTTCCGCAACAGGTCAAGTTAAAGATTTCCAAGCTGTGGACTTCGGCTGTCCAGTTAGTTAGGCAAGCAAAAATGTTCTACCCCGATGCCGAAATGGAACTACTGGAACGGATGGGCTGGAACACGCTGCAACGGACTAAAACGGAGCTTTTTTTCGTGGAAAACTCTTTGGTACTCAATCGCGCAGAACGCGCGGATGCAGAACATTTTCAGCCGAAGTACCGGCACCTGCGCAAGCAATTATCCGATAATGGTTCTTCGTTGCTCGGTACGCTTTGCACCAACATAGATAAAGGGACACAGCCACGAGAGTACATAGAGCATGGGTCGGTGGTCGTGGTTAAAAGCAAAAATGTCTTCGGACAAGGAATAGACTTCGGCAATTGTGAGCGCACGACCGACGACGTTTTTGATGACGTCCCCGCCCGCCTCACGGCAGGCGACGTGGTTATGAACTCCACGGGATTCGGAACCCTTGGTCGAGCAGGTTTCATTCCATCCGACCATCCGAAAAAGATCGTAGCGGCAGTCGACCTACTTAAGCTTCGTGTCAAGTCCGATCAGGTTCTCCCCGAGTATCTTACCCTATTTCTTAACAGTCCCGCAGGATTAGCGCAAAGTGAGATGCTTCAAACAGGTTCCTCGGGGCAGTTGCACCTATACCCACAACACATCAAGGGAATCCTCGTTTTCCTGCCGCGCGACAAGAAAGGTGCCATTGATATAGCATGGCAGAGGAACCTTGCCGATAAGGTGCTTCGCGCCAGCACCGCCAAGCAGGAAGCACAAGCCAAACTTGCCGAAGCAAAGCGGCTGATAGAGGAATCTCTGAAGGTGCCATAGCCAAAAAAAATCGTCCATCACGGCTCTGTAGCCAAAAAGAATAATAATATTGGGTACGGATGATCTAAGAAAGGAGATGCCTATATGCAAGTTCGAGAGCTTGTTGAACTCGGTCGCTTTTTTAAAACTTTCATACAAGAGAAGCAGCTTGTCAGCCAATACAAACAATTGATCAATGCGGTCAATCAAGCGGCTCAGAACCAGAACCCTCAAGAGGTACAGAAGCAGCTTCAGCGACTAAGAATGCTGCATACAGAAGCTGAGAAGCGTATCCTTAGCCCTGCTCAGAGCAAATTAATGTCCGATTATGGTGCTGATCGAATGCTCGGGAGACAGGCTCGTGAGCTCCTTGATGAGATATTCACCCAACATCAGGCACACCCACAGGGCCTCACTGATGCGTTGCAAAGCATGCTTAACGAAACCAATACTCTCGCCAAACGAGCCGAGCAACTGATCAGTGTGTTGGAGCCAATGCTTCTCGTTTTGCCCTCTGGCGAACCGGGCGATGGCGAAGGAAGGCTGTGGCTATACTTTGATAATGCAGCGAGCGTCAATACGATTGATGACCTAGAACAAGCAGCGGAGACCTGGAGGCAGATTCTTCATCACTTTTCGCGAATGCCCGATGCAACATCGGCTCCAGCGCGGATTCTGCAAATCCACAAGTACTCTCCTCTAGAGTTAGAAGTAGCGGCGAGCATAGCCCTTCTTACCCCCTTGGCGATGGGCATTCAGTGGGTACTCGCTCGGATAGAGCACGTGATAAAGATTTGTCAGGAGGCCGAGAGACTAAAGCAGCTCAAGGTTAAAACAAAGATTATCGAAGACCTTTATTTAGAAGCCAAGGAACAGAGGAAGAAGATCACCGCTGAAGCTGCCGAAGAGATTATGACCAAATTTGGAACAGACAATGAAACAAGAAACGCTATCGAACAGGCACTAAATAAGATCCTTTCCTTCGTCGAGGGAGGCGGTCAGCTCGATATAGGGTTGGGTAGTGCAGAATCGTCAGCCGAAAGAAAAGAAGAGGATGATAGCAAAGGCAGCACACACTCCGAAATACGGAGACTGATCGAAAGCATACGCAAAGATATCAAGTTGCTTCCAGCAAATACTGCTGCATTTGGGGAGGATGCCGAAAGTGATGACACAATCATTTCTACGTAGTACCTCTTTTGACAGAGCGGACGAAATTAGAGGTACTCCTCACGCATTGCCCATTCTGGTAGCCGATGGTAACTAGCCACCATCCCCCATACCACTCGACATGCGGGTCCGCTTGAAAAATCCCAAGATCATTAGTTCAGGAAGCAAGACTTTTCCTGCGAAAGCGATATTCTGCATTTGAGGATAAAACATTTGATTTATCCTCTAAAATTATTTATAATAAAAACCCTTAATAATTAGGGGCTTTGTAAAAACAAATTTGAGGGGTTTTTTCCGCACTGTATTTCAATGCATGACGATACAACAAGGCAAGGAATAGGATTGTTTGGTGAAGGCGGCTGGTTTCCAAAAAACAGTAATTACAGTAAGTTATGTTTGGTTTTCGAGGATCTTTTTTAAAAACAGCAAATATTTGTAAGTACTTGATTTTATTGATCATGGCTTAAAAGATGCCCGAATTTGTAACTGATTGACATTACAAAGGAATCGGGTATTAGAGGAATTTGGGTATGAGGATAAATACCACGGGTGATGAGATGCTCGAATTTTGTTACTTTAACCATTTAATTTTAGGTACTTACAAGGGGGTGGGGGAGAAACCATTGACCTGATTAGAAGGGATTGCGACTCTTTGCGTCGGCCTTTCTTTTCATGCCATACGTCCCGGGAGAAACCATTGACCTGATTAGAAGGGATTGCGACCCTTCATGCCTCCCCGTGGTATTGGTGGCGACTATCCTGGGAGAAACCATTGACCTGATTAGAAGGGATTGCGACTTTATAGAGCTGTTTGTTGTCTAACCCCAAATTGATTATCATTATCCGGGAGAAACCATTGACCTGATTAGAAGGGATTGCGACACCCGGTTTCCCGGTTAACGCAATACGGACAATGCGGGGAGAAACCATTGACCTGATTAGAAGGGATTGCGACCTTTGCTTGTTCGACATACTTCATAATCACACCTCCGGTTTGAGGGGAGAAACCATTGACCTGATTAGAAGGGATTGCGACCATGATGGCAAGGCCCATCGTGTCAACCAGCGCATCAGGGAGAAACCATTGACCTGATTAGAAGGGATTGCGACGTCTATGCAGCCATCGCAGACCATGTAGCCATCGTATGGGGAGAAACCATTGACCTGATTAGAAGGGATTGCGACACACCGCCCTTACCCTTTCCAAGGGGCAGCGCCGCTAGGGAGAAACCATTGACCTGATTAGAAGGGATTGCGACGAAACGCTCGGCCGTCTTGGGGGCCTTGTTCCCAGAGGGGAGAAACCATTGACCTGATTAGAAGGGATTGCGACTTGACCTGCTCCTCCTTCCACGTTCCGACCAGCTCGACCGGGGAGAAACCATTGACCTGATTAGAAGGGATTGCGACTTAGTCGAACAGCCGCTCGAAACGCTCGGCGGTTTTCGGGAGAAACCATTGACCTGATTAGAAGGGATTGCGACTCATCACAAGCTCCCTTTCTCAGGCGGTCTTCAACCTGCGGGAGAAACCATTGACCTGATTAGAAGGGATTGCGACCTTTCGGGATATACCCGTTGAGGCTTCCCACTTCCCACGGGAGAAACCATTGACCTGATTAGAAGGGATTGCGACCTTCCTCCCCGTGAAGGCGAAGGAAATTGTCTAAATAGGGAGAAACCATTGACCTGATTAGAAGGGATTGCGACCGTTTTCCCACTTTCTTTTCTCTCTACTCTCATATCAGGGAGAAACCATTGACCTGATTAGAAGGGATTGCGACTGGCAAATCGGGATGAGATACGGCTCCGATTGCAACTGGCCGGAGATGGAGACGCCCTAACGGCGGGTGTCTTGGGCGCTTCGGGCAATCTTGCTTTATAGGGCATGATTCAAGGGGGAAACAAGTGGCAGGATTAGAGGGGATTGCGACCCCTTCCCGGCGGCTTGGCGTCTGCTTCAACCAGCCGCTATCAGACCCTATGAGGGCCAGGAAAAGAATAAGCAGAGGAAACCGTTAAAGCATGGAACTCGCAATTAACATTTTTGGCTTCTCCGTGGCCTTTTTAAGCTTGTGCCTGGTACTTGGCCTTTGGAAAGAACCTTGACAGGCATGCAACCCCTACAAATAACCAAAATCATCTCCGGCGGGCAAACCGGCGCCGATAGGGCCGGTCTCGATTTTGCCATTAAGCACGACATTCCCCATGGGGGATGGATCCCAAAAGGAAGAAAAACAGAAGAAGGCAAGCTCCCGGAGCAATATCAGCTTCAGGAGATGCCTACCGACGTTTTTCGATGTCAGGGAAGGGTCCGCATGAAGAGATACAGAATGATTCCAATCGAGCACCAGAAAACGACGTTCAAAGCCCTATCGGAGAAAGGCTTGGTCATGCTGTACAAGCCGGCAGTCCAACGCGGCGCCATCGGGGCATACAACGGTTTGACGACCGATGGTTTTTTCCGGCCGCCGAACAGAATCCAAATTGAAAGCACGAAAGCTATATAGTCCATAGGACTATTATAAGGATTCGACGATGGCAAAATCAAGAAATTAAATTGATCATTTCGGCAGCCGAGAGAAACCATTGACCTGATTAGTTGGAGCTGGCTGTCTTACCGGAAAGATAAGGAGGTAAGTAGGAACACATTGCCTTTGCGTAAACAAACAAAAACCGCCGCCATCTATGCCCGCGTCTCCACGGACAGGCAAAAGGTCGATATGCAGCTTCACGAACTGCGTCAATTTGTGGCCCGGTCCGGTTGGAACATTTACAAAGAATACATTGATCAGAATTACAGCGGGGGCAACACCAAGCGCCCTGCGTTCACCGCCATGATGGAGGCGGCCAGGAAGAGGAAGTTTGATATTCTTCTGGTCTGGAAGCTGGACAGGCTGAGCCGGTCCCTCAAAGACCTTATCATTACCCTGGACGATCTTGGGGCGTGTGGCATCGACTTTGTGTCCTACGACAACAACCTGGACACATCCACGCCGACGGGAAAGCTTGTTTTCCAGATCGTAGGCGCTGTGGCTGAGTTCGAGAAGGACATTATACGAGAGAGAGTCGTCGCGGGGCTGGCCGCCGCCAGGAGCAAAGGCAAGCGGCTTGGCCGGCCACCGATTTCAAAGTACGTATACGACCGGGCCGCGGAGATGCGTGCAGAGGGGCTGTCATATCGAAGCATCGGCAAGGCCCTGGGGATTGACGAAGGAACTATCAGGAAAAGGTTTAGAAAGGAATTGCAGGAAGCGGAAGCAGGCCGGGATATTGATCAAGGGGGAATGCTTGGTCATTAATGAAATACTTTTGTTGCCACTTGTAAACCGTATCCGGTAACTTTTCTCCGTCGTCGCTTCGCTCCGCATCGTAGCTCGATTCTGTGCATCCCCTGAGTCGTAGGCAGATTCTGTGCGTTGTCCATCAGTGTTCCAAAAAATCAAGCATTAGCTGATGGCCTGGACACAGCCTCCCTGCGAGCTTGTCCTCCGCCCTTTTAGCCAATAGTTCATATCGTTTTTTCCGCCAGTCAGTCGCCATCGATGCGTACTCTTGCGCGACAATTATAAAGGCTTCGAGTTTATTTCTGTTGGTGGTTTTTATTCTACGCAGTCGTGTTTCGAGCTGTTTTGGAGTCAATGTCGAAAATCGTTTTCGTTCATGTGCGATTGCCTGTGACCCCTTCTGTTTATCTCCGAATAACATTAAACAACTTAAACTAATTAAAATATTTAAATAACCTAAACTAATTTAAGCTTAAGCCATCGCCACCATCCAAGGCTCTTTAGGAGACAGCCTTTTGCAGGACCTCCGTGCAGTATTCTTGTAGGCTCTTACCTTTGAGGGCTGAAGTTGCTTTCAGTTGGTTTCTTAATTCGCGACTGATAGGAATATTCAGAAATGCCGTCTTGCTATCTTCGGTTTTGATCTTGGTTTTGGGTTTGGTCGCTGCCTTGATCCTGGAATCGAGCGGCGCGCCGGCAATAAATTTATCTGCTTTTTCTTCGTCTATCTTTCCCGGTTTTCTTGTCAGCATCACTACGCTCCTTTGATCTCATTATAAAGCGCGTGTATTTCCGACGCCGCTTTACCGTTTGGTTCATACTCGGAAACACCTAAGCCCTTTGAAATGGAATTTTTGTAGGCCACCCGGCTTACTAACTGGCTTTCCATCAACTTGATTCCATCTTCCCCGATTATTTCCTCCAAAGCTGCCGTAGCCTCGCCAGAAATCTTCGTGCCTTGGATCACCTGATTGAAAAGGAAATATGCTTTAAACTCTTTCACGACACGGGCAAGCCGTATGTTCTCGACGTTATCCGCCGCCGCCCAAATGTCGTACTGTGACGGCAACACGGGAATAATGACCATATCTGCCGCCAGAAGTGCGGATCGAAACACCCCTGTATCCCGGCCTCCTACATCGACTATGATGTAATTAAAATTCTGGAAGTCTCTGAGGTCTCTGTGCAACGTATTCGTGATGATCGACATCGCCTTTATGTCGTCTTTTTCTCTCGCTGCACGAAATCCGATACTTGACCCTTGGATGTCAGAATCGACAAGCAACACCCTTTTACCATCCTTGGCAGCTTCCACGGCCAAGTTGACGGCGATCGTCGATTTTCCCACACCGCCTTTCGTTGACGCCACTGTTATCACCATAGGCTTATTTCCTTTTTTAGATTATTAAATATCCTTATTATCTTAATTATCTTTAAGTCCTTAATCATTCTTAATAAGCGTTAAGTGTTGATTTGTCAAGCACTTTATGAAAATGGCCTAAAATATATTTCCCGATGTTCAGACATGTTGTCCATTGTCGGCAAGTCTATAGTCGTGAAAAACGTATTACTTGTATGTATTACTCTTGAAAAAAATTTATAACAAAAATCTTGACTAACTGTCTACTATCTGGTATCCGTTAATCAGTTAGTTATTTTCGTAGGTTCGCCGAACAGGGCGCAAGTCGCCATTGATGCAGAAATGCCAATGGATGGTTTGCGCCTTTTTTGCGTTTCGGCAAGTCCTGAACCCTCTCCGGGGGCAGGCGCGAAACGAAGGAAAAGCCGGTAAGACCTGACCCTCCGTCGGAGGCAGGCACGGTGATTGATGCGCCCACCGGATCTCATAGTCTGGGGGGCGTGACAGGGCAACTAAGCTCAGGTTGGCCCTATCTCCCACCTCCAAGGGCGCACCTCCCATCCCTCCTATTTCCCAGCGCCCCCACCACCAAAAAAGCCCATAAAAACTGAGCGAGGGCGTCCTATTGGCCCGTTCCGAGCGACGAGGTCATGCGGCGGCGATATGCCTGCTGGACGCATAGGGCACAAACAAAGCCCGGGGATCCTCGACCCGGCACAGTAACGCGTTAATGTGAGCAGATAAGGGGTGGTTCACATCGCGGAAAGGGGGGCCGTATCTTTCGCCCAGCGAAAGAGACGGCCCCCCACATAGACCCCATTAGATAGCAGTACAGCGGCAGGCGCCAGCGGATAACTCATTGAAATAGCGTTGCTATCTTGGTGACCGCAAGCGGACCATTAATCCTAACTGAATTTAACAACTGGTAGGGCGTAGTGCGCCTTGCAGCCAACGCAGTAGAGATAAAACCAACAAAATCAACGGCTTATCAAAAGGAAAAACAGGGAAGATTATGAGCAGATCAGAACGAAATTTCGCACAAGGAACCAAATTACAATCCGCGTACTGCGTGCGCAATATAGCCCAGGAGGCACGATCACGCCTTAGGGTGGGGTCAGCATCATCGGACAAAATGCAGACCGCCTTACGCGACATAGGGGTCTTCCTGAGTGACAATTATGGGTGCAAGGACCTGGCTGCTATGTCGCAGGATCAGTACTCGTCCTGGGCCTGCGACATAGCGGATCGAACCGACCGGGGCGAGATCACGCCGGGGCACGGCGGAGACTTGGTCTCGGCGGTCAATTCTGTTTTACGGGCGTTCGGAGCCCAAACTCTCAGCGGCGGGGGGCTACGAATTGACCAAAAGGAGTACGGGCTGAGCAGGGGGCATCGTTATACGAATGAGCAAACGGCCATGAGCAGGGATGATCAGTGCAGGCTCAAGGCTTGGATGAGGGACAGGTACGACGAGACAGGGGACGTCCGATACATCGGTGTCAAACACATGATCGAGATCGCCCATGAGACGGGCATGCGGGAACGCGAGGTATCCCGTATGCCGCTCATCGAGCGGGATTACAGCAGTGGTTGGATCAAAATCGAAACCGGGGAGGGGGCCAAAAACGACCGCGAGCGTGAATATCACGTTGGCTGCACAGAAGGTGTGCAGGCAGCGGCGGCTTTCGTGAAAGAACATGCTCACTACTACGAGCGGGGGACGCTGATTTCGACACAGCATGGGGGGTGGCGCGAACACAACAACTTTGTCCAAGCGGCGATGGGGGCGGCGCGGGCGGAACTGGGGATCCGCGAAACTTTTCACGGAATCCGGCATGAGTTCGCGCAGCGTACATACGCCGATATGTGGGCGGCCAGGACGGGCGTGCGGATTGAGTGCGTTAAAATCGAGCAACAAGACACCAGGGCGGAGCGATGGGAGAGTATCGCGGAGCGTACCGCGTTGAGTATCGACGAGGTGCGGGAGATCGAGCGCGAGATAAGGGAGGACGTAAGCGAGTGCCTGGGGCACGGGAGACTTGAAGTGACTAATGTCTATCTGGGTAGCTATCGGTAGATGAGATCATTGCTTGATGGTGATTTGGGTTTGATTCTAATCACTTAAAAAGCGACGCGACGAATAGATGTAAGAGAGGAAAAGGCATGTTTACATTTTTACTCTCGTCGTTGTTATATTGTAACGATTGTTATATTGTAGGGTCATGTAAGATATTGGTATCATTGAGGAATTGGCTTGATGTATGTAGAGTTACGGCCTTCATATGTAGAGTTACGGCCTTCATATGTAGAGTTACGGCCTTCATATGTAGAGTTACGGCGAGATAGATGTAAAAAGTAAAAAAACATGTTTACATTTGAGAAAGATTGAAATACAAAATAGAAATGCCCCACGGTCTTAGCAGGAGCACGTGAGGCATATACAAAAAACTGAGGGATTCAATATGTCAAATAATGAAAAATTAGTCAATGGTTCCGTGATCAAATCCTCCGGCGCAATCCAGATTAGTTCAGAAAAACTATCTTTATTACAAAGGAAATGCTTTAACATACTTCTTTTTAATGCTTGGCGAGACCTTCACATCAAGGATATTTTTCGGATTAAACTTTCTGATCTCAGATATGCGCTCGATTATCATGACCTTCCGAATTTAAAGGATAATCTCAAGCAATTAATGCATACTATAGTTGAGTTCAATTGTTTAGGTTCGAGAGATAAGAGCGAATGGCAGTGGGAAGGGATGACATTATTGGCAGAGTCTGCCATTTCGTCTGATGGAACGACATTGCGTTATGGATATGCCCCGACGATGCGGCAAAAGCTACAGGACCCGCTTGTTTATGCCCGAATAGATTTAGCAATACAAAGGAATTTCAGGACAAAGTATGCGTTGATTCTATACGAACTGGCATGTGATCACTACATTGCAGCCACCTCTAAAGGGCATACGCCTTTTATCGAGCTTCGAGATCTCCGTAAATTATTGGGGTGTGCGGAAGATAAATCTTATGACAATTTCTTTGAATTTAACCGCTATGTGCTAAAAAAGGCCGTGAAAGAAATAAACGAAAAATCAGACCTACAAATTGAGATGAAGCAAAAGAAACGGGGGAAAAACGTTGTAGCTATCCAATTCGTTATTACGCAAAATAAGAGCGGCATGATTGCGGAGCTATATGCGCCAAAACAAGCTGAAATGCCTTTGGCTCCAGGCGGCGCGATATACACAAGACTGGTGAACGAGTATGGCCTGTCAGAAAAGCAAGCGACGCATATAGTGAACAACTATGAGCAGCAGCGGATCGAGGATGTAATGGGATACGTCGCACGACGGCAAGCAGCGGGCAAGGTGGATAACATCGCGAGCCTGACCGTTAGCGCGTTTGAAAATAATTACAGGATGCCGACGACCCCGCCAGACCCAAATAAAAACGATGCCGACGGCAGTAATAAAGCATTGGTACTGGAGGGTAGGAGGATCGAAATTGACGACGGTACGGTCCACACCATCGAAGAGGGCGACGTGATCAGGATTGATGGCGGCATAATACCGAGGGTGACAATCATTAGCGAACTCAAGGCGGGCAGGTTCAAGATCGTTGCGGGCGAGACTGTCGCCGAATACATAGCGCCCGATCAGGATGAGGACCAGCCACCGAATCTCACCAAGCCGAGAAAAGGCAGGAAGTCGCGGAAGGACCTCCGTAAGGATGAATAATAAAGACATCCATCACGCACAGAATACGTAGTGGACTCTATGCAGCAATATATAATGGACCCCGAAATTTGGACAGTGTGTTAAGTTACACTTGGGAGCAAAAAAGAGGAGGACCAAGTGGATAATTTAAGGAGGAAACACACGCCGTCATTTAAGGCTAAAGTTGCCTTGGAAGCGATCCGGGAGCAGAAGACATCGGCGGAGTTGGCCAGTCAGTATCAGGTTCATCCCGGTCAGATTCGTAACTGGAAGGCAACGGCTACCA
>Ga0209606_1004458_pt1 | contig 12926 bp, 12 predicted proteins | sample AD_UKC057_MetaG_FD_184412 | JGI IMG/M metagenome (GOLD analysis project Ga0209606, IMG submission 184412) | Active sludge microbial communities of municipal wastewater-treating anaerobic digesters from USA - AD_UKC057_MetaG (SPAdes) (version 2) | ecosystem: Engineered > Bioreactor > Anaerobic >...
TTCTCACCGATAACACAGATTTGATTTTAGAAACGGGGTTTTTTAGCCACCGAGGACACCGAAATCACCGAAAATAATTCACGCAGACTACATAAATTACACCCATTTAGTTTTAGAAATAAGGATTTAAGGGTTAGAGGATTTTCTTAGCCACCGAGGACACCGAGATCACCGAAAAAGAGATATAAGTACTTCTCACAAATAACACAGATTTTATAGCATTTGCCTTTGTTTGGCTAAATGTTCTTCGTAGGTTCGGGAAAACACATTTTTCCCTTTGCGATCAGAGAAAAAATAGAGGTACGAATTAGGTTTGGCATTCAAAACCGCTTTTATTGTATTAACAGAAGGATTACAGATCGGCGTAGGAGGTAAACCTTGATAAATATAGGTGTTATAAGGAGAATTTATCTGGGTATCAGTATAGGTTAAAACATCGCGTTTAATGCCTTTTGGCTCAAGAAGATAATCTACTGTGGAACAAGATTGAAGAGCCATACCAATTGCCATTCGATTCATAAAAAGCCCAGCAATAATTTCTTTTTCACTTTCTGTTCCTGCTTCTTTTTCCACAATGGAAGCAAGGATTAATTTATTATAGAAATTGGGCGTAGAATAAGGATCGATTCCTTCTTGGTTTAGCTTTTTGAAAAATTCTGCAGTCTGAATTGCCAAAATGGAATCTGCTGAAATGTCAATTGGAAAACGATATGTTTCCGGATATAAAAATCCTTCCAGAGATGGGACATCAAATCCGGTAAGTTTATTAACTACTGTAGGATCTTTTGCTTTTGCTGATAATTCTTCAAAAGTAGCTAAGCCGCTGGCATCAATTCTTTTCAGGGTTTTATATAGAGAAAGCCCTTCTGGAAAGGTGATTGTAATGTTCTCGCTTTGACCTTTATATAAGCGGGTAACGGTTTGCCAAAGATAGGTATTACCTCCAAAAATGTAACTTCCCGGTTTTAGGTTTCTATCTGCATTTCTTAGTTTGGTAAGCCAAATAAACATTGTTTTACTGCGAATAATTCCTGATTCGGAAAGTTTATTGGCAATTACTCTGGCATTATCTCCAGGCTTTATACGCACAATTAATTCTTCGCTATGCTTGGGTACAAAAATCAGATAGGCAATATATAACATAACCAAAAAAACAACAATTGCCAAACTGATGATAACAACTTTCTTCTTATTCATTTAGATAAATACTCTCTTAAAAAGATGGCAGCTGCCATAGCATCTTTAATTTTTCTTGCTTGCTGCCAATTATATCCCATTTTTTTTAATTCTTCATTTGCTTCCCAAGTAGAATAGCGTTCATCAAATCCTTCAACTGGAATAGTAAGAACTTCTTGTAAACGATCTAAAACAGATTGGCATTCTTCAGTTTTAGCAGTAAAGGAACCATCAATGGCATATGGAATGCCAACAATGAGCATTGTTACTTGATTATTAACTATAATTTCTTGTAATTCGCAAATAAGCTGTTCAAAACCTTTATTACTAAGAATGCACAAGGGTTTGGCAAATATGCGATTAGGGTCACTTAAAGCAAGCCCAATTCTTTTTTCACCATAATCCAAGGCAAGAATTCGCCCTTCGGGATTCATATATTGGATTCATCCCTCCAAATGGCAATTTGCCAGCCATTTTTTACCGGTTTTAAATAAAATCTGGCTATGCCATTGGCGTTAAACAAGGAATTACTTTCTTTATAGGATAGGATTAAATCAAAATTGCAGGGAATTATTATCCAATCCTCATGACCAACCTCAGGATCGGTTTGCCATCGATCAGAAGGAGGAATCTGTAAACGCAGTTTTATTTCATCGGGAGGATAATAAGTTCCATCACTGGAACCGCGATTGAACATTCTATCCGTATATTCAATTTCCTGGTCATAACCCCACCAAGAATCTCGCATTCCGTCTCCATTCATATCAATACCAATTAAACTGACCTCGCTTGCCAAAAGTTCAAAACGGAAATCAGGATGCAAGAGCGATTTATAAAGGTTGATATTTTTTTCTGTGTATGCGCGCTCCAGATTTTGCAAAAGTTCTTCCGGTGTCCTATTTTGAATTTCAGCACTGGAAACATCATTAAGCTCAGGACAGAAGGGATTGCTACAACTCCCAATCAGAAAAGTTAAGAATATTAGAATTATGCTAATGGTTCTCATATTTTAACCTTCCCCAGGTTGGAGAATTGCTACTGCGATAATCATACCACTGATTTAAATACCAGTAGCCATATTCCTTCTTTAAATGTAATTCAAGATTGCCGCTAGCCAAAACTAAACGCTCTTTTCCTTCACTGCGAAAAATCCCGGTTATAAGGTATTGACGATATATTTTGGCTTGAGTGGATTCTATTTGGTCCTGAGTTTCCACAGGCTCTAAAGTAACCTGCATCTCTTTATAGCGATTATGCAAAACTTGAATCATATCCTGCTCCTGAACCCTTGTCCAAGTTTGCTCTATAGACAAATCACTTATATCTTGCGGTGCAAAATGAAAAACATAATCAGGTGTAAAAATACCTGAATAATGAACTGCATTTTGCACATACTCATAGCTATATTCCAGATTTAATAACACAGAATCACATTCCGTGGCAAAATCTATCCACGGTGTTTCTGCTCCTGGATGCTCTGAATCTCGTACTGTAAATAAATCACAGCTACAGAGCAAAAGAGTTATCAGCAAAATAAAAGCGATTCTTTCCATAAGTTCATAAAAAGGATTTTAAATATTATGTCAATCAAAATCTGTGGATTTTGGATGCTAAAATAATTAAGAGTCCTGTGTACCGCTAAAAAAACAGAGCACCCCATAGACAAATTTAGGATTTGGCTTGACAATTTGAGGAAGCAAGGGAAAAGGATAATATATAATAAACAAAGGGAGTTACTCAATGCGGAAAACCACATTCTGCTTGCTGCTTTTAATGCTAAGTATTTCACTAAGCTTTGGTCAATACATAGTTAATTTTGAAGGAGCGGACGAAACCAAAACTGCTTATGCTTCAGGTGATGTAACTTTAAGCGGTCTTTCTTGGAATCTGACAGAAGTGTTAATTGGTAATTTAGCTACTGATTGGAAAAATGGTACGAAATCAGCTAGGTTGCGAGGTTATGGGACTTCTGCAATGACAATGTTAGAAAACAAAACTAGTGGTTTGGGCACTCTTTCTTTTTATTATAGAAGATATGCTACTGATGCGCAAGTGGACTGGAAAGTAGAATACAGTATTGACAATGGCAGTAGTTGGATGCAAATTGGTTCTGTTTTTACAGCTCCTGCAAGTGATACACCCAGTTTATTTTCTGAAGATGTAAATGTTAGTGGGGATGTGAGAATAAGAATTCAACGCGCTACCGAAACAGGAACTTCTAATAATCGCTTAAATATAGATGACATAACTTTAACGGATTTTACAGGCATAGAAGTTGAACCCCCCACTTTGCAAGCTTCAAATATAATTGCTTATCCTGCCAATACTGAAATAACTTTGGAATGGACTCCTGGTAATGGGGCACGACGCTTAGTTAAAATCAATACCATTAATTCATTTACTTCTCCCGTTGATGGCAGCAATCTTGCTGCCAACGATGTTTACAGTGGTATTGGAGAACAAGTTATCTTTAATGGTTCAACACAAATAGTAGAAGGACTTCCTTTAAATGGTTGTAATGTATCTGGCTTAACACCTCTAACAACTTATTGGTTTAGAATTTATGAATATAACGGCAGCGGTAGTTTTACTCGCTATAATACATCAGAATCCACAAATAATCCTATTTCTGCTATCACTACAAATACTCCCGGTAGTGATTATTACACTGGAATCACAGGTTATGGAATTACACTGAAAACGAATCTGCATAATCTCCTTCGGACTACTCATACAACTCGCTATTCGTATGATGCTTTGTGGATAAAATTACCCTACACAGATGAAGATCCGACTAATACTAATAACATTATCGAAATATATACAGGTTGGAGTGTTCCCAAAACATATTATGGCAGCGGAACTTCACAATGGAATCGGGAACATACTTGGAGTAAAAGTCATGGTAATTTTAGTGAAACACCCCCTGCTGGAACTGATTTGCATCATTTGCGCCCTTGCGATTCTACGGTAAATTCTGCCAAAAGTAATAAAGATTTTGATTATGCTACTACTTCTTATTATGATTCTTCTCCCTATAACGGTTATCCACAAGATACAGGATGTAAGACATCTACCTATGCTTGGGAGCCCCGAGATGCGGATAAAGGTGATGTAGCCAGAATGATTATGTATATGGCAGTTCGTTATGAAGGAACGGATACTTCCTACGATTTGGAAATTGTGGATTATACCAATACCAGTGGACCATATTATGGAAAGCTCTCAACATTATTAGAATGGCATATAATTGATCCTCCCGATTCCATTGAAATGGAAAGAAATAACCGGATTGAAGAATTGCAAGGAAACCGTAATCCTTTTATTGATGAACCACTCTATGCAGTTCAAATCTGGGCACCAATGCCACAAAATCCTACTAATATCACTCAAACCAGTTTTACGGCAAATTGGTCTGCTCCCATATCAGCAACAAAATATTATTTGCAATTGGCTACGGATGCTTCTTTCAATAACATTGTTCCCGGATATGATAATCTGGATGCTGGTTTAATTCTTTCCAAAACTATTAGTGGCTTATCCAATACCAATACTTATTATTATCGCTTGCGTTCATTTTTTGTTAGTGGCTACAGTATGTATTCTCCCTATATGGAAGTAACTCTTTCTGCTTCTGCACAACTAAATTCTGGAACAGCTTTAACGGAATATAATTTGAATGCTGCTATCTTACAATTGAATTTGGTAGATATTACCTGGAGAGATAACATCCTTATGCTAGCCAACTTTACTATAAATAATGCTCCTGATGGCCTTTCTTTGCTAAGTGTTCAATATTTAAGTTCTAATAGTGCTTTGCTGGTTATGCATTTTAATAATGCTGATTTTGACGATAATATTCTGGATTTTTGTGTTACTATAGATGCTGCCGAAATAAATTATCCATCTAGTATAACGACTAATTCGTTAGCGATCATTGCCTATGTAGAAAGTCCGCTAACTATCCAAATACAAGGCCAGCAGCTAATTTTAAATATTCAAACGGTTGCAGAAGCCGATGCCTATATTGTTTTTTCCAGCATAGAACCATACGGTATTTATTCTGAGATAAGCTCAAGCGGCAATTTTGATGCTCAAATTCCAACGCGTTGGACTTGTATTTTACCAACTGAGAATATAAGATTTTATAAGGCAGCTGCGGTTAAATATCCTTAAGATTTAAATTGAGAAAGGTCTATAACCTGAGTGGCAAAGTTATCGGTAAAATCTTCATCACTGGTACTAATCAGCATTTCTGGAATTCCATTTTTTTCATAATTGTAGCTATCTTGTATGTTATTATGCTTAGTAGCGAAATCGATATCAATCCCAGAGGAAGAACTAAACCGCTTTAAAAAATCATATATCTGTTTCCTATCGTTTCTATTGAAAAGATAATAGGGATCGTCAATTAATAAAATCTTAGGTTTTAAGAGCAACGAACGAATGAAGCAGAAAAATTTCCGCTGGGAAGATGTTAAAAAAGCAGGACGCAATTCCAGATCAGTATCCTGATTAAAGACCTGCATAAAGAACTTCAACTCTTTTTCAAAGATGCTTGTTTCCACTATTTGAAACCGCCTATGATATGGAAGAAGCAAATTTTCTTTCACAGTTAGATTGGCCAGCATTATTCCTTCGTTAAAAATCATAGAAAAAGTAGAAATGAGAGAGTGGTTTAAAAAATACTCTTGCTTAGGTATCCCATCCAGATATATATTACCGCCATCTAATTCATAAAGTCCAATAAGAGCAGATAAGATAGTGGAAGATACAATTTCACAAGGATCATATAATACTGTGCATCCCTTAGTGTCAAACTCCAAATTCAGGTTGTTCACTAAACCTTTGATTACTATATTCTCAAAAGCGATATGCATTACACACCAATCCAAAACAGCCAAGAGATTATGATATCTACAATAATTACAGCTACAATGGAATTAACAACAGCTTTTATCGTGCGTTGAGGAACTTCAGTTGATGCTTTGGAAACACTCATTCCCTGATAGGAAGCAGTAATTGCTATTACAAAACCAAAAACAATAGATTTTAAAACGGTCATTATAATATGAGGAAAAGTAAGAATAGAAAAGAAATCATTCATAAACGCACTAAAGGATAAATGATTAAAGAACTGCGCAAAAAGCCAACCACCCAAAACTGCAATGATATTGAAATATAATGTTAACACCAGCATAGAAATTACAACTCCCAAAATACGAGAAACAACCAAATATCCCATTGGTGCTATATCAAAAGATTTCAATAATTGCATTTCCCGGTTAACTACCATATTTCCCAATTCTGTAGAAATCGCAGTTCCACTTCTGGCAATAACTACTAACGCTGTAATAAGACCACTTAATTCCCCCACTATAACCCTTACCAAAATTATATGAACCCAAATTCCCTGTCCGAAATTGCTTAAAAATGCATAACCCTGCATAATCGTTAAACACCCAATAGCTAAAGCGATAAAACCTATCAAGGGTAATGCCTCAACACCTGTAAACAGAATCTGCCTGATGACAACCATTAAACTTACATGGCGATTGCCTCGAATATGAAATAATTCGGTTGTCGCCTCTTCTAAAAACAAAAAAAAGTCCGTTAAGGACTTTTTTCTTTTGTATTGCATAAGTTACATAATCGCTTAAAAAAAGCGTTGTTATTTGAGAATAAGTGTCTTCTTTAAAGAGGTATAACGGGTGCTAAATCCCAAAACTACAAAATACTCACCATCCGGTACATAATTGCCCCAATTATCAGTTCGCTCCCAATACAAAGTTATATCTTTGCCTACCAAACCACTGTAAATATCACGAATAACTTTACCATCTAAACTCTGAATTTGGATATTAATACTCAGAGGAGCAGACACAGCAACATATATCTCACAATCCTTATACATAGGATTGGGAGAAATATCAAAACACTCAACAGGAGAACTCTTTAAAGCATACCCAGCTGTGGCTAACATCATTAACACTGCCATCAGCACCATCGTAAGCATAATCTTCCTCATTTTTTACTCCTAATTATTGATGTAAATATATTATGCAACATTCATTCCTAATTACCATAAAACTTCTCTTCGATAAGTTTTATAGCACCTAAAACTCCTGCTTTATTACCGTTTTTTGCTTTGGTAATCGATATCTTAGCTCTATGTGCTTTAGGCAAAAGCTCCAAAATATCCTTTTCTATCTCACTAATATAATATAAATCAAAATCCATTGCTCCGCCACCCAAAATTATTATTTCGGGATCAAGACAAGTGGCAAGCCCTGCTAAGGCAATAGATAATAACTGTTTACCTTGTTTACAATATTCGTTTACTAAAGGATCAGTTTCTTTTTTAGCCACTAGAGTTGGTAAATCTAATTTAGAGTACAGGGGGTTGTGGATAGCTAATAGATTGCGTAGTCCCTCAACTGATGAATATGCTTCCAAACAGCCATTCTTGCCACAATTACATTTTGCTCCATTATCTACAACGCAAATATGGCCAAGTTCTCCAGCATAGCCATTTGCACCGTGAAGAATTTGGCCATCAGAAATTATTCCACAACCAATACCACTACCAATGGTAACTCCAATAGCATATTGTTTACAGTAACTATTGGCTTCGGACAAAGCCATCAAATTGGCATCGTTATCAAATGCTAAGGGAAGTTTACAGTTATCGGGAATCAGTTCAAGAGGGCTGTGATTAACCCAAAAAGGTAAATTAGGATTTGTACCAATAGCGCAACCTGTAATTTTATCAATAGCGCCAGGAATGCCAATTCCAATACCTTTTAATTTATTAAGACCAAATTGGTTGTCTACATCATTGAACATTTTAGAAGCAACTGATAAAAATGTGTTCAAATTCTTCTCTGGTAAATTGAGGATCTGATAGTATTGTAAACCTACTTCACAGTTGCCCAAACCATATTTAAAACTGGAACCGCCAATATCTATGCCTAAGAATATATTCATAATTTTGCTTCATCTATTCATTTTGTTTACAGTAAGATCGCTAAGAAAAAAAATGGGGTGGGTGATGGGATTTGAACCCACAACGCCCGGAACCACAATCCGGTGCTCTGCCGTTGAACTACACCCACCACAATAATTATCTCTCCCTTAACAGAAAGTTGAATAGCTAATGGCACGCCAGAAGGGATTCGAACCCCTGACCCGCAGCTTAGAAGGCTGCTGCTCTATCCTACTGAGCTACTGGCGCTTAATAAAAAATTTGGTAGCGGCGCAGGGATTCGAACCCCGGACCTGCGGATTATGATTCCGACGCTCTAACCAGCTGAGCTACACCGCCATCCTGTAACAAAATAAAAATCCACTTGCTAATTAGTGATGACAGATATGAATTAACCACCACTATATGGCAATACCTTTTTTAAAAAAAGAGTTCGTCTTACATAAAAGGCAAACTCTAAAAAATGGTAGCGAGGGAAGGATTCGAACCTTCGACCTTCGGGTTATGAGCCCGACGAGCTACCAGCTGCTCCACCTCGCGTCTTCAATTTTCCTTTAAAATTGCAAAGCTCATTTCTGTCAAGGAAAAAATCAGTTGGCATTCCCATATTTTTTTACAGGTATAAGTTCTCACCCAAACCTGCAAATCGATATCACATGTCACAGTGGTCGTATGGGTTTATCAGGCAGAGAGATAGATAAGACTGGCTTTGGATTGTGTCACAGTGGTTTTTGGACGTTTCTGGACGTTTTTGTATCAAGATTATTGCAAATCTGCGCTGGTTTTGGACTGGTTTCGGATGATCAGATTTTTTGGAGAGCTCATCAGATTTGTTAAGGCTTTTATTGTCACAGTGGTGGGTGGTGTGGGAGAGCTGGAACAAGTCTGAATTCGGTCTAAAGCGCTTTGGGAAAAGTCTTTATGCTATTTGTTTATGGGCTTTGAACAGGGGTTTGCTTCAATGGTTCTTATGCTTCTGTCTGGTTCTTGAGGAATAAAGGATGCAGGGTCTAAAGATAAAAGATGGTCGGTTCACTAACCAGGATTAGTGAGGTAGATTTCTTGTATTCTCAGCGCATTCACGGCAGAAAGGACTTCCCAACTTATTGCAGTACAGAATAGTAGAACCTACTATTGTAATAAGGGAGGCGCTGATGAAAGCGACTTTTGAAGCTCATCGGAAGGGTGATTTATGGCAAGACCACTGTGACAAATTAAGCACTGTGACAACTGTCACAGTGGTTCAGGAAGAACATGAAATGCCGGAGATGCTGAATGGGAGAGGCTTTGAGCGCTGTGACATATTATCTCCCGAGAATTGTGTCACAGTGCCAGGTATTAATGAACCCAAAGTTGGTTTGTGTGGTGAACCAACTTTATCTCAGGATGGGCATCAAGATATCACTGCTGAGGAAAAAGATCACTCAGTAACGGAGTATCCTGATCTGAGCAAAGATGCCAATCTGCCTTTGCGGAGATTGGAAGAGGCAAAACTGCTGGGACATTTCTGCTCTGTTGTGCTGAACCGGCTGCGTGATTGTGAATCCAGAACTGAGGAATGGAAACAGATAGTGCTTGATTACAACCGTGGATTATTGGTGCCGGAACTGTATCAAATGCGGAACAAACGCTGTGAGCGGACTATCCGCACCTGGATAGAGCAATATCTGCAATCGGACTACAACATGTTTGCTCTTGTACACAGCAATTGGAACACTATCCGGAAACGCAGGGTATCAGAGCTTGAGAGCCAAATCCTGCTGAGCATGCTACTGCATCCCAATCGTATCAAGATCGGTTCCGCCATCAAACTGCTGAAAGCCCAAGCCCGGCTTGGCTACTTTGAATCGAGGAGCAGCATTCCCACCCTGAGAAGGTGGTGCACAGACTTCAGGAATAACAATCCAGATATCTGGCAACAGGCTCGCATGGGCAGCAAGTTTGTGGCAGAGCATATCATCAAGACCATCCACAGAGACAGCAGCTTGCTCAAGGTTGGTGATGTCTGGGTTGCGGATGGACACAAGCTTGCCTTTGATATCCTTGATCCCAAAACCGGTAAGGCAAAGCGGATGATGTTGATTCTGGTGCTGGATTGGGCAAGCCGTTATCCGGTGGGAGCTTCTCTTGCCTTTACCGAGGATAGCCAGCATATCCTGGCTGCCTTCCGCAACGGCTTTCTGAATACAGCCCAGTGGCAAGATAGGGATAGCAATACCAATGTCAACGCCAGAGAAGAAACCAACCAGCCCTTTGCCTTCTTACCCCGATATGTCTATCTGGATAATGGCAAAGCCTTCAAGAGTAAGCTCTTTCATGACAAATGGGAAAACCATGATCTGGCAAAGGAACTGGGAGGTATCTTTCCCAAGCTGAAGATCGAGGCGGTGTTTGCCGAAAGCTATAATGCCAAGGCCAAGGTGATAGAGCGGTTCTTTCAGACCTTTCAGGAGCAGTTTGAACGCTTCGTCTCATCTTTCCGGGGTGCTTCAGTTGAGGATAAACCTGCCACTCTGATGCGTAACGAGAAATGGGCAAAGAAACTCTACAAGGCCGAACCACCTACGATAGAAGAAGCCATGAGTATGATCGGTTTCTACATTAGACACATTTATGGTGAGACGCCGCATAGTGCTTTGGCTGGCAAGACACCCTGGGATGTATTCAGGACTGCTGAGATCGCAGGCGAGCGATTCATTGAGCCCTCTGAACTGAACTTCCTGATGCTCTCGGCAGAGAGAAAGGCAGTTCGCAGTGAAGGCATCATCTGGGGCAAGCTGCATTACTGGCATCCAGAACTGATAAATCACATCGGCAAGCCTATCATCTTTCGCTATGACCCGGCAGACATCAGATGGATATTGGTCTATGACACCAAAGACAATTTCATCTGCCAGTCAGAACTGCGCAGGGCACAGCATCCCTTTATCAAACTGGCAGCAGATCAGCCCATGGCCCGGAAGGAACTGAACAAGGAATATCAGCAGATCAAGAAACTGCAAAGACAGACGGAGCAAAGAACCAAAGTCTTGGTAAAGAGCACTCAGGAGGCAGTGGATAGGCTGCTCAGTCCCCATATCAAAACAATAACTCAAGCTGCCAATCCCACCTTCATCCAGACACCGATGCTTACAGCACCCCAAGCAGTTATTGATGAATCAGAGCAGAGCGACGGAACAAAGAGCTTTGCCGAAATGCTCAGGCTTGCCGGAATCAGATAGGAGACACAAGATGAAACAATCCAAACTGGTCAAGACCCGCAACGTAGTGGAGGCAGATGCCTGTATCTCCTTTCTGAAGAGCAGACCCAAGCTGGAAATGGTGGGCTTGGGCTTGCTGTATGGACGTCCCGGATCCGGTAAGACGACTTATGCCCAGCGCATGGCTTTCAGGGAAGGATACCTATATCTCAGGTTGGAAGCTACCACCACACCCAAATCATTTGCCCAGCAGTTACTGCTCGCGTTATACAAACGCTTCAACCTGGGGCAGCATTTACCGTATGGAACTGCCAATAACCTGTTCCAACGCTGTCTGGGTATTTTGGAAGATCGTGCCGATACTGTAATCGTAATTGATGAGATAGATTATGCATTCAAACATGAATCACTATTGGGAGCGATCCGTGACATCGTGGATGAGACGCTGTGCATAGTTATCTTGGTGGGGATGCAAAACGCCAAAGACCTTCTGGCACAGATCAATCCACACTACTTTGACCGCTGCAACTACTTCTGTGAGTTCCAGCCCGCAAGCAGAAAGGATATTGAACTGCTTGCCAAAGAGGTAATGGAAGTGGAAGTAACAGATCGGCTCATAGATACTATCCATTTCAACTGCAATGGTAACCTCAGAAAAGCCATCAAACTGATGTACATCATGGAAGGCAGGATCAAGCAAAACCCAGGCTTCACGCTGGATAATGCGTTGGTGGAGACGGAACCATGACAAACATGGATGTTATCCGAAACTTCGTCCATCAGTACAGAAAGCCGTTCAGCACAGAAACGATAACAGAGCTTACCGGAATCGAGGCCAGAACCGTATCACGGTCCATCAGAACGCTACTCAACAACCAGGAAATCAAGTGCATCTCAACTCAAGACAAGCTCTACGTAAGCAGTAACCGCTATCAATCTCAGGTTGGCTTCAATCAAAAAGGCAAGTGGAACTACAGCACTCAGGTAGCAGAAGAAATCCTAAACTTGCTAAACATCAAGCAATACCATTCCATCCGAGAGATTGCCTTAGACTATGGCAAGAGCAGGCAACTGGTCTTTGTTTATATGGAAGCACTGGCATCTATCGATATGGTGGGCATCGACTGCAGCGGGTACAAAGTCTTATCAAAAGAGGGGATCCTGAAGCTGGGCACCTACATCCAACCCGCCATACTTGGAAAATTGCGTAAGGAATCAGGCATAAAACCGAAACCGAGGATGAGGAAAACAGCTGCATAAGCCTACTGGCGTGCTGCTAATGGTTTTTTTGCAACTTTCTGGTTGCGAGTTAGATAAAATGGATTACCTTCTGCTTAAGAAGTGATAAGATGATTTGCAATAATCGTGATACTCGTTTGAAAAAATCGTGATATCGCAAACCCACAAAACTGCCGATTTGAAAAAATGGTGATACGATTTGAAAAAATAGTTGAGATCCCATACTCGCAACAGATTTAAACAAAGTAGAAATTTAATAAAAAACCTTGACAAGAATTGACAAGATGAAGATAATGCATTTGTTAGTATATACTAACATAGCTTGT
>Ga0209606_1004461_pt1 | contig 12920 bp, 11 predicted proteins | sample AD_UKC057_MetaG_FD_184412 | JGI IMG/M metagenome (GOLD analysis project Ga0209606, IMG submission 184412) | Active sludge microbial communities of municipal wastewater-treating anaerobic digesters from USA - AD_UKC057_MetaG (SPAdes) (version 2) | ecosystem: Engineered > Bioreactor > Anaerobic >...
CCCACCGCGCAATATCTACCTGGTGAATACCGTCATTCCCCATATCTCCCGTTCCGTAATCCCAGAACCAATGCCAATTGTAATGCCAGCGGTTCCTGGTAAAAGCTACTTTTGGTGCGGGTCCCAGCCATAAATCGTAATTGACTCCCGGGGGCGGCTCGGACTCCGGCGCACGGCCGATCGGCTCCCGGAGCTGGTGATTGATAGCCTTGGCCATGCGCACCTTGCCCAACCGGCCGTCACGAAGGAATTGAACAGCGTTTCGGACACTTTCCGAGCTGCGATTCTGTGTTCCGTGCTGGACACATTTTCCGTACTTGTTCGCCGCCTGCAGCAGAAGAGTTCCCTCGAAAATGTTGTGGCAACACGGTTTTTCAACATAAACATGTTTCCCGGCAAGGATGGCCTCGACGGCTATTTTTGTGTGCCAATGATCGGGGGTTGCGATGCTGATCGTGTGAATTGCGGGATTATCCAGAATACGCCGGTAGTCCTCCTGCTCTTCGACAGGGAAGTCACGGGGGAGCGCTTCCAGCGCGAGGCGGCGTTGATCGGGATCGACATCGCAGATGGCTACCACGCGGCAATCCGGCCCGATACCGGAGAATTGTTTGCAATGGCTTCTCCCCTGCCGACCGGAACCGATGACCGCATGGTGAATCTGCGCGTTGGGTGAGGCGCCGCCGGGCAGAATCAAAGGGCCGAACCCGGTCATGGCAATCCCGGTTCCAAGGGCCGTAAGCATTCTGCGCCGAGACCAGATCGAATACTGCGAAAGTTCGGATTGCGTGTTGTTCATCTTGTCACCTCGTCATCTTGTGGATAGATAAAGCGGTTCTCAATTAGCGCGTCCATTCGCCGATCTGCTTCAGTCGTTCCCGAACGGGCGGCGGGAATGCGCCGGAATCATCCGGCCCGATATTCAACAGTAAATTGCCCCCTTTCGCGGAACAAGTTGCAAGTTGAGTAATGATTTCGCGGCTCTCCTTCCATTCGACATCATAACGTTTATAGCCATACGTGTCATGGAGGGAAATGCTCATCTCCCAAGGCCGATCGGGTAAAGGATGTTCGGGCATGGAATCCAGCGCGTCAAAGTCTCCGGGTACTCCCAGGCGATTATTGACTAGAATGCCGGGTTGGAGAGTGCGGACATATCGGATGAGTTCATCCGCATGATTTTCCGTCGGCGTATGCTCCCAGGCGCCGTCAAACCAGAGGATATCTATCGGGCCGTAGCGGGTCAGTAATTCCTCCATCTGCCGTTTGACATAGTCAATGTACCTGTCATAGTTAGCCGTATCGGTGGGCCTTTCGTCCCACGGGCGGGGACTGTCCGGACCGCGCGGCAGGTAGTCTGGGTGATGCCAATCCAGGATTGAGTAATACACGCCGAATCGGATGTTTTCCCGGCGGCAGGTATCCGACATTTCGCGGAGGAAATCTCTCCCGAAAGGCGTGGCGGTGATCTTGAAATCGGTGAGGGCGCTGTCGAAGAGACAAAAACCGTCGCAGGATTTTGCCGGGAGAATAAGATACTGTGCGCCCGCGTGTTTTACGGATTGCGCCCATTCATCCGCGTTGAAGAGAGGAGCTGTGAATTGTGCGGCGAGAGCGGCGTATTCCGAGCTGGGAACCTGCGCGCGGAATTGAATCCAGTCTGAGGGGCCTTGGAATCGAATCCCATTCCACACACAGCCGGGAAGGGCATGAAGTCCCCAGCGGATCATTACGCCAAATTGTGCTTCACGCCACCCGGCAATGCGTGCGTCGGCCGGCTCCTGTGAAACAGCGGAAAAAGAATAACCCATGGAACAGCATAGCAGGGATGCGCAGAGAACCGCGCGATAAAGAACGGCGCCTCTATGGGATACGGCTCTGCTCATCGTTTCCAGTACTCAAAGGAGATTATTCCAATACCGATGGTTGGCTCACACAGCACGCCGGTCCGGCTCGCGGGGCCTGTTGGCTCGCGGTCATGCAACACTTCGGCTCAGTCGTTTCAGCACGAAATCCTCCGCGCCGGGGACGGGATCGCTGCACATTGGCAGGAAGATCAGGCGGTCCCGCATCTGTTCGGTTTGGGGGAAATCGCCGGGGCGGTATCCCGGATAGTCTCCGCAGAGCGGTCCCCGGTTCCGTGTGAACAAGTCGAATCCCTCGGCGTAAATGGGGAGCAGGTGGAGGAGTCCGTAGGGATCGGCCGTTGCGGGGATTCCCTCTGCCTGAATCTTCTCGATCAGCTGTTTTGTAGAGAGGCCGGGGGTTTCTTCGGGCACGTGATGAATCGGGAAGCCATAAAATCCTGCCCGTTCCGCACCCGGATACTGTTTGACAGGGTGCAGGCCGGGTATGCTTTCCAACCCTGCCTCGATGGTCTCGACATATTTCCTGCGCCGGGCGTTCAACGCATCCAGTTTGCCGAATTGGACCTTGGCAAGGCCGATACCGAGGGGATGGGAGCGGAATTTCATGCCGACACCGAGGGGCTGGTATTTTGCGTATCGTTCCGTGACCAGGTCCACCCCGGCGATGCGGTTTACCTGGCCGAGCAGACAGGCGCGCTCAAATATCTCTTGATCATTTGTTACCATAATTCCCGCCTCGCCGCCGCTGACCGGTTTGCTTCCCTGGAAACTCCAACATCCGGCAGCGCCGAGATTTCCGCACATCTGCCCTTTGTATTTCCCGCCATGGACATGAGAGCAATCCTCAATAATGGGGATGCCGGTGTCCCGGCTGAGTTTAAGGAAGCCGTCCATATCGGCCACGAATCCCCAGAGGTGAACCACCACAATGGCACGGGTTTTGTTGGTGATGCGACGTCTTACATCGTCGGGGTCAACCAGAAGGGTTTCAGGGTTGGATTCGGCGAACACCGGTCTTGCGCCCAGGAGCGTGGCGGGTGCGATGGTGCAAATCCAGGTGTAGGTGGGGCAGATGACCTCATCACCGGGGCCGACTCCCACACCGAAATAAGCGCTGTACAGCGCGGAAGAGCCGTTCATTACACTCAGGGAGTATTTTCCCCCGATCCACTCGCGCCACTCCTTCTCAAACTCCCGAACGACGGGCGTGCCGCCGGAAAGTTCGTTTCGAAGCGTCATTTCAGAGACCATTCCGGCCTCCTCCGGGCCGACTTGCTGCCAGCGGTCGAAATCCTTGAATTGGGGGACTCCAGTTTGAACCCAGATTCTTCCGGGGTCGGTGGTTTTGTCAGGTTTGCGGTCAGGCGACATGTTGTCCTCCTTTGTGCGATTTGATCGTAGCGTAGCACATTCGGAAGCAGTCAGAAATGGACTGTGGGAACACTTAAGTCCGACCGCGCTTCTGCCGATAATTGCGACCAGAGGGAGTCCATGAAAGACGGATATCCAAAAGGAGTTTGGAAAACGTTGGTGAGAAGGGACAAAACGAGTTGGACTCCCCGGAAGGGCCATCATGGGCGACGGATTTGCCATATCGCCGGTTTCGCTTCGGCCTGTTGCGGACGAGACGCGCGCTCGGAAGCCGTCATCGACATCGTCTTCCGCCCCACAAGATTCTCACTTGCGACGCGATCTCAAAGAGGCGGAGCGGCTGATCGACACCGGTAAAATCAAAGGGGCTGAGGCCATCCGTATCCGCGCCCTGATTGACCAGGCCGAAATTTCTACCACCCTGGGAGAAATCCCCGAAGCCAAACGACTCGCTGACCAGGCCCTGGATATGGCCCGCGATGAGGATGGAACAATTCTTCCTGTTCCTTCCGATAAGGAAGAGGATGAATCTGCGCCGACCACCGAGACTGTCCCCCAGAGGCAAGAATCCCAGGGGGAACAGGAGCCGCTTCCCAGTAAGCAAGAGAGCTCCATTTACCGCGATGCCTCCAGCGACAGCGGAATTTCATTCAAGATGGGCGCTCCCCTGACGGAACTTCAAGCCCCACTGGCTGTCATGAGCCACGAAACAACTCACCTGCGCCATGAGACCGAAGAGGCCATCCTCCACGGGCATAAGGTGTATCAGACCGTGCGGATTCTGAGTCAGATCGATCCGGCAACCGGGAAACGACATATCGCCGGTGGCCGGGCCATTGTCACCATCTTCCCGAAAACCGACCCCATCCCTGCCCCCAAGTCACAGATTGACGTGGAGGTCTAATAGCGATTGCAGTTCTTGCCCTGCTCATCAAGCCGCACCGTTTCCAGTCGCGGGAAACATAAAAACGGGGATGACCGTAACCGATCATCCCCGACGAGATGGTAAGATATCCGTTTCGTATCAGTAGATCATGTAGTTCTCAATCCCTGTTTCCTCGCCGTATTGGAAAGTGCGGCCGGAGACACGCTGGATTCCAGCCTCATCGCGGTTTGTGCTGACCCAAACTACGGCAATTTTATTGCCACGCCAGACAACACGCGGGCGTCGGGAAAGCCCGGGCTGGGAATCCGGAGCATCGGGATTGGTCGCGTTGTCGATTACGAACATTTTGGTGGCGGGAGTGCCGTCCTCGTTGAAGATTCGCCCGAGGAGAATTCCACCGCTCGACAGTTGCAGGTAATCGGTTTCAATCCAGACAACGATATACTTGCCGCTCGGATGCAGCGCACAATCGTTGCGGTCGCATGTCGTGTAGTAATAGCCGTCCGGGCCGGTCGCGACTCCGAACGGGCCTTTGATCAGGTTTCCGTCTTCATCGAAAATAGCGACAAACGGATGCAACGTACTGAAAAGGTTCCCGTTCTCTGAAACCAGGATGTAACGGCTGACACCATCGCTGTGCCACCCCTCATGATCGCCCCGACCGCCGGCAAGAACGCCTGCCATTGCGCCTGTACCCAACGAGGTTAGGTCCACTTCAGGCGATCTCCGTGTTCCATCGTTATTGAAAAATGTGATTTTGGCGCCGCCCGCAGAATAGCGCACGGCGAAGCCATTTTTCGTACTTGCCACCCCATGCCACATCTCTTGATTTCCTTGGGAGTAATCGCTGACACGGGCAAAAACGGATGGGAATTGCTCGCCGGGCGCGAGAATTCCATAGGTTACCACTCTGGATTGAGCAATGCCGAAGACTTCGCTATTCGCCAGCGCTTTGCGGCACTCAGCGGCAATCACAATGTTGCCGTTCGACAGATAATCCCAGTCACCGATGCGGACATCGCCCTCGTAATCCTTCGCGAGCGTCTCACTGATTCCGCACTTCACAGGAACAATCGGAGTCCCGTCGTTGTTGTACAACTGGACACAAGGGATTTCGCCCATTACACAGGCGTCGAAGAGGGAAGCAATCTGCACATCGGATTCCGGTCCGAAGTTGCAGGCTCCGCCCAGTCCGAAACCGGGGCCATACGCATTCGACTTGACCTTGGCTCCCCAGAAACCGCCGTCAGGCAGCGGGTTGCCGTTGTCGTCGTAAAACGCACTCATGTTGTTACCTTCGAAATCCCTGGGCCACTGAAGGCGGTTCATGTTTATGTCATACCACAGAATCCCCGGATTGTAATCCAGCGCAAAAACCACTTTCTCATCGGAGGTGATCAACACCCCCACGCTCTCTTGAGTATCTTCGACCGGATATTCTGCGTCCACGTCGATGGCCTGTGACAGCGGGGTCAGCCCCTGCGATTCGGGGGAGTAAACCTTGAATTCCGATGCCGTGTTATTCGGGTCGAGGTCGGGTTGGGCAAAAGCGGGCACGACAAACAATGCGGCCATCCCGACAATCCACAAGAATGAATTTGCTCTGCTCATCTGTTTCTTCCTTTCTGAGTATGGAGATTCGTTGGAAACAATTCGCGAGACTGTTCGAAACGCAACTTCCTGCTGATTTTTTCCTTCCAGCGCCCGCGATCGAAATCGTGTGTTTCTTGCGGGTGTGGTCTCGACATTCCGGCAGATGTCTCACCTCCTGTCTTTTAAACTTGTTGACATACCGTAATCATTGTACTACAATAATTAAGCAAATCCAAAATTTTTTTCGAGGCCGAGATTTTTTGGGAGGAATGTCGCGCTTTGTTTCTTCCACACCGAGCCGGAACCTGCCGTAACCTGGCGGCGCCTGTCATTCGGTTGCGGAGGGCTTTTCCGGGGTATTACGTTCTGGAAATGTCGATGGTCCGCCGGTTGCAGTGTTCCATATCTTCTGCTGCACAAATGTCATACAAGTCGAATGGAATCCTGCAAAGGACGCCGAAGCGGGAATCGGAATCTCGTGGTTCGCACACGATGTCCCGGCCCTTCGCAGACTCCGGGCTGCTCCTCCTGAGAAAGCCGGGTCATCGACAGGCACGGAGGCCTGTCCCACCAGTAGGCCAGGCGTCTCTGCCTGGCAGCTACCCAGTAGGCCAGGCGTCTCTGCCTGGCAGATCAAGACCTGACAGGCACGGAGGCCTGTCCTACCAGTAGGCCAGGCGTCTCTGCCTGGCAGCTACCCAGTAGGCCAGGCGTCTCTGCCTGGCAGATCAAGACCTGACAGGCACGGAGGCCTGTCCTACCAGTGGGCCAGGCGTCTCTGCCTGGCAGCTACCCAGTGGGCCAGGCGTCTCTGCCTGGCAGATCAAGACCTGACAGGCACGGAGGCCTGTCCTACCCAGTAGGCCAGGCGTCCCTGCCTGGCAGCTACCCAGTAGGCCAGGCGTCTCTGCCTGGCAAAGAAGGGCAGGAAGCCTGCTTTCTTTATCAAATCACCGGTCCTGCTGGAGGGGTGATCGAAAGGGCATTGCCGGTTTTGTGGTCACACCAGTTGGAGCGAAATATAAGTCTGATAAAATACGGATATTCATCCAAAGGAGGAATACCATGTCTCGACGAACCGGATTCACCCTGATCGAACTGTTGATCGTGGTTGCGATCATCGGGATTCTGGCGGCCATCGCCGTGCCGAATTTCATGAATGCGCGGACCCGCGCCGCGGTGGCGCGTGTGATTGCCGACATGCGGAACCTCGGTGTTGCGCTTGAACAGTATGCTCTCGACAACGGCAACCGCTATCCCTACACCGCCGAGACGGCAGAGACGGAATACAAGCCGCTGCGCAAGTTGACAACGCCGGTGCCCTACATGTCGGCGCTGCCCCCCAGAGACCCTTTCTTGCCGAAAGACAGCGCCTCGGAAACACCCGGTGGGACACGAGACAGCTGGTGGGACCCGTATTGGCTGGCCACATTCCCTACGGAGTGCTATTACGGTGTCAGCAATCCGGACATCGCCTGCTATCAAGTGGGTCTCCTGCGGTATATTCTGGCAAGCGTCGGTCCCGATAAGTTCTTCAATGGAACCCCGTTCTCCGGATTTGCCACGCGGGATTTCTATTGGGTTCCGTATACGCCCAGTAACGGCCTCGTGAGTATCGGCGACCTTTTCTACTACGGCCCTGGCGGCACGACCTCCGATAACGCAAAGGACCACCGACGGTAAGGGGGATGAACGATGAGAGAAATCCGCGAATCCTATCGAAAGATCGGCGATCGGGAGGATCGGTTCGACATCGCGTTCCGGCAATCACAGGGTCCGGAAGCCATTTTCGAGGCGGCGTGGACACGCCGGGAGGTAGTATGATTCGGAGAATTGTCGATTCCGTTCAACTCAAAGGAAGACCTGATTCAGGCCAAAGAGACAAGCGGCAGGCCACAGGATCTTCACAGGATCTTCACAGGATCTTATTGACATAGAGAATCTCAAGAAAGCACAACGGTTGAATTCGGCGGAAAGCCCAGGACCAACGCGTTCAACCGAAGACGGTTAGACAGGAAGTCGGTAGCAGGAATGATCTGTTTTGAAAATCTGAGCATTCCGGCCATTTCATCGTTGAAGGGCTATGCCGGGAACTGACTGGAGCGCGTATTACCGGAGGATTTCTCTGAGCGTCTCACGAATATGATAATAACGACAAGCACGGCAATTTGAATTCCGTTCAGTATAATCGTCTCCACTGGATGTCGCGACATCCACGGATAAACTTTGGCGATGGCCAGATTCTCCAGTACGTCTTCCGGATCTCTTCTTTCGGAAAAGGGGATAATGTATTCGGAGACCGAGTTTTGCCCGACAGTTACGACTACAACATGGTGAAATTGCCGGGCTTTTTTCTTACTCAGGGGCGCTCCACCGCCTCCTGTAACGATGTAAGTTGTGTCGTTCCGCTGAATCTGTGCGTACCCGTGAAAATCCCCCGCGAAAACATAGTCAATGCGCATCCGATCGAACAGCCGAACGAGTGAATCGCTTTCCGGATACTCTCTGGCGACGATCTCCCCGGAAATCGAAGGCGGGATGTGCATACACACAAAGCGATACCGGTAGTTGTCCAGAGGTTGTTCGGCCAGTTGTTCGAGAAACGCCAGGCTGTCTGCGTTAGAGAAAGGGGAGTCCAATATGCGGAGGACAATGAACAGACAGTTCTGGTATTCAAATGAAAAGTTAGTCGGTCCGTATTCCTCTTCGAATCGGGTAATGGGAAATCGGTCGGGGCTTACATCGTGATTACCGACAACATAGAAGACGGGGAACAGCAAGGCGCATTCCGTTGCGCTTTCGGCGCGAAAGAAACGGTGATCCTCTTCCGTTCCACCGTTTGCACAGTCCCCGAGCAGCACGGCAAAATCCAGGGAGATGGAACGCAACTCCCCCGCTATCTCCTCGAATGTCCCGAAACTCCTTGTGTCGCCCGCGACCGCAAATGCGAACTGTTCTTTGGGGGGGCTGTTTGCAAGAAGATCCCGAACACGCTCGAAATTTCCGAATTGGGGCGGTAAGGGCGCGTCTCCCTCGCGCTGCACAATCAGCGTGTATATTTCAAAAAGCAACGGAAGACAGAGCAAAAAACAGACCGATATACGGACGGCGTTTCGAACCCCTGAGCGAAACAGGCTTTTCATGATTCTGAAAACCCGGAGTGTCTCCCAATTATCGGAGATTCGGTTGAAACCGATTTACTTATCGCGGATTATTCCGTGAAACCCGCGATGTATCAACCCAACATGGTTTCACCCGACAATGGGTAAGCGCGAGCGGTTGCAGGTGCGCTGGGTCTGGCTCCGGGGAGGAACTTCCGTTTGCTTGATCGCGCGCTTCCCGCCATATATCCTTCTGTCTCGTCGAATCGGCCCGGAAGAAGAATCATGGCTAAACGATCTGATTGTGGACGCGAGGAACGCAAACCCTGTAATTCGGTGGTCCGAATATCCTGGTGCGCGAAAATGCGGCTATTCGCGGGAACGCCGGGAGGATAAAACGATCCGCTTCAGTTTTAACTGGTTATATATCTATCAATACACTACCCACCGCTCAATATCCGCATACTCACTAACATCCCAAATCCGGGCCGTACCATCCTCGCTTCCCGTCAACACCTTCATCCCATCCGGGGAAAACGCTACGGATTCGACGTAGCCCATGTACCCCGAAAACGTCCGGATTACCGCCCCTGTGCCCACATCCCACAATTTCGCCGTACCATCCCAACTCCCCGTCAACACCTTCGTCCCATCCGGGGAAAACGCTACGGAATTGACACCCTCGCCGTGCCCCGAAAAAGTCCGAATCAACGCCCCCGTTTCCGCATCCCACAAACTCGCCGTCTTATCCTCACTCCCTGTCAAGACCTTCGTCCCATCCGGGGAAAACGCTACGGAAAACACGCCAATCCCATGCCCAGAAAACGTCTGAATTACCGCCCCTGTGCCCGCATCCCACAGCTTCGCCGTGTTATCCTTACTCCCCGTTAACACCTTCGTCCCATCCGGGGAAAACGCCACGGAATAGACGTAATTCTCGTGCCCCGAAAACGTCCGGATTACCGTCTCTGTGCCCGCATCCCATATCTTTGCCGTCTTATCCACGCTCCCTGTCAAGACCTTCGTCCCATCCGGGGAAAATGCTACGGATCTGACGTCATCCTCGTGCCCCGAAAACGTCCGGATTACCGCCCCTGTCTCCGCATCCCACATCTTTGCCGTCTTATCCACACTCCCTGTCAAGACTTTCGTCCCATCCGGGGAAAACGCTATGGAAGTGACGCTGCTCCCGTGCCCCGAAAATGTTCGAATCAACCTCCCTGTGCCCGAATCCCACAATTTCGCTGTATTATCGTAACTCCCCGTCAACACCTTGGTCCCGTCCGGGGAAAACGCCGCGGAATTAACCCAATCCGTGTGCCCCAAAAACGCCCGGATTACCGTCCCTGTGCCCGCATCCCACAACTTCGCCGTATCATCCCAACTCGCTGTCAGCACCTTTGTCCCATCCGGGGAAAACGCCACGGATCTGACGCCACTCCCGTGCCCCGAAAACGTCCGAATCAACGCCCCCGCGCTCGCGTCCCACAACTTCGCCGTATAATCGGCGCTCCCCGTTAACACCTTCGTCCCATCCGGGGAAAACACTACGGAATTGACGCTAAACCCGTGCCCCGAAAACGTCCGAATCAACGTCCCTGTGTCCGCATCCCACAACTTCGCTGTCTTATCCCAACCCCCCGTCAACACCTTGGTCCCATCCGGGGAAAACGCCACAGATCTGACACTGCTCTCGTGCCCCGAAAACGTCCGAATCAACGTCCCGGTGCCCGCATCCCACAACTTCGCTGTGTTATCGTAACTCCCCGTCAACACCTTCGTCCCATCCGGCGAAAACGTTACGGAAAGAACCCCATCACTGTGCCCCGAAAACGTCCGGATTACCGCCCCTGTGCTCACATCCCACAAACTCGCTGTCCCATCCCCATTCCCCGTCAACACCTTCGTCCCGTCCGGGGAAAACGCTACGGAATAGACGCTAAACCCGTGCCCCGAAAACGTCTGAATCAATGCCCCTGTGCCCGTATCCCATAAACTCGAGGTCCCATTCCCCCTCCCCATCAAGACTTTCTTTCCATCCGGCGAAAAAACTATACAATATCCCGAACCCATACCTCCCGAAAACATCCGAATCGCCGTGCCGGTTTCAACATCCCAGAGAAACGCACCCGCGCTACCGCACGTCGCGATGTGTTTACCGTCGGGCGAGTATGCCGCATACTCAAGCGTTCCCAAACCAATGAGAATTTCCCCCGACGGTCCGCGTAACGGCTCTTGCGCCATTGCCTGCCCCACCAACACCAGGCTCGCAAATACCAAAACTACATAAAACCGACATGCCCTGCCGTAACAAGTCTGACGATCCATCTTCGGAACCTCTCCGTCACTGTGCGAGATTATTGACCCGATGAATAGCCATTCCACCGGTAAGCGGATTCTACCATGTGAGTATGGCGATGTATACAGAGAAAGAAGGCGGGTTCCATTTACAATCCCAAAGGCAACGGGTGTTTCCAGGGAAAAGCCACCGACTTTCCACTGGACCCTCGGAAAGAGTGCCCTCCTGTGCCTCCAGGAAGCGACCCGGTTGCCCGGCGCCATCTGGGCGTGTATAACCGGCTCAATCTGCCGTAAGCAAAATATCTCACCTCCCCTGAATCGTAAAATGCTCCTGCAATTTTTTCAGGCGGGACGCGCCGATACCCTCTACCTCGCGGACGTCCTGCCAGGAGCGGAATCCCCTTCGTTTCACCCGGGCATCCAGGATCCGTTGCGCCAGAACACCCCCGATTCCATCGACTGCATCCAAATCCGCAAGTGTAGCCTGATTCAAATCCCGCAAGCTCTGTTTCGGCTGGATTCGTGGCTGAGTCGGTATTGTTTGTCTGGGAACCAAAGGAATATATACGGGGTTCTTCCCGCCTTCCCGGACAATGGGCGGTGCGACGCCCTGTATGACATTAGTGGTAACCGGTGGCGGTGGCATCAAAACCTCTGGAAGATCGGCCAGGCGCATATATGGACGCAGATCCTGGTAGCGTTTCCGATCGATTCCGGGAACCTCCATCAATTCGCGCAAATCGCTGAACAGTCCATAACGCTCGCGGAAAGCGATGATATTCCCCGCCAGTTCGCTGTCAATCCCCGGAATCTTGTCGAGTTGCTCTTCATCCGCCGAATTGACATTCACCGTCTCCGTGGCGGATGGAGTTTCGACAGGTGCGGGCAAATCCTCCAATGATTCAGGGGTAATCAAAACCGGTTGCGCCCGGTTGCCGCCGACACGGTCCCGGTACGCGATTCCCGCAAGGATCAGGAATACCAACAAACACGCCAGATAGAATTCGTTCCGTGTCATAGTCCCGGTTCAGTTGCCGTTTCCAGTTGCCCCGTATTATCCTATTCAATACGTTGAAAAGCAATCGCACAGAAGGACCTTTTATGACACCGGCCTCTTCCGCAGTGACAGTACGCATTCCTGCTTCCTCAGCGAACCTGGGACCGGGGTTCGATGTATTGGGGGTCGCGTTGACTCTTTACAGCGACCTGACAGTCCGCCGGACCGAGCATCCGGAATGCCATTTCCGGGGGAATTGGCATTCTCGATGGGACGAAATCGCTATGGGAATGATCCGGACGGTGGAAAATCTTTTTTACAGGGAAAGTTTGTTGAAACCGGTCCCGCTTGCATACGATTTGGACAACGGTGTGCCGGTAGCGCGTGGTTTGGGCAGCAGCACGGTGATCCGTGCCGGGGTCCTGAAAGCGCTCAATACTTTGGGCGGCGAGCCATTGGACACCACACGTCTGCTGGAATTGATCGCCCACTTGGAGGGAAGTCCCGACAACGCCTCCGCCACCATGCTGGGTGGCCTGACCGTATCGGGATTTGTGAACGGACGATTGCGATATGTCCGATTTCCGGTCTCCAGTGTTCTGCGATTCGTGGCCCTCGTACCGACCGGCGAGGTTGCAACCGACGAGGCGCGTTCCATTTTTCCCAAGGATATTTCCCGGGATGATGCCATCGGGAACGCCGGACGGCTCGCATTGATTGTCACGGCGTTCGCAAAAGAGCGTTATGAACTCCTGCAAGACCTTTTCGATGACGTGTTCCATCAGCCACATCGTGAAAAACAC
>Ga0209606_1004462_pt1 | contig 12920 bp, 10 predicted proteins | sample AD_UKC057_MetaG_FD_184412 | JGI IMG/M metagenome (GOLD analysis project Ga0209606, IMG submission 184412) | Active sludge microbial communities of municipal wastewater-treating anaerobic digesters from USA - AD_UKC057_MetaG (SPAdes) (version 2) | ecosystem: Engineered > Bioreactor > Anaerobic >...
TGCCGACAAGGTTGTTGGCTGGGCCGTCATAGATCGCTTCGGCGGTCGCCAGATGGCCGGTGAATGTGCTTGTGACCGAGAGCATGTCCGCGAGGAAGCGATGTTCGGCGTAGAGCTTCCGGTGTTCATAGCGTCCCCAGGTCCAACCCGGCCACGTCTGGAAGAACAGGTTCTTTGAAGTGCTGGGCAGGTTGCTCTCGAAATACTGCGCCGCGTTCATGGAGTTGATGGCGTTCTTGATCGCCCCGGCCTTGGCGTTGAGGCCGTCGCGTGTCTTGTCCCAGACGCGAATCGCGAACATCGCGTGGAACGGAATCGTCTGGCCCTGCATCAGCGCGTGGATTTTCTTCTGCTTCTTCTCCATCACGGTGAGCAGAGAAATCTTCTTTTCGCTGGCGTAGTCGCCGGCCACGCGGTCGTGCTCCTTTTCCTCCTTGCTGATCTCCTGTGAAATCGGAAGCGGATCAACGTTCACCGTGATGGTGTAGTCGAGAAGCCGCAGGTTCGTGAGGCGTTGGATGATGCCTGGGTAGGTCGTGCGCGGCCAGCGGGTCAGGACGATGAGGGAGTGATAATGCCCGTCGAGAAAGAAGCCGAAATCGCTCTGGCCGCTGCCCTCGCTGTGCCAACAGTTCTCCTGAATTGAAAGCTCGGGCGCGAATCCATCCGCCGGGTCGAAGTCAAACCGGTCGTTGAGCGACGGGTTGAGAAAGCGTTTGTAGTGGCGGAAGTGGTCGAGGTCGGACATGGGCAGGACGCGCGCCCCGCCTGAACCAAAGATTTCCAGCAATAGCCGATGAGCATGCCCGAACTCGGTTTCGAGTTGATCGAGCAACACGTTGTAGTAGTCGCGGCGCGCGGCGGCGGTTTGGAACGCCTTGGGCACGTTCTCCAGCGAGCGCGAGATGTAGAAGATCACGCGCTGACGGCGGAGTTTGCGTTCGGCCATCGCCTGCCAGTAACGCGAGAAGCGTTCGTTGCGGGCGCGCTTGGTCCAGACGTTGGAAAACCTCTCCGTCTCCTGCTGGTAACGCAGCAACTCCCCCTTGTAGTCGGAATCGCAGAAGTATTGCACTTGCAGGCGTTGGTTCTCGTGCAGGGACGCGAGCAGGAGACAGAGTTGATCCTGGAAGTCGTTCAGGTCGGCGGCGGGACTGTTCGTGAGGTCGGGTGCTTCAAAGATGAAACCCTTTGCGACGTAGCCGCCGCGTCGGAGATGATTGAAGATCATCATGTCGCGGACAAAGAAGCCGTTGGGAGCGCGCTCAAGCATAGGTCAGATGCGAATGGACGAGGTGGTGATGGCGACTTCCTGCGAGCGAACCTCCTCGCGCATCTCGTCAATACGGGCGAGTTGCTCGGCGAGTTGTTCGACGGTGCGGGCGCGCGCGAGATTGTGAAGCGCGGTTTCCGCTTCGCGGATGTGAGCCAGCGCGCGCTCAATGTGCGCGCGGACGAGTGTCTCGCCACAGGGTTGATTCAACCCCGCGCGCAACGCCGTGTCGGCGGATTGCAGCCGGACATGGAGCGCGTGACGATTCAGATCGGGCGCGTTGGATTCGGCGGCGGTCATGGTTGTTCCTCCGAAAGCGGATGGCGGAAACTGCGGTTGCTCTGAACCTCCGGCGCGAAGCCACTGCCGGTGAAACAACGCTCGAAGATGTCGCGGTCGTAGCCGGGTGGCTTGCCCTGCCGCAGCCCGAAGATGTAGGCGAGGCAAAGCGCGACGGGAATCAGGGCAACGACGAAGGAAGTCAGGAAGGATTGACTCAGCGGGACAAGCAGCACGAAGAACAGCGTGATGCCCGCGCCGATGCCGCCCACGAGCCACCAGAAGAGACCTCCCTCCAATCCCCAGGTGCGGCCTTTGGAGTCGGAGGCGGCGTTGGTATCGGTGAGGCGGAGGTCAGTTTTCATGGCAGCTCGGGGCGGCAGGTGGCGGGTTGTCGGCGGGAACTAGAAATTGCCAACACCGACGCTGCTGTTCGCGTCAATGCCGAAGATTTTGTAGAAGGCAAACACGGCGGCAGGCGCAGCCGCGATGATCGCGCCGCCGATGATGCTCATCTTGCCCTGGTCAACGTCGCCGCGTCGGATGGCGAAGCCGCCGTAGATGACAGCGGAAATACCGAGGACGAAACCGAACATCATGATTACGGCGAGGCTGTTGCTGATGCCGGTCTTGAGCTCGGTGGAGTTGAACGCCTGCGCGAAAACCGGCATGGCGTTGAGGGTGAGGATGGCGGCGGCCATGAGAATCGAGGGCAGCCGCGAACGGACTTTTCGACTGGTCTGTTTGATGAACTTCATACGCGTTTGTGTTATTGTTTTTCTGTCGTCTCAGCGGCTTCTCCGCCGAACACGCGATGACTCTCTCACAAGCGCGCGAAGCTGCGGTGTATGTCCTACACAACATGCGCGCTCAGTCCGGGCTACAACTCAGGGATGAACAAAACAACAGACCCGACGAAGCTCACCAAACTCCACGAATTGACCTCCCTGTTGCCGCGCGAAATCCGCGGCCAGTCCCACGCGCTGCCGCGAATTATCTCCTCGGTCAGGCGTGGCGAACTCGGATTGACGAAGCCTGGTCGTCCACGCGGAAGTTTCCTGCTGCTCGGCCCAACCGGCGTCGGCAAAACGGAAACGGTAGTCGTGACAACCAATCAGATTTTTGGTGCAGGCCAGTTGTTCCGGTTCGACATGAGCGAATTCCAGAATCAGGAAGCGCTCGGCCTGCTGCTTGGCGCTCGACTCGGTGAAGTTGGCTATCTCGGCGGCGTGCGCGAACGCGCGGCGGAAGGCTCGCTGCTGTTCGACGAAGCGGAGAAAGCTCATCCGCGTGTGTTGGACATCCTACTGCAACTGCTCGATGCGGCGCGGATTACTGTGGCGACCGGGCAGACGCTGGACTTCAGCGGCTTCTACATCTGGCTCACGTCAAACATCGGCTCGGCGGAATTGATGAGCCTCCAACACTCGAATGTTGCCACGCTGGAACGTCACGTCCTCACGCGAGCGCAACAAACCCTGCGCCCGGAAATCTTCGCGCGTGTGAACGAGAAACTCGTGTTCCATCGCCTGAGCTACGAACACCAGTTGGAGATCGCCGAGAAGTTCCTGTCGCGTGAAATCGAATTTCTCGCGGCACGCGGTCACAAGCTGGAACTCGACGAGACGGTGCTGCCGTTTCTCGTGCGGAAAGGATTTCACCCGAAGCTCGGCGCTCGCCCGATGCGCGATGCGGTTGAGAAATTGGTGGGCGATGCCGTAAGCGAGTGCCTGCTGAACGCACGGCCAGCGTGCGGAGTGCTCGCGCTGGACGAGACGCGCGATTGCCTCGTCGTCCGCTGAATCAGCCGAGGTAGAGATACAGATAGGCTTCGCCGATGTCCTCGGCTGGCTGCATCGCACCCAGCTTGCGCCTTTGCAGTTGCGCGCAGACCCGGCGAACGGCTTTGCGCTGCGCCCGGTCCTTGGGCAGTCGCACCAGCACGGAGTCCGCGAACTGGTCGCCCGCCTTGTTATCGTAGATGTCAGGCGCGATCACTTTGGCCGCGCCAGCGTGGTAAAGTCGTTCAACGAATTCCGCCGCGTCGCGCTGCCGCCTAAAGCGCCCGAGCCGATGCGCAGGCTTGCCGCCCCCGTTCTGGTGCAGCCATGCCCTCGCTTCGCAGTGCGTCGGCTTGTCCAGAAGCGAGGTCACGAACACACGAAAGATGTGCCTCCGCGTCGCCCGGTTCTTCAGCGGCAATTTCGCGGGCTTGCCACGCAACTTCGGCAGCGTCTTATCCCTCGCTGCCGCCTCGCGATATTCTTCGGCGCTCACGACGCGACCGTGCAGGTAGAATTGCTCGGAGAGCAACGTCCCGTCACGCAACCAAATTCGGTTGCGCCCGCAGAACTCGCCGCGAACGGTGGATACCTCCATCTGCAGTTGGCCGTTGTCGTGCCAGGCCCGCTGAATTCCCGTGCCGTGGGTCATTCTGTATTTGCCCAGAAGGCGGCCCTGCTCGTCCCACTGGCGGCAAATCCCGTGGAGCAAACCGTTTAGGTAAGGCTCTTCGGAGGCCAGCGCTCCGTTCTTGTGCCAGGTTCGGTGGACACCATCCCTGTGACCGTTTCGCAAGGGGATTTCCTCGCGAAGCAGTCCGGACCGATAAAAGTGTCGTTGCTTCGTGGTTCTCACCACACGTTCATGTGCATCTGACCGACATCCCCACCGTCCGGCTTTGTCCATCATTAAAGAGCCTTTCGCCGCGTAAAGCGAGCGTTTTTACCACAATGACGCAGTGTTTTTCAATCGGCAAGCCGAAGCGAATCAGGTTTCCATCCAATTGCGGGTCTTCCGTGACCGAACGCCTGATGAACGCGCACTGGCGCAAATCAGGTTTCCACCTAATTGCGGGTCTTCCGCGAACCTGATCAGCGACAGCTTCCCGCGATGAAAACCTAGAGGCAAAACTCCCCGGCCGCGGTGGGCGGGTCAAAGGAGGAACGGAAGCGCGAGCGTCTAAGCGAGCCGACCCGTAGTATCCTTGACGCGCCCGCCGCCGCCATACAATCACCCGGGCTTTCATCGCGCTGTCACTCCGGCGGTCGAATGGCCTGCCCTCTTTTCAACCACTGATTGAGGAATCCCCAAATGGTCAATCGTTGGTTGGCGATCTCGACGGCGCGGCTGCCAGTGTGAACTCTGGCTTCGGTCTGCGGTCGGCGAGCGGGGAAGTGGAGCACAGGAGCAGAGGAGCGCATAGAGGATCGCAGCCGGAGCGCAACGCACGCCGCCGAGCCGCAGACGGAGGCCCGCCGCGCTTGCGGCATAATGCGAATGCCGGCTCGTGACGAGCGCACGGATTTGCGTAGTGGAACGGGCGTGGTCGAGGGGGAGACAGGGCCGACCGGCAGCCCGTGGAGCGAAGCAAACCGTGCGTTGGTCACGGCGGAGAGAAAAACTGTGCGGAGGATTCCGCAGCCGTTTCATTCCTGTTCGAAGCCTTGATTCTGGAATTTGAGCGTCTTGCAGTTCTCCGAAACGGTGCGAACAACGTGGTCGGGAATTCCATCCGCCACGCGCGCTTGGATTTCCAAGGTCACTTCTACATCCGCACCTATCAGGCTTGTCAGATGTTGAACAACCTCTGCGGAAACTTGCGCCGCGTCACGGTTCAATCGTGCGGGATCGAGTTTGACGCTGCCGAAGAAATGAGTCGGTTTTGGCGGAAGTCCACGTTTGGGCACGGCAATCTCGCCCTCAAGAGTGGGTTGTGTCGTCGAGCCCGCTGACGGGGGAGCGGTTTCAGAAGTTGGGGCGGTAGTGGGACGATCGGCTTCCATTTGGCGCAGCGCCACGTCTGGCTTGACCAAGAGTGCCGATGAATCCGGCTGAATGGTGACATGGCAATTGCTCCGCAAACCGACATAACGCTGCCGTTTCTCATCCCACGAATCAGCAATGGCAAAAGTCTCCGCCGTCCACGTCGTTCGCAAAAGCCCGTCCTGAATGCCTGCAACCAGAACTTCAGGACCGCGCAAACGCTGCAAATAGGGGTACTTCGCGTAATCTTCCACCAACTGCTTCACCGGGACGTGGTTGTCACGCCAGAGTGGAATCCTGTCGAGGTCTTGCCGTAACAAGGTCGGCGCAAACTGGAGCGCCATCTGCGTATCGGACCTCAGTTTCTTGGACGCGCGAACGGCAAGCGGATCAGGGCCGGACAGCCGCACCGCCTGCCACTCCAACGCGGCTTGCGGTGTTGCCTGCGTGGGGAATAGCAGCCAACAGAACGTCTCGCCCAGACGACCTTTGATGGCGGTGTTCCAACTCGTCTTTTGGTTGGTCACTTGGCGCACTTGAAAGCCGTCCAGTCCGAGTTGGTCCTTGTCGTTCTCGATGGAATCCCAAGCGAGGTAGAACCGCATGGCCTCGTCCAACTCCGCCAGGCGTGCGCGGTCTGCCGCGAGGAATACAACGGCGTTCTTGAACAATCGCGGACTGTTGCTACGCGCGTCCAGAATGGCTTGCGCCTGTGCTTGAGCTGCATTGCCGGCCTCCCTTGCATACGGATAATCCACACTCAGGACCACCAGTTGTGTTTCCATTTCGTCTGGAATATCCCCTCCGTTCTTTGGAAACAGACGGATTGCGAGGAAGTCCCCGCGCGCCCTCGTGTCCTCCTGCACTCGCTTCTTGATTTCGTCCGTGACGGTGTCGGGATCGCGTTTCATCTGCTCGGCGCGATCCTCGGCGAGTTTGGTCACGGTCGGTTGGGTTGAATACCAATAGCGCGCGTTGTCCTGGTAAAGATACGTGGCGCTTTGGGCAAGATGTCGGAGCGCATCGCCGAAAATCGCGGGACTTTCGCCAGGCTGCACACAGCCAAGTTTGATGCGGCGGTCTTCGACCCCGCGGTTCGCCGCGCCGGGCGTGGGCGCTGACGCCAGAAACAGCGTGCGCGCCACTCGACGACATGCCGAATGTCTGCCGAGATTTGGTTTCTCGCGGTCGAGTTTCAGCGGCAAAGAGCTTTCGCCGTCCACGTCCTTTTCGAGAACCGATTCCCACCCATCGGGCAGGAAGTGGATGATTTCGGAAATCACCCGCTGGTCCAGCAAGGGAATGTGAGCCGGGAGAATGAGCGGGCTTTTGTCACCCTGCTCCCAGAGCGCGTGAATTACTGACGCCATCAGGCGCAACACGCCGCGAGTTCGCTGGAATTTCACCAGTCCAGACCAATCCTGATACAACCGCTCGAAGATTTCGGGATGAATCGGATACGCCGCCTTCAGCTTTCGCTCGTAATCGGCTTCGCGACATTCGGGGGGGAATTCCTGATGCTGGTTTCGATACAAGTCGCAAAAGGCTTTCGCCACGTTGTCGCGCGCCGTAAACAAGCTGGGGTCGCCAATGGGCTGGAACAACCGTCGTCGGACGATTTCAAAACTCTCCTCCGCGTTGGCAGGACGCCACGACGCCTCAACTCGTCCGATCGCGTTCTTGAGGGCGACCAGCGCCTGTCGGCCACGCGCGCCGCCGACTTCTTCATCATGCACACCGGCAGACGGCGATACCGTTGCTGCATCGCTGGATGCTGGCACGCTGATCACCAGCATGGCCTTCGGCGCGGACTTGGTTTCCTCACTCAAAGTCTGCGCGAACGTGAAATGCGTCTCAAAATCGCCGCCGGGCAAATCCTTCTGCTCGTGCAGTTGCCGTGCATAGGCCACCCATTCATCAATCAGAATCAGACACGGCGAATACTTCCGCAGCAGCTTGCCGATGGCGTCGCCGGGATTGGTCGCCGTTTGGTCTGCTTCCTTCACCATGGCGTAGCCATCCTTCCCGCCAAGTTGCCATGCGAGCTCGCCCCAGAGTGTTCGGACGACTGTGCCGTCGTCCTTCCGGTCGGGTTGACCGGGAGAAATCTTGTTGCCGACGATGACGACGCGGCGAATTCCTTTGGACAACTCGCATTTTGCCTCCTCGAACACGACCTCCAGCCCCGGGAAATCCTTCTGCGAATGTCCGGAAAACAAGTGGTACAGGGCCAACATGGAGTGCGTCTTGCCGCCGCCGAAATTGGTCTGCAATTCCACCACGGGATCGGAGGCTTGCCCAGCCATGCGGCGCACGGCGCGTACAAGCAAATCCTTCAGGCCGGCAGCGAGAAACGTCCGGCGAAAGAACTCAATGGGGTCGCCGTATTCGGATGAAGCCCGGCCTTTGTAAACTTGCCACAAGTCAGCGGCGAATTCGGCCTGTTGATAGCGCCCGGATGCCACGTCCGGGTGCGGCGTCACAACTTCCCGCCACGGGCGCAGTCCCGCCACGCTTTGACCTTCCAGCACCGTGGCGGCGGCTTTGCGCCGTTCGTGCCGCGCTTGCTCATCAAACTTCACACGCAGCAACTCCGCCTTGTGTCGGGCAATCACTTCAGTCTCCTTGGGCGCGGACACGGCGTTGAGCAAACGCTCCATCGAGTCAAGCGCGCGATAAGCGTCGTCAGTGGTGAACGTCCGCTGATGCGCCCACTTGTTTCTGACATCCCGCAACTCGCTGACCAGACTGCGCTCGGTGTGGCCAAGGACCTTCTTGAAAACATCGTTCCACTGATTCCACAACGTGGCCAGCAGGCTCGCGATGTCCCACTGCGGCTTGTCCGGCGTGCCGAGAAAATCAACCTGCGTCGCGCTCAGAGTTTTCCGGGTTTCGGCGAACCACTCGTCCTGGTAGTTGCTTTTCAGTTCGCGCTCGACGAACGGCTGCAAGCCCGCCGTCAACTGTTCGAGGCATTTCCCGATGCGTTCGTGATTCGTGATGGCCATAAACTATTGCTGGTTGAAATCCGACTCCCATTGCTTGAGGAGCGCGACGATCTTATCAAAGTCCGGCGGCTCGCCGAAAAACATCTGCTGCATTCGCGCGTAATCATCGCGGAGCGCCTTCAAGCGGTGTTCAGGCGGCACGACGCGGAGCGTTCCCTTTGCCGCCTCGCCATAGCGCGCCCAGCTTGTCTTGAAGAACAGATTTTTGTGCTGCGCAACTCGCGCGAGCAAATCCAGCTTCGCGGTTGCGCTCGCACCGATGCACTTCCGGATCAACTCATGGAAATCACAGTAGTGACGCGAAAACCGGTCGGGCATCGGCTTCTCGGCCGGACGATGAAACTCGGCGTGCAGGATGGTGGCCTTCTCCCAAAAGGTGCGTTCAGCCGAGAGCACTTTCACTTCGGCGCTCGGCTCACGAAAACCCCGTGGAAATTCTTCCGCGACGTAGGGAGTGATGGTCTTGGTTTCGCTTGGCCAATGGTCGGCTCGCGCTCCCATTTCAATTTTCACCACGCGCCGGATGTAGCCTGCCGTGTCAGGGGCAAAGCTGGACGGATAATCGAACATCAAGGTCTGCTGGTCCGGGTCTTCATCATCCGCGCGGAGCGACCACTTCTCGTCCGCCCCCACCTTCGCCTTAATGGCTTTGTCCAATGCCGGTTGCAGGACCGAAGCAATCTTCTGCTGACAGGCGGCCTTGAGCGCCTCGATGCGGCGCTGCTTCTCCTTGTTGCTCGCGCCCGCCTCCGGCTCATTCGCACCTCCGAATCCAAGCCAGCCACGGTCAATCGAAACGTCGATGTCCTCAGAGAACCGTTCGATGACCTTGAACACTTTGGACAACGATGTGCCGCCCTTGAAAATTAGGTGCTCGCCGATGTCAGGCAGCCGGAACAATTCCTTCAACGTCCAGCATACCCAGAAATCCTTTTCCAGAATCACAGCACCCATGCCTGTCTTCAAGGCGGCACTCTCAAAGAGTTCCGCCCGCTGCCGCTGGGAAATTTGTAAAATGGTATCCATGCCTCAAGTTTGAGTGATCTGCCGGACGAGCGGGCGCATCCAAACCACAAGTTTTGAATTGAGGGACGCCAAATCCTTTTTGGTGCTCGCGTCCAAATCGCGCTTGAGGCGGTCAACATGCTTCGCCACGTCGGGGCTGCCTTTGAGGTAGCGCAAGGCTTGGATGACGAGTCCGGCTCGCGTGCCAGCCCCTAGCAAATTGCGTGGTGCGGCCCGGCGAAAGATTAGCGTCAACTTGCCGAGTGAAACTTTCCGCGGCACACCGTCCGTGAGAATGATGATCTTGGCCGGCACTTGGTCTGACAATCCCAGCGCATTCGCGGCGTAAGCCCCCGTGAACTGCCACTGCGCGTGGCTGCCATCCATGAGCACCCGCACCGTCGCCATGATGTCAGGCGCGGTCTGGCCGACGATGGGATTCGAGCGCGGCAAATCATAAAGCCCCCGGCGAATCCGCCGAATCTTTCCCGCTTTCACCAAGCGACTCAACGCTTTACGAATGGCATCCTGGCCACCAAGGTCCGCAAAATGCCTTGCAGAAAAGACCGAACCACCAGGTCGTGACCGAACTGACCGGAGTATCGCTTTATCAATGGGTTGGGCTGCTGCCTGCATTTGGTTTCTGTCACAAAAACTGCCTAGTTTTTGTGACCGTCACAAGTCAATTTTCATTCAGTTCAGATGTAGTGCCTAAATGGTAGCGGCGCTTTAGGAACGGCTGGCCCACTGATCAAGACCTCGCCGACGGCATCTGCGAATTTCAACGTGACCGGCACGCCATCCGCAAACCGGCACGAGTTGTAATTCAACTTGGTCAGCGCGAGCACGTCTTGGAGGACGGTTTCAATTGGCGCTTCGCCCCTGTTGACCTCAACAAGAAGCGGTGATGGGACTTCCTTGCCCGGATAGGTTTGGAGTCGTGGAGTGAAACCTCGCGACCATAAGTAGGCGGAGTATTTATCCTGAACCCAGGCAATCCCGCGCATCACCGGCATTGATTCTTGTTCGCGGTAAAGGCGGAAGGAGTCCGCGTCATCAATCTTCACGCCCACAACTTGCGTGCGCTTGCCAGCCGCTTCCAAGAACCCATTCCACTCAGGTTCGTCGAAGCGGACTCGGCCATGCACGAACAGTTGCTCTGGAGGATTGCCGTCGTGTTTCGACTTGTAGGATTCAATAGCCTGACTGAGCAATTGATAGGCTGCGTTTGTCGTCAGATGGAAGTGTCCGCGCTTCCCCGTCATCCACGGGCCGACGTTTCCTTTGAAAACAACACCGTCACCGGAATCCAGGAACATCTGTGCAGCGCAACACGCGGCCTGTGGATCGGCGTTCTTCTCGTCACGTTTGTAGGCAAGCCCGACGTAGCAGACGCCCTTTCTCACGCCGTTCAATTTCCAAGGACGCCCGCCCACCTTGTAGTAAATCGCAGAGCCTAGATTCCACGCGATCTCGGATTGCAGCTTATCGAGTTGGCGGGTTGGCTTTCCGGCCTTGTTCAGAAATTCGCGGTGTGCCAGCGTGCTTTCGCGAACAACCTGAGTCAGGATACTCTGCGACAACAGCCGGCCTTTGATTTGGTTTCGGAAGTCCGGGTCATATTGATACGGCACGGCCGCTTCGTTCCATTCTCCGAACAATGCCGGCTGCTTTTGGAGCTTGTGCGCTTCCGATGGTTTCATTGTTCCGGCTGCTTGAATGCGAAGCTCCGACGCGACCGTTTGCGCGGGGCGGCAATACTTGTAAACATCTTCGGGCGCGATGATGAACCAGAGCGTGGGCTTGTCTTCCTCAGTGCGTATAGCCTCCAAAATCCGCTCGGTGAAAAACCCTGCTGTCTCGTAAACCCGCTTGAAGCGGTCGCCGATGAGCACATGCTTCATCAGATCCGATTCTTCAAACTCAACAGTAACCAGCGGCTTCGGACTGAAAGGAATTCCAAACGCCGCCTCAAATCCTGGGAATGGTGGACGAAGGCGCGTCGGTTTCTCCTCCACGACTGGACGCTGGATTTTCTCCACCCATTCCGCGAAACGCCTGATGCCTGTCTTCGTTCCGATCACGCCGTAGCGCACGCCAAACGTCTGCGCTGGATCGAATGGTCCGAACAGACTCAAGCCGTCGCGGGGGTCTTCAATGCTCTGACCGTGGCCAAACAGCAGTGTTGGTTCTGGCAAATGGATAAGCTTGTTCACGCTTCGACCTCCTCCTCTTCCGGTTCGTCGCCTTCTTCCTCGTCATGTGCTGGTTCTTCAACCGGCGGCTGTTCTTCTATCAATTGGAATGAAACCGGGCTCTCGAACAAAATTGGTGTCCGCTTCGCAATCAGGAACTGATCGCCGGACAAAGGAATCTGAATCTCGTTGCCATTCTCCCCCGCAAGGAAGGTCATCGTCGCCAGAATTCGATCCAGCCAATCATCGTTATACCAACTCTTGCACTGGCTGCGGCGGGCAGCGTGCTGCTTCGCTTTGCTTTCGTAGAGAACGCCATTCTCCGTGAACGCGACATGCGCCTTCACCGCAAATCCAGTGAACGGCCAGAAGAAGGGGCGTGCTTGAATTCCGAAATGCCAGTTGCGATACCGCGTCTGGCCTTCTTTCGCGCTGAACGATTTGTATCCCACCATCGCGCGCCAGCATTTCTCGCCGGCAGGATTGGTGAAAAACACCTTGTCGTTTTCCACCAGCCCTTGCTTGAACCAGTAATACTTAGCGCCGCCGGAAAGTGCGTATGGCAGCAATCCCTTGGAGATGGCGAACCGCTCGAAGCCATCACGAAACATCCCGCTCAGAATGTAGCGCGCATCACGGCGCTCAATCTTGGGGTGCTCCATGCCGTCTTTGCTGAAATCTTCGACGCTCAACTCAACGCTGTGAACGATCTCCAGCCCATGTTCAGCAAGGTGCGCCGACAATTCGTCCGCCTTTGCAAAACTAAACAAACAAGTTCCGTGCGGTCGGGTGGGGACAGAAAACTCCAGAACCTCGTCTTCCACGGCCTTCTCAAATTTGTCCTGCGGGTCTATCGAATGAAGCCATACCGTCTTTGGCAGCTTGGAGAACTCGAACCAGTTCGAGGCGCAGCGTTCCGGCGTGGTGGTCACACCTTCTTCAACCGAATAGTTGCCGCGCCACCATTTCGTGACGGCATCGGGGGTGAAGCGCGGATCGCGCTCAATGCCATCCTCCTGCAACTTTTTCAAGAGACTGCCGTAGCCCGTGGTCCAGCCCTTGGAAAAATCAATGCAGTTCAAACGTTGAAGCTCAATATTGATGTCATCATGCCGGATGTCATCAATTCGCAGCGGGATGATGAAATCCTGGATGTTTCGCCCCACCTTGCGCGCGACCGTCAATTCCATCAGCGCGCCCTGCTTCTGGTTCGACGTTTTCGAAAGCACGAACAGGAACTTTGCCGTCCGCTCGCGAATTGCGACCTCAATGTCCCGCCAGAAATCCTCACCTCCAAGCAGCTTGGTCAGATCTGACCACACCGGATAACCCTCGCGCGCCAGACGCAGCGCCAACCAGCGCGTGAACAAGTTGTCCTCTGGATTCGCATGGCTC
>Ga0209606_1004466_pt1 | contig 12911 bp, 8 predicted proteins | sample AD_UKC057_MetaG_FD_184412 | JGI IMG/M metagenome (GOLD analysis project Ga0209606, IMG submission 184412) | Active sludge microbial communities of municipal wastewater-treating anaerobic digesters from USA - AD_UKC057_MetaG (SPAdes) (version 2) | ecosystem: Engineered > Bioreactor > Anaerobic >...
TGGGCGAGCAGGCCGAGCGCGGCGTGGTGCAGGCCGAGCCGGCCGGCGAAGAGCCGGCCCCCGCCCCGGTCGCCCCGGAAGAGATGGAACTGCCTCCGCGCGAGCTGAGGATGTTCAATTCCCTGGGCGGCTTCACGAGCGACGGGCGGGAGTACGTCACGGTGCTCCGCCCGGGGACGGTGACGCCGGCCCCGTGGGCCAACGTGCTGGCCAACCCGCACCTGGGCAGCGTGGTCAGCGAGTCCGGCTCCACCTACACGTGGTTCCACAACGCCCACGAGTTCCGCCTGAGCGAGTGGCACAACGATCCGGTGCGCGACCCGACCAGCGAGGCGTTCTACATCCGCGACGAGGAGACGCGGCGGTTCTGGTCGCCCATGCCCGCCCCGCGGCGCGGCCCCACGCCCTACGTCTGCCGCCACGGCCTGGGCTACAGCGTCTTCGAGCACACCCAGGAAGGCCTGTTCACCGAGACGACCGTCTTCGCGTGCACCGACGCGCCGGTCAAGGTCGTCCTGCTCAAGCTCCGCAACGTCAGCGACCGCCACCGCCGCTTCAGCGTGACCGGCTACTGCCAGTGGGTGCTGGGCGAGCTGCGCAGCCGCAACGCCATGCACGTGGTCAGCCAGCTCGATCCGCAGACCGGGGCGCTGTTCGCCAGCAACGCGTTCAACACGGACGCGCCCGGCTGGACGGCGTTCTTCCAGTGCAGCGAGCGGGACCGCAACCTCACCGCCGACCGGATGGAGTTCATCGGGCCCAGCGGCAGCCTGGTCTCTCCGGCGGGCATGCGGAGGCCCGCGCTGTCCAACCGCGTGGGGGCCGCCCTGGACCCGTGCGCGGCCATCCGGGCGTACGTGGATGTCCCGCCCGGACAGGAGCGGTGGGTGTCGTTCGTGCTGGGCGCGGGCGACAACGAGCAGCACGCCCGCTCGCTGGTCCGCTCGCTCCAGACGCTGGACTCCGCCGTCCAGGAGCTTCGGGAGGTGTGGGAGTTCTGGAAGCGCCAGCTTGGCGGGGTGTACGTGCAGACGCCGGATGAGTCGCTGAACTTCCTGGCCAACCACTGGCTGCTGTACCAGGTGCTGGTCAGCCGGTACTGGGGGCGCAGCGGGTTCTACCAGTCGGGAGGGGCGTACGGGTTCCGCGACCAGCTTCAGGACAGCCTGGCGTTCCTGTGGGAGTGCCCGTGGCTGACGCGCGAACACCTGCTGCGGGCGGGGTCGCGCCAATTCCCCGAGGGCGACGTGCAGGGATGGTGGCACGTGCCCAGCGGGCGCGGCGTCCGCACGCGCATCAGCGACGTGCACCTCTGGCTGCCCTACGTCGCCTCCCGCTACGTCCAGACCACCCGCGACACCGGCGTGCTCGACGAGAAGCTCGCGTTCATCGAGGGGCGCCCGCTGGCCGACGGCGAGGACCACTACTACGACCGCCCGCAGAACAGCGACAAGCAGGCCACGCTCTACGAGCACTGCGCGCGGGCCGTCCGCCACGCCCTGCGCTTCGGGCGCCACGCCCTGCCGCTCATGGGCTGCGGCGACTGGAACGACGGCATGAACCACGTGGGCGCCGGCGGGCGGGGCGAGAGCGTCTGGCTGGCGTTCTTCCTGCTGGAGGTGCTCCGGCAGTTCGAGCCGCTGGCCCGCGACCGCGGCGACGAGCAGATGGCCGACCTCTGCCGCACCCAGGGCCAGGACCTCCGCAACGCCATCGAGGCCGCCGCCTGGGACGGGCAGTGGTACCTGAGGGCGTTCTTCGACGACGGCTCGCCCCTGGGCAGCCACCGCAACGACGAGTGCCGCATCGACTCGATCAGCCAGAGCTGGGCGGTGCTCAGCCAGGGCGGCAGCGAACACCGACTGGAGCAGGCCATGGAGTCGCTCTGGCAGAAGCTGGTGGACACCCGGCACGGGCTGGTGCGGCTGTTCGCCCCGCCGTTCGTCCGCAGCCCGGGCCTTCGCGGCTCGCCCGACGGAGCATCACAAGGGACCGCCCAGACACCGGACGCCGCCGCCAACGACGTGGGCTACATTCAGGGCTACATCCCCGGCGTGCGGGAGAACGGCGGGCAGTACACTCACGCCGCGGTCTGGGCGGCGATGGCCTTCGCCCGGCGCGGGCAGGCCCAGCGGGCCTGGACCCTGTGGGATATGCTCTGCCCGGTCCGACACGCCGATTCGCCCGAGCGCGTCGCCGCCTACAAGGCCGAACCGTTCGTGGTGGCCGCCGACGTGTACACCGCGGCGGGGCACGAGGGACGCGGCGGGTGGACCTGGTACACCGGCTCGGCGGCGTGGATGTACCAGTTCGTCCTGGGCAGCCTGCTGGGCCTGCGCGTCGAAGGCGACCGCCTGAGCTTCCAGCCCCTGCCGCACCCCGACTGGACCGAGTACGCCGTCCACTACCGCTACCGCAACACCTACTACCACGTCCGCGTGCTGCACGCGGAAGACCCCCAAAAACCCGACCGCGCGTCCGCCCTGGTCCGGCGCGTCCTGCTCGACGAGGCCGAACAGGACGACCACGCCGTCCACATGATCGACGACGGGCACGACCACCATGTCGTCGTCGAGATCGCCTGAGACGCAACCGCCCCGCCCGCCAGACCGGAACGCACCGGCGGCCGCCCGGGCGACGCTCAGTCCTTCACGACGACGTAACCCATCGACGGGACCGCCCGGCTGCCATATTCGTACGGGGCGGCGCGATAGTTGGTGATGATGCTCGTGCCGTCCGAGAACGTGGTCTTGAACACGTCGTCGGCGAGCGGGCCGTGCGACTCCATGAACTCGAGCTGCAAGCGCTTGAGCTTCTCGAACTCCTCGTAGCCGCGCTTGACCATGCAGACGGATTCGGCCAGCTCCTCGTCCGTCGTGCAGGTCAGGTCCCTGTCGCCCATCCAGTTGGTTCCGGCGTCGCGGAACTTCGAGTAGAAGTAGAACATCGGCCGCCCGCCGAACTCGACCAGCTTCAGCCGGGCCGTCGGGTCCTTGACGGTATAATTGGTCGTCGACGTGTAGGGATTGTTGAGCACGATGCCGTTGTAGACCAGGTGCCAGAAGGGCACGTGCCGATCGATCAGGGCGGGCGTCTTGGCGCCGGGGACGTGGAAGCTGACGTACAGGCCGTAGTCGAGATTCGACACGACGTAGTCGAACCCGCCCTCGGAGGCGAACCCGCCGAAGGCCTTCTGCGCGTCGGCTGCGATCCGCCGGGTCCACTCGGCGAAGCCCTCCTTCGTCAGCGGGTGGCCGGGCGCGTAACAGGCCCTCGGATTGACCGTCGAGTACACGTCGATGTAGTGCAGCCCGCGGAAGCCCAGGTCGCGGATCTTCGCGAAGTCGCCCTTGGAGAAGCGTTCGTACATGCACTTGGGACAGGCCTGGTACATGGTCCCCCCGCCCCACTGCCCGCCCTTGACGATGGAGCCCCCCTTGGCCCGCAGCAGGTACCCTTCGTCCCACAGGCCGCCGATCTGGGAGGCCCGGTACGCGTCGGAGTAGTTGGTGTGGCAGACGACCTGATACCCGGCGGCCTGGGCCTTGCTGATCGCCTCGCGCAGCTTCGCCTCGCCGCCCAGCCGCGCATCGACGGGGAAGATCTGCGGGTATCGCCCGTCGTGCCCGCCGATGTTCCAGCCCACCAGGCAGAACTCAGCCCGGTCGATCCCCTGCTTCTTGAACTCGTCGACGATCCGCCCGAACCGCTCGAACGACACCGCGACCTTCATGGGCGGCTCGTTTTCGGCGTTCTGCTCGGGCGCGGGCGAGGGCACCGGCTTCCAGCCCATGCGGACCCGCACCATCATGGCGCCGGCTGCATACGCCAGCTCGCGGTTGTCCCGAACGCGCTCCTTCAGCGGGCGGACGACCTTTCGGCCAAGCTGGAAGCGGCGATACGTTCTGGCCATGTCGCTGTACGTCGCGCGCTCGCCGTCCAACAGGTGGAACTCGATCGCGAGGTCGTCGTACGGGGCCTCGCCGTTGAGTTCGAAGCGGGGATACACCCGATAGACGCCATCCCGCAGGTCGACCATCTGGCAGGCCTCGTATCGCAGGCCGGTCACGATCACGGTCATCGCGCCGCGCGGCGTGCGGACGCCGAACGCGTCCATCACCTGGTGCGGATTTCGATAGCTGCCCGAAGGACGCTCTTGGAACGTGCCGTACATGCCGTTGCAGAAGACGTAGAAGCCCTCCTCCCCGGCCCGGGCGGTGGCGATCGGATGATGCACCTCGATGCTGCGCGTGCCGGGCGGGATGTTCCCCTTGGCCACCCGCAGCGATTGGACGCCGCCCCGCGAGGCCAGGGCGACGTGCCGCGTCTCGGCCCGGCCAGCGGCGAGTTTGAAGTAGAGCTTCGCCTGCGTCTCCGCGCCCGGCGCGGCCGGGGAAAACAGACAGGCGACCAGCAGCCACCACGTGGTCCGGTTCTTCATCGCATTCGCTCCCAAAAGTGCGAAACCGCCTCGGCGCCCGCGCCGGCGGCCGTCACGGTGCAGGGGGGGCCTGCGTCGCGGCGGCGTCGGCTTCGCGGGCGTAGACGCGCACATAGTCGATCTCGAAATCGCGAGGGTACGTCATGTCGGGGTCGATGTTCCCGATCCAGCCGGAGTACTGGAACAGCGCGATGAGAATGAACATCTTCTCCTGCGGCGTGGGCCCCTTGTAGGTGCCGATCACCTTGCCGTCCACGTACCAGTCGACCCGCCCCTCCTGCCACTGCATGGCCCAGACGTGAAACCTGGAGGCGTCGATGCCGAGCTTGGGCCGATGGTGCGCCTCCTTGGTGAAGTGGACGTTGAGGTCCACGGAACTGGATGCGTCGCCGATGTGGCGCCCCTGTTGCTCGATGATGTCGATCTCCACCACGCCGTCGCCGACTTTCTTTCTCCGCCCCTCGGGCGTGTACTCCTGCTTGGTCGGGTCGTGCTGGTGCAGCCAGAAGGCGCTCAGCAGCCCCTCGCCCCGCGGGCACTTGCAGCGGATCTCGAACCATCCGTACTTCTGGGCGAACTTGTCGAGGATCTGGTACTCCTTCGTGGTCGCGCCGAAACGGTGGTCCGACGTCTGGATGCAACTGACGCACGGAGTGCTCTTGTCCGGGCGGAAGGGCAATGCCTTGTCGATGCGGAGCTTCAGGAGCCCGTCCTGAATGACGTAGTGCGCGTTGTGGTCCACCCAGCGGCTGGGGTGGCCGATGCGCTTGAAGTACTCCTTTCGCCCGGAGCGGTACGCGGCGAACCAGTACATGTCGTTCAACTGCGGGCGATCGAACTCGTCGTGGAAGGTCAGCTTCCAGCCCGGCTTCTCCAGCGGAGGGGCGGGCGCGTCGTCCGCCGCCAGGGCCGGGCCGGACGCCAGCAGCAACGCGAGGCAACACCCCAGGAGGACCGATCTGCGTTTCATTTCGCGGGCTCCAATCAGCCAGGCTCGTGGGTCCCGTCTTTTGCGTCGCCGGAAGTGGCCGATGCCGGGACCATGCGGAGGACAGGGCCGTCGGGGAACGTCACGCCCTGTGTCTTCTTCGTTGGCGGTCAGCCGGCATTCTCGCCATGGGGCAGGCGCCTGGCAAGGATTGATTCGTCCGGGACGCAAAGAGACCCCCGCGCGCGGTGCACCCCCAAGCTGCGCTTGGGGGTGGCACCAATCTGAGGCTATGGGAAGGCCACCCGCCGCATACTCTCTTTGGATCGCCCACCAGCCGGGGTCCTCTTCATCCTCTACGGCTGAACCTGCCTCCCGCCTAACAGTCCGAAGGTTCATGAGGACTGTCCCCGACTCAAAGCGGATGAATTTCGTACAGCGTGAGATGGGCCTGCCCCTTCGTCAGGCTGTGCTCGGCCACGTGGGGAGAGAACGGCGAGGGGTATCGGTCGCCGGATGTCCCTTCGTATCGCGCATCCAGCCGGCACGTCCTGCGGTACACCTCCTTCCAGTTCTTCCTGTTCCAGGCCGGCCATTGGTAGCTCCCCTCGTGGATCGTGAATTCCCATGTCTTGGGCGAAACCTCCGCCCACTTCTCGCCCAGGTCGACAACCAAGATTCGCCCATCCTCCGACCAGAGGGGGCAAGAGTAGTACTTGCCGCCTGAAACCCGCGCCAGTCGATCCGTGACGTCCCGGTGCTCCCACCGTTCCAGGTCCACCAGCATCGCGGGCCTGATTGTCTCCGCCGCCTGGCGCGACGCCGTCCGTGCGTCGATCTTCGACCAGTCCGGCGTGGGATACGGTACGATCACCAGGGCCGTCTCGTTGGGCTTCCAAGCCAAATCAGTCCTGTCCAGAGAACTGAAATGGGGGAAAGTCAACTCCATAGCCCTGACATTCTGCACATCCACCACCCACGCGGGCCCGGCCCGGTCGAACGTCTGTGCGTGGGCGACCATGTATCGGCCGCGGGGAGAGACGTGGGCATCTCCCCAGACGTTGTAGCTTTCACGGGATGAGGGAAACGGAGGGTCTTTGCCACCCCTTGACAGGAGATTGAGAGGGACCACGAGTTCCCCCCGCTGGTCGCCCTGCGCCTGGCGGCGCCAAAGGCCTTGCTGCGTCAGATAGGCTTGTTTCGTGTCGCTGATCCACGCAATCGCTTTGGCGGTATCGTCCACTACATGGACCACTTGGCATTCTCGGGTAGTCAGGTCAATGGTCGTGATGCGGTCCCGTTCCAGGACGGCCAGTCGCCCTGAGTCGGGGCTGAAACACAACATGATGATCCTCCGGTACGGCTCACGCCTGCCCAATCCGACACTTCGCACCTGGCGCGGGTCGTGAATGCTGACCCATTCGACCTTCAACCGGCAGTCGTGGCTGCCCCACAGCACCTTGTACGAGTCGTGACCGAACAGGTCGTACTTGTACCAGCGGGCCTCGTGAAAGACACGCTCATTGACGGCGTAGGCCATCCACTGTCCGTCGGGAGAGAAGCACGGGGTCTGCGCCTTGGCCTGCCAGCCGGACATGCCGTGGACCTCCAGACCCTGGAGGGCGCACCCCCCACCCAGCAGAATCCCCAGGAGACAACCCACGGCGATCAGGCCGATCTGAAATGCGGGCTCATCACATGCATTTCCCCCGGGGTCGCCCCGGGCAGTGCCGTCGCCGTGCTGGAGGTCGGCCCGGTTGGCGAGCTGGTCGAGAGTTCCGGGCTGGGTAAACGCGGACTTGTCGGCTGCGCGAGCCATGGCGAGCCCCTTCCCGTATCAACATTGTACGTAAGCCGGCGCGGCCTGTCCAGACGCTCGACCGTCGCCTCGGCCGGTGGCCTCCCTAAGCAGGACCAGTGGTTGGTGCCACCCCCAAGCGCAGTTTGGGGGTGTCCACAGCATGAGAAGGTCAGTTCATGGGCTTGCCACGGAACGTCCCATCGGCGGCAGGCCTGCCGGCCGACAGGTCTTGCGGATGGTCTGGGCAGTATCGACCATGACGGGAGCTTATCCTGCGGCACCCGGCTTGACAACCCATCGTGTCGGCGACGGTCTGCCCGCATCTCTGAGGGGTGGCACCGCAACTGAAACCTAAGGAAGGCCACCCACCGGGCGCATGGCAAGGACGGATTCGTCCGGGACGCAAAGCGACCCGCGCACCCGGGTCCTGCCTTCCGTGGTAAATCCCCGCGCGCTGCCCGTCAATCGGCCAGACTGTCGCAGGCAGCCTTGGCATTGACGAAATGCTCCGCGAGTTGCGCAGGCATCCAAGGCTTTCCCGCAAGCTTGCCGAACGCGCCGGACAGATGTCGGTACGAATGCCTGGTGATCCGCTCACGATGAGCCAATACGGCGCCGGCGATGGCCGAGTAGTAGATAGTCATTGCCGCCGTACGAAAGGCCTCGGAGTCAGGCTGCGAGGCGAGAACCCTTGAGAGGTCCTTGATTTGCACCAGGACCGCCAGGTCTGTCGCCGAGTCAAGCAAGAGGGACGTCAGCGACCTGTCGCCAAGTCGCGGGACGTTCGGCGAGGGCGAGGCGGCAGCGGCCGGCGTGTGGTCTGCGGCTTCCGCCTCCAACGACAGGCTCCCGTCCAGCATGGCCCCAAGCAACTCCCCGGTCACCCGGTCCGTCTCCGTTCGGGCCATCTTCCTGACGCCAATGCCCAACAGGTTTGCCAGGGACTTGGGGTCTTGGCCGTATGTCGTGTCATCCGTCACAATATCACGCTCCGCGACTGCTGATTGCCGGTCGTCGTTTCCCGATACACGATCGGGTCTCTCGGTCTGGGTCATCCCCAGGCGAGAATCTGCATCAACTCCTGGATCTCGGCGTCGATGTCATCGTCGGAATCGACCCACTGCTGGACCCGTCGTCGAAGATGCTTCTGAAACGCCCGCTTGATCGTGACCATCATATTTGAGGCTTTTTCCTCGCTCTCGATGCCGTACTGTCGGCAGATGTCGCCCATCGCGAGGGGCTCAGCCTCCCGCAGGCAAGGCTGAACCACCCGCAGGCGAAAGACCTCCCAGTGAACCGATTTTCCCGTTTGGCAGCACGTCGCCTTGACGTCCGCCAGGACCTGGTCGAGGAGCGAGCTGGCCCAGGCGTAGGCGAAAGCCTTTTCCGGGCTCGAGTGGCTCACTTGCCCGGGTATGTCCATGTTCTCCATGGCATCCAGGGCAACCATCCGGCCCTTGGGCTGTCTTCGCAGTGTGGTCCGGGCCCTGTGCGCGCTGACCACATATCGGTCCAGGGCCGACAGCAGGAAGGTCCGGAACCTCCCCTTGGCCTGGTCGGCCTGAGCCGCCAAATCCTTCCCCAGGACGACATCCTGCAAGAAGCCCTGCGTCAGATCCTTGGCGTCTTCGTTGTCGCACCCTTTCCGCCGAAGATAGCAGTAGATGGGCTTCCAGTATTGTTCGATCAATTGCTGAATTGCGGCTTTGCGGGCCGGCTCGCCCCCCGCCCGCAACTCGGCCAACTGGGTCCAGGCCGTCGTTTGAAAAGACTGCCGCGGACCGCCCATGGTCGTTCTGTCGCCAGCCATCTGTGCCTCTCCGTTGCTGAACAGGGAACGAACCGTCTCGCCTCGCGCGTCTTGGGAGCATCCATGTCCGGCTCTCACGAATTGTGCGCACAAGACACCTGCCGCCTGGGCAGATAATAGCCGTAATCTCTTGATTGTCAAGAGCTAATGGCGCCTCCGCCCAAGTGGAGTCCGTATTGCCTTCAGCCGGACCGGCCCTGTTTCGGCCCGCACGAGTCGTCAAGGGGCCGTCGCCCGGCGGGCATCCGCCGCAAGGGAGGTCTTTTATTTCCGGTCACGCGAATCCGGGCGCGCAAGCCCGGGAGACAGCCGGCGTATCCCTGGGCAGAAGGAGAACGCCATGACCAAGCGAATGATCGAACTTGCGATCTTCCTTTCAGCGGCCATCCTGCTGCTCCTGATGGTCTTCTGACCGGCGGACTCCTGTGGACCTGATGTAACCTGAAATCGGCAGCCTGCCGAGCGGACCAGTGAATCCCTTACTGAGGAAGGAGAACGGCCATGAAGAACGCAACGATGTCCTTGTTGGTCCTGGCGACTCTGTGCACGGGGTGCCAGCAGAGTGTGCGGCTTGACTGGAAGGCGCCGACGCCGGCGGCAAGCCTGACGCCGGTGTATGTCGGGGACCTCTCCGCCGACAAGCGGCAGTGGGTCGTCTACAACAAGCCGGTGGGGGAATCGATCGGCAACCATACATTCACCGTCTTCGCCATTCCCGTGGGCAACATCAACGCCCACCCCAGCACTCCGCTGAAGTCTTCCTTTGACCGCGCCGTCCGCGACGCCCTGAAGGCGGCCGGGTACGACCCCCGCCCCGCCAGCGAGGCCCCCGCGGGAACGCCCATCCTGACCGCCGACATCCGGCAGTGCTGCTTCTGGTCGTACATGTACTTCTGGCCCGTGATCGTGCAGGGCGGAGAAGTGAAGGTGGCGATGCGCGTGCAACGCCCCGACGGAACGGTCGCGTGGCAGGACCAGTACAAGCGCAACGCCCCCGGCCTGGCCGTTGTCGGAAGTTTCGGATTCGACTGGATGGTGAAGGACGCGATGACCAAGATGGTCTCCGACATCAGCAAGGGATGCTCCGGCGAGGAATTCAGGAGGGCTGTGACCCAGTGACGTCGGCGGTTCGCGGCCGGGGGAAACCGAACAGGGGGACGCTGGCGGCCCGGGAGCAATCTCGTGGCCGCCGGCGTGCGTTTGGAGGCTCTCACACGCGATCGCAGGCGGAGACGCAATCCGCTACCAACCCCTTGAAAGAGCCCGCCCTGCATCACCGTTCTCGGGGAGAAGGTCATCGGAACCTGCCCTTGGAGCAGCAAGTGCAGGTCTGCAACTCGGGGCCGCCGACGGGGACGGATGGACACGCCCGGGGGGGCGGCTCAGACCTGCGCGTACGCGCCGGGATTCTGACCCGCTTCACGCCACAGGCCTACTCCGCCCGTTGCACGGGCCCGTCGCAACTGAATGTGGGGGAGCAGTTTATGAACAACCGCCACCGAATACGTCTCCGGTGCGCAAGACGGGCATACGTCTGGCGTATTCCTCTACGGAGAGGCAGAAGACCACTCACCCAAACGCGCGGGTGGAAAAGGTGATATATGAACATTGCCGGATGCCGGATTCATGGGGTTGACTTGCGGGAGAAAGACGAAGGCGTTTCCGTTTCTGCCAAGACACGGGAACTGGTGGAGGACCCTCCAGCGGCTTGCGCGTCTCTTAGCGGACGGTTCCCGGCTATACCGGTCGTCTGCGACGGGCCCGTGCGGAACGCCGTCGTCGCAGCGATACTGGTTGGCGCCTTCGCGATGTCAAGCTCCGCATTCGCCGGCGCGCCTGTGACCAGCATTGACAGTCTGGCCTGGACCCGGGAAAGCCCATCCGTCTTCATGGTTGGACTCGAAGGCGTGCCTTCACACTGTCGCCCAGTAACGCTGTTATACGCACCCGAAGGCAGCACGGTGGACGTGCTTGAAACCGATGCGGCCGCGCCCGCGTCTGAAACTCCGCGGGAACCCGAGGCGGAGGAGAAGACCGCTGCGAGAAACGAGCCGTTTCCCGAGTCCATCCCCAACCGGGAAGCACCCCGGGAGGACCGGCTCGCCGAAGTAAAACACTCCGCCTTCACGGTCGCAAGTCTCCTGCCTAAGCTCATGGCCTTTCGATTTGCCAAGGCTAAGGAACTCGCGACAGGGCAAGAAGATGTCGTAGCCAGTTGGAACGTCCTCAGCAGCGCTTCGATACTCGTCCTCTGTAAGCATGCGCCGGCAGAAATAGAAGGCCTGCTTGCCATGCGAGACGATCGCAAGACTCCTGCGTTGGCTTGGAGTGCTCGGTTTCAGGAACAGGCCATGTCGATGCTCCGCAGGACGGCCGGCTCGGAAGCGGTGGCCTCTTGGCGGTGCGGCTTCGCCCTGGGGTCAATGCAGGCGTTTGGCGATTTCGGCGAGTCCGCGTTCCGGTCGGCCACGCCGGGCGCAAGCGGAGAACGATCGCAGATGACGGCTGGGATCCGCCTTGCCGCCGGTACTGTGCGTGCCATGGCCCGCGAAGCCAGATTCTCCAGGCCACTGACCGAGGCGCTTGCCGATCTGAGCCAGGAAGCCAGCCGGGTGAAGGACGGGGCGTCTCTTGCCAGGTTGCAGGAATCCACCAAGGCCCTGACAACTCGCTTTAATTCCGCGCGGCACTTCGCCGATGCGGCGTCGGCGCCGCAGCCCACATCGAAGCCGAAGCCCGTCGCCGCGCCGGCGAAGGTGGCCCAGAAGCCCCGCCTGCGAGACATTCTCGGGAGATGGTGCGGCCGGGGCCTTGAGCTGACCATCACGGCCGATGGACGATGCGTGTACTCCGTGCTTCTCAACTCCTACGGAGATGGAGTTACGTCTTGCACCACAATAGCGGCGTCTGCTGATGGCGATGGCTTTGTCGTCACGATAGGAGGACAAGCCTGGGGGAATCGGTATTTCCCCATGACTCTCACTCGAACCACCTCCGCGGATGAATTGAAGGCTACACTCCAGGGGCGGGTGTTCATCCTGTGTCGTCAAGGCCGCGCACCCTCCTTCGCCGAAGACGGAGAGAGCAAGGACGACGACGCTCCCAGAGCGAGTGCAGGCCCTGACACAGGCAAGGCCGCCAAGTACTTGTCGATGGCACAGTTGCTGGCAGAGAATGGGAAGAAGACACAGGCTCGCGCATGGGCTCAGAAGGCCATAGATGCGGCTCCGGAATCGTCTGTTGCGGAGGAAGCGAGACTGTTTCAGCTCAGGATGCGCTAGTCCGTCGAAGCCTGTTGCGCTCTCACTGGCAGCACTGGCCCTGTGCGATCCTCCAGTACCAGGGGGTGCTACGTGCTCGCCGGTTGTGATGCCGGGACCGATGCTGTTACTTGTTGAACTCCCCCGCGTCGTACCTCTTCCAGAACTCTTCAGGCCTCATCCGCCTTCTCCCCTCCAGCCCGATTGCCCGAATGCTCTTCATCTCTCGTACATACTGTATACCCTTGGTGATGGTCTTTGGGGTGAAATAGAATTCCTCCAGTTGCATTGCCTTCAGGGGCGTCAGATCCATCACGCGCGTTCCCGGGATAGAAAGATTCTTCAAAGGCATTCCCTGTAAAGGCGTCAAATCACTGACCGGACAATCATTGCATTCGAGATGCAGTAGCGACATGTCTTGAAGCGGTCGCAAGTCTGTAATCGGCGATCCTTTCACAAGGAGCTTCTTAAGCGGCAACCCTCTAAGAGGACCAATATCGTCGACCTTGGTGCCTTGGATAGACAGTTCTTCTAAGGGCATGCCTTCTAGTGGGGATAGGTCTGAAATGTCAGAGAAGATTCCACAGTCCAGGCATTTGAGCGGCATTCCAGCAAGGGGCGAGAGATCACGAACACGAGTCCTGTAGAGTATTATGGACTCGAGCGGCATG
>Ga0209606_1004467_pt1 | contig 12911 bp, 9 predicted proteins | sample AD_UKC057_MetaG_FD_184412 | JGI IMG/M metagenome (GOLD analysis project Ga0209606, IMG submission 184412) | Active sludge microbial communities of municipal wastewater-treating anaerobic digesters from USA - AD_UKC057_MetaG (SPAdes) (version 2) | ecosystem: Engineered > Bioreactor > Anaerobic >...
GATGGCAATTCTGGGGTGGATATGGAGGCGGCGGTTTCATGTAAGTGAAAGTGTCCGATCCAACACGCCACGGCGATTGGTTTATTGCCTCCCGATGCGAGTCCTTGTCGAACAGGCAAGAGATGAAGCGGAGAGATGGATTGGGAATCTTGTCAAGAAGGAACTTCTCGGCAAAGAAGACATCCAGGTTCACATGGTCATGCGGGGCGAGGTGGACAGGGATTGGACGATGTATCCGGAAAGGGACGCAATTCTCATCGGCACACAAGACATGCTTCTCTCACGGGCGCTGAACCGGGGCTATGCGGTCAGCCGTTCCCGCTGGCCCGTCGAGTTTGGCCTGCTGAATAACGACTGCCTTTGGGTGTTTGACGAAGTTCAACTCATGGGAAGCGGTGTGGCGACCGGCGCCCAGCTGGCGGCGTTTCGAAACGATTTCGGAGTATCAGGCCAAAGTCCTTCAATCTGGATGAGTGCGACTCTTGAACGCAACTGGCTCCAAACCGTGGATTTCTCCAAGTACCTGAAAGCGGACTCGATATTCTCACTGGACGATAATGACCGGCAACAACTCAAGCCGATTCTGGATGCTCCGAAAACGCTTCGAAGAGGGGAGATCGAACCCGACAAGAACCGCCTGAAAAATCTGGCTCAATACATCCGTGACAAGCACCAACCGGAAACGCAGACGATTGTGATCCTGAACACGGTCATGCAGGCTCAAGAGCTGTATGGACTCCTAACAGCTGCGTATAAGAAAGCCAAACAGTCGACAAATCCACCGGATTTTCTCCTGATCCATTCTCGTTTCCGCCCGGAGGAACGGGGGAAACTGAACGCCGAATTGAAAAGCAATCCCAACAATCCCAAAGGTCGTATCATCATCGCAACCCAAGTTGTGGAGGCCGGAGTGGATATCAGCTGTCAACTTCTTGTCACAGAAGCAGCCCCGTGGTCCGGCTTGGTTCAACGATTTGGACGGTGCAACCGCTATGGAGAGTACGAGAACGCAGAGATCATCTGGATTGATGTGAAGGACGCGGTTCCCTACGAAGAGGCGGAGATCGGAAAGGCAAGAGAGTCCCTATTGAGTCTGGAAGGGCAGGACGTCTCACCGAATTCATTGAAAGCGGCGGGTATTCCCATCGGCGACTATCGCCCCCGTCATGTCATCCGCAAAAAGGACTTGATTGAGCTATTTGACACAACTCCCGACCTTGCGGGGAACGACATTGACATTTCTCGATATGTACGTGACGAAGACGACTGTCGCGAAGTGCAGGTTTTCTGGCGGGAATGGGAAAATGAGCCGAGAAATGACATGGCGCAACCTGACAGGAACGAGCTGTGCGGCGCTCCAATAGGCGATTTCAGGAAATTCCTCAATTCATTGAAAAACGGCGCTTTCGTTTGGGATTACCTGGATCGCAAATGGATTTCTCTGCAGAACGAAAGGGTTTGCCCCGGTCTTGTTGTTCTGCTGCCGAAAGAAGCTGGGGGATATGACGAAAAAAAGGGGTGGACGGGCAACTCTTCTGATAACGTCTTTTCCCCTGTTCCTCCACCTGCCATGCAGGTTTCGACTTTTGATGATGACAGCGATGATGCCGATCCCGCTTCCGCAACAGGTCGCTGGGTAACTCTGGCCGACCATACGAACCGCGTCGTCTCAAGTTGTGAAGAAATCGTCAATGCGCTGAGAGACCTGGAGACGATTCGTCGCCATAAGGAATGTCTCCTGACAGCTGCCCGATGGCACGACGCGGGCAAATCTTATTGGGTGTTCCAGAAAGCCTTGATAGAACCACCGCCGGAACAGGAGATATGGGCGAAGGGGAAATTGGATCGATACGAACGCCGTTTCTTCCGGCATGAGCTGGTAAGTACCCTGGCATTTCTCAAGAGTACGGATTCCGAAACCGTAGAACCTCATCTCCGGGATTTAGCGGCATATTTGATCGCCTCTCATCACGGAAAAATCCGTCTCGCCATTCGCTCCATGCCAGGAGAAAAGGTCCATGACGATCCAAAGAAACGGTTTGCGCGTGGCGTCTGGGAAGGCGAAAAAGTTGGCATGGCGGATTTGGGCGGCGGAGTGACATCACCCAAATTCATTGTCGATCTGGAACTGATGGAGTTGGGACTCACCCATGATGGACAGCCTTCATGGATCGAACGCACCCTGAACCTACGCGACCAGAAGGACCTCGGTCCGTTCCGTCTGGCTTTCCTGGAGGCGGTATTTCGTGTATCGGACCGGCGTGGAAGCAAGGAGGATCGTAACCATGAATGAACTCACTTTAAGAGGCTGCTCCCCCGAACCGTTAATGGATTATCTCAAGGCACTGGGGATACTGCGATTGGTGTCGGAACAGAAAGACTCCAAGGCGCGCGGATTCTGGCGTAATGATTCATTTGTTCTGCTATCGAGCCTTGATGAGGACGGATTGGCCAAGTTTTTTCTGGAGGAGTACAAGCCGACACCGATTGTCGTTCCTTGGAGTGGAGGCGATTTCTTTGGAGTCAACGTAAAAGGCGATCCGGGCCCATTCAAGAAGACGCCGACATCTACGAAGGTCATTGAATCCCTTCTCGCGACCAAATCTGAGCGATTGGAGAATTACCGCAATTGTGTTTTAGAAGTCCTGAAGTCCATGAAGGCAGCAGGTATCGAGAAAAAGGCAGATATTGAGGGAACGAGCAAGAAGAGAAGGAAATCCGAATTCATCGCAACTGTACGGTCGCGAATACCGGATCAGTGTCTTGACTGGATCGATACAGCTGCTGTACTGGAAGAGGCTCAGGCGCACCTGAATATCCTTTTGGGAAGTGGCGGCGGCAGCGAAGGAAACACACATTTTTCGGATAATTTTATGCAGAATATATGGGAGTGTCTGCCTGACTTTGCTACCCAGAGAACCAAGAAAAAAAACTTGGACGAAAGAACCCGTATCGAAAACGCCCTCTTTGGCATACCGATTTCAAGTCTGGTAGCCAAACGGACCGCAAGCCTCTACGATTCCGGATCTATTGGCGGACCGAATGCAGAGCAGGGATTTGAAAGGAAATCATACTTAAACCCATGGGACTTCGTACTATGCCTGGAGGGAGCGATTGCATTTTCTGGAGCGCTGACAAGAAGGTTTGGGATAGGATATCCTCGGCAAGCCGCCTTTCCCTTTCAAGTACAGATGACCCCGGTTGGTTATGGATCGGCAGTTCCGAAAGAAGTGGGAGGTAAGGAGATTTGGATGCCGCTCTGGCAGAATCGTGTAAGCCTTCCTGAACTTCGCGTTCTGATGGCGGAAGGTCGAGCAACCTACCGGGGATCACAGGCAAGAAATGGTCTTGATTTCGCCAGGGCTGTCGTCTCACTGGGCGTCGATCGTGGAATCCGGTCTTTTGTCCGCTACGCAATTGTTAAGGGCCGAGTGGGGGGGGAAGAGAAGTGCAACACAGCATGCGCTCTTTCCCGGTGTGACGTTCGCCTTCGCAAAGATGTAGACCTTTTGCAGGAAATAGACCCCTGGCTAGAAGCATTCCGCACAGCGGTTCACAACGAGAAGGTCAAGAAGACTCCCCTCCGATTCAAGACTGCACTTCGTCGGATTGAACAATCCATTTTCGACTTCTGTCAATATGGCGAATCCTCTCGATTTGCCAAAATTCTCTGTTCTTTGGGGAGAGCCGAACGCAAACTCGCAAATGCGGAGAAATTCCGTGAGGAAAAGAGAATACACCCCATCAGCGGTCTTTCGCAGGATTGGCTTCGAGCCGCGAACGATGGCTCTCCTGAATTCGAACTGGCGTTGGCCTTGGCGCGCATGTACGACCCTGCAAGCAAGATAGGACCAATTCGCGCGAATCTTGAGCCTGTTACCGATGATTGGAAACCACGATGGGCGGAGAAAGATCGATGTGTCATTTGGAATCAAGCCGATCTGACATCGAATCTGTGCGCGGCGCTCGAACGGCGACTGATGGACGGGGATCGTGCAGGATGTCCGAATCTGCCGATTGCGTCCGGGCGTACCGCCCGCTTGGGAGCCGTTGGGATGTTCCTTCATGAAATGACGGATGACAGCCGGATTGAGGAACTCCTATGGGGGTGCATTCTTGCTAAGCCCCCAAGTAAAGAACTTGACCTCCGATTTGCCAGTTCAAGCAGCTCTCCGCCCATTCCGCGTACGTATGCCCTATTGAAACACCTGTTCCTGCCCGGCCATCTGGAACTGGAGAGAACGGGCGAAGAGGTTGAGATCCGCCCGGAAACGGCGGTTATCCCATTATTGCGAGCCGGTAGGATTTCCGATGCCTGCGACATCGCCGTACGCCGTTTGAGAGCCGCAGGGGTGATTCCCATGCCGCATACCCATGCAGGCAGATCCGGCCGGAAGAACGTTTGGTCAGAGTCTGAGAATTCGCAGATCGACGGGAAACGTCTCGCAGCGGCCCTACTCATTCCAATCAGTTCACAATCCATCAGGACTCTCTCTCGTATGGTCCTTCGGGAGCAGGCGGAGATTCCTGAAGAAGAAAATAATGGAGGTATAGTGTAATGTCAATCAATTACAGCGCATTGGAAACCGCACCACGTCTTTTGGTCGAAGTTCCCCTGAAACCGTTACAGGGGGACCGGTTCCAGCCCACGGGTTTTGCGGACTTGGGGGCCGCTCGTTACACGCTACACAATGGAACCGAGATGCTGCTCATCGAGTCGGCGCAGTCTGTCGCGAATCGGATGGAACTGGCATGTTGGGACGAGGCAGTAGACGATCTTATCCCTGAACTGAAAGGGCTTCCCTATATCCTGGTTAAGAAGCCTGATGGTAGCAATCTAACAAATTCTATTCTTGAAGCACACCGGATCAACTCCCCCTACATTTTGGAGGGAAAGAACAAGAGTGTTTTTGACCAAATCAAGAAAGATCTTGTCCCGCACGTCGCCGGTGAGAAGGAACTGGATGAGGACAAGAGTGTTTTTAACCAAATCAAGAAAGATGCTGTTGCTTTGGAATATGGTCCCGTCAAACTAACAGATTTGGCCCGACTCGTCTTCAGATATGACGCAAATGCCGTCTTGCATGGAGTGTTCCTGGCAAAAAAGGAGCTAGCGGGCGGGCGGCTTCGCATGACCCGATGCCTGTCCGGTTTCATCGAGGCGTACAATGTGCGGATTGCCGAAAGCGGTGGTGTCAAAAACGATCGTGTGGACCCCTCAGGTGACACCAAGACCGGGTTCGGCAACGTTCCCTTTCACCGGACGGAATTTACAGCCGAAAAGATCACCGCTTATTTCAATCTCGATCTGGCCCTCTTGCGAGCGTACGGCCTTGGCGAGAATGCCATGCAGCTTCTGACTGCGCTTGCTCTGTTCAAGATTCAGCGATTCCTTTCCACTGGCATGCGCTTGAGAACCGCATGTGACCTGGCCTTGGCAGATCGCGTTCGGGTAACCAATCCCACAAATTTCGAGATCCCTGGTGAAACCGATCTCCTGGCCGAATGCAAGGCAAAGATCGAATCCTGCAAGCCGTTCTTTGCTGACCCTGCCGTGACCGAAGTGATATGGGAACCGAGCAAGAAGAAATCGAAAGAAAAAGAAGAGGATACCGAAAACAATGCGGAGGACGAATGATGCCTGTCGCAATCGCGTTCCGTTTTCTATCGGGGCGATTCCATGCGACACCCTGGGGACGGCATGTCAATGAAGGGGTCCCCGAATGGCCCCCTTCACCTTGGCGAATTCTCCGTACTCTGGTGGCTACATGGAAACGCAAGTTGCCGGGTATTGAAAACGCGGCAGTCAAGGAAATCATAGAGAGTCTTCTGGAACCGCCGGTGTTTGCTCTTCCCCAAGCGACAGTCAGCCACACACGCCATTTCATGCCTCTTAAAAGGGGGCCGGAAGATAAGACGCTCATCTTCGATACATTTGTTAGCATTGAACGAAAGGCAGAGGTGATCGCCATTTGGCCCGGAACCAATCTGCGCGGGGAACAGGCGGATCTCTTAAGGCTTGTACTTTCCAACGTCGGTTTTTTCGGGCGTGCGGAATCATGGTGCGAGGCACGTCTACTGGGCCAGGAAGAGATCGACCAGTTGGAGGAAAGAATCAACTGCGTTCCACTTAACGTATCTCAACCAGGCAGCAATCAGGAAATTGTCCGAGTACTCTGCGCCGATCCGGAAACTGCTTTCGGGAACGAATACACGCCAAAAATGACTATCGGGAAGGGCAAGAAGAAGTCGGAGAGCCCGCTTTATGACCCTGATTGGCATCTCTGCATGGAAACGCTGGAGATTCACAAGCAGAAATGGTCTGATCCGCCAGGAGCAAAATGGGTCAGTTACATTCGGCAGAGCGACTGTTTCAAACCTAGCCCCAAAAGATCCGTTCGGAGAAAACAACCGAGATTCCAGGTAGCGAGATTCGTAATCGACGGGCCTGTTCTGCCTTTAGTGGAAGAAACGCTACCTTTTGCCGAGCTGATGCGGCGTTCGCTGATGTGGAGATATTCTCACCTTCCCGGAATGGAATCCCCTTGTTTTTCCGAGATCTTTTCCGGGAAGAATATAGCAGATGGCTCGCCATTGGAGGGCCACCAGCACGCTTATTTTCTCCCAGCCGACGAAGACGATGATGGACGGATCGACCACATCACGGTTGTTTCCGATATGTGCTTCGGCGACGGTGAATTACGGTCGCTGGATCGGATCAGAAAACTCAAGTGGGGAGAGGATGAGCTCGGTCTTATGTTGATTGCTTTGACTACAAGAGACGAAGCGGGTGGCTGTCTCTTTGGTCCCTCAAAGGTTTGGGAATCCGCCACACCGTTTCTCGTCACTCGCCATCCAAAGAAGCGGGGACAAAAACGAGATTCCCCGGAATTGCTTTCACACCCGTTGGACTTTGTTCGTCAAGTATTGACCGAGGAACTGGATAGATATCGGCGCGAGTGTCGACCGGACATACTTGAACATTGTTCCATTGAATTACTGAACGAGAATCGAATCGGGGCACATCATTTGCGTCCTATCCAATTCAAACGGTTCCGACAGAAAAGAGGAGATGACGGTGGGCGATGTCCTGCTGGAGGATTCCGTGTTACCTTCCCAGAACCAGTCCGCGGCCCGCTCTGTCTCGGCCACTCCTGTCACTTTGGACTGGGACTGTTCATTGCAAAGAGTCCCGATGCAGAGGAGAAATAGATCATGCTTATCGCCGATTTTTCTGGAATCCAGGATTACTTGTTTGCCGTTCCGTCCGATGTCGGTGGGCAGGCACGGATGTTGCGCGCCAAGTCATTTTATCTTCAATTGATCACCGAATGCGCTGCCATTCGGCTGATCAGGGCGCTTGGATTGACTAAGGATGATCTCCTATTCTGCGCTGCCGGAAAGTTCGCCATCGATTTGGACTCTTTAAATGCGACACAGTCATGGGACAACACGATAGAAAAAGAACGTCGATGTATAGAAAGGTGGTTGCTCGAACACACGGCCGGACACGTCGGCTTTTCATTGGCATGGGAAACCGGGCATCGTGCGGGAACTTCCTTCGCGGCGCGCTATGATAGCGTTCTTTATAGACTGCAGATAGAAAAGAGACGACCTTGGTGTTCTGCGGCGCAGCGGGATCATCACTGGACCTGTGAAACACTATGTTTGAATGCCGTCGATCAGGAAAAGGAACAGACCCATTTTGAAACAATCGGAAGAGAACTGATCGGTGCTCAATGGGTAACCATCGCCAGCCACCCGGATGCCGTTGCCAGTCAGGGCGCATACTCTTTCGAAGTATTGGATCTCAATGTCAGGATCGCAAGGGGACGGTTAAGCGCTGAGCCACCAGGGAAAGACGTTTTCGTTATTCCTCTTGAGGAAGACAGATCCATTTCGCTTAACACTATCCCCAACGCGATTATGCTGAATCGGAGTCTTCTTCGTCATGTTCCAATTGAAAATGGTCAACAGGTCTTGTTCGAGACATTGGCAAAACAGGCAAAGGGTGCGCCATTGCTAGGCGTCCTGAAAATGGATGTGGATTCACTGGGGATGACCATTGCCCATCGACTGGAACGTGATAACACGAAGAAAAGCCTATCCGCATTCAGCCGTGAGTTGGACCGATTTTTCTCTGTCGAGTTGGGCGATGTGCTGCAGAATCCGCCATGGAACTCCGTATACACTGTTTTCTCCGGTGGTGACGACCTTTTACTGGTAGGCCCGTGGGATGTCGTGGTCGATGTGGCGGAGCATGTGCATCAACTTTTCCATCGACGCTTTGGCTCCCAGAACATGACAATCAGCGCGGGATTGGATTTGATCAAGTATCACTACCCAATTCGGCAAGCCGCTGAACACGCGGAAGACCTGCTCCATCTCGCTAAAACGACAACGCATTCTCAGGCATCATTCGATACCCTTTCCGAAACACCGAAAGATCAGATCGCGTTTCTGGGGCTGGTTTGGAAGTGGAGTTATCACAAACCGATCATCGATAATTGCAAAAGGTTGATGAAATGGGTGGAAGCGGGTGTAGTCAAGAGAGGATGGCTTCAAGCTATTCTCGAACTGGTTCTTCTGTACCGGGGGCAATGCGCGAACCGTGACTCCCGTGGAAACCCGGATTTGGCCCACTCCCGGCTTGTCTATCACGTGGCCCGCAACTGGCCGAAGATAAACGATAAGAATCCGGACTGCTCAGCGGCCCGGAAGTGGATCGACGATATTCTGGAACATGTCGGAGAATCGCCGCCGACATATATTCCATGGTTTTACCTACCCGTCATCATTCGTTACGCCATGTTGGCAACACGCTCGCGCGAAAAGGAGGAAGAAAATGAGTCGTAGAAATTATCAAGATCACGACCGGCGTGACCAAAATCTGTCCAATCTCTGGCCCGGCTATTTGGCCAAGGGATATTTCGATGACAAGGGCCATTTATGGACTGAATATGTCGGCCGAGAGAAAGTCGAACATCTGGCAGAAGCCATGGCAAATGCTTATCCGCCGTTGAACAAGCATCAACTCCGCCGTTTCTTCCAGCACTGCCGAAGAATTGAGGCCAGACTAAAGTCAAAATCGGCGTCTTGGGCTGAGGTCTATCCCGACGTGAAGAAACTGGACATTGCAGCTGCCGACGGATTTGGCAAATCCTCCCGCAAGATTCCAGAACTTTTCTACGAGTTCATCAAAATGAACGTGGCTAAGGTGAATTTGGAAAAGGACTTCTTGGAAGGTTTTCTGCCTCATTTCGAGGCCTTGGTCGGTTTTGGATCGCTTCATTTTAAAGAACGAGAAAGGAGTTGAATCATGAAAAAAATCAAGCAGCACATCTTTACCGGAACCATTGTTCTTAAGAGCGGCATGAGGATCGGGGGCAGTGATGATGTTCTTCAGATCGGTGGAACGGACTTGACCTGTATTCGAGATCTCGTCACAGGTAAGCCTTACATTCCGGGTTCTTCCCTCAAGGGCAAAATGCGATCCTGTCTTGAATTGGAGCGAGGTCTAAATGGTGATGAACCCTGTAACTGCGCGAGTGGCACTTGCCCGGTTTGTCGGTTGTTTGGCCCTCACAAGAAAACGACACATGATCTCGGTCCCACGCGAATCATTGTGCGGGATGCCCCCTGTATTGAGGGAGGCGATATTGAACTGAAGACGGAAAGCACAATCAAGCGAACCACAGGAGCCGCTCAACATCCCCGCACACAGGAACGTGTCTGCCCCGGAACGACCTTTCGTCTCGGCATTGCAATTCAGGAATTCGACGAGGACACGGAGTTTACATATAAGACCAGCGATGGAAAGTCAGTTACAGGTGGTGATGCCCTCATTGAAGTCGCCCTGCATTGTTTGACACTTGTCCAGGAAACCGGGTTGGGATCGGGAATCAGTAAAGGCTCCGGTGAGATCGAGATCAGGGACTTGAAGCGTGTGGGAAGAAGCCCCCGTCTTCAAATCGAGCCTGAATCCCAGAAGTGAGGTCTGCGCACATGTCTCCGTTCTATCGGTTGCAGATTCGTCCCACTTCGCCTTGGCGTACACCCTGGCAGGCAGACACTCTCGCCACCTTGCTCTGCTGGGTTTGCGTGAGAATGTATGGTCCGGAAATACTCCGGCGTCGGATACTTGATCTCACCCTGGCGGGGGAACCTCCATTTGTTCTTTCAGATGCGTTTCCCCACGATTGGATGCCTATTCCTCAAACGGCCCATCTGCGTACTTGGCCCGGAAATATCGACCGAAAAACCATCAAACGCTGTCGTTGGCTGGAGATCGAATCGTTCCATCAAGTTCGGCAAGGTTTGCCCGTTGAGGCTGATCGCTTATACGAGGACCCCTTTCAACAAATCCTCCAGGTACGCAACACCATAGACCGGTCGACTAACACATCGCTCAAAGAAGGTGGCCTTTACTTTCTTCAGGAGACTACCTTCAATTCGGCGAATCGTTTCTCCCCGTCGCTCGATGTCTATCTCCACGTCCAAGCGGATTTTGTAGACATGCTGATGGCTCTGTTCGATGAACTCTCTGCCACCGGTTTCGGCGCTGACACCTCTGCCGGTCGGGGACAGTTCGAGATACTCGGAGATTTCCATTCCGTTCCTTGGCTCAGTGAACCTGTAGAATGTCCCAACGGATCTATCGTGCTGTCAACATTCCAGCCTGGACCCGACGACCCAGTCCTTGGCCTTTGGGAATCGTTCACCAAGCACGGCAAGATTGGCCCCGATTTTGGGCTTGCCGATGTGCGCAAGAGACCATTGGTGCTCTTTCGTCCGGGGGCCTGTTTCTTCAGCCACCCCACAAAGCCATGGGTGGGTCGTGCCGTTCCAATGGATCAGCTATTGCCCGATGAGACATGCGGCGAGATTCGACGGCGGCATCTGGAGGTTGTTCATTTAGCTTTCGGCTTAGCCATTCCTGCCCATTTCAATCCGGAGGATATTCCATGCCCAACCATGTGATAGTCTCAACCTGTGGCACCAGTCTTCTAACCAACGGCGCTGATAGTGAACTCAAGGATCTGTTGAACAGAACCGCCAATCACGAGCACGAGGAATTGACACAACAAGAACTGGTCAATGTAGACCGCCGAGCCCGAGAATGTGAGCAACGCTTGGGAATGGCTTCCGTTTCATCCGTTCGCAAGCTCAGTGCCGAACTGAACGGACTCTTGGGATTCTACGGAAACCAGATCCATTCAGGCCGGAATGACGTGCATTTTCTGATTCACACAGACACCTACCAAGGAGAACAGGTGGCCAAAATCCTCGAACAATGGCTTCGTAATAACAAACTCAATGTAACCAGGATCTTGGCTGAAGACTTGAATACAAGAGACTTGGCCTCTTTTCATCACGGCCTTTCATTCTTAGTTCAATGGTGTGAAGCGAGTCTGCGCGGATATCAGGAGAAAAATTATTCCATCATCTTCAATCTCGTCGGCGGGTTCAAGAGCCTGCAAGGATTCATGCAAACGTTGGGGATGGTCTATGCGGATGAAATCCTCTATATTTTCGAAACAGGGGAGGAGTTATTGCGCATCCCCAAGCTTCCATTTGAACTGGAGTTGTCGGTTCTCGATACCGTCCGAAACAATCTTTCCGTATTTCGCCGTTTGTCCGCCAAAGGGTCTACTTTGCCTCAGCATCAAGTTCGGAACAAAGGAATTCCGGAAACATTACTGTATGTATTGGGGGATGAATGCGAGCTTTCTCCCTGGGGAAGGATTGTATGGGAACGCCTCAAACGAGATATCTACTCCGAGAGACTTCTTGAGTCTCCGACAACGAAGATTCGCTTCTCATCCGGGTTCAAAAGAGAAGTCGAGTCTCTTGAGAAGGACCGCATCCGCAAGATTAACGAGCGCATCGACGATTTGATGCTTTATCTCGAATCCAACCAACAGAGAAATCCCAATCGGTTGGATTTCAAAAAACTGCGCGGTGATCCATGCCCTCCAGCCACGCATGAATGCGATGCATGGGCGGATGAGGCGGCATGGCGTATATTCGGCCATTACGAAGGGAGTGAATACGTCCTCGATTCCCTCGGCAAAGGGTTGCACTGAGCCTTATCGAGATGACGCCCTTGGATGAGAAGAAGAGAGATATAAGCAAGAATTCCCCCCACTCAGCCCCTACCGGGGCGGCGCCAATTCAAACGGCGCTTTGATCTTTGACAACCTGGTTCCCGATGGCAGCGATGAACACCGCCGGTGATCTGCATGTCCGAAGGTTGAGGGAAATAACTACTTTCCCCTTCGGAAGGAATACACCATGATTCAAATCGCAGAAACACCCATTACGTCACAATCGCAACTACCCGATGAATTCGTTCTGCCCGATCTTGTCCCGGTACGAATGCTCAACGAGTATGCCTACTGCCCACGGCTGGCGTACCTGGAATGGGTTCAGGCCGAATTCGAGGACAGCTCCGACACCGTGGAAGGTCGACTCCGTCACCGTCGAGTCGATCAGGGCAAAGGCGATCTCCCATCCACAGAGGCCTGCCTGGCAGTCGATCAGGCGTCCCTGCCTGGCAGTAGGCCAGGCGTCCCTGCCTGGCAGTCGATCAGGCGTCCCTGCCTGGCAGTAGGCCAGGCGTCCCTGCCTGGCAGTAGGCCAGGCGTCCCTGCCTGGCCAGTAGGCCAGGCGTCCTTGCCTGGCAGTAGGCCAGGCGTCCCTGCCTGGCAGTAGGCCAGGCGTCCCTGCCTGGCAGTAGGCCAGGCGTCCCTGCCTGGCAGTAGGCCAGGCGTCCCTGCCTGGCAGTAGGCCAGGCGTCCTTGCCTGGCAGTAGGCCAGGCGTCCCTGCCTGGCAGTAGGCCAGGCGTCCCTGCCTGGCAGTAGGCCAGGCGTCCCTGCCTGGCCAGTAGGCCAGGCGTCCTTGCCTGGCA
>Ga0209606_1004473_pt1 | contig 12901 bp, 6 predicted proteins | sample AD_UKC057_MetaG_FD_184412 | JGI IMG/M metagenome (GOLD analysis project Ga0209606, IMG submission 184412) | Active sludge microbial communities of municipal wastewater-treating anaerobic digesters from USA - AD_UKC057_MetaG (SPAdes) (version 2) | ecosystem: Engineered > Bioreactor > Anaerobic >...
GAGGCACTCCGTATTGCCAGCGGCCGTCGGTGCGCAGCAGGTCCCCTCCCCAGTCACTCACGTTGAACGGAGGATTGGCAATGATGTAATCGGCCTTCAGATCCTTGTGGGCATCGTTCAGGAAAGACCCCTCGTTGTTCCACTTGACCTGCGAACTGTCAATCCCCCGGATGGCCAGGTTCATCTTGCACAGGCGCCAGGTGGTTTGGTTGCTCTCCTGTCCGTATATGGAAATGTCATTTGTTCTTCCGCGATGTTCGGTCACGAATTTCTCGGATTGCACGAACATACCTCCTGAGCCACAGCAAGGGTCAAAGACCCTGCCCTGGAAGGGTTGCAGCATCTCGACCAAAAGCTCTACAACACTTCTGGGCGTGTAGAACTGCCCTCCCTTCTTCCCCTCGGCAAGGGCAAATTCCCCCAAGAAATACTCAAACACATGGCCGAGGACATCAGCGCTCCGAGCTTTGGTATCGCCAAGGGCGATGTTGCCCACCAGGTCAATCAATTCCCCGAGGCTTGTGGGGTCAAGGTTCTGACGTGCGTAAACTTTGGGCAAGACGCCTTTGAGGGACGTATTTTCCTTTTCGATGGCATCCATGGCCTCGTCCACGACCTTGCCGATGTCCACTTGCTTGGCCTTGGAGAGCAACAGGGACCAGCGGGCTTGCGGAGGTACGAAAAACACATTTTCCGCCTTGTATTCATCTTTATCCTCTGGATCGGCTCCCTGGGCCTTTTCGGCATTCAGCCGGGCGTATAACTCCTCAAAAGCATCGGAAATATACTTTAGGAATATCAATCCCAGAACTACGTGCTTATACTCGGCAGCGTCAATGTTCTTCCTGAGCTTGTCAGCTGTCTTCCACAGCTGTTTCTCCAAAGGCTCGCTGGTGCCGTTTCCGTTCTTTTTTGCCATTATTTGTAAGTCTTAATATTTAAATCCCAAGGTGTAATTTGTCAACCATAAAAAACTCCATCTTACCTATTCAGATACTCCTACTCCTCCCCAAAATAATCGTTGTCTATCTTCTTGATCTCATAGACATTGGACGTTGAAACCCCAATGTTGTGATCAATCATTAACTGAGCGAGCCTTTCCCCGTCAATCAACACGATCTTGGTTTCGTTTTTTGGCGAATAGTCTCTGGCCTCCTTCGTGAACGAGGAGCTGGTTATGAAAATCCCCTTTTTGGCACCCTGGCCGGCCAATGCCCCAACAAATTTCTGGATCTCAGGCCTTCCCACTGTATTGCCTATCTGCCAACGTTTCGCCTGGATGTAAATGATATCCAGGCCGAGTTTATCTTCCTTGATGGTTCCGTCAATTCCCTCGTCTCCACTTTTGCCGATCGCTCTTCCCGCGTCTTTTATGGAACCTCCGTAGCCCATTTTCACCAACAACTCCACCACCAGCCTCTCAAAAAAAGAAGGTGGCAATCCGATCACTTTGTTCAGCAAGTCCTGGGCAAGCGATTTTTTTAACCGCTGGTAAGCACCCTCCAGGCTTTCTTCCGGAGTTTCCTTGGTGATCTCTTCCACCTGGGCATCCGTGCTGTCTTCCGGTTTTAGGTTGATGAACTCTAAGAAGGAGGTATATTGCTTCAGAAAGGCAATATTTATAAACTTGGGGTTTTGTTTAAGCACGCCGAGGCCCTCTTCGGTAATGACGCTGATGCCCCGTTTGGGTGACTCGATTAACCCGGCCTTCTTCAAATACGTCCGAGCCCAAGCCACCCGATTATCAAAGATCCGCTGCGTGCCACTAGGCAACAACTCTTTGCGTTCATCTTCACTCACCTTAAAATCTTCCGCCAGTTCTTCCACTAAATCCCTAAAAACATGTTCCTTCTTGTCCGCTAACTTTTCAAGCAACGGAAGCATCAATGATTGATAATCAGGTATCATAATCGTTTGTTTATTGTTGATCGTAGCTGTAGACTAATCATTAGAGAAATTATGGTATGTGGCACATAAAAAGCGTAATACAATCGAACTCATAGATTAAACAGGGTGGTGGGATCACTGCATCTTGGGGCAGCAATCTGTAAAGTTAAAAGATTCAGTGGTTTTTTTCAAGTATTTTCAATCTAAACCAACAAGTTACAGCAAACTGAAACACCACTAACAACCAAAATCAAACCCAAACCGACCGAAATCAAGTGGTATCAGTCATCCTCCATTCCGCTTGCGCTCCATTCCGGACCACAAACTCTTGACGCTCCAGGATTCATCGGTATTCACTACGCTCACTCGCCTGCATAAATGAACTCCCGTCCGGGACCGGCACCGCCTCCATCAAAAAAACAATATCCACCCGGCTCCACTATCTGTTCGGACGCTGCACAAGAACACAAGAATACAATGGACTATACCAGTTGTGCGCCGTTTTATTTATATCGTTCAATTAAGTAGTTTTTTAAATCGTTATCAGTTATTAAATCAAGCGATTGGTTCCAATAACCAAATCTAAATTTATTTTTTTCATAACTAGATAATAAATTAAGCCAAACTTCATGAATATTCACTCCCTTATTATCAATTAAACCTGGATAAAATTTGATATTCGATTCACTCAAGACGTTAAGTTTACTATTGTCTGAATGCGTAATATGTAGAATTCGATAATCCTGTATTGAATATTTTCCTATAATAATGGGAGTTGTCATTTTCGCAAGAAGTGTCATTCTTAATAATTGGTAAAATGGCTCATATCCAAAATCATATAAGCCAATCCCTCCTACATTATTAAAACAGAATGGGAAATCTTTTGAGTTTCTCAATTTAGCAAGACAAGATGAATATCTTTTAAGCCTCTCATTACCCCTTAATCCTGCAAATTTTTGAATCTCATCTATAGATGTATAAGTCTCAGTAAATTTCCATTCAATGAAAATTTGTGTTAGTTTATTATCAATTTTAGCAATTACAAAACCATCAACACTAGTTCTTTGCGTGCCTCTTTTACCTCTATTTTCAAAAATTGGGGATTTTTTTGGACCAATCCATTCAAAAACAACAAATCCTTTGTCATTGTAGACTTCGCCACCTACATCAGACTGGTTTGGAAACTCGAAAATTTCGTCAATATTCAAGTTAAAACTATTTAAATAGTTCAACAAATCAGGCTTTGACAAATTACCTAAGACATTAATACAAGCCGCAGCACTACTTACTCCACTTTTAATATCTTTATGAACTGAAAATCCCGTTTTTTATAACCATATTCTAGAGAAACCTTTGTAAGTATCTGAAAATAATGAAAATATTTTGGCCATTTGTTGTTTTATTCAAATAGTATGGTTATATTTGTAACCATATTTAAAAGCAACAGCCATGGCAAGAAGGATTATCGAGATCAAGTCAAAACAAAATGAAACGATCTACCTTTATGAAGATGAGTCATACTGGAATAAAGAAAAGGGTTACTCCACTCACAAACGCACCTGTATTGGTAAGCTCGATCCTGACGGCAAACCAAGCTACAACGAGTTCTACAAGACACGGGAAATGATACAGGAACTCACTGCTGATGCCGGGAAACCCAGGGAGATATCTTCCACTACTTTTGTGGGGGAGAGGCTTGTTTTGGACAAGGTGTCCGGCAAGACAGGGATCTTATCTGTCCTGACCGAGAGCTTCGGGGAGCGTGATGCGGTGAAGATCGTTGGTCTGGCATACTATCAAATCTGCCGCGGCAAGGCATTGAGCAATGCCGAAGATTGGCTTGACCAGCGCGGCTCCGGCGACCTGGGGCTCAACTCTCAGAGAATATCCGAGTTGTTGGGGAGAGTGAAAGAGGACAAGATCAACACGTTCTTCAAACTCTGGGCAGAGGGGCATGCCGAAGGCGGGAATGAGTTGTTTGACCTTACCAGTGTAAGCACATATGGTAAGCGAAACCCTTACGCCGAGTACGGATACAACAGAGACAGGGAAAGCCTGGAACAAATCAACCTGGCACTGCTTACATCTTGCTCAAGCGGACTTCCGCTCTGGTATGAAATGCTTCCAGGGAGTATGTCTGACAAGGTGGTGCTGGATCATGTATTGTCGATGATGAAGAAGATGGAGGTTCCCCGGTTTACTTTTGTCGGGGACCGCGGATTCTACAGCGAACGCAATCTCAAACTCCTCTCCGACAACGGATACAAGTTCACCATTCCTGTCCCGTCCAATATTCTTTGGCAGAAGAAGTTGATAGCGGAGCATCGTGACACGCTTGTACACCCCGATCATCTTCTCCAGGAGAGAGAATGTATCATGTATGGAAAAACGGTCTACAAGACCACTGATCTGGGACGCACGTGGTATCACATATATTTCGATCCCGCCAGGAAGGATAAAGTCATTGCTTCTTTCATGCAGAGACTCCGGATGGTGAAGGACGAACTGGAAGATAACAAACTGATCGAATCTCACAATACATTGTATGATCAGTATTTTATCGTCAAAGATACTCCGGCACGTGGTCGCAAGGTGACATACAACGATGCGGCCATACAGGAGTTCATAGAGAACGACAGCTGTTATTGGGTCTTGATCTCGACCTCGGCTAAAATGGCATCTGAAGCTCTTACGCAATATCGTGAACGAAACGCAGTGGAGCTGTACTTCGATGATGAAAAGAACCTTCTGGATCTGAGGCGTTTGAAAAATCACAACGAGCAGACAGTCAGGGGTAAGATCTTCGTGACGTTCGTTTCCCTGATTATCCTTGCACAGCTTCGAAAGATGGTGAATGCAGTCGAAGAGAAGAAACGCAAGTACTGGTCGGAACACGATATGCTGCGCAAGGTGGAAACCTATGCCAGGGTTCACTTCGAAGGCAAGTATAAAGACGTATATACAACACCCACATCAGCACAACAACTCGTGTTTGACATCTTCGGTATACCATACGTCGATAAGGGCAAGGATAATGAGAAGAGAAAGGGTAAGGACAACTTATCTCCAGACAATCAGAAATAAATATGGTTACAAAAGGACGGGATTTTCAGTTATGAAGTTGAACACTGGCATCAATATTATTAATAATCTTGTCATTGTATAAGTGATTATTAATCCATTTTTTCTGATACGTTTCGCTTAATTTATTCATAATTCCTAATTTCAAATTTAATAGTTGACTGGGTGTACTTAGTAAATGGAGCACAACAATTAAATGTATGCGCCTTAAGGGATTGCGGTGCAGTTTCCTGTCCACCTTTACAAAAGTTTGGGAGGGCTTCAATGCTTGAATACCCACTGAAACCCTTATGGCGTATACACTTAGTTGTGGGTATATTCTTTATTCCTTATCTTCTATTATTTCCGTATTTTTTATTATGTATTTTGCTCTTTCATAGAGTTCGTCAAATGTGATTATCTCAGGTGATTTGAGATTCTGTCGAAATAATTCAAATGAAGAAAACTTATCCTCATTTATTCCAGATTCGCCTATGAATTGTTGAAGATTTCCTACTATCAGGATAGATTTGGGCTGATAAATAAACAGTTCCTCTCCAGTAAGATTTCCTAAAACATCTTTTATCTCTGTTTTTGTCGAAATGTTTTTGATTGATTTTTGAACAGTTTTTTGAATTTGTGCAACGGCTCCGGATAATTCATCTGAAATTTGCCAACATTCAGGTCTGTACGGGGTTTTAATATTCTTAATCAAATGTGAATTAGGCGTTTTAATTTCAGCAAAACAGAGTGAATTGATAAATCCCTTGGTTTTTAATAAGGCGTCAACTCGTTTGCCAGATGAATTGAAATCAAATCCAGATACTACTTGTTCAAATTTCTTTTCCTCCAATGGCGAGTTAAAAATGTAATCTAATCCATATCCAAAAATCCATGTATTTTTTTCGAAGAATAATTGCCACAACCGCTCATCGCTTGTGACTCTATACAATGATTTAAGTTTATCAAAATACTCTTGGTCATTCAGTAATTTCTCAAAATTGTATAGTTGCTTTTTACGATAACCTAGAGTTACTATGTCAGATTTTGTAATATCATTCTTCAGAAACTCAATTAGAATCTCCTCATTTTCCTTAAACAATTTCCTTGTCTGCTCTTTTGATAAAAGGATTTCTTCTAACTTTTTATCGTCAATCTTTATTGAAGCTTCATTTTCTAAAGGCAGGTCAACAATACTATGTATGAAGTCAACAATTTTTTTAATCTCATTCCCTACAAAAGAAAAACTTGCCTGATATGGATTGCCTGTTTTTAATGAGAATTTCTGGAAAGTTAAAACGAAAACACCCCTATTATCTTCAAAAAACTTTGCTACGAGTTCTTCTCTCTGTTTAGATGTAACTCTAATTACAAGCTCATCCTTTATTTTTGCAAAAGTGTACTCTTCAGGAGAATCAATCACCTTTGAAACTATACGTATTTTTCTAATCTCCTCAGTCAATGGGTTTTTTGTTTCAATCGATGGACTTATATATGTCCTATCTGGTCGCTTATTATTGAATACTTCAAAATCGTCTGTCATGTACTAATATTTTTATTCATGAATTACACACATAACGGTAAATTGTATGAGTAGTGGCAGATTGCGTGTTAGTTTCCTGTCAAATCGCTATGCAGTTTGAGCGGGTAAAAAAACCTTGATACTTACTACATCACCTGCCATTATTTTTATGAACCCCAGATTTCAAGTGTTGCGAGGCTACTCAATATTCTTTCATACATCGGAATTGCCAATTCATAAACATTGTTATTGTTTCGATCTCGTTTTGAAACTTGAGCTATATCAAATCCTGGTTGATGCAATATTATATTAAACTTCCATTCATTTAACCTATAATCATCCGAAAGAGCGTTCCAAGTCGCTTGATTTGTCAATATTAATTCCGAGTTACCTTGTATTCGCTCATTTAATCTATCAATTAGTGATACTGAATACACCCAATGAATACTTCTCATGGCTTGTGTAAATAGGATATCTGCATCGGCCTTACGTCTGCCAGGTGCATCACCATGGGACGCTTTACAATGTATGAAATGAATGACTTTCAAATCGTTTTGAAACCAAATCAGGTCTGCTATTTCATGAGAACCATCGTCAAGTATTAAAACATCACTTCCAGTATTGAAATCAGGCCTAATTAGTTCTACGGTTTTATTAATTACAGGGATGTCATTAACGGCATTTGTGTCATACTTTTCGGCGCATATATTACAATTAGACCGATCCTTAATTTTCCAAATATCAGGGGGCAACTTTTCTATTGATCTATTAGGAGAAATTTTATTCCTACCTTCAACTACTTCTCCATTAGGCATAACTAGAGCAGAAAAATATTCATTCAGAATGTCCCCAAGTGGTTTATCAATAATATCTACTTCGTTCCTGTCTGCCCTCACTCTTATATTTTCTTCAGCTGCTATCTGCCATATAGGTTCTCGTTGAAGATTCATTGTTAAATCACATTCAAAATCATCAATTTTTAAAGTACATTTTAGTTCATTATTATCTACATCTAATGATTGTGGTGTAATTTCTGGTATAATATTTCGTTTAGGCTCACCACCAGCAACATGTATAATAGTTGAATAAGATCTAAAGAATAAATCATTTGGAATTACTGCAATTGGTAATTCATTAATTGTATCAATTGGTTCCGATTTAGCAAGAAATGATAAACCAGGCAAAACATTTATTTGAGGCCCTCCATGTATTAAATTTGAAAGAGTTATACACCAGTTTTTAAACTCTTCTGCAGTTCCTCTTTTCATAGCCCAAACCCTTCCTCTTTTTGTTGCAAGTCCCCAAGTTCTATCTCCGTCAATTTTTAAGAGTGCATGCCCTGTGCTAAACACTCGTCCCTCACTCGCCCGAACAGATGCTTGAACACCACTACCGATAACTGTTTTGTAGGATGGTTGTGAAGCTCCTTGTAAAACAGCATTTTTAAGTCCAACCATAATATAGTCGCGCTGCCTAAACTGTGATAAAGTTTTATAAAGTCTGCTATGGGGCAATCTTTTAATTTCAGATTTTATAATTTCTTTTTTGAATGATCCAAGTGCTTCTTCACTTGTGGTTAATTCAAAAAGTAAGTTATTAGGTGAATGATGATAATAAATATGAACGTCTAATAAATCTTCTATATGTATTTCTCCATTTGCCCACTCCAATGGTTTGTCATGTGCCGTTATTATAATCAACGGAGAATCTTCATCTTGTTGTTCTATCCTTAAGATTTCAAATGGTGATTTAGAGCTTATTTCCTCTTCATTTTCAAATGTGAAATTATCTGGTGTTTCATACACTAGAGCACTAAAAAATACGTTTAATTCAGGCATTTGGAAATCCTCTTCCTTGGCCTGACTTGATTTATAGTGCCTAGCTCTAGCCATTTGATCATCAATTAATTGGGGTATTAACTTACTCCATGCTTCATCTGATTTATAAAGTTTGTATACTTCCCCTTTTACTTCATCTTCATTTGCTATTAATTTAGCAATTCCTTCTTGTTCATTATTCGTTCGTGATATGCGACCAAGAAACTGAATAGTATATGGTATTGATCGGGGAGTTGCATGTAAAACAGCAAGCTTTAAGTTTGGAATATCTAATCCTTCACTTGCTATTCCAACACATACCAATCCATCCAATTCATTCTTTCTGACTTTGTCAATTAGTTGTGAGTTTACGTTAGCAGAACGTTTTGAATGTATATAGTCTACTTTTAATCCTTTATCATTATACATTTTAGCTAAACGTACGGAATCATCAATGGTGTCAGTTCTTATTAAAATTGAGGCATTCTTATTTTGCTGTCGTTCTTCTTGAAATGCCTCAATAGCAGAACTAATAATTGCATTTTCTGTATCTTGAATCCCAGCCTTTTCTTTAATAAAACCAACTTCTCTTATTATATCATCTTCTAGTGCTTTCTCAATTGAATAGTGGTAAGTTAATTTAGCTTTCATCCTTTTCCTATCACGTCTAAATGGAGTTGCCGTAAAGAAAACTCTTTTCAATTCCGCATAGAACTCATTTATCTTACGCCATGAAGATGCAGGTTCATGATGCGCCTCATCAACTAAAACAGCATCGATTAGATCAATTGGAACAGGTTCAATATCCTTAAAGTAAGGAGATATACTGTTGGGGTGAGCAACTATTATATCATGTTCATTTAATATATCCACCCATTGTTCTCTTGTTTTTTGTCGCTTTGTAACCTCAAATACATTAACTTCAGGTGCATCATCTAGCAAGCACCCCGCATCTTTAAGCACCTTTAAAGATCTAAATTGTTCACTTATTTGTCCTCTTAATATTTTAGATGGTACGACTATTAAAACTTTATTCAAGTTCAATTCAAAACAGGCTGCCATCATTAAAGCTGTTTTACCTGACCCTGTCGGCATACTAATTAAAGAAGCTATACTGTTTGAAGATGTTGTAAAATGACTTTTCAAAGCCCATATTGCTCCCAATTGACACTTTCTCAAACCACTTTTATTTGTGGGTTCTAGTTGAAAGGATGATTTGTTGTCTATAAAATATGACATATTTAGTTAGTTATCTGTTCTTTGTATTAGTTACAACTTGTTTAAAAATTCAATAATTGTGTACCTATACCCTAATATTTGGACGTATAGATGCTTAAGTAACATGTATTATATACTTTCATGCATCACATAAAAATTCCCCTTTTTAAGCTCATTTAAGGCTAACAAAAAAAATGTGGACCATGGAATTTACCTATGTCAAAAAAACCGACTTTATGTACGGGTATAAGGACAATGTAACTGTTTCTGAGCCAGGAATATGTAAAATTAGCACTTATTGAAGAATATTCAACTCTTTAGTGATTAAAAATAATGGGAGCACATCATTTTCTCTTCTCGAATAACATCGCGCATCCATCCAGCAATAGCCCGAGAATCAATATTACCGCCTACATATTTCTACGTTTTAAATGTTTAGGTAAACAAAGGGACACTTCTCACAAGCGGGTAAATAAGTATCCATTACGTCAAAATACGACGTAGTGGACAAAAATTGCTTCCAAAAAGGATCTTACTTAAAGCCGAGATGTTAACCGAGGTATGAGCCGAGGCATCAGTCATTCTCTTTACGCTCCAGAATCTACCGGCAACGCTTCGAATAGTTGTCATGAACCATCTAAACAAAAACAGAATGCAGAGTAGCTGGGATTAATGTCAAATATTGGCCAATTCTGATTGTTTATTGACAAGGTCTCTGAATTATAATATTTACCAATACCCAAATAAAAAAATAATTGTATATTTGGATGACAACAGAATGTTGTTTAGATAAAATGTAAAAAAGCACCTGCTGAAAATGTGGGTGCTTTTGTCAAAAAAAGCCCCTAAAAAGGAAAATGTTTCTGCATAGTTTCAGCAGACAAAAATAAAAGCCCTGTAATTCTTTATGAATCAGGGCTTTTCTTGTATCTTGTAGCTTTTGCCTAATTAGATAAAATGATGAACAATAAACGTATTAAGGTTCAAAATTACCTACTATAGTATTATCAGTTAGGACAATATCAATATTCTCTTCCTCAACCAAATAATAAACTTGTTGAACCCACCGATTAAACCCTAAATAGGATAAATATACTTTTACTTTCACTGCATTGTCTTGAGCAGTATAAGTGTAAGAAACATCCTTTTCTGGGTTGTTAATGGTGTTGTTGTAAATCCTCTCACTAATTTCATTGTACTCAAAAAGATATACATCAATCTCAACCTCAACATCAGAATCATAAATAAATGTGTACTCAGTAATAACTTGTTGTGCGTTTGTGGTAAAAGTTCTCTGCTCCCCATAGGCTGTACCATTTGCATTAGTAGCGTAAGCCCTGACATAATAGGTTGTATTGGGAGAAAGGCCGGTAATATTGCTGGTATAAGCTCCAAGGACAGCACCATCTGTTGTCTTTGAATTTGATATTGTTGGATTCTCAGATGTGCTCCAACAGACGCCACTGGCAGTAACAGAATTGCCACCTGTCGACGTTACAAAACCGACACATGTCGCTGTTGTAAAAGTGATGTTGTTCACCCAACCTGTGACTACAGTTGGTTGTGTGTTGAAATTATCTTTGACACATCGAACACTAAAACCAACATGCATCTTATCGCTGGCACAGGACACATTCGTATTGTAGTTGCTCAAACTTATGTACCAAGCATTATGTATGTCGTTTACAGAAGAAGACCAGAAATACCCGCCATAGTTAAGATCGTAAAAATTCGTAGTAAGACAGCCACCTGGCAATGTGGTAAAACCGCAGGCATTAGTTGCTCCTATATTTGGATTTATCCAATGTTGAGTGCCTGCCTCCTTCATTTTGCCACCGGCAACGTCTTCTCCTCCCAGATAATCAGTAAGTGTTGTCCATTCTGCATCAGTCGGCAGGTGCCAACCCTCAGGACAGGCTGTCAGTGCAGCAGGCCAGTTATAAAGTACTCCGTAGGTTGTATAGATGTTTGTTGCTTTGGTTGTTGCTTTGGCTGCATCTATATCTGTACCGTTGTAACCATAAACGTAATAATGTGGTTCTGTAGACGAACTTGTGGTCAGTGCACTAACAGCAGGTAAATACGCCAAATTTTCTGCCATCCATACCTGAGAACCAATGGTTACCGTTTCATACTGATTACCATCACGAGAATCGGTAAATGAACCGTATTCTATATCTATAAAGAGTGTTGTAAACGACTTCTCCTCCCCATAGGCAGTGCCTTCTGAGTTTGTAGCATAGGCTCTTACATAATAAGTGGTATTTGGTAGAAGGCCACTCAGGTTGCTGGTATACGTGCCAAGACCAGTACCATCTATAGTCCTAAAATCTGAAATAGTAGGACTTCCTGCGGTGTTCCAACATATACCCCTGGCTGCCACAGAAAAACCCCTATCCGCAATTACATTCCCGGAACAGTTGGCTGTTGTGGTCGTAATATTTGTAATCTCTCCTGTGGAGACATCAGCGATCAATAATGTTTCTTGTGGCGTACAGGCATATAAGGTCACCATCACAAATAAAAATAAATAGCATTTGTTCATCTCAAGTATATATAATAGTGTTTTGTTTCAACCGATCCTTTACCCTTTGCCCTATTACCCAATTTAATATGAAGTATTGATATTGTATGGTAAGAAAATATAAATTTAACCTATTCCTCAAACAAACACAAAAAACAAAGGATTTTGCCAATATTACTTTGATTCCGGTCGGTATGGGTTTGTTTTTGGTACTTTTTGAGCCATTATCAGTATCAACGCCCCTACCGCATGGGTAAGCCTGCCTGGATGCGTACAGGACCCACAATGCGTTAATCTTCCTTACCCAGGCCGACCGCCTGTGTCATTGATAAAGGCACCCTGAACGAACCTTACCGCCCAGGCACACTGGAAGCAACCCCTTGATGAATAACAATCCCCGGTCTATTGAAGCTTTACCAACCACCCCATAATGCTAGCACCCTATCTTACTACGTCACATTATGACGTTCCACCTGCCTATCTTTATCGGTCCTGGCGCAAAGGAAAGACCACGGACAGGGTATACGCAATGAATATCACCTACCCCCTGTTTTTGTCTTGATTAATTTGTAATTTTACACGGGCCAAGCAGCCGGACCTTCTATTGACAACCTAAAACTTACAGATAACGATGGCTAAAGAACAAGAACGCGATGAGTTGCACCGTACCATATGGCAAATAGCCAATGACCTGAGAGGCAGTGTGGACGGATGGGACTTCAAGGCTTATGTATTGGGCATGCTGTTTTACCGGTTCATCTCGGAAAACCTTACCTCATACATCAACAAAGAAGAACGCAAGACCGGCAACGCCGCTTTTGATTACGCCACCCTCTCCGATGAACAGGCAGAATACGGCCGTTCAGACACGGT
>Ga0209606_1004478_pt1 | contig 12893 bp, 6 predicted proteins | sample AD_UKC057_MetaG_FD_184412 | JGI IMG/M metagenome (GOLD analysis project Ga0209606, IMG submission 184412) | Active sludge microbial communities of municipal wastewater-treating anaerobic digesters from USA - AD_UKC057_MetaG (SPAdes) (version 2) | ecosystem: Engineered > Bioreactor > Anaerobic >...
GAAGACCAGTATGCCGTGGCGGTTGTGGGCACGCGGAAAGCCTCGTCCTTCGGCATTAAAATGGCCCACAAACTGGCCTTTCAACTCGCGGAACGGGGCATAACCGTCGTCAGCGGCCTGGCGGAGGGTATCGACAGCGCGGCGCACCGGGGCGCGCTGGAGGCTGGTGGGCGCACCATAGCGGTGCTGGCGTACGGTCACGACCAGGTCTTCCCCGCCTCGAATGCGGACTTGCTGCATACCATCATACAACAAGGATGCGCCCTTTCACCCTTTCCCATGGGAATGCGCGCTTTAAAACAAAACTTTCCCCAACGCAACCGTATCCTGAGCGGACTTTGCCTGGGCACGGTGGTGGTGGAGGCGCCGCCCGGAAGCGGCGCGCTCCTTACCGCGAAATATGCCGCGGAACAGGGGCGCGAGGTGTTCGCGGTTCCGGGACCCGCCGGGATGGCCAACAGCCGCGGTCCTCATGAACTCATCCGGGACGGCGCCCGGCTGGTGGAGTCGGTGGAGGATATTGTGGTGGAACTCAATCTGCCTCCTTCGATGCGGCAGGCGCCGCCGCCCCGCGAGGCGCCGGTGCGGCCGGAAGCGCAGGCCGCGTTTAATTTCATCGCAAAACCCGGGAAAAAACCTGTGCCCCAACCCGAGACGCCTGTTCCCCCGCCGGTTCAGGCTCCCCGATATACGTTTTCAGACCAGGAAAAAGCGATTCTGGAGATACTGCATCCGGAAGGTTCCTTCGTGGATGAAATCGCGCTGGCCTGCAGGCTGTCGATTTCCGAAGCCTTGTCTTCATTAACCATGCTCGAGTTGAAGGGCATGGTCCGCCAGCTCAGCGGGAAACGGTTTGCACCCCGATGAAGCCCTTTAGCCGGTTAGCGGAACGCATACGGAGTAATGAGCCGGTCCCCATGTTCCTCGGTGCCTGCCTGCGGAGCCTTTCCGGTGTCCAGCGACTCGGCATGTGGATGCGCCTGCACCGGCCCCGAACGAGGGTGTCCGCCCGCGTGATCAGTTTCGGCAATTTGACGGCGGGCGGCACGGGCAAAACTCCGGCGGTAATTGAACGGGCATGCCGCGAATACGCCGCCGGGGAACGCGTGGCCGTATTGACACGCGGTTACGGCGCGGTGCGTACGCGCCTGCCTCTTGTGTACGACCCGAACTCCGGAGAAACAGCGGCGCCGGAACGCTTCGGGGATGAGGCAGCCCTCATTGTCGCCTCCGTGCCGGAAGTATGGGTCGTCCGTTGCCCCGACCGGGTTGCCGGGGCCCGGGAAGCATTGGAACGCGGGTGTACCGTGCTGATTCTCGATGACGGTTACCAGGCGGTCGGGCTGGAACGGGATGAAAACATCCTGTTGATAGATGCGACCAATCCCTTCGGCAATGGATTCCTGGTGCCCCGGGGTATTTTACGGGAGCCGGTTTCCGCCCTGAAACGGGCGACGGAAATCATCATCACCCGATGCGACCAGGCACCGGAAGCGCTACCCGAAATTGAATCGGTACTTCGTCGCCAGGCGCCGGAGATACCCGTTCATTACGCCGTTCATCAGCCCGTCTCTTTTCGCCGCCTTCAGGATGGACGGGAATTCCCCCCGGAATTTTTAAAGGGCGTCGCCGCATACGTGGTGTGCGGCATTGGTAATCCGGAATCCCTGGCCCGCACGCTGGCAAACCTGGGGATAACCATCCGGGGAATGCACGCCCTGGCCGACCATGCCGCGATTCCCGGAACGCTGCTCCGGAAGGACTGTCCGGTTATCCTGACCGAAAAGGATGCGGTGCGCCTGGGCCCTGTGGATTGTCCCGATGTGTATGCGCTTGCCGTGTCTTTTGCGCCCTACAGGCCTGCCGCATCGGCCAGGGCGTCAATGTAGTCCTTGCCGGGGAGGTCTACATCCCGGTCGGGGAGTGGCGGGTTGCCGCGTCTCTTATACTGGTCCGTAAAAGCATGGCACCACGCCCGCGCTTTTTCCCCGCCAACCTCGTTTGCCAATGCCTGGAACAAAAGGTCCGGACGGGCGGGAGCAACCGGCAGGATGGTTTTGCCGTTGCGCAGGGTGCCGAACACAAGTTTTTGTATAAACCGCCCCGACGGCAGCCGTTTCCGTATCATCGGGCATTGGGTAAGAACCAGGGAGAGACGGTTTTCCGTTCGTTCGGCCACCGAAAGGCACTCCGGCGCGAGGTCGTTTACATCAACACCGGAAAAGGTCGCTTCATCATAGCAGCCGGCCAGCAGGCCGACCAGGGAACATTTGAGCGTCTCGGTCTCTTTGACGGAATATCGCAGCGGCTTGGAGCCGTGAGGGCCGAGTTGCGTAGAGGAAACGACGTATAAAGGCGTAAGGGGTTCGGGGGCGGCGCCAAGATACGCGAATATTTCCCGTTTAACTTCCTTGCGATGATGGCGATCCGGCAGGAAAAACAGTCCCTGTTGTTCCGGAACAAAGATTCGCCCGGGCGCCCGGGCGCCCAAGGTCTCCAGCAGGGCGCATTCCCGCGCAAGCGCCGCACTGCACTCTTCATGGTTCTTGGCGACAACAAGCCGGGCCTCCACGCGTTTTCGCTGGGGTGTGACGGCGGTGATTATGTAAACCAGCCGTATCGGATCCTCGTAGACCAGGTCAAAGAGGAGGGAGGAAAGAGCCGCCCCCTTTACCGAACGGTTCAAGCCTGTCCATAAAAACCGGTTTTTCTCAAGTACCTGTTGTTGAATGGCGTTGTTGAGCGTCTCCAGGCGGTAGAATCGCTTGCTGGGGACCGGGAAGGGCCCTGCATTGAGCAGGCTGGCATTCCACTTGAGATTAATTCTGCTCTCGGGGCCTTTCGGCTCTCCGGAACGAACGGGTTTATGTGATTTCACGAAGTATCCCTTGTGTACTGTTTTGTAAGGCATGGCACGCGCGCACAGGAGCCGGGCGGTTGCACGATGGTTATTGGCGCCTCATACGAAGCGAGTGTTTTTTACAGCCTCTATAGCAAAAGAACAGGCGACTCATCTGCACGGCGGCAACACGATCCGCCTGCTTATTCCTTTACCGTCTTCTTTCCGGCTGAAGGTTTGCGTTTTGCCGGTGGCGTCTTCGCCTTCGGTGAAGGCGCTTTTTTCCGGGCGGCAGGACGGGCCGTCTTCTTTTCCGGCGCCGGTTGATGTTCCTTTTCCACCCGGTCCAGGAATTGCAGCAGTAACTCAAAACTCTTGTCCGTTACTCGTGTGAATTCATCCACCCCCGATTTCATCATGCGGGACCATTCTTCAATAATATCGCGGCTTTCGCCGGGCAGCCATTTGTCCTTCTTCATCGCGTCGCGGAGGGACTTCTCCGTCACCTTCTGCGCCTTGGCAACCAGTCCCAGGCCGGCCTTCACGCTGCTTTGCTGAAACTTTACCAGGTATCGCGCGCCTGTAATGGAAGCATCCGCCGAACTGTCACAGGTGGCCCGGGTAATGTCGTGGATCACCTCAAAAGAACGATTCAAGGCCTCCGCCAGAAAATCAGAGGCCGTTGTTGCGCTAGCGCCGCTTTTTTTATTCACCATGGTATCCATCTCCTTTTTAGTGTCCGCTGCCTGAACATCAAGACCGAACATCTGTATGCAGTGCATTATACGCTATTCGTTTTCGGATCAGTAACGGGCATTCCCTCAACCCCCGCTCTTTTGGGTTTCAATCGCCATACCTTCCAGGTGCGCCATAAGGGGCCTTCCCCCAATCCCCGGTCTTTTACGCTTTAGTAGGCGTACCTTCCAGGTGCGCCATAGTGCCACAAGTGCTGGAGATTACCCCGTATGGCGCACCTGGAAGGTACGCCTACTGAATACCTTCGAATTGTTTAAGTGGATGTGAACGAAGAGAGAGGCTTTGGGCGTTGTCCCTGTTGGCGAAAAACAAAAATCTAATTGTCAATTATCCATTGTCAATTGTCAATTAACGTCCAACACAGCGGAGGCGCCTCTTCGGCATTGTAAGTATACGCTTCGCCGTTCTGCCACAGGTATGCGGCGCGGATGGCATGGTTCATGGGGTTGCTGCCTTGTTGCCAACCTGCCAGATACCCGATTGCTTCCCCCATTACAATGCGGAAGTCTGCGTTTATGTCCGCAGGATGTAAAACAGGCAGCTCGCCCTCGTTTTCACCCTCTCCCTCAGGTTCGCCTTCCGTAGGCGTTTCACCTTCGGTTGGTGTGCCGTTTTCAGCGATGATGTCGTTCATCCAATCGAAGAATCCGGGATTGTAGCCTAGGCGTTCAAAGCCAGTGTAGGTAAGCTCTCCAAGTGCTCCTCTAACCTGATCGTTCATCCCAACCATGAGGACCCGTCCGTCCTCTTCGATGGCGGTGAAGCCACCGCTATCGCCTGCACAAGCAATTCCTGCAATAGGGATAGCGGTTTGGTATTCCATAAACCCAATATTCATCTCCATTCCTACCCATCCGAACCAACGTAGGAATCCCCGAGCCGCTCTTCTGTACCCATCCCGATATCCAGTTCCGCCAGGACCTGCTTGGCTGGGTAATCCGATCTGTCCGTAACCACCAAAGAGCAAAGTTGAGTTTAAAGTCAACTCCCCAGTGTAGAACTCAATGGGTGTAATCAGGCTTCCGCCGGAGTCATACACAAGGCTTTCAAGCTTGATAAGCGCGATATCTTGTATCGGATGATAAAAGATACGAGCATGATCTGCCGTAATTGCCTCATCTAACCCCTCGTAGCAGTTTACGGCGAAGCCGTATTTTAATACAGCCCGCGTTTCGCTTTCAGTATCGGCATTAACCGTTGTGGCGTGATGACTGGTTAAAATCCACGCCCCATCTTGAGCGTTGTTACGCACAAGCGTGCATGAGCCGGCCCTGAATGGACCACCACCTTCCGCATTGTAGGAAGCACCAAACCCCAGAAACTCAAACGAGGCCGCGAGATCCCTGCTCGCCTGATCATCTTCGGATTCGACCAGGATTTTTGGTGCCGGCACCGAGACAAACGGCTCTTTCCGCCGAAACTCATCCTTGAAGGACAATGTTCCAGCACGTAACAACTCGATCAAAGTTCCGTTGTTACGCAGTTCTTCCACCTGGGCGACAGACAGCTGTCCGCCATTCTGGTCAAACCATGTCAGGCATCCAGCCTGATCCAGGCTCAGGATCTGCTCATCACTGAGCGATCCCAGTTGCGCCGCTATAGCGGAGAACGACGCCAACGCGACCAATACCGCAAGTATCCTATTCTTTTTCATGGCGTGTTCCATTCTGCGTTAGACACGGAAAATTAGAGTTTCCGGTCTCTTGATTTCGTTTCATGGTTTGCTAAAAACCCGAGGTTTGATTTAGCACGAGAATGAAATTGTAACTCAGACGTGTGCATTTTCCAAGTCCCGACCCCAAGTTCTGATCTTTTGGGTTTCAGTAGGCGTACCTTCCCAGGTGCGCCATCAGGGCATTTCCTCAGGCCCCGGTCTTTTTACGCTTCAGTAGGCGTACCTTCCAGGTGCGCCATCAGGGCATTTCCTCAGGCCCTGCCTTTTTACGCTTCAGTAGGCGTACCTTCCAGGTGCGCCAAAGTGCCGCAAGTGCGAGAGATTACCCCGTATGGCGCACCTGGAAGGTACGCCTACTGAATACATGAGAATTTGTTGGGTGGCTGTGAACGAGGGGGAGGCATTGGGCGTTGTCTCTTTTTGGCGCACCTGGAAGGTACGCCTACTAAAACCACTTATAGGTGTTGTCTCGTAAGGTTTTGGCAAAGCCTGGTTATTGTTCGTCAAGAATCCACTCCGCTTTGTGATAGATATAGTCGCCCTGCGACAAATGGGCTTTTTGCGGGTTATTGCGAATATAATCGCGTATGCGCTGCAATTCCCCGGCATTACGGACCACATGATCGAAGTTCTCGTGTTGCCACAGGCTTCCGGTCCGCCCTGTCAATCGGTTGATTTGGGTGGCGCTGTACTGCTTTACGGAACCGCATACAATTTGCAGTTTATTGTCGGGATAAGGTACCACAACCCAGTGAACATGATTGGGCATGACCACAAAGTCACCACAGTGCAATCGTGTACCGTGATGAAAGTGTAACGCCCCGGCAACCTGCTGTGCCGCTGCCGGATTGCGCAAGGGACAGGCGCCGTGGCAACGGTCCAACTCCACATGCAACCGACGGTGTTGGTTACGCTCAAAAACCTGCCGAAGGTTTTCCGGTATGCGCGCATACCTCGCCGACTGTTCCGTCTCGGACATTTCCGGTGTAATGCCATGGGCGGCACGCCACACGGCATCTGCTTCCGTCCATTGTCGCAGTACCGATTCGGGGATGGAGTCCGCCAAACGGAAGGTCACGAAATAAAGCGCACCTTCCTGGCGCCAATGGGGCATATGGCTGCGGTAGATCTCGATACGTTGATCTTGTTCAAGGAAACGATAGTTGAAGGTATCCGGCTCTTTCATGATTTCTGATTATAAACGAAATGGCTCAGTAGGCGTATCTTCCAGGTGCGCCATTGGGGCATTTTCTCAGGCCCCGGTCTTTTGGGCTTAGTAGGCGTACCTTCCAGGTGCGCCATAGCGCCGCAAGTGCTGGAGATTACCCCGTATGGCGCACCTGGAAGGTACGCCTACTGAATACATGGCGAATTGTTTGGGTGGATAAGAATGAGCGTGAGTACTTCTGGAGGCGTTGAATGGCGGCTTTACAATCTCGTACACTGGAAACCTGAAAGGGCCGCTTGTAAACACGGGTCAGAGGCGTTCATCCCGAGGCCCGGTAATACTGTCTATAGTGGCGGACCTGACGATATGGGTTAGCCGCACGCCAACCGTGAAAGGAATGCTTGTGAGAACTATACGCTATGGTTTGTGTGTGTCCTTACTGTTGTGCGGAACGCTGTTCGCCGATACGCAGACGGCGGAACCCTGGCAGGCGGCTTATTCGGGGGAGGATGCCGGCGGAGCACACGTGATTGCCTTCTGGAATTTTGATGGCGAAGAGGAGTTGGCCGCGGACCTGTCCGGAAACAATCATGCCGGAACATTTCAGGGTGCGGTGCGTCACGCGGAGGGACGCTTCGGCGGTTGCATGGAGTCGTTTCCGGGCTGGCCGGTGGAGGATGTCCGCCATGCGGTGCAGGTACAGAATGCCGCCACCCTTTCACCGGGGGCGGCCTTTACCATCGAGATGTGGATTTGTCCCGGCGAGGCCTTTGATACCTATGATGAGGCCTTCATCGTCGATAAGAAATATGTCGCCCATACCGATTACCAATGGGTGCTCGAGAGGCCCGATACTCAGGGGAGCCGCCGCATGCGCGTCTGCCTGGGCTTCGGGGCCGATTCGGAAACGTGGTGGTCAACCCTTCCGGTATCATTCGCGCAAGGTGTCTGGCGTCATATCGCCTTTTCCTACGATGGCGCGGGTACGGTGCACTTCTTCTGCGACGGAAGCAGCCTTGGGAAAACCACGAAACCGGGGCGGCGCGGTATCTGTCCCGGCGACCATTTTCTTTCCCTGGGAGACCGGGTGGGAAGTTATTATCATGGTTTCCCGGGACGCATCGATGAAGTCCGCATCACCGGCGGCGTGCGGGAATTCAGGCCGGTTACGGTGACGGCGGAGCATGTCCGCACCGCCTACCTTCGTATGGAAACCCCGCCGGCACTGCAGTTCCGTATGCACAACCGGCGCCGGGAACCGATTATGGGACTAACGGCCTCTGTAAGCGTACCGGGTAAGGCGCCACAGGTATACACGATTCCGGAACTGGCGCCCTCCGCGTCCCATCTTCTCGAATATGTGCTGGACACCAGGCTTCGTCCGGGTTTGTATACGGTGACCGTGGAATGCCGACTGAAACCGGATGGGGAAGCCTGGGTTGACCAGGATGTATTTACCGTGCATATTGTTCCCCGGCCGGAACCGCATAGAATGCCTGTCGTCATGTGGGGGATTGGCGGCGTGGAATCGGTCGAAGAGTATCTGGAAACCCTCAAGGACATCGGCTTTACCCACTGCCTGGGCTTGGGCTGTGATTACGGCAGCATTTGGGATGCGGGCACGCCCGTCAGTGCGGTGACGGAGGAACGGCTTGCCGCAAGCAGGCGCATGCTCGATACGGCCCTTGTTAACGACCTGGGCATTGTCATCAGCCTGGGTATCGGCCATTGGCTGGAAAGCAAGCCGGAACTGCTGCGGATTGACCCTGAGGGGAAAGGCTATGAGAGGGGCAATATCTGCTGTAATTTTCCCCAAGTGCCGTCCTTCGCCTATAACGTCGGCGCATCGGTGGCGCAGACCTACGGTGAATTCCCCGCTTTCACGGCCGCACTCATCAATACGGAAGTGCGTGACGGCACCCAGCTGTGTTTTCACGAACACGACCGGCAGGCTTGTCGCGAGGCAACGGGGCTGGACTATCCCGATATCGTTACCCGAAAAAATGGAGTTTCTTATACGGACGTGGAAGGGTTTCCGGCAACGCGCGTGATACCGGATGACTACGGCCTGCTTAAATTCTACCGATGGTTCTGGCGCGAAGGGGACGGGTGGAATCATTTTCACACGGCCGTGAATAAAGGGTTGAAATCAACGGGACGCGATGATTTCTGGACCTTTTTCGATCCCGCCGTGCGCGTACCGCCTTTGTGGGGCAGCGGCGGAAATGTGGATTTCCTGTCCCACTGGACGTACAGTTATCCGGACCCTATCCGAATCGGCCTGTGCGCGGATGAGCTATTCGCCATGGCCGGGGGCGGACCGGAGACGCAGGATGTCATGAAGATGACCCAGATTATCTGGTACAGGTCTCAGACCGCTCCTCCGGCGGACAGCGCGGGCGCTGCCGTCATGTCGTCACCCTGGGAGGATTATGATCCGGACGCCGCTTATATTACCATTGCGCCTGCGCACCTCAAGGAGGCCTTCTGGACCAAGATTGCGCGTCCGGTCAAAGGGATCATGTATCACGGGTGGCAGTCCCTGGTGGAAACAGAAGGAGGTTCCTCCTATCGGTATACCCATCCGGAAACACGTTATGCCCTGAAGACGTTGGTCGCTTCCGTGGTGCGGCCGCTGGGGCCGACCCTGCTGCAGGTTACCGACGCCCCGGCGGATGTGGCCTTCCTGGAAAGTTTTGCCTCTTCCATGTTTGCCGGGCGCGGCACCTATGGATGGGGCGGGTCCTGGGCCGGAGACGCCTACCAGGTCCTGCTGTGGGCGTGCCTGCAGCCGCGGATTGTCTATGAAGAAACCATCATGAAATCCGGGCTGGAAGGCTATCGGATACTCGTTCTGGCGGATTGCGATGTGCTGACGGCGCCCGTGGTGGAACGTATCCTGGCATTCCAGCAGTCGGGCGGCATCATTGTGGGGGATGAACGTCTCTGTCCTGCGGTCAACCCCGACATCCTCCTGGAGACCTATACGCGGACCAAAGAGGCAAAAACGGACAAGGAGGCCCTGTTAGCGCGCGCGCAAACCCTGCGGGAACACCTGTCCGGACGGTATACGGGCTACCTGGATTCCTCGGAGGCCGAGGTGCTTCCCTACCTGCGGCGCTACGGTACCTCGGATTATGTCTTTGCCATGAATGACCGGAGGGAATACGGCAGTTATGTCGGACATCATGGCCTGGTTATGGAAAATGGCCTCCCGGCGGAAGCCCGGATTACCGTGAACCGTGGGGGCGGGTTTGCCTACGACCTGCTTGAACAGCGGGCGTTGCCGGTGGAAGACGAAGGGAACACGGTTTGTATCTCCGCATCGTTGGAACCGGGAGGGGGGCGCCTATGGCTTATTACGAAAACGCCGATAACCGGCGTTACTATTGATGTTCCCGCCGAATGCCGCAAAGACGCGGAGGTGGAAATCAAGATTGCCGTTGTTGATTCAGACAACCGGCCGATGGATGCCGTCGTCCCCCTTGAAATTGATATCCAGGACCCGGACGGCCGTTCCGCCGAACCGGGCGGGTACTACGGAGCCCGTGACGGGAGCGTCACCATCCCGATAACGCCGGCCCCCAATGATGTTTCTGGCGTATGGACCATCAAAGCGCGCGAACTGGCCTCTGGTATAATAGCGCGGGCGTATTTCAGGTTGTTGGAATGACCTTATCCCGGCGTGTCATTGCCGGTACAAAGTAACCGGTCCCAGCAGTCCGGACGGTTGCAGCGGATCTTCCCGGTTCCAGTGGCGCCAGGTGGCGAAACTGTGCCTGCCGGTGGGGCTCGTCTTGCCTTCCAGCAGCCATTGCGGCCAGGCTTTCAGAGTTCCGTCCGGTTTGCGTTTACTGTCCGGGGGAAGTCTGTCGTCTCCGATCAGGCGGTTTACCCAAAGATTGGCGACCCGGACTTCCAGTACATTTACATCTGCCCGGGCGACCTTGCCAACGGCAACTCGATACGGAGATTTCCAGGCCACGCCCAGGTCTTGTCCATTGAGCCTTACCGCGGCGGCGATTTCGACCCGCCCCAGGTCAAGGAAAAGGGACTTGTCCGGGACAAGCAGGCTGGCGGGCAGTTCGATTTCACAGGTGTAGGTGGCTGAACCGGCGTAGTACCGGATGGCTTCCATGTCATGGCTCGCCCAATCCGTGAGTTTCGGGAATGTAACGGGCTGTTCTGGGCCGCCGCTGTCTGTATCGAATCGCACCTGCCAGGGCCCGGCAATTTCCAGCAGCGTCTCCCGCTCCGGAAAATTCGCGGCAGATGCCTCCCCCGGTTCGGCAGAGGTAGGTTCATCAAAAAGGATAAAATAGCTTTCATACCCTTCAAACCTCAAGGAAATCGCGGTACGGCCGTCGTCGGTGCGCCGTAATTGGGGGAGCGGCCTTGCCGTGCCGTCTTCGGGATGCACCAGCAGCGGATGGCCGCTGGAGACCCTGAAAATGCAGGTGGCTTCAACGACTTCCTTTTCTCCGTTGCTTACAAAATATAAATCGCCCAGCGGTGTGCGTTGATGGTTGAAACGCAAGGGTTGGTCGCTTTGAAAATCGGGGAGGATGCCTGATGCTTCAAGTAATGCTTCCAGCGCTTTGGAAGGAGGATACAGGCTCTTGTATATCCGGGCTGCGCCTATATTGCCCCAGGGCGCCATGCCCAGGGGGCCGACGGTCGAGGCGGGGGGCCAGTCCGCGCTCGCTCCGGCATCCTCGCGCCAGTGGTCCGGAGCCCGGGAGGCGCTCTGCCAGTGACCGTCCGAAAGTATCCGGGAAAGGGACTCCTTCCCGGGCTCCAGTTCCACCAGGGCGATTAGCCCTGCGGGATTGGGGCCGTCCCCGGTGTTTTCCACTTCAACCGCGATGAGGTTGTCGCCCGGCCGCAGCAGGCGCGCTATTTCGAAGGTGTAGAGCCGGGTGAAATTATCCCCGCGTCCCGCCCGTTTTCCATTCACCCAGCAACGAAACGCGTTGTCCGCCGTGATGGAAAGGTCTGCGGATTCCGGTACTGAAGGCAAGGTGAATTTTCGGGTGAAATAACGGATGCCGGGCGGTGCGGTCAACGCCGAGGCATCTTCCGCGGACCAAATCCAGTTGGATTGCATAATGGCAGTGTCTTTGTCTGCGGCGGGTGCTTCGGGCGTCAGGGCGCCTCCCCAGACAACGCGGCCGGTCCCGTGGTGATGTTCCGTGACTTCGCCGGGACGATGGGTGCCGCCCCAGATCTCTTCCGCAAGTTCCCCGACGACTTCGTCACAGTGCGGATAACCGGACAGGCTTGGCGACTTCAGCGGCGGCGGTCCCGCCACGGTGGCGCCATCCGCGACCAGTTCCCTGATTTTGGAGAGTAGTTCCGGCGTCATGGTGGCACTGTCGGGCAGCACAAGCAAGCGGTACCGGGCATCCAGCCCATTTGTAAGATAGCCGTCCTTGTAATGTATCCGCGTGAGCAGTGCCTCGGGCGTGCAGGCGTCATACTTATACCCGGCGGGGGCGGGGTCCGGTCCCTGAAACACATTCGGCGCGCCTTCCGGGCTGAGATACAACAGGTCCGCGGTCGGCACATGGCGCAGGGCGCTCTGGCACCGGGCGAGATACGCGTGCCAGGGTCCCGTGTAAGGCCACCAGGTCTGGGTGCGCTCATAGTGCAGCCCGTGCGGCCCGAGGCTGAGTCCCGGCCGCGCCTGGGCGAAGGGTTGATGAATATACCGGTGAATGACCATCTTGTTGACCCCCTCGGAAAAGGCCCAATCCCCGTTGGCTTTGATGGCGCCCGGATGCAGCAGCCACTTGTCGACGGAGGTGAACGCTTCCGCCGCCACCACCGGTTTCCCGTAAACATGGGCGACGGACACCGCCTCGCGGACGCTGTATCGTGTGTCAAAGGTGTCGCTCCAGAATTCACACATGGGAATATCCGCGGCAGCGCCGAGGGTCATGTCATCGCAAGGGGTCATGTCGTATGGCTCGATGGAGAGGGTGAGCCCGCAGGCCTGCGCCAGTTCCCGCATATGTTTCCCGTGATATTCGGCAATCATTTCTGAGACAGTCTGGCGCAAATCCCAAAGGAAGCGCTCCGATAGTTCATGCGAGTCCATGACATACCCCGCCATGACCGGCAGCCAGGGTACCGCATCATAGCCGCGGCGCTTCTGGAAATCCTCTGGAAAAGTTTCGGTCCAGTTCTGGCCGCCTACTTCCCAACTGTCAAAATGAGTGCCTGACAACGCGCGGCCTGCATGGATTCCGGCGTCTTCGACCAGTTTGCGAATATAGGCGTTAAAATGGGCGTCGAGGGCGGCTGTGGACAGTTTGTCGCATTCCAGTCCGGGCAGCGGGGCGGGCCGGTTCGTCTGACCCGTGGAGGTATACCCGATGCGCATTACCGTCCATCGCCCTTCCGGCACGTCCCACTGGAACCTGCCTGATGCGTCCATGTGCGCGCTCACGTCA
>Ga0209606_1004504_pt1 | contig 12824 bp, 15 predicted proteins | sample AD_UKC057_MetaG_FD_184412 | JGI IMG/M metagenome (GOLD analysis project Ga0209606, IMG submission 184412) | Active sludge microbial communities of municipal wastewater-treating anaerobic digesters from USA - AD_UKC057_MetaG (SPAdes) (version 2) | ecosystem: Engineered > Bioreactor > Anaerobic >...
ACTCGCGCGATATTTGGCCCACACTGACCATCTTCAGAGATTCTGTGGTTGTGGACAAACATCACATCTTCCGTAATCACACCTATCAGCCGGAGCGCTGTGGGAACTTCACCGTTTATAATCCTCGTCCCGATATTGCAGAATTCACGGCTATGGCATTCGCCCAACTGCTGCGCGGTGGAGCCAGCATTAACACCAACCTCAGCGCCGAAACACTTTCGCTTGACTACGTGCAATAACCTGTTAGAATACATGTAGAAAGGAGCCAATATGTCGCGCCAACTAAGAGAAGCATTACAGAAATACTGTGACGCTGTAGATGCAGTTATGGCTGATAACTTCATCTACGGACGCTGTACAGGTGGCACTGTCGGGCCACGAACGATTAAGTTCCGCTTTGACTATACCCCGCCTTTCAACTTCACAGAAGAGCAACTCAAAGAGAATAGGATTAGGGAACGTCTGTGCGCAGTCCTGGGTGTTCCAGCGGTTGAACTCTTGGCCTTGGATGGTGTGTGCCACATTGCAATGAGCAATCCATACCCGTACAAAGAAACGTTCGAGAGTGCCATGTGGAGCCTGGGGCCATCAGGGCTCAAAGATGGAGAGGCGCTCGCGGGTATCAACGTCGAGAGCGGCGCCCCTATCATCATCAACTTCAATCACCACATTGCGCATCTGCTAGTCACTGGCAATCCAGGATGTGGAAAGACAGCGCTGTTGCGTTCTATCTGCCTATCCCTGTTGCTGGCGTCGAATCCAGAAAGCGCATTCATCATCGCCGGAGAGAAACTAGAACGGGCGTTCCCATACGACCGCGTAATTCGTGCTGGCAAAACCGCCCACCATCAGATTATCGCCAATACCCTGGCCACCATCCATCGTCGGCAAATACAACGCAAGCCGCGCAGCGAGTTTCCACATGTTTTCGTCGTCGTGGATGAGTTCACCGAGTTCATCTACGACACCGCCGTGTCCATGGATGACCTCATGGAAATCATACGTCGCGGCACGGAAGTCAACGTCCACCTCATTTGCTCCACGGCATATGCTCACCAGAAGGGTGTGGCAGAAACGCTGAATCGGCTGGAGTTCCCACTACGCTTGTGCGGCACGCAATTGGATTCTCCATACGACGAAGACTTCAATCTTCAATGCGGAATGTTCGTTGTGCGGCTCGCACAGGCTGGGACCAAAAGTGTGGTCATCGAATCATGCTATGTTAGCAGGTACGATACATTTCAAATCGCGCAGAAAGGACTTACGCTATGAGCCAGAAGCAACTGTGGGTTTATACCACCAACCCCACCCCGAAGGATGTCGAGGACGCCATTCGTAGATTCATTAGGCAGATGAGCATTACTCCAACACACATTTATGTGAAATTGGGGCAAGAGGAACTGTTCAAAAGGATTGCCACCGGACTGGTCGTGTCGAGCAAGAATTTCATGCTCGATGATTGCTTCGCTATTGCGAGAGAGGAGGCACCAGATGTCCAAGGATAACACCTGCAAGTGGATACTGCCGGAAGTCATATACACTGAAGATTTTGACGAGGTGTGGGAGACGAGTTGCCATCACTTCTACATTTTCCTGGATGGTGGCCCAAAGGAAAACGACTTTGTGTATTGTCCATTCTGTGGCAAGCGTATGGTAGCGATAAGGGAGTATGAACGATGAGCATCAAAATCACGCGACGGGTATGGGAAGTCATTCGTGGCAACAAGGAAAAGTACACTTCGTCTGACTCACTGGTACTGCTAGCCATTGCAGACCACGCAGACGACCGTGGGTTCGCCTACCCATCCATCGAGTTGCTGGCCGAGGAGACCAACCTATCCACGCGCCAGGTTATGCGTATCCTCAAGAAACTCCAGGAATATGGCGACCTGTATGTGGACCAGCAAGAAGCCCATAACCGTTACATAGTCACCACGGGAATGACCATGGAGGAATTACTGGAAGCCTTGGGCACTCCAAGGCTCCAGTATTCTCCATCAGAAATCTCCGAAATTGCGGCTCGTTTGCATCCCACGCAGCGCACCGTCTTCCCCAAGAGCAACAAACGGGCCTCGCGTGTTGCCAGCCAGGAGAGCATCAAGACACCCCCACGTGACATGGATGTCACCTCGCAGCCCGTTGTACCGAAAACATCAAGTGACATCGGTGTCACGTGCCAGCCCTCCTCAGAGGCCACCCCACGCATGTCACGTGACGCGGATGACACCCGCTCATGTGACACGCATGTCACCTCTGAGGTGACACACATGTCACCCAAACCATCAATTAACCACCAGTATGAACCATCAGTAAATAACAATAATAAGGCGGAGGGCGTTCAAGGAATTTTGCAGGAAGTGCAAGACCTGTACCGTCAGGAAATTGCACCTCTGACGCCACTCACCATCGAGGAACTGGGGGGAATGGTTTTGCACGAGCCAGACATCGAGCGCTGGCGCTGGGCATTCAGGGCCTCCGTGGGAAAGGTCGCACGCTGGGCCTGGATTAAGCGTGTGATTACCAACCCCATCCCGCCTGCAGAATACCAGCGCTTGTATCCGCCTCACGGACGGCGTGCCAGTAACAGCCGTCCGTCGCGCCCGTATGTGATTAACGGTGCCCCCATGCTCGAAGTGGTGGAGCGCGATCCCAATGTCTTCTGAACTGGACAAATGGTTCGGGCCCCCAGAGCCCGTAGAATGCCCCAGGACGAGCGATTCGGTCGTACCCATATCAGGAATCATTCCTGGCATAAACTCGCGTCCTGGAGCCCTACAGAAGCCAAGAAGGCCATCGCAGCACATAGGGAGAGTGGCAGAAGACACTGCCAGGTATATCCTCACTCGCGTGCTCCGGGCCACGGTAAGCAAGAGCCAGGTTCAGAGCGTTACCACTCCCAGGGGCACGTTCTCTCGCAGCACGGACGTTGACTTCGTGGGTTCCATGCCCATCTTGCATCGCGGCGAGGTAATCCCCTATCCCATCAAGGTCGAGATAAAAGGGATGACCGGCAACACCTTCCCGTTCTCGAACATCAGTCCGGCAGAGCGATTTTTCTTCGAGCGCGCCGCTGCGGCCAACAACGGCTGCTTGCTGTTCCTGGTGGTATGGCCGCTCAAATGCCAGGACATATCTCGCAAGACCATCGAGTGTGTCTATATCATCCCTTTCAGACGCTGGCTTGACACCGAGACCATGCTGGAGGCCCAAGCGTCTGGAAATTATCGCGGCAAATCCTTGCGCCGCAAAGACCTTGCACTGTTCAGTGATTGTGGTATACTGACGGGCGACAATGGGCGGTGGGAGTTGGTTCCAAGCCATTGGCTGAGACCGCTCTTGCCGCCGAGATAATCGAGGTGACACATGGATGATCTCGAGGTACGTGACATGAAGAGGCAGATGGCAGCCGAAATCTGTTACAGGTTTCGGCTACGCGCGGTTAGTATTGTCCACAACATTCCGTATGCAGACACGGAAGCGTTGCTGCCATTCATGTCTGAGACCAGTGGGGAATCGGAACACGGTGTGGACGCCTGGTCTGTGGCCTTCAACTATGGCGACTACACCGGCGAGGTGTTCTCGAAACTGCGAGCCAATTCTGCGGCCCTGGCCCGTCAGACTATTCCAGACCGCATCATCTGTGATGGCGCGGTTCCGACCATCACCATGCGAGACAAGATGATCGTTGTGGAATACCCATGGCCGAAGTCGCTGTTGATCATGAATGAGCGGGTACAGTTAGTCCATCCAGTACGCTTCAACCAATTGCAACTTGGCATCAAGGCCGCAGTGCCTATTGGTGTGTCACACAATGGCACCACGGTGAACATCTACTTCGGGGACAGCAGGGTTGACGAGGATGGCCATGCGGTCAACCACTTACTTGTGGCGGGCACAACAGGCTCTGGGAAGACCACTGCATTACTGTCCCTGGTTACGGCCCTGGCTATTCAGAAAAAGTCTTTACTGGTGCTCCTGGATGGCAAGGGAGGCCGCCACGGGCTAAAACTAGTCGAGGACTACGGGCGGGTGCGCAACGGAGAGTATTCTGGCGTGGTCTCCAGCGTAGCCACTGAACCGGACGATATTCTCAATGCCATCAAGACCGTGAAGATTGCCATGGAAGCACGCTACGCCGAACACTTTGATGGCTTACCTTATGCAGCCAGGTTCCTTGCGGAAAGCAAGAAGGACATCATCGTCATCTTCGATGAGTTCTCCGAGCCCTTCGACTACAATCCTGATATTGCCAACGCCATCAAGCGTATTCTGGAAAAAGGACGTCAGGCACGTGTGTTCATGATTCTGGCTACCCAGAATCCAAGCAAGGCAACGTTTGGCGATGTGGACATGCGCAGACTCCTCAACGGCAAGATGGTCTTCCATGTGGACGACTCGACCGTCGCCTCCATGGTGCTGGGCTCACGGGTGGATGATGCTCCGGCGCATTTGCTTCCAATGCCAGGGGCAGCCTATTTCGCTGTACCTGGTTTGACACTGCGTATCACGGCCCCGCATATTACGGCGGAGGAAATCGAGATGTACATGCAGGCTTATGGGAGGGGCAGTATGCCTTTCCCAATCGAGACGTGGGAAACCCTGGAGGAGCGTGGGGATGACCTGTCATTAGACCTGCCGCCACAGGAAGCAGCGGCAGCCATTGCAGCGGCCTATTATCAGTGGGGTCGTCCAAAAACTCAAAGTGCCAGGGGAGGGCCAAATCTTAGCGACAGTCGCTACCGCAAGTTGAAGACGTGGGGCAGCGAGGTCCTGGGAGCCCTGCGAGAACTGGATGTATGTATGGACACATGTGTCCACAAAGAACCGGAAATGTAGGCATTTTTATCATAATCGTACACCTACATGGGTGTACATACATGTAAAAAAAGGAGAGCAAAAGAATGGGTGTCATGGACAAGATTTTCAAAGTCGGCTCTGGTGCGGTAATCATCAGTTATGCTGCCATGTTCGCATTGGTCATCCTGTGGGCCACCGTCATCTTTCCAGAGGACTTGGGGACTACCAAGGCCGGTTACATGATGATTCCATCTCGGAAGATCAATGGCGAGGCTGTCTCTAGTGCGGTAATGTTCATCCCGTCGTTGGTGGAGATCATCTCCATGTACATTGTGGTACACGCCACCAACGATAAGCCCAGAAATATGTGGAGCATCATTGGTGTGGTGGCGTTCTTGGTTGACTCCGGTACGGATGTATTTTACAAGTATCAGGGCGATAGTTTGGGACAGTTCGTGGTCGTACTCATGGAAACCTTGGTCATCTTTACGGCCATGTCCGAAGTGCTCATCACTGCGGTTATCAACGAAATCATTGATGGCTTGCCGGAGTTGAAGGAAGCCATCTCTCACTTGTCCACTAACCTTGTGGGTGATTCTGTGAAGAACTTCGGCGAAGCTGCTCTTGGAGGCAGTGGTGGCAGCGGGCGGCCCGTATCCATGCAGCCGCGTCCGCCATCGGCCCCGCGTCCCCAGGGTGGTGGAGGTGGAGGTGGAGGGCGTCCCCGCGAGGACAGTATCTTCGACAGGGTGTAGTCATACAAGCAAGACGGGGGGGCTGTACAGCCCCCCCGTTATTTTATCCGCACTCCAAGGCGTCTTTTAGTCACCTGTACATACTGCTGGTAGTCGTCTGGTATCTCGTGGTATGAAATGTGCCGGTATGTGACGCCGGTCACATCTTCGTCCATGTGCTCTGGAATGTCTACGATAAATCCCCCGATCGTGGGTTGCAACCCCTTACGTGCCAGGTAGTTGGTCTGTCCCTCGAAGCAACCTGGCCCAAGAGTGAAGATCGGCCCGTAGGGGGTCACACTGGCATAGTGCAAGTGTCCCCAGACCAATAGCATCGGGACTGCGGATGTACTTATGGCTGCATCGGCAGCGATGTGTACAAGGTTCCACAACTCACCCACCATGGCACTCTCAGCAAGTTTCTGCGCCCGATAGGAGCGTGCATAAGGTGCACCACCACTCGGATGTACCAGCCTGATGGTCCATTCCCCGATGGATACATCCTGCTGGTCGAACCCCAGGTTGGTGACGTCATCTCGTACACGTGCCAGGCTTTCAACGACATCCACTCCAGCAGCCTTGAAGTGAGAGTAGTCATGATTGCCGCCAATCATGTAATAGTGCAGGCCAGCATGTACAGGCAGGTTATTGGCTACAGATTCTACCTGCTCATCACATCCGATCGCGTACACATCATGTATCTGCCCAGGGTACACGTTGTATCCCGCTGTAACGTCACCTGCAACGAATACATATTCGACTCCAGCGTCTACGGCCCTAGTGATGAAGTCATGTAGGGCTGTGATCTGACAATACTTGGAGCCGAAATGCAGGTCTGAAATGACTGCAATACGGTCAGCATGGGGTAGCGGAGCAATACATGTTTTTGGGAGTACATCTGGCAGGTGTATAGTATCATCATAATTTTCTAAGACGACGGGAATACCAGACTCCCGTGCTGTATTGATAAGACGATGTACAGCGCTGGGGGGCAGGTCTAGATTATCACACAGGGCATGAAAATCAATAACACCTTCCCGTTTCAGCAACTGCAGAAGACGGCCCAAGTCCGGGTCGCGGGTAGAAATAATATCAAGGGGTGTCTCAGCATCTGGGAACCACGACCTGACTGTTGACCGTGCCACACCTAGTTGGCGCGCGAGAGCAGCCCAGGTATGGTTCCCGGAATTGACGAGTGCTTTTACCTGCTCGTCGTTGCGTGTAGATGCCATTATTCAGTGATGTAGGCCACATCGTAGGTGCCATGAGTGTGCTGAAAGTCCGCCTGCTTCAGCGCTGCCTCGATCATGTCACGGATGAGTTCGGTATAACCCTCAATGTCCATGTTGATCCCACGCGCTACCAGCATACGTTCGACGGCCTGGATAGCATACTCTAACTTACGTTCGCCATACATCTGCAAGTCTTCATCCAATCCCAGTTGTTCTGCGGCATACACCGCGGTCTTAACTGCCTGCTGGATGAATTCCCAATCTTCACGCTGATGCAATTGGGTCTGCCACTTGTTGAACAACGTTACCAGGTAGGCTACGAATGGCGGGAGTGCCACCTGAAGTAATACCAACAAAATCTTGCTCACCAGGTCAAATTGTTGCTCATTCATTTTCCCATCTCCTTCTTTAGTAAACTTTTCAGGGCCAAGTTTTCAGTTTCCAATTCAGTAATACGCATTCCCTGGCTACGAATCTGTTTTTCCAGGGAGGTAATATGAGCATCGCGTTGCCTCACAGACTCTTCCAGACTAGCGATCTGCACTCGCAGGGCAGCGTTATCCGCGCGCAGTTTATCAAGTTCTGCACTGTAGCCACTGCACATGGTGGCCATGTTGGTACGAATCTCTAATAACTCCTCATCGAACTTGGAAAGCGCCTCCCGCAATTGGGCATTATCCTGTAGTAGTAGGGCATTGGTAGCCCTCAAATCATCATTGCCAATCTTGCTAGTCTCTGCGCTGGTTTTGCGTCTCGATGCAAGTACCAGGATCGCTGCCGGAATAATTGATCCCAATACTGCAGTCAATAAGGTAGTCATCCATTCATGCATTTTTTTCTCGTTATTTCCACAATACAGATGATGAGCAAAAATATACCCCCCTGAATGAACACTGGCATAATGTTGGGCGCCATATCGAATATGACCCCTGGTATCACTACAGCCATAATAGTGATAGACCACAATAATGCCAGTACCGCATACAGGCATTTGTATAAGGGCTCATTATTCTTGCGGCTCAGGTAGAGTATCCTGGACCAGGCCAGGATACCCGCCAGTGCGATAATCATGGTAGCATACGGCATTGCTACCTCGCAGCATCTTTCTTGCGCGCCTCAGCAATGGCATTGCGCAGTGCCCGTGCGGTCTCTGGGCTAATCTTCCCGGCGCGCAGTAATCTGGAGACTGCCGCAGATGCCAGACTTAACACCTCGGCCGCACTTTTGGATTTGCCATTATGACGCAGTTTGATGGCGCTGCGAATCTGTGCTGCAGTCTGCATGGGGAATGATGCGTCCCCCGTGCTTCTGGCTGTCTTCTTCCTATCCTCTGCAGTTACCCTAGCCATGACCCATCTCCTACCACTCCGCTAGTTGTTCAGGGCCAATGTGGAAACTGCCCCAATCATTGGCCTGATTCACCGTGAAAAGTGTGCATCCCAGGACGCGCGCACGAGACTGTTTCAGGCGTGCGCCAAATTCCTCCAGGTGTTGGCGATAGGCAGACCAGTCGTTGTTGTAGGCTGCGCGCCAGCCACCCATGGAATCAAACTGTCCCTCCGGCGTCATGATACATGCACCAGCCTCGGTGAGAATCCAATCAATGTTGACGCCACTCTGCTTGAACACGTTGTCCAGACGCTCAAAGCGGTACTCGTGCCAGGGCGCCCAGTTGGGGAAACGTTGTCCGTTGTGCACGCCAAAGTAGGCGTGGTAACCTGCCGCACCGCGAGCCGCAGCAGTCTCGCGCGCCAATGCTATCAGTTGCACGTAGGTGCTTTCGTCCGGCGGATTGCCCACCGAGATGCACATGGTGATGGGCCGCGCCTGTGGATGTCGTGCCGCGAGTCTTCGAATGAACACGGAATCAGCAATGGCGATCTGGGCAGGTGTAAACCACTGGTTGGATTCGTTGCATGGCGTCTCGATGTAGTCAATGAGGCCGGAGTGTAGCGCCTCATGAATGTCACCAGGAATCTGGTCCAGCGCCCAGTCCATCATCTCATTGGGTTGCTGTACGATGCGCATGATGTCAGCATCGAGGAAGTGGTGCCGATAGACGATCTTCGTCTGAGGGGAAACGTTCTTGATGGCAGCAGCAACGTTGGCTCCGCCCGCGGAGTTGAGGAACTTCACCACGTTGGGCTTGTGCGTGGCAATGAAGTCCAGGTAGGGCGTGGTGAACGTCTGCAAATGCAGGCCCAGCAGGTTGCCATCATTGTTCGGCGCTGGAGGTAATGGCGGGGCAATGCTGTCATTATTCTCGTACACGGCCATGGCGAAGACGCTTTGCGCCAGGCTTCCGCGCCAGTAGCGTTCCTTGATGGTGGAGATGCTGCCATCCCAAGGGTCAATGAACTGGATGTCGTCATCTCCAATCATCTTGATTGCAACTACGAAGTGCGAATCCAGGACGGGCGTGCCCTCGTTATAGTCTACCTGGATAATCACGGGGTACTTCTCCAGCGCTGTCCGAATCGCGGTCACATCAGCATCTGGCTTGGGGGTCGTGCGCCAGGTGTAGTAACTCTTGAATTTCAATCCAGGAACGACACTGGCCACCTTCGCCCAGTACAGCAAACCGTCTTCCGTGTAGCCACCGACGATGGTCAGCCGCTCGTTCAGTGTTGCCGGTGTCAGGGTTGGGTCAACCAATGTGGCACGCATACACGCTGCCGTCATAGCACAACCGCTGTTGCCAACGGTGAGTCTGGAATGCCCAAGTCGGTGATCTTTCCAGCGCGGATCGCGTTGCGAGAACACTTGCATTCCCCGTGTGTCCACAGATGGAGGCTCCATGGACAGTGCATTGCGCAACTCACGTTCTACGTCTTGAGGGGTAGCAGCATAGATTTTCTTTACCCTCACACCAGGATAGTATTTGGCGTAGAAGTCATCTATGGTCATCCCGCTGTTTGTGTCTTCCCACAACGCTGGGTTGACGACAATCACAGTCCGGTCATTCAGGTCGCCCACGCCACCATCGTCTGCCGATGGCCCCAGCGTGAGCCGCACGCCCAGGTTGTACATGGCGGATACAAGAGCCAGAGGCATCTCTACCGGCTCGCTGGGATGCAGTAGCGCGTAGGTGCGTTCGTATTGTATCCTGGGGATTCCCCGTCCGATCGGTGGAGGTGGAACAGTGACATCATCCTCACTCTCATAGATGCGCAAGCCGTGGAGCCAGAAGGTGTTGCCCGCCATGCCCCATTTGGCCTTGCCACATAGCGCCACTTCGATGGTATCAGTGTCTTCCGTGGGAACCCAGACACGCTCAATCTCATTCCACTGGTCCATCTCCAGGGGGCCGCTCCACTGGATGTCGCCATTGATGGCAATGCCACATTCAGCGCCCCAGGGATCATCCATGATGTGCCCGCTCTGGTCGTAGAAGTCTGGGAAGAACCAAGCCCGCAAAACGTAGGCCCACCCGGCCTTGAATGAATGGGAAATGTTCTGCGGCAACTCAAAGTAGAAGGGGGCAAATCCCTTGTGAATCTTCAGTACAGTGTTGTATCCCAACGGATTGGGAGGTGATTGTGCAAACTTGCTGCCGAACTGTCCTGGAAGCGTGAACACCGAGGCGGGCACGACTTCAGGCCGCATGGCGATGGCAGGCGGGACGCCATCTCCGCCGCTTCCGGGAATGGGTTGGTTATCCAGGAAACGCAGGGGGCCCCATCCATCAGGAATCAGCAACTGCTGAATGCCACCCTGGTAGTAGGGATTCCCATCACAAAACTGCCAGTTCTTCACATATACTTCATTCATCTCGCTCATGGTATAGTTCTCCTGTGGGTTTCTTCTTATCGTGGGTGGCGGGTTTGGCGGGTTGTGGCTCGTTTTGTTGCTGTTGGATGAAATCATCGAGCATTTGTGCCATGATGGTACACGTCTCGTGTATATCCGCCGATGCAGGGGCGGTACGCGATACCTGGTAGAGGTATTGCAAAGCCCGCCGCAGTTCCTCAAGGTTTTTGGCTTCCATGAAGTTACTCCTTTTTGCACATATTCGTATTATACACCGTTACAGTGCTCGCGCTAAATTTGTATCATGTCCAGCCGCGAGTAGCGTAAGTAGTGCGTCCGTAGTCGTGAATACGATGGCTGCAATGGCTGAGGCGTCCAGACCAGCATTCTCGCCCTGGAATGCATCTTCCGACAGCGTGTTCATGTAGTCCAGCGCTGTCCACTCACGCTGCAATGCTTTCAGTTCATTGAGCGCGCTCCACAATTTTCTTGTGGCAATCCGTACCTCGGTAACGTAATCCGCCTGTCTCATTTTCTTCCTCCTATGCGATTAAATTCACGCCAGTCGTGGCGTTGAGTGCGTTCTCAAGTTCCTGTACGCGAGCCTGTAAGTTAGCTATTACAGCAAGCAACGTATTTGCCTCATCCTTTGAGGCGAATGCATACCCCTGCGAGCCATCCCCGGCCACATCTATGAAGTCCTGGATGGCATAATCTGGCGTGACCGGGGCCGTGTGCGTGATGGTAGTCAGTTGTGGAGTCAGGGCAGCGGCCCGCGTTCGAGGCGTGCCGCCGTAGAAAGCAATAGCAGGAGCCGAGCCATTGGCGCGCACCCGCAGTCCCTCACGCTCGCCGCCATAGTCGAAGGCCGACAACACGACATCGCCCTGGCGGGTAGCGTGGGTGGCGTCGTACCATAGCGCCCGCAGGCGTCCGGCACTTTGGGCTGTGGTCGTGCTGCTTTTCAGGGCGAACAATATTCCAGCACCCAGGCCCGCCGCCGCTGCACTCGCGTACTCGTGGGACAGGATGAGCACGTTAGTAACCGCATTACTACTTGCAGCGGTACTGGTGAATGTGGCCACGCCAGAGGCGTTAATCTGCTCGCGGATTTTGCCGTTGCCAGCGGCCAGAATAATATTGTATGAGAGGTCGGAAGCTAGGCCGGTAACAAATGCGCCAAGAATCGTGTTGTAAGAGCCAGTAGTGATGCCCCTGCCAGTATAGGCTCCCAACGCAGTATTGCAAGTTCCAGAAACTAAGTGATAAAGTGTTTGATACCCAAGCGCAACGTTATATGTTCCGATAGTATTATTAAAAAGTGCCGAATATCCTGCCACGTCATTAAAACTACCCGTGGTGTTGTTATAGAGTGCTTGAAACCCCGTCGCATTATTAAAACTACCAACGACGTTACTGTAAAGCGCTTGAGTCCCAACCGCACTATTGCCATCGCCTACAGTGTTGCCTTGAAGTGCCCACGCCCCCATTGCATTATTTGATGAACCCGTAGTATTCCTGTGCAATGCGACGATGCCAACTGCATTATTATACGTTCCTGTGGTATTATTCCGCAGGCTAAAAAGCCCGTAAGCGGAATTATACAGCGTTACTGAGGCTCGTAATTCGATAGAAGCATTCCCGCTGCTATCGCTGAAAACTGCGTTAGGCTGCGAATAACCAACGAGGGCCTTGACCGTTATGTTGTCTATACTACCATTAAAGGTTGCAGTTGGAGTAATTGTAAGTGCTTGCGAGCCAGTACTTACAGCAACTATACTTCTTTTGTAAGTGCCATTGACATTAAGCGAAGTACCGCTCCATGGATTATTATAGATATAGACGCCGCCAATATTGAGAGTGATTGAACCCGCCGTCAATCCAGAAATCGTAATCTCCACCTGATACATTGTACCATTCGTTACGGAAATATTCTGGTACAGCGTATCCGTATTCCCCGTCGCGTGCCTGGCCCTTCCCGCGTCCCAACTCCACCCAGAGCCAGTGCCGCCGATGGTCCATCCTGACAAGTCTGTGTCGAATGTGCCATTGGTCACCAGTTCTGACCCAAGTGGTGCGGTAGACTGGAGCGACTTGGTGCGGAGAGGAATCACGGAGGCCGAAGTGGGCACGATGTCTAACGTTGCTCCTGGCGCCGTCCCCAAACCAAGGCGCATCAATTGCAGGTAGCCATTCGCATCGCTGGCAAGTAATGATGCTGCTGCTCCTGGATTGCTACTGAAGGCCATCGCGTGCGTATGCGCATCCACAGTCACATTGTTTGTTGTGGCCACACCGAGCGTGCCTGCAC
>Ga0209606_1004505_pt1 | contig 12821 bp, 9 predicted proteins | sample AD_UKC057_MetaG_FD_184412 | JGI IMG/M metagenome (GOLD analysis project Ga0209606, IMG submission 184412) | Active sludge microbial communities of municipal wastewater-treating anaerobic digesters from USA - AD_UKC057_MetaG (SPAdes) (version 2) | ecosystem: Engineered > Bioreactor > Anaerobic >...
CGAGGTTGCCGGAATAAAGGTGCAGGAGGTTAAGTTCAAGGGTAATCCCGAACTGATCGAAATTATAGGCAAGGAGATTGACAAGCTCTATCTGGATGCCATTGAGGAGGTCTCGATAGACCCCGATCTGATCAAGCGTAACCATGATCTCTGCATAGTCTATACTCCGCTACACGGATGCGGCCGCGTGCTGATTCCGGCTGCTCTCAGACAGTGGGGGTTCACCAATATTAACTGTGTGCCCGAACAGATGATTCCCGATGGCAATTTCCCCACCGTGGTATCGCCTAATCCGGAAAATCCCGAGGCTCTCTCTATGGCGCTGGAGCTGGCCCGCAAGTTGAACGCCGATATTGTTATGGCATCGGACCCCGATGCCGACCGTTTGGGCGTAGCCTGCCGTGACGAAAAGGGTGAACTGGTGCTGCTCAACGGCAATCAGATTGCCATGATATTGCTCTACTACATCATAGTGCAGTACACCAAGCTGGGCAGGATGACCGGCAGGGAATTTGTAGTGAAGACGATAGTTACCACCGAGGTGATAAGCCGCATTGCCGAGAAGAACAATATTGAGATGTTTGACTGCTATACCGGATTTAAATGGATAGCCAAGGTTATAGCCGAAGAGAGTGCCAAGGGTAAGAAGTATATTGGCGGCGGTGAGGAGAGTTACGGATTCCTGGCCCAGGATTTCGTACGTGATAAGGATGCGGTATCGGCCTGCGCGCTTATGGCCGAGATAGCCGCGTGGGCTAAGGAGAACGGCATGACCCTGTTTGACCTGCTGCTGGATATCTATCAGAAGTACGGTTTCTCGCAGGAGTGCGCCGTGAGCGTGGCTAAGCCGGGTAAGAGCGGAGCCGATGAGATCAAGGCTATGATGAGCCATTTCCGCGCCAATCCGCCAAAGAGTCTGGCCGGAGAGAAGGTGGTTCTCATAAAGGATTTTAAGCTGCTCAAGCAGACCGATTCAGCCGGTAAAGTTACAACTTTGGATATGCCCGAGCCGTCGAATGTCTTGCAGTATTTCACTGCAGCCGGCGACAAGATATCGGTTCGCCCTTCGGGAACGGAACCCAAGATAAAGTTCTATATGGAGGCCAAACTGCCTATGGCAGACCGCAAAGATTACCTCAAAGTAAAGGCCGAAGCTTTGAAGAAGATTGAAAAATTCAAAAAGGATCTGAATATCTGATCTATAAAAAGTGTTGACAATGAAAAAGTTGAATATTGTACTGCTATTGTCTGCTTTTATGCCATATGTCTATGCCCAGCAGAACTCCATTTCGTTTGTCACTTGGAAAGACGGCAACCCGACGAGCGTACATGCCGTAAATTCATTAGACAGTATCACCTTTCAGAAGAGTGACGGCACGATTACCTTGTGGAATATGGCAGAGGGAAATGACACTCTTAAAACCGGTGTCATAGACAGCATGACAATAGTCACTCCTCAGATTACGAGTACAAACCGTCTGTCGGACGATGAACTCAAATCACTCTTTTTGCAGACGAAAGTAGATAACACCAGTTACAAAAAATTAGGCAACCACAATCCTTTGATGGGCCATAAGTTCGGAGCCGACCCTTATGGAATGGAGTATAATGGCCGGTTATATATCTATATGACCGATGATCACATGTTTGATTCCAACGGTAATTTTATTGACGGGGGTTACAGTGATATAAGAAATATCAGCATAATATCGTCCGAGGATCTTGTCAACTGGACCGATCATGGAGCGCAGCATATTGCCGGAAGCAGCGGAGCAGCCAAATGGGCAAACAACAGTTGGGCTCCCGCTGCCGCATACAAGAATATTGACGGCAAGGACAGATTCTTTCTCTATTTTGCCGACAATGGCGGAGGTATTGGCGTGGTGACATCGGATACCCCTTACGGTCCCTGGAAAGATCCCATCGGAAGGGCTCTGATTTCCAAAGGTACGCCCAACTGCGGTGATGTGCCCTGGCTCTTTGACCCGGCTGTTCTGATCGATGACGATGGTATCGCATATCTCTACTTCGGAGGAGGTACTGACGGAAAGGATGCTGCCGACCCGGGTACTGCACGCTGTGTTCAGCTTGGCGAGGATATGATATCGATTGTAGGTACGCCCGTCCAGATAAGGCCCCCTTATCTGTTCGAGGATTCCGGAATAAACAAGGTGGGCGGCAAATATCTCTACAGTTATTGTTCAAATTGGACATCCAATAGCAATCCTGGAGTGGCAAGGATAGCCTACATGAAATCGGACAATCCGCTGGGACCGTTCACCTATGTAGGTGCCTTCTTCGATAATCCGGGCGGTGCATCTTGGGCAGGCGGAGGCGGTAACAACCATCATGCCGTAGTCAAGTTCAAGGACAGATATTATATGCTTTACCACACACGTGTACTGAAGGCCGCCATGCGGAGAAGTCCTGAGTGGAGCAGCATAATAACCGATAATGCCGAGCTGAGAAGTACCTGCATGAGCGAACTGTCGGTCGATGAGAACAGAAGCGTCTTCAACTATCTGAGTGCATCGGCTATAACCGAAGCCGGAGTGGAACAGATTAAAACCTTTGATCCCTATGTTAAGAATGAGGGTGAAACAATGGCTTGGTGTAAGGATGTCTCAACTTCATACACAGTTGGAAAATATATAGTGAGAGTTACGACTACTGCCGAAATTGACAAACCGGGCGGTTGGATAGGTCTCTCCAACGTGGATTTCAAGAATGGCGCCAACGGTTTTACGGCCCGGATTAAAGGCAAAGGAGTATTGAGAATATCGACAAAAAAGACCCCGACATCATTTCTCAGCACAATCTTGGCCTATGTTGAGATACCTGAAACCGATAATTACACTATCGTTACGGTTCCGTTGATGAAGATGCCGACAGGAACGGTTCAGCTATTTTTCCACTTCTCGGACACATGTAGTTTTGACTGGTGGTCATTCTTTTGATAATTTGGCCGCTAAAGTCATTTTATAGAATTACAGGTAGAGAATGGGCAAAAAAACTAACGGTTTAATACTTCTGCTTTTTGCGGTTGCCATATTGACCGGTTGTTCCGGACGCAGGGGAACCGTCACGATACGGGTTGTAGCCACATCAGACGTTCACGGCCGCTTTTATGCCAACGACTGCATTGACGGCAGTGAGAGAGAGGGTTCAATGGCGAAGTTATCTGCTTTTCTGAAGAGGGAGAGAGATGAATACCGCCATCTGATCTATCTCGATGCGGGGGATATTCTTGCAGGTTCCATCGAGATATATCACGATATAACGGCCGAATTTTACGAACCCAGTCTGGCGGCTACGGTGTATAATATGCTTGGCTGTGATGCTGCCGTATTTGGAAACCATGATATAAAGGTTGGGGCCGAGGTCTATTACCGTTTCCTTAACGGTTGTAATTTCCCTCTGCTGGGTGCCAATCTGAAATATGACAGCTACGGTGATTTCCTGCCTCCATATGTGATAATTGAAAAACATGGAGTGAAGATAGCCGTAGTCGGTATGACAACGCCGGCGGTCAACTATACTGTTCCGGCCGATATAGTGGGAACTGTGACTGTCTCCGATATAGTTGAAAGCGCTCAATACTGGCTTCCGGTAATAAGAGAAAATGAGGACCCTGATGTGGTAATAGGGCTTCTGCACTCCGGGTATGATAATGGCCGGTTTGATGAGTTGGGAGTGGAAGAAAATGCGGTCAGGCGTCTCGCTGCCGAAGTTCCCGGTTTTGACTGTCTTATATATGGTCATGACCATATCCCATACGAAGGAAAAGTCGCATCTCTTGATGGCGATTCGGTGCTTGTTATCAATCCCGGTCCGTATGCTTCGAAGGCAGCTGTCATTACGGTGACTGCCGGTTTCAGGAAGAGAGAGCTGCAGGAACTGTCGGTCAGCGGCTCACTTGCCGACCTTTCAGCCTATGAGCCTGATCCGGATTTTGCCCGTTCCCTGAACTCCAGATATGAAACGGTCTGCCATTATGCCGATTCGGTGATAGGTGTGCTTGATGTCGCGCTGGACAGTCGTGGAGCATTGTGGGGAAATACCACAGCCATGGATTATATTCACTATCATCAGATGCGTTTTCAGGCAGCCGAAGTCTCCATTGCCACTCCGATTTCTTCCGAGAGGATAGAGGCCGGCAACTTTACCATTCGGGATGCTTTCAGATTCTATCCTTTTGAAAACAATCTGGTATCTGTCATGATGAAGGGTTCCGAAATAGAGAGCATACTTGAGTTTTCGGCTTCACAGTTCTACAATACCGTCACCGACGGCACCGAACAGTTATTGAGACCGGCAGGCCCGATAGGAAACAGTTCTTCGATTGGGCTCCAAACAATGAAAATGTTCATGTCGGCCGCCGGTATCAGATATGTGATTGATGTGACAAAACCCGCGGGTGAGATGGTTTCTGTTATATCCATGTCTGACGGAACCCCTTTTGTGCCGGATAAATACTATAGGACAACGTTTAACTCACATCTGGCAGGCGATGCCTATTCGCCGCTTTATCAAGTCCCCGGTATCGCCAGAGATGATATTCGAAGGAGGACGGTCACGGCATCCGGCGCGGATTTGAGATACTATCTGATAACCGATTTCTTCGTCAGGCAGGAGACGGGTAAAAATGTAGTAGTGCCTGACTATGATAACTGGAGAATAATTCCCGAAAAAATAGTAAACAGATACCTCTCAAACGAATAAGTTAACATTATTTTGCACAAAATGGCAGGCGCAGCCTATTTTTGAAGTAACTTTGCCATATAATTGTTATATTGCAGATAAAGAGAAAATAATCATGAATATGAAAAAGAATCTGTTATATATGCTGGTTGCCGGAATAATTTTGTCCGTTTCAGCATGTAAGTCAAGTGAAAGCGCTTACAGACAGGCTTACGAAAAAGCCATCCAGGGTGATGAACAGAAGGAGACGGCTGTAGTTGAACAGCCTGTGCCGCACGTTCTGGAGGTCCAGACACCTGCTGCCGAAGAGTCCGCCCCGGTTGCGGTACGTGAAGAGAAGGTCACGGTGGTTTCAGGCGAAGAGACCATCAAGCCGTACTGTGTGGTTTGCGGCAGTTTTGCACTTAAGGCTAATGCCGATGCGCTTCGTCAAAGACTCATCAATGACGGTTATCCGGCAGTGGTGGTTATAAATGAGGTCGGCAGGACATACCGTGTAGTATGTTCAAGCTTTGCCACCAAGGAAGAGGCAGCGAAGGCACGTGACGCCTTCAAAGCCAGATATCCCGACAACAGCGATTTCCAGAACGCCTGGATCCTCTATAACAAGTGATTTGGGAAGAATACTTGCTATAGACTACGGAACCAAAAGGACCGGGATAGCGGTAACGGATATTCTTAGAATTGTTCCGGGAGGGTTGACTACGGTACCCACTCATACGATTTTTTCTTTTCTATCCGACTACTTCAGCAAAGAGGCTGTCGATGTGATAGTAGTGGGTTATCCATTGAATATGGATGGTGAGGAGGCAGCCATCATGAAACAGATCCGTCCTTTTACGGAAAAATTAAAAAAGCTGTTTCCCGACAAAAGTGTAGTGATGTTTGACGAGCGTTTTACATCTGTGATGGCCCAACGTGCCATTCTTGATGCAGGTATCAGGAAGATGGCCAGAAGGAACAAGGCACTGGTTGATGAGGTCAGCGCCTGTATTTTACTGGAATCTTATATGGATTCATTGAAACACGATTTATGATTTTACCAATATATACCTACGGACAGAGTGTTCTCAGGAAAGAGACCGAGGAGATTGACGGGAATTACGAAAATATCGGGCAGTTGATCCGGGATATGTTTGAGACCTTGCGCAATGCCGATGGAGTGGGCCTGGCTGCTCCTCAGGTTGGACTACCAATACGTCTGATGGTGGTTGATCTGGATATCATATCTGATGATATGCCCGAATTCAAAGGCTATTTGAAAGCCTATATTAACCCTTACATTGAGGAGATAGGCGATGAAACATCCACGTTTGAGGAGGGGTGTCTCAGTTTTCCGGGAATACATGAGAAGGTTGTCCGACCTTCCAGGGTGCGTGTAAGCTGGATGGATGAGTCATTCCAACAGCATGATGAATGGTTCGAAGGATTTCCGGCCAGGGTCATGCAGCATGAGATAGACCATCTGAACGGCAAATGTTTTATAGACAGGATGTCTCCCTTGCGCAGACAGATGAACAAGAAGGCGTTGAATTCGATAGCGGCCGGAAAATTTGACTGCGACTACAAGGTGAAGACTCTTAAAAAGTGATATGTACGAAATGCGGAACAGGTTATGGACAATGGTGGTATGTTTATCGCTTTGTACCACTCTGTCCGCTCAAATTAATACGGACCGCATGATGGCGATGGGAAAGACAGCCCTCTATTACGATGACTATGTGCTTTCCATCCAGTATTTTAATCAGGTAATAAACGCCAAGCCTTACCTGTATGAACCCTATTTCTTCAGGGCGGTAGCCAAGCTTTCGCTTGAGGACTACCGCGGAGCTGAACAGGATTGCAACAGTTCAATCAGCCGCAACCCGTTTGTGGTTAACAGTTATCAGGTCCGGGGACTTTCTCTTATCTACCAGAACAGGTTCGCCGAAGCTGCCAATGATTTCAGAAAAGGTCTTTCGCTTGATCCGGAGAACCGTCCGCTCAGGCATAACCTGATTCTCTCTCTTGCACGGCAGGAGCGATATGACGATGCCATATCGGCGGCCGACACTCTGCTTTCGATATCGCCCAAATACTCTCCTGCAATGGCTATGAAGTCCTATCTGCTCTGGGAGAAGGGAGATTCGGCAGGCTCTTTGGAATGGATTGACAAGGCGGTTGAAATTGACCGCTATGATGCGGATCTGCTGCATGACAGAGGGCTTCTGCTTGCCAGAATGGAACGTTATTCCGATGCCGAACCGGATATGGATCAGGCTATTTATCTTAATCCCGGGAATGCCGGATTTTACATAAATCGGGCAATGGTGCGTTATTGTTTGGACAATCTGAATGGAGCATTGGCCGATTACGACATGGCGATAAGGATTGAACCTAACAACGTAATAGGTCATTACAACAGGGGTAATCTGCGGGCACAGATAGGCGATGATAATCGCGCCATCGAGGATTTTGACATGGTAATTGCCGCCGAGCCGAACAACATGATGGCTCTGTTCAATCGCGGTATGCTGCGTTACAACACGGGTGATATGCGCGGAGCCGAAAGGGATCTGTCGGCAGTACTTGATGAGTTTCCCCAATTTATGTACGGATATCAGCTCCGTTCCGAAGTCAGGGCTGCAATGGGTGACCGACTCGGCGCCGAATCGGATGCTCTTGTCGTGCTGATGGAACAGAACCGTCGATTTACAGCTGCCGGTGAACCTGCTTCCGATGATGAGAACGAACAGGGAAAAACCAGAAGCAGATCGGACAAGAATGTGGTCAACTACAGGAAGATAGTTGTGGCGGACGACCTTGAAAACTCTACCGGATTTTCCAGTGAATTCAGGGGTAAGGTGCAGAACAGGAATGTCGATGTCCGCTACCTTTCCTCATACAGACTCTCGTACTTCAGACCATCTGAGCAGATTGACAGGCGTATCAACTACAGTCCGTTGCTTGAAGAACTTGAATCCGTGGGCAAATTTATGGATAGATTGTTCCTCAATTGCGATGATTTTGCGCTTGATCAGAACAGTATAGATAGGTTATTCGAGGATATAGAGAGGCTGACCGCTATGCTTGCCGACAACTCTTCGGACCCTTACGTGCTGTTGGCCAGAGCGCTTGATTTTTGTCTGTTACAGGATTACCAGTCGGCTTTGGATGATCTGGACGAGGCAACCCGAATGGGTGGTGACATCTGGGCGGTATGGTTCTGCCGCGCTCAGGTCAGGGCGCGTGAACTGGATATTAAGAGGGCCGACAGAGATATGGCTCTATCAAGCAGCAGTGCCGATGACCGTGAAATCAGGATAGACCCCGGATATCAGACTGTGATAAATGACTTGACCAGAGTCATTGAGACCGTTCCCGAATTTCAGTTCGCATGGTACAACAGAGGGACTTTTTACGCCATGACCAATGACCTTCACGCTGCAGTTGTAGATCTGGACAAGGCAATAGAGCTGGATGCCACACTTGCCGAGGCATGGTATAACCGCGGTATAGTTCAGGTCTTACTGGGACGGATGGATGAAGCGTTCAGGGATCTGAGTAAAGCCGGTGAACTGGGGATATATTCGGCTTACAATATCATCAAACGTTTTTCAGGTTCTGAATAAAGGCAGCTCTTTTACCTGAGAGTTGCTCTGTTTCTGAAAGAATTTGATAATTTTGCAGACTTATTTGAGAAAAACATAATACAGTATGATAAAGATAACGTTTCCAGACGGATCGGTACGCGAATATGCCAAGGGTATAACCGGCTATGAGATTGCCGAAAGTATCAGTCAGCGGCTTGCACAGGAGGTGCTGGTCTGTAGTGTTAATGATGAAATTACGGAGCTGAACCGCCCCATAATGGAGGATGCTTCAATCAAACTGCATAAATGGGAGGATGAAGAGGCTAAGCACGCTTACTGGCATACCAGTGCTCACCTTATGGCTGAGGCAATTCAGGAGCTCTGGCCCGGCACACAGTTCGGCATAGGTCCGGCTATAGAGAAGGGCTTTTATTATGACATCATGCCCCCGGAAGGAGTTGTGATCAAAGAGAGTGACTTCAGCACCATAGAGGCCAAGATGCAGGAATTGATCCAGAGAAAGGAAAAACTGATACGCGAGGAGATATCCAAGCCCGATGCCTTGAAGTTTTTTGCCTCGCGCGGTCAGAGCTACAAGAACGAACTGATAGCCGAACTTGAGGACGGCACCATAACCACATATACTCAGGGTAATTATACAGACCTCTGCCGCGGTCCCCACCTTGTCGATACATCGGCTATCAAGGCAATCAAGCTGACTGCCACATCGGCCGCATATTGGCGCGGAGACGAGAAACGTCCGCAAATGACCCGTATATACGGTATCAGTTTCCCCAAGAAAAAGATGCTGGACGAGTATCTGGAGCTGATTGAAGAGGCCAAGAAGCGTGACCACCGCAAGATAGGCAAGGAGATGGAGCTCTTCATGTTCAATGAGATGGTGGGCAAGGGCCTGCCTATCTGGCTCCCCAAAGGCACGGAGCTGCGTTTGAGATTGCAGGATTTTCTTTCCCGGATCCAGCAACGTTACGGTTACCAACAGGTTATAACTCCGCACATAGGCTCCAAGCAGCTTTATGTGACATCGGGTCACTGGGACCATTATGGCAAAGATAGTTTTCAGCCTATCACCACTCCTGAGGAGGATGAGCTCTATCTGCTAAAACCAATGAACTGCCCGCATCACTGTTGTATATTCAAGTCGCAACCCCGTTCCTATCGCGATCTGCCCATCAGGTTGGCCGAGTTCGGCACCGTTTACCGTTATGAGCAGAGCGGCGAACTGCACGGATTGACCCGTGTACGCAGTTTTACGCAGGATGATGCTCACATATTTTGCCGCCCCGATCAGGTCAAGGATGAATTTATACGTGTCATGGAGATTATCGATATAATCTTTAAGGCGCTGAGTTTTGACAGTTTTGAGGCTCAGATATCACTTCGTGACCCCGATGACCATGAGAAATATGTAGGCGACGATGAGGTGTGGGAGAAGGCCGAGCGAGCCATTATTGAGGCATGTGAGGAGAAGGGGCTGAAGGCCGATGTGGCCTATGGAGAGGCTGCATTCTATGGACCGAAACTTGACTTCATGGTAAAGGATGCATTGGGTAGGCGCTGGCAACTGGGAACCATTCAGGTTGACTATAATCTGCCGCAGAGATTTGAGCTTGAGTATATAGCTCCCGATAACAGGAAGGAGCGTCCGGTTATGATACATCGCGCACCTTTCGGCTCAATGGAACGTTTTGTAGCTGTACTTATCGAACATACCGCCGGAAAGTTCCCGCTCTGGTTGACACCCGATCAGGCGGCAATACTGCCTATCTCCGAAAAAGTTAACGGGTATGCGTATCGGGTAAAGGAGTTGCTTGAGAATGAGTATGGAATTCGGCTCTTTGTGGATGACCGTAACGAGAAGATAGGTCGTAAGATTCGCGACAACGAAGTCAGGCATATACCTTATATGCTTGTAGTTGGTGAGAAAGAGGCCGAAGCAGGCGAAGTGAACGTACGAAAACAGGGTGCTGAGAACCTGGGAAACATGAAAATAGCAGATTTTGGTAAAAAAGTTGCCGAAGAAGTTAATTCTATGATAAATAAATGGTAATTTTGCGACCGCTTGATGTGTATTTTTGAAACTAAGGAAAATATATGGATATAGAAAACGACATAACATATTCTGAATGAGGAAAGACAGTTTGAGTGATCAGTATAAGGTTAACGAACAGATACGTGCTAGAGAAGTCCGTATAGTCGGTGAAGGTTTTGAATCAAGAGTGGTCCCGTTGCGTGAAGCTCTTCAGATTGCGGACGATATGGAATTGGATCTGGTGTTGATTTCACCGAATGCTACTCCGCCGGTTTGCAGAATAGTTGATTTTTCGAAGTTCATATATCAACTCAAGAAGAAACAGAAAGAGGCTAAAGCCAAGCAGACCAGGATTGATGTCAAGGAGATTCGGTTTGGACCTCAAACCGATGAACACGACTATCAATTCAAGCTTAGGCATGCCATAGGATTCCTTCAGAATGGAGATAAGGTAAAAGCTTATGTTTTTTTTCGTGGACGTTCCATACTTTTTAAAGAACAGGGCGAAAAAATTCTTGCCCGTTTTGCCGATGACCTTGAAGAATACGGCAAACTGGAGCAGGCTCCGGTACTTGAAGGAAAACGGATGACAATCTTCATTTCGCCGAAGAAAAGCGGAGGATAGAAGAGAGCCGATGCCTTTAGGCAAGATGACAACAGATTGATAAAAAAAGGTTTTGAACAACAAACAAATTTTTAATAACAATGTATAAAGCAAAGACTAATTCCGGTGCCAAAAAAAGATTCGCTCTTACCGGATCGGGTAAAATTAAGAGAAAACATGCTTATCACACCACATCCTTACAAAGAAAAGCAAGAAGCGTAAGAGAAATTTGGTTAAGTTTACAGAGGTTGACCAGGCCAATACAAAACAGGTCAAAGAACTGCTTTGCATGAAATAACCCGAAAGAGATCAGTCAAAAAAAGAATTAATCGACTTGTCAGCTTTAAGTCCTGTTTAGACAGGCGCTGACATTCAAAAAAAAAGAAAATTATGCCGAGATCAGTAAATCATGTTGCTTCGAGAGCAAAGAGAAAGAGAATTTTAGGTTATACCAAAGGCTACTATGGTGCAAGAAAAAACGTTTGGACAGTTGCTAAGAATGCCTGGGAAAAGGGATTAACCTATGCTTACCGTGACCGTAAGAATAAGAAAAGAGAATTCCGTGCACTCTGGATCCAGCGCATTAACGCTGCAGCACGTCAGGAGGGTATGAACTATTCACAGCTAATGGGTGCCATACATAAGGCCGGTATTGAGATTAACCGAAAGGTACTCGCCGACTTGGCTATGAACAATCCCGAAGCCTTTAAGGCTATTGTTGCTAAAGTAAAGTAACGACAACTTTAAGCTTATAGAATAAACTGTGCTTATTGATCAAAAACTCACAGAATTAGAGGAAAATAGCTTTATAATGCGAAGTTTTTGAAATATCAGTTAATAATTACAAAGAAAAGAGGTATGAAATTTTTTTCATCTCTCTTTTTTTTATTACCTTTGTTCATGACCGCGCTGGTTTGACTGGGAGACTCATCAGTAATACTAGAGAACCGGGAAAGCTTCGGTATCCAATGGCGGGCCACGCCCCTTGTGGGTAACTTTCAGTCGGTGGATTACAAAGGGTATCGGGCGCTCAAATCTTATATCTCGGAGTCCTCATCACATCACCAGTGCGGTTTTTTTTATCTCTTTCGTGTCGGTATTTCCGGAAATTTTCTATTATTTTGCAGATATATATGTATATTTACTGACAAAACTTTTACAACCTTTTAATGTCCTATGCTATGAAGAGAGAGAGACTTGATTTTATTTTTGTTTTATGCGTATTATGTTTTCTTAATTTGAAAGCTGTGGCGCAATTGTCATCGAATCCGGACAAGTTCCTGGGTAATATTACTACAAGGTATAACGTTGATTACGGTAACGAAAAATTTTATACCTTATGGAATCAGATTACATGTGAGAACGAATCAAAATGGGGTTCAATCGAGGGCAGCCGAAGAGGCAGTTTTAACTGGGGAGGCACCGATGCCGCCTATAATTATGCCAAACAGTATGGTTTCCCATTCAAATTTCATACCCTTATTTGGGGTGCGCAATATCCCAATTGGATGAACAGCTTGTCCACATCCGAACAGTACGATGCCATTGTTGAGTGGATGGATGCCGTCAAGGCCAGATATCCTGACCTTGAGATGATTGATGTGGTCAATGAGGCGGTTCCCGGTCATGCTCCTGCTCCATACAAAAATGCCTTGGGAGGCGACGGAAAGACCGGATATGACTGGATAATCAAGGCCTTCGAGCTGGCATACGAACGTTGGCCCGATGCTATCCTTATTTATAATGACTATAACACTTTCAGATGGCAGAAGTCCGAGTTTATTGAGTTGGTAAGGATCTTGCGTGACGCCGGAGCGCCGGTGGATGCTTACGGTTGCCAGGCACACGATCTGACTGATATGAACTTCAGTGATTTCAAGGCGGCTATGAC
>Ga0209606_1004507_pt1 | contig 12817 bp, 11 predicted proteins | sample AD_UKC057_MetaG_FD_184412 | JGI IMG/M metagenome (GOLD analysis project Ga0209606, IMG submission 184412) | Active sludge microbial communities of municipal wastewater-treating anaerobic digesters from USA - AD_UKC057_MetaG (SPAdes) (version 2) | ecosystem: Engineered > Bioreactor > Anaerobic >...
ACGTTGGAAGACAAAACCGGAGAGCATTTCCATAAAACACAGCTTGGAGTTGCCTCATGAGTCGCAATCCTTCTGATTCACAAGCACTTAGATGCTCCCCTATTCATAGGGGAGAGAATGTCACGCCACGAAGAAGCAAGAATCGCTGCATATTTGCACAAGAGGGGCATATGCGTACACAACCATATCCTTGATCAGCGGCCTATCGCCTGTCTGGAATGCGGAAAGCAGTGGCCCAATCGGGAAATCTACGAGGAAGAACGCAGGGAAATCAGGGCCACCTATTTTTAGAGGAGAGAATAAATGGCAATCATCAGACGAAACAAGGCAAAGATCATCGCCCTGGTTGTGGGGATGGCAATGGCCATATTTTCCGTTTTGGCCCAGGCCGTATCATCCATCGCCTACGGGGCATCGAGGAATCAACCGGTTTATCCGATCTATGGCAACGGCCCCATAGAGATCAGGCTTTATACGGACTATTTCTGCCCTCCCTGCCGTGGGATGAGCCCATATGTTGAACCTTTGTTGAGGGATCTTGTGCAGAGAAACAAAATCAAGCTGGCGCTGATCGACGTTCCCATGAGCAGGCAAAGCGCCGACTATGCCAAGGAATATCTCAACTGCCTGCATATCTATTCCCACGATCTCGAGACGGCCATCACTCTCAAAAGCCACTTTAATTATGCGGCGGAAAACGGCCATCGCATAGAATCGTACCTCAACTCTGTGGGGATAGAGCACGACCAGCCCTTCAAGGATCTCCTCTCCACTGTACTGTCTTATTACAACAAGAAAATAAGGGAGGATCAGATACGGGCTACACCCACATGCGTAGTCTGTAATTATCCGGCAAGCGGGAGCAAAAGAAGCTATGTTGGCGGGAAACAGATTCTTGAGGCCTTGAAAGAAATCAGCCAGCGATAGCCGGCCTGCCAAGAAGACGCACCTACTGCGTTGACTCACGACACGGAAAGCGAAACAGCTTTCCAAGCAAAGAAAGAAGGAGGAAACGTGAACAATCAAAAAATCAGAAGTACGGCAAATATCGTCCTGCCGATCCTGGGCACAGGACTGATGATCTACTACGACTCATGCGAGACGACTTGCGCGAATCTTTCCGGCACGATTTTAGGCATAGACCTCAAGGCCATAGGCATTGCGTTCATGGCAACATGGTTATTTCTCAACCTGATCGTCCTGCCGGAGGCGAAACGGAGCATCTCTCTTTTACGGACAACAATGCTGGCCGCCGCTCTGGGCGGGGAAGTCCTGCTGGTACGCTTCCAGATAGTCCACAACACCTTCTGCCCGTACTGCCTTGCTTTTCTGGCCTGCCTGGTTTTTCTGTTTGCCAGCAACGCGGCGGAAAGGCATATCAGTTGGCGTATTGCGGGAAGTGGATTTCTGGCCGGCGCAATCGCGTTTGCCCTTTGGTTTGAGGGAACCGCCGGTCCAATGCTGTTCCTGTTGGATTGACGCCCATTCCCGTTCAAACAAGGCTCCATGCCATGCTAAAAACGGAAATGTAACCGTTTGCGGCGGGATAGATGTAGAGTTACGGCGGGAAATGTAACCGTTTGCGGCGTAATTTTCGACCTTTATTTCGAGGTGCAATTCCCCATATCAAGAGCCGGTCCGATGCTGTTCCTGTTGGATTGTGACGAGTCTATTCCCCAGGCTGGAGGAAGCCCTTTTCGTTAGACCAGGCTAAAAGAAGCCCTTTTCGTTAGACCACTCACCGTCCCGCAGCCCCCCGGAGAGACCCCTCCTGCGTCGAGCGTGGACGCAGAGGTGCAATCTGACGTTCCTGCGTCGTGAGTGGACGCTGTACTGACCAGCAACAACCCTGGTTGATTCGCCCTCAACCTTGGTTGAGGCGTCGCGTCATACACCGTTATAAAAAAAATACGTCTCCACAAAAATATCTCAGCCAATGCCTCTTTCCGGGAAGTAATACAGAATAAAAAGTAATACAACCGGACCAGGAAAGGAGCATGCATGATAAAAAAGGAAAGCACGGAAGGAATGCAGGTAAGGAATCGAGCGTGGAAATGGCACTATATAGTATGGGCGGCGGCTCTCATGATCACGGCGTTTGCCTGGACGGGAACATGCGAGGCCAGGGCCAAACATGTTTTTGATATAGGCCCGGAATTGTCTTACATTCAGTACAAAGAGCCGGACATCATGGACGAAAAGGGGCCGTCCATCGGCGTCTCCGGGTCGTACACATATCACGATAAAATCATGGCCAGAGTCGCCGGCAGGTTCAGCTACAGCAGAGTGGACTACGACAGCCAGGATACAGGTTCGATCAGCGGCATCAACGATTATGGCTACGAGGTGCGTGGCCTGTTGGGGTATGATTTCACACCGAGCAAGACCTTCACCATTTCCCCTTTTGTGGGGTTCGGCTACCGATATCTGTGCGACGATGTATCCGGCAAGACCACCACTACCGGCCACATGGGTTACAAGCGCGAATCCAATTATTTCTACAGTCCCATCGGTATTGAGGCAGCCAAGAAGATCAGCAAAAAATGGTCGTGCGGTGCGAGCGCCGAGTACGATTTTTTTTGGACGGGCAAGCAGACAAGCTATCTGGGCAATGTCGTAAAGGGACTGGACAAATTGGAAAACGATCAGAAAGGCGGCTACGGGTGGCGGGCATCGCTGTACGTTGCCATGGCGACCAGGCGAGCCACCTACGCCCTGGAGCCATTCGTCCGGTACTGGAACATCGACAAGTCGGACGCCAAAGGCATCACGTACCGCCGCTATCAGACCGGGTGGGTCGGTTGGGAGCCGGAAAACAACTCGACGGAATATGGCTTGAAAATCAAGCTGATATTTGATTAAGGAGAAAAGCAATGGAAGGACCGCAAGAGACTCAAGAGATGGAAAAGACGGAAGAGACGATACTGTATGCCAAAACAAAGAAAGGGATGAGACGTCATATCGTTCGCACGCGAGACGGTAACGGGCAAGCCGTGATGTACTGCGGAAAACTGTACAACGAGGAACGGCTTTATCAAGCGAGTGATACCGTGCGAGTATGCAGGCCTTGCGAAAGGGAGTTCAACGCAGAAGCCGCAGGGAAAGCCGAGGAGACTGAAGGTGAGCAGGTGAAATCTGAGCAGGCGGAAGCCGAGAAGGAGCAGGCGCAACAATAGCCATAGTCCGATGCAATAGTATTCCCCGCCTTAGCGGGGGTAGAAATGCGCACCGCAAAATCATTTAAGGAGGATCAATTCCCTTCCCCGCCATTGCGGGGGTAGAAAGTCGATAGAGCCGGCGTCTATGGCATAGGTGAGAGTGTATTTCCCCGCCGTTGCGGGGGTAGAAAGGAGAGCAATCTTTGCTCTAATTATTCGTTAGTGGTGTATTTCCCCGCCTTAGCGGGGGTAGAAAGAGATATGGAATGCCTTGACGCAAGAATCTGTCATTGTTCCCTTCCCCGCCTTAGCGGGGGTGGAAAGTGATCCCACACCATACGCAATCCGGCGCGACAGGTTCCATTCCCCGCCTTAGCGGGGGGTAGGAAGATTTTGATCGCCTCCCTGTTTTATGAGGCGATTAAGTCCCGTTCCCCGCCTTAGCGGGGGTAGAAAGCAAGCCATATTTGCAATTTGCACCGTAAGGGTTTCATTCCCCGCCGTTGCGGGGGTAGAAAGAGGATTCTCGTCCCATCGTATGCAAATGATAGGTTGACATTCCCCGCCCATGCGGGGGTAGAAAGACTTTGATGGTTGACCTGCTCGTACGTCGAATTCAGGTTCCATTCCCCGCCTTAGCGGGGGTAGAAAGATGCGGTACATAGGGTAAGTCTCAAAAACGCACAAAAAAACCCCTGCCAGCAATGTGGCAGGGGTTTAGTGCTTTCAAGAAGGCCGGGCAGCGGCGGCAACCTGCTGCCGCACAAAGCCCTCAATTTCCTTTTTGTCGGTCACGTTGTGGTCAACCGCCCAGGTCGTCGCCAACCTGATCAGTCGGCCAACCTCCGGGCCGGGTTTCAGCCCCGTAACCTCCATGACCGTGTTGCCGTCGATGACGCTGACGTTGCCGCCGGCAACAGCCTTTCCCCAGGTTTCTCGAATATCCTCCGCCCTGCTGATGCGGGCATTGAACATCTCGGTTGCCTGGGGGTCACACCCACGGGCCTCCTCGTCGGCCCTGGCAACCGCCGTAAGGAGATCCCAATGGGGACTCAACACCAGCTTCGCCACTTTGCTGGCCTTCATCTCCATGATGAGATGAAATGCCATGTGGTGCCCGATGGTAAAGCTGATCGCCTCGCGTTCCTTGTTGCTCAACTTGAGCCGCGAGGCAATTACCCCGAACATTTCCACTCCCACGGTATCGTGGTCGTAGAACGTGGGGGAGCCTGTTTTACTGGTCCCCAACGTGGCGCCCTTCCCGATGTCATGGAACAGGACCGCCATGTTGACGATCGGGTCGGAGCCGTCATACGCCTTCAGGGCCTCAATGACGTGCCCGAAGACATTGCCCCCTGCCTCGGGGTGGTGCCGTAGGTCGTGACGCAGACCTTTCAGCGCCGCTACCTCCGGCAGGGCGACTTCCAGCAACCCCGTCCGCTCCAGTAGCTCAATGTACTGAGCGAACAGGGGACCGGGAAGCTCGGCGGCCTTGAACAGTTCCTCTCGGATCCTTTCAACCGCCAGGTTGCTGATCCGCGAGGCGTGCTGCCTGATAGCCGCCTCTGTTTCTTCTTCGAGGACAAACCCGAACCGGGCCGCGAACCTCACGGCCCGGAGCATCCGCAGATAGTCCTCGGAGAAACGGGCGGAAGGCGATCCGACGGTGCGAATCACCCTGACTTCCAGGTCTGCCCTGCCGCCGACGAAATCGACGATCTCGCCGGCGGCATTCATCCCCAGAGCATTGATTGTGAAATCACGCCTGGAGACGTCTTCCTTTAAGGAAGAAGCTACCTGAATGGACTCGGGGCGACGACCGTCCTTGTAGTCGCCATCCGTCCTGAACTGGGCCACCTCGAAGTGATGGCCCTCCGCTGCGATTACGACAATGCCAAAGTCTTTCGACTTGCCAATGTCGTAACATCGCCACAAATCCCCAATCACCTGCATCGGCATGTTTGTGGCGATGTCCACGTCCTTCGGATCCATCCCGAGGACGTGGTCCCGCACGGCGCCTCCGACAATGAAGGCTTTGTATCTGTAGTGGGAAATCTTTTTAATGATATCCAACGCCACTTCGAGAGCAGCCTTTTTCATGAGGCGCCTCCTTTCCTGCCGTGCCTGCCATTGCTGGTTCAGGAGCTTACCGGCAAATATCCAAAAAAAAGGCCGCCCGGCCCCTCGTGCGATGCGCTGGAATCCCTCTTGTGAGGGTCAGGCGGTGCGACGGGTGGGGGCGGACGGCCTTTGGATTACTTGGAGAGGCTCTTGCGGGCTTTCTCCAAGTTGATTACGTGGCCCTTCCGGGTCACGTAGAGCTTGAATTTCAGGCCCGCGAAGGGTCTGAATTTTAAATTCTTCATCTTTTCCTCCTTGCCATGCCTGCCCTTACAGGTTCAGGAACTTACAGGCTTTGAGTTTAGCGGTGACGGCTTGCCAGGCCCTCGGGAGCTTCCCCCAAGTATTACTTGCCCGTAAGGAGGGCAATGACCCCCCTTGCGGGGCTTTCTTTTTTAGGGCATCATCGCCGCAATCGCGGTGAGAGTGATACCCCAGGTGACCATGAGACCGATGAGGTATTTCATGGCAACCTCCTTTTGCCGTGCCTGCCTCCGACGGAGGGTCAGGACTTACCGGCATATCGTCATCCCGTGCCCACCCCCGAAGAGGGTCAGGTCTTACCGGAACGACATATCCTTAGCCGCGCCTGCTCCCGGAGGGAGGTCAGGTCTTACCGGCTTATCCTTAGCCGTGCCTGCCTCCCTGGAGGTTCAGGACTTACCGGCTTATCCTGCGTTTCGTGCCTGCCTCCCTGGAGGTTCAGGACTTGCCGAAACGCAAAAAAGGCGCAAATCATCCATTGGCATTTCTGCATCAATGGCGACTTGCGCCCTGTTCGGTTTCCCTACGAAAATAACTAACTGCCTATATAGTACTTCCCGGAAAGGGGAAAATGAGGGAAGGATTCTTTGACTCAAAAATATTTTTCGATCTGCCCCGACCGGGAAGTAATACAGGAGAAAGACGAAGGAGGATTCATGTCCCGAAGCAACAGCGTGCCTCTTGTACATCCCAAAGAGAAGCTATATTTCCGGATATCTTTGGCAATCACCATATTTGTCTATCTGATCCTGGCGATCACGGTTACGGGGCTGATCTATATCGCTGTGGCCGCCTGCATATCGTTGCTGCTGCGTGGCTTGTATGTCGGCAGTATTCGAGCAAACGGCATCCGTGTCTCTGAAAAGCAATTCCCGGAGGTCTATCGCATAGCTGCCGACCTTGCGGAGAGAATGGGAATACATCCCGTTCCCGCAATATATGTCCTGCAAGCGGGGGGAGTCCTCAACGCCCTGGCTACCAAGCTGGTCGGCGTAAATTACGTGGTCATCTATTCTGACGTGGTGGAGCTGGCCTACGATCAGGGCGAAAAAGAGCTGGCCTTCGTAATATGCCACGAACTCGCGCACATAAAGCGGCGTCATGTAGTTTGGCACATGCTATTTGCGCCGGCCATGCTGCTCATGGCTTCGTCCTATACGAGGGCCTGCGAGTACACCTGTGACCGATACGGCGCCCACTACTGCCCGGAAGGGGCCATTGGGGGCTTGATTGTTTTGGCCGCCGGCAAAAAGCTGTATCATAATGTCAACGCCTTTGAGTTGGGCAATCAGGTCAATACCGAAACGGGCTTTTGGGTGTCGATGGCGGAAACATTATCGTCACACCCGACATTGCCCAAAAGGCTGACCGCCCTGGGCCTTGAGTTATCCTCGTCAACTCCCGCGAAAAGAACAGGTACAGACGATGCAAGATCGTAATACATTCCCCCATCCAAAAGAAACGGCATTGCAGTTCATCAAGTCCCGCCGGAAGATTCTCGTCGCGGCGGCCCTGATAACCCTGACCATGTATCTGATGCTGGAGTTTGTGTCGGCGCGATACATCGTCGCCTTCACGCGGGACAATCATTATTGTCTGCCCTATTCCGTATGGCTGATTGACAAGACTAAGCGTCCTGGCCGGGGGGACTTCGCCTGTTTCGTGGGTCGTGGCATCCCTGGTTTCGCTGACGGCATAAAGTGGGTGAAAATCCTATCCGGCATGCCCGGAGACAAGATCGAAACCCACACGTATCCCGTGTCCGAGCGCGATTCTCACCGTAGCGTAATCGAGGTCAATGGCATGCCGATCCAAATGCGCCTCCAAGGCATTGTCTATCTCAACGATCTGGAATTCACGGTGTACGAGAAGGACACCAGGGGCCGTCCGCTACCTATGATTGCCGCTCAGGCCATCCCGCCGGGCAAGTATTATGTCCATGCCACTGCACCGCGATCCTTTGATTCACGTTACTGGGGACTGATAAATGAAGAAACTCTGGTTGGCAAAGCGACGCCACTTTATTGAGTGTTACTGGAAGTTTCTATACGGCCTTTTTCTGACGATGGTGTTCTGGGCGGGGCTGGTGTTCTTCATGTTCTTATTCGGACACCTGCCGGCGGAAGGCGCGGAGTACGATTTCAGTAGCATACCCACCGCGCCGTCGCAGGAAATGCTGGACCGGGCGCGGAAAGCCGTAACCGAGTTTCAGGAGGCAGCGACCAAAGAGGAGGTGGGCGATCTGCGCCAGGACATCCTGAACGCGCACAGCGTTGACGCCGAACGCCAGGATGCAGCCAGCAGCTCCAGAGTCGGCGCCGTACGCGGTGGCGATGCAACCCCGCCTTCCCAGAGTTCGGTCGCCCAGAATAGCGACACACGTATGTCGCATGAATCCGAAACTGCGGCCCCTGCCCTTCCCAAGCGGATTCATTTCTTCGTGTCGTTCTCCATGCCCATAAGTTCCCTGTCTCGATCTTTGCTTGAGGTCATGGAACTCAGAAAGCAAGGTCTTGACGCGGTGCTGGTTCTGCGGGGCTTCGTTGACAATAACATCAAGGCCACCATTGCCGCTTATGGAAAGCTGATAAAGGAAGCCGATGTGGCCGGCATGGATCTCCCGATAAACATAGATCCGCCCTTATACGAGAAGTATTCTGTAAATGCTGTTCCTGTCATGATTGCCGAATACGATAGCGGAACCGGCAGGATCACGGGCGACATAGGCATCCCCTATTCCCTGTCCAGACTGGCGCAGGAGATTGGCGATCACGGCAAGATCGGCCACACCTATCCGATCAAGGAAGAAAGTCTCCTGGATGTAATTGCCCGCAAGCAGCCCCTTATCGAGCAGCGATTGCGGCAGAGGATAGAAACGCTGAAAAAGGAGATGTACGTGCTGAAAAAACATGACGGCCGTTATCAAAAGGCGGCGGAAGATCGCGTGTACCACATTGACCCGACCTGGGAAGCCCCGGAGGACATTCTCGATCACGAAGGAAACGTGGTTGTGGCCAAGGGGTCCCGGTACAATCCGGCGGAATACGTGCAGCTTGGCAGCCACATAATAATAGACGGCAACGACCCCGCGCAGGTGAGGATGGCCCTGTCGGGCGGATACCGCACAATGATGATCATCAGCGGCGATCTGAGCAAGCTGATCACGAAACACCGGAAGCGGTTCTGGTTTGCGCCTGACGAGGTGCTGGACAAATTTCGGATCCGCCGCGTGCCGGCAATAATAGAGCAGGAGGGAAAGCTTGTCCGTATCACCGAAAAGAAGCCTGATTGAGAACATTCTTGCAGCATCAATGACGTTTCTGCTGCTGGCGCTGATTGTGGTGTCGCCGGCAAATGCAGACGCGCCTCGTTGTGAAAACAATTTCCCTGATCTGGTCAGCGACATCAACTGGAAAACGGTGTTCCCCTTCCGGTTAGGTGGGCACGTCATCATGAATTACGGGGACATGAAGGACAACAATGTAACCGAGAATCCTGATGATTTCAACCCAAGCTCCATAGTATGCTTATGCCATGACAATGCGCTTGGTTATGACCGCCTGGGATCATACATATCGTTCTGGGAGCCGGCCCGAGTTATAGAGGTCGTGCGGCAACCCAACTGTTTTCCGTTTCTGTTCGGCATGGATTTCGGAGACGCCTTGAATATGTTCGGCGCTTTCGGCACTCCCGGACAGGGCAATTCACCCAACACGGTGGAAAAGGCCTTCTACAACGTCCATTACTACACCTTCCCCGTAATGGCCGTCATGGATCTGATCGTAGGGGCGGAGTGGTGTACGGACTGGTATCAGGACATTGATTTGATGTACTTCTCGGAGGTGGATCCTACCTGGAATAACGACGAGCTGTCCATATTTACCAATCCGGAAGCCATCGCATTCGGCAATCCCATTGCTCAATCCTTGTGTGCCGTGGATTGTCTGACAGCCACCGCCGGATTTCCACTTAACGCTCTGTTTTGGTGTGCCGGCTGTTGGGGCAGCATGTATCCGTTCACCGGCAATACCGGCACGGTCGGCTCCCCGGTTCGCACCACGTCCCTGCTCATGGCGCGTCTGCTTTCCCGGCTTGCCCGCCTGCCCATTCCCCCTGCCGTGGAATACGACACCAGCTCGTCCACGGCCAAATGCGGTGGCCATGTCCGGCCTATCCTGAAAAAGAGCCAATACAAATTTCAAACGCTTTTTCCCATACCGCAAACAGAATGGTCCCACTCCCTCGGCAGCTCTACTTTTGCCTGGGGTGAACACCGGAATATACCCGCAACAGGCGAGCACCAGATATACATGATGTGGAGGAAGCGGAATTGCTGTCTGAAGCTGCTGTAAGAATCGTTGCTCGCTTCCTGCTCGTTGTTTATCTCCTGTTCAGCGTTGACGCTCATGTCTGGGCGGAAGACTTCTCGTCTGCGTTAAACGCGGGCAGTTCCCTGGGACAATCGTCTGTCGGCGCTTTTAATCCCCAGAATCTTACCCAGACCTTGCAGAACCGGGGGATTGATACGTCGGCCAGCAGCATAACGCCCCAAATCGACCAGGGGCAGGCCAGCAGGGGCCAATACGAAAATTACTACTCGAATCCCGGCGGTATGACGGGAGCTACGTCTGAAATAGGCGATTTCGTTAACAACTCCTATCAAACGAGGACGGTTTACGACTTGTCTCACGATCCTGCTTTCGGCAACAAATGTCTGGCAACGGACGTCGAAGGCAACTGTACTATGTGGAGCAGTTCAGACAGCACCATCAAGAATGTCTATCCGGATTGCGAAGAGGTGAAGATACCGATCTATGATGATCCTCCCACGGAGTCCTATTGTACGGGCACGCGCAACCTGGATATGGTTGACTGCACGGTTAGGACCTATTCGCGCATTGAAACGGAAACCATTGACACCCCATGCGAGGAAGCTATCATCGACTACAGGCCTGGTCAGATATATGCCGTCTGCAAGGACTATTATGATTACTGGAAGCAGTATATGGGAACCGACTCCTTCCGAGACGACTGCTATTGTCCCAACAATCCAAATGGATACGGCTGCGGTGACTACGTGTCAGACTTTATCCTGGATGCCCCGCCGGAAGGCGCCGATTACCTGGGAAGGCGGTTATCCACTTCCTTTAACACCTGTACGGAAGCGGAAGGATGGGACTATGGGAATTGGAATGTTTACGATTGGTACAGAAAATATCGTAACAGCGTAGTCGAAAGGATGTATCTCGATCACGATTCCCCGTGCGGAGACATGAGCCAGTTTTCGGCATGCACGTTAAACCGTCTCGAGCAATGCGATTCCGCCGGCGACAACTGTGTCGTCCGCATTGAGGATGCCGTTTCTACCGGAGCTTCTATCGTCCCGCCGGCAGCCCAGTTGTGCAGTTCCTTTTCCGGGTCCCTCGAAAACTACACAATGTGCATGGATAACAATCTCGTCCTTAACGATCACACCCTGACAACAACTAAAGAGGAGTCAACCTCCGGCGGCCTGGTCCGCCATTACGGAGGCCCGGACATTCCCACTTCCCAATGGTATCAAAACGGTTGGTACGTAAAGAGCCAATTTGCATGCACGGCGCCAACGGACAACTGCCAGTCGCTTAGGGACCAGGGATGCACACTATATGCTCAAACCTGTGCTGATCCCAATGATCCCTATTGCCAGTCCGTCAATTACACATACCGATGCGGGGGTACGGGCGGCATAGTGGGTTACGATGTAGCCGTGGTCTGCGACGGCAACATCCGTTGCATGGGCAGCGAATGCAAGGAGACGAGCTATGATGCCAACAAGGATTTCAGCAAGATGGCCCAGGTGGCCGAGATCATGAACGCCCTTCGCATGGACAGCACGGACGTGGAGATTTTTCCAGGCAATCCTCAGTCGTGCCAGGTGGGTCCCATCTACTGCTGCAACGCGAACACGGGTGGAGTTTCCATGTTCCAATATGCGATGGCGATGAAATCGGCTTACACCCTGTATTCCACTATGACCACGGGCATAACGGGGGCAGGGGGAACGGGGGCGGCAATGGCAGAGACAGTTACTACGACATTCAATCTTTTGGGGCAACACGTTGGATTGGCAACGGTAACATCGGAATCACTATCAACAGGTGCGACTATGACCACCTTGGTATCTGATCTGGGGGCGACAGGCGTAATAACCGAAACACCAGCGGCAGGTGTAACAACTGCATCAATAGCTCCTTATTCCATAGCTCAACCATTGATGTACCAATTAGCGACAGCGGCCTCGGTCGTCGGAGTGATAATTTCCGCTTACGTCATTGCCACCACCGTTTATCAAATGGTCTTTGCCTGTACCGAAGAAGACATGGTTACATCAATATCTCTGGGATTTGCCCTGTGTCATCTGGTAGGCGAATTGAAGACCGGCGATTTCCTGGGGATGAAGCTGAAAAGCCGCAATGTTTATTGTTGCTTCAACTCCATTCTTGCCCGTCTTGTCCATGAGCAAGGCCGGCCACAGGTCAATCGTGGGTGGGGATCGGCGGAACAGCCTGATTGCGCGGGGTTCTCCATTGGGGAATTCGCTGCCTTGGATTTCTCGCAAATGAATTTAGCGGAGTACATGCAGTACGTTCAGACAAAATCGAACATATCCCCCGCCGAGATGGAGGCCATCAAGGAGCGGGCGATAACGTCGGCAGGCGCCGGAAGTCCCCCCCCGTAAGAATCAAACAGGAGACGATCCCGCAATGCTCGGCATTTCAACTTCGACCATCAACGGATTTACATCGTTGGTAACGCCCCGGTAAAGTTCGCCGTATGTCCGCAGGTAAAAGTGGCGCTTCGGCAACTGGAGCACCTTTGACGCCAATATCTGCTTTTCTTCAGTTTCACGCAGGGATATGCCGCCTCCGAGGGACAGTATGGATTGAAACTTCTTCTTTGTAGGAGACGAATCCTCCATGTATTGCGCCGTAGCGGGATGATTGACGAGCATATACATCCAGGTGTTGATGTTGTCGATGATGCTGGTTGTCACCTGCAAACCGACTTCCTCCTCCATTTGTGATATGCTCTGCGTATAGAAGTGGATCCAAACATTGGCGCCACCGCCTTTGTTGAACAACTCTTGCACGCCCCGGTACAGGACGTTGTGGCCTTCGTCCAAGTGCAAACACAACGGAGGCTTGAGCTTCCGTCCGGAGGCGAATACGCGCCCGACCATGCTCTTGATCATCGACAGCAAAACCCGCCCGATAATGTGGGCCGTGCGATCA
>Ga0209606_1004508_pt1 | contig 12812 bp, 15 predicted proteins | sample AD_UKC057_MetaG_FD_184412 | JGI IMG/M metagenome (GOLD analysis project Ga0209606, IMG submission 184412) | Active sludge microbial communities of municipal wastewater-treating anaerobic digesters from USA - AD_UKC057_MetaG (SPAdes) (version 2) | ecosystem: Engineered > Bioreactor > Anaerobic >...
TACGTTTGCAGTGAAGCGAATACTAGATATCATGCTATCATCATTGGGGATAGCCGTGCTGTCGCCGCTTCTGTGCGTACTGTCAGTAATGATAATCCTTGAATCAGGGGCACCGGTTCTGTTTGTACAAGAGCGGGCAGGGATGAATGGGAAGCCATTTAGAATACTCAAATTCAGAACTATGATACCCGATGCTGTCAAAACCGGATTGGGACTGAGGACGTCTCAGGATGATCCCAGAGTCACAAGGGTTGGCAAGTTCCTCAGGGAGTATCATCTTGACGAATTGCCACAGCTAGTTAACGTCATGAAAGGCGACATGAGTATCGTAGGGCCTCGTCCCACAATACCGTCCCAGGTTGAAACATATACACCGTTTGAGAAACGCAGGCTTGAGGTGCGTCCAGGTGTTACGGGACTCGCGCAAGTGAGCGGCAATAACACGCTGTCTTGGGAAGAACGGATAAGGCTTGATGTGTACTACGTAGACAGTATCTCATTACCCATGGATATCAAGATAATCTTGCGGACGCCTGCAACCGTGGCAAACAAGGAAGGCATCTATGCCAAAGACGGGATGGTCCATGACAAGGGTGAACATGCATGAACGAGGAGGGCATGTGACGAAGTGCGTGTGGTATTGGTTGGAGTAGTAAACAGCGCGAAACCGGCATTGGAGGCACTGGTATCTTGCAGGGCCCACGTAGCAGGGCTGTTTACTGCAGAAGTGGAGCACATGGTTTCGGCGTCAAATATGGGGAAAGAGTACTTCGTGGATTTCGGGCCAACCGCTGAAGAACTTGGCATTCCACTAAAGCGGATTGTGAACATCAATGACCATGCCGATGAAATACGTAGTCTAGAGCCAGATTACATATACATCATCGGATGGCCTCAGATGGTTCGGAGTGAGGTGCTCTCTATAGCTCCTTGCATCGGAATGCATCCTGCACCTCTGCCTAAGAGGCGAGGCGGTGCCCCATTGAACTGGCAAATCATAGATGGCGAAACAGAGAGCGCAGTCAGTCTTTTGCGGCTTGGAGAGGGCGTTGATGATGGCGACATTCTGATTCAGGTGCCATTCACGATAAGCCCCACAGACTACATAAGCGACGTAATGGATCGCGTCTGTGAACTCGCAGGGTTTGCCGTAGAAAAGACATATCCGCTGCTTGAAACATGTGCAGAAATATGGAACCCCCAGGATTGCTCGCGGGCCACCGTCATGCGAAGACGGCGGCCTGAGGATGGTCTTGTGAACTGGAATGATTCTTCCAAGAGGATCTTTGATCTTGTTAGGGCCGTGTCTCACCCCTTTCCTGGAGCATTTACTCACTGCGGTGGTCACGTCATGAAGATTTGGAGAGCATACGTTCCACTAGGCTACCGTCCACGGGTTCGAGCAGTTCCAGGGGAAATCCTTGATTTTGTGGAAGGCGCGATAATTGTGTCTACGCGCGATTACTGCCTGGGTCTGACTGAGATTCAGATAGACGATACTGTCTACTTGGATGAGCTTAAGCTCAGGGAGGCATATGGCCTGTTGGCGGGCAGAGTATTGAGTCAGTGACTGCGAAGAGGTGTACGTATGATAGCACTTGTCATAGCCCCACATCCGGACGATGAAGTTCTGGGAGTAGGCGGCACAATCGCCAGACTTGCTAGTGAGGGTCACGAAATCCATGTTGCGATAGTCACTAAAGGCGAGCCCGAGCTCTTCGCCGAATCCCTCATAGAGCAGGGGCGAGATGAAGCAGCGAGGTGTCGCGAATTGCTCGGGGTGAAGGAAACGCACTTCATGGATTTCCCTGCAGCCAGACTCGATGCTGTACAGCATCACCAGCTGAATCTGGCTATAGACAGGCTAGTCTCCACGGTCTGTCCGCAGCTTGTCTTCTTGCCCTTCGGGCACGACATGCACAAAGACCATAGACTCGTGTTTGAGTCAGCGCTTGTAGCTTTGCGTCCTATGACTGCCAGAAGCGTTGTAGACATTCTATGTTACGAGACCCTGTCCGAAACAAACTGGAATATGCCTGGCGGAACTGATAGCTTCACGCCTAACGTTTTTGTGGACATATCGGAGTTCCTGGAGTCCAAACTGCGAGCCGCCCGGGCATACGCTTCCCAGATGAGAGCATTTCCTCATGAACGGTCCATCGAAGCGATCTCCTATCTGGCCAGATTGAGAGGCGCGAATGTCGGCAAGAATGCCGCTGAAGCTTTTGTTCAAGTGAGGCGGATAATCTGAGTAGCTTTCAGCAAGTACTTTGGACTCATCAAGCAGCCAATATCTGAATCCTGGACGGAATGAGCGGCTCGAAAACGCGTTGTGGCGGCTATGAGCGCGTCCATTGCCAAGCGTGTTCACATAGGCATTTGCATGGCCGCCAGTCCTGGCGTCCCTCTTGCTAGCAGCCGAGAACCTGTGAGAGGACCCGACTGCGAGCTCCTCGTCAACAACCTGGGACTCCGAAGGCCACACTCAGCAAGTCAGGTCACGCCTACTGCGTTCCCTAGAGTCAAATGGCACTTTGAGACATCGCGTCAGCAAGATAGAGGAACTCGCTGCGCGCAAACAGCCTTGATGCATACATTTTATCTACTAGGTCCAGCATCATGGCCGAATTGCCTGAGTTGTGTAGAGTCCCAGCTATTCTTCTAGTTCTCTCCTTGGCGTCCAGGCCGATGATTGGGGCCTTCAGGCACCCTCTTTCGATGAGCAACTGCTCCGCGATGTTTACCGCTTCGTTCTTTACAAGCAATTGGTTTTCGAGGTCCCTAGACAAAACAAAGATAGAGGTTTCCTGAAACACCCTCTGGCGGGCTCGTACGCCTTTCTGGACATCCGTAAGCAATCTAGTATGCTCCCGGTTAGGGCGTCTCTGTATCCTTAGCAGACGATCAAATAGTGAGTCTTGTACCGACCGCGGTTGGGGACGACCAGTCTGGAGTTCATCCCCAACATGACTGAGCGTCTTGGCGCAGTTTCGCCCCCGTTTGGTACCAATATCGCACAATTCTACTAGCTGACTCACCGCATGAAGGGCCTCCTGCTTCTTGCGGTATCCAATTCCCATTCGAGTGATAGGAAACTCGCCACGCACGAGGGCGTCGTTGTCCAGCACCGCACTCCAATCTACCCCAGACCTCTGACAGAACAAGGCGAGTTCCTCGACTCCGTTCTTGCCGCTACACGGAACAATCGCCACGTCAAGCTGATCTGGTGTGACTCCACTGCGCAGGAACATCAGCCGAGTTAGCACACACGCGTCTGATGCACCCTCTACCAGTACTACACGCTGGCTAAGCAACGGCTCAGATGCCCTAATGCCATACACCAGCAGTAACGAAGCAAGCTTAGCCTCGCTGTAATCACTAAGGTCCGCCTTGCGCAGCATCGTATGCCGTTCCTCGTCCAGGTAGAGTGAGCGCACTCTCTGCATGCCCATGTAATCGACCAGAACCGGCGAGTGTGTTGTACAGACAACTTGGCTGGTCTCAGCAATTCCCATGAGTTGCGCACCCACAGCTCGAATACTCGACGGATGAAGATGATTGTCTGGTTCTTCGAAGCAGAACACCGACTGACCTTCAGCATACTGCCCCAGCTGTCGGTACAGCCCCATCACAACGGCGCTCTGGTGACCGGTACCAAGGTTCTGCAGGTTGACAGAACATGCCTGGCCTACGTCAACAAGGACGCCCAAGTTGCCATAGAGGCCGTCAAGATCAATACCGGATGTGTCCAGCTTCAGGCTCCTCGCTCGTAGTAAGCCTTCGGTCACATCTAGCTGGTTCCGGAAGATCTTTGTGGCCTGCTCCTCCAGTACGCTTTCCGCTGCCTGCCTTACGGGCTCCAAGGAACGCGCTCCTCTAGCTTTCCTAAGCGCATTGCCCAGCAACTCTCGGAATGGGGCAAGACCATCAGACGAGATATCTCTGATAGGCGGGACATAGATCGGATGAAACGCGGTTCGGAACGTTTCGAAGTCCTCGGGAGAAAGCACCTTCCCGGCTAGGGTCCTATTGTGCGTGCCGCTCCTGAATAGCCTGAATATGTACTCCTGAGTCGGCTCGCCTTGTCTGCCCCCCAGCTGCTGAAGCTGAAGCGGTACATCCTGCAGCTCCAAGGTAACATATATCGAAAGCTTCGGGCCTCCCGGCTTGTCCCTGACCTCGGCATTCAGGTTTCGGTGTGCAGCCTCCTGATTCAGCTCAGTTGAAGGCAGGAATGCCAATCTAATCGCTTTCAGAAGGTTCGACTTTCCACAGCTATTGGGTCCGACAATCAACGTAACGTCTTTCCGTAGATTAACGTCAACGTCCATAATGGAACGGAAGTGGCGAACTCGCACTCTGGATATCCACATGGAACGATCCCCCTACACACGACGACCAAGGAGATGTCAGTAATGCTCTCCTCGTATCTCATATGGCCCAGCCGCCTCTGTGGTCTCCAACTGCAGTCCTGATGTGTCTTCACCCGTTCTCAAGCTGAACCAAACCGATCGCGGCCCACGTGATGACGCAGAAGTACATCGGCAACGCTGCTGTATCACCAGGAGCAGAATTCGTCTCCTAATACTGCTTCTCCAATCCTCATCAGCCAGCGAGACTTCGAACCTGACTTGTCGTCTGAGGTTATTGGTGTGCTACACTCAAGCGGTCTGGATGGAACCCCGGGCTGCAAGCCGTTTCGGTAGGGGCAGCTAGGTTCGGCACCGGTCGTTGCTGCAGAACAAACCATTGCGACTGCAGCACCTTATGCTACACTTCGGCCAGCCCCTTGGAACGACACTTCGCCTACCAACTACCTCATGCCACAAGGCTGGGCGATACTGTCTCCTGGGCTCCTGCTCGGCGGCCACCATCTTCTGCTACGCTAGGCTGATTCGCCAACATCTACCCAGTCGAACTAGCCAGTAGGTTCTGTGTCCGAACGATGGCGGTCAGGTCGGTACCTGTGCGACACACCGGACATCGGGCCATTGTCAGAACACGGGCTTATGTTACTATTTTACTATACCACAAATAGATGGCTAGCCATACTATAGTGGATGCCATTCAGCGGTTCCGCAGACGCGTTGCGACGGAGCGCTAAAGGACGCGGCTGCTATTTGCTGATGTATGGTATCCGCTTCCATACAGGATTGCGCTGACAGCGCCCCAACTGGATTCGGCCCGCAAAATCAGCACACCAGTGTATCTGTTTGGCAAGTAGAAAGTGTAGAGTGAACGATGGCATTGCATATGTGAAGCGGTGCGGCGAGAGCCGACCATTTTCGGTTTTGCGGGAACGGGGCCATAGTGATGCCGACGGGGCGGGTGGCCGCGTACCTCATCGATAGGCTCGTCCACCATGGACACGTGCTGGCGTTCACCGGTGAAAGTTACCGACTACGGAATGCTCTTTCACAACTAAACGTTCCGAGAGAATCTGACGGGATGGACTCTGAGCAGAAGACCCCTAACCTGGCGCCCTAGCCCGGACGGGTACGAAGACCCAACCCCAGGCGCGGCGGTTAGCCTATGCACATCTTGGCCGCCGAACTATGCACTTCCTACTTGCCAGACAGAGTAGTGGACCCTTTCACGGGTGAGATCCAGCCCACCAACATATGCGTTGCGGTGTTGGGAGCCAGCAACCACACTTACGCAGAGGCCACGATGAAGCAGAAGCTCAGATCGTGGGCGAAGCTTACCCACAATACTCTGCACTTCCTAAATGGCTCGGCGGAAATCTGGATGCTGGACAACATCAAGGCTGCCATGTAGGAGCCCTGCCGATGCGAGCCCGACATAGACTGCACCTATCGCCAGATGGCGCAGCACCTCGGCGCTATGGCCATACCTGCCCGCCCCCGAAAACAGAGGGACAAATCGAAGATAGAGAAGGGATCCAGGTCGTCGAGGGCTGGATACTTGCTGCGATACACATTTCGTCAACTACGGCTCTCCACTTCTCACGCAGTCCGACGTTGGCGATGAGCACCCCCCTGAATTCACGTCTCCACGGGCGATTATCGCCTGCAGGCGAACGCGGATACAGGTGGGCGTCTGTGCGCTCACGTGTATGCCAGTCATGCGGGCATAACCATTTCCAGCGTCGGCGGCCTGGACGGACCGCCAGAGTCTATTGCGGCTGTGGGTTCTTCGTGGGCATGATTTGTGGATACTAGTGCCGGGCGAATGACGTGGTGAAGCCGCGTTGGCGCTCAATTGGGCAGCAAACGCAAATGGAGGCAACGACATGAAGATGGAGTTTGTCCTTATGCGGGGCAAAGACGATGGGTACCCTCAAGTCGAAGTGGACACGTTCGAGATAGTGAATGCCGTGCACATTCCCCGAATCGATGAGACGATCTACTACCGTGGAAGGGACTATCGAGTATCTGAGGTCACCTGGGATTTCGAAGAGGATAGAGTATTCGTCGGAGGCCGATTCTGAGCCTTGCTTGCTGGCTTCGCTGGATGTTTCTTACTGCACTAGCTCAGCTTCTCTGAGTCCAGCGGGCATGTTGGGGGAAGCACCATGCAGATCGCGCTCAATGGCAAACAGGCGGTGCAGAACTGTAGCCCTTCCTTTGCAGCTACAGGGCACCGCCACTCTGGCCGGGAGTGCTGTTGGCGCTCTGTCCCGTTTTGCTGGCCGCCTCACACTGTTCTGGCCGTGCTTTATACCCAGACTAGCTTCGATGAAAGGAGCCACAGCCTGGAAAGCTGGGTGAGAAAGGGGATTGTGAAGCGCGGCGTGCCCAAGCCAATCCTCGTAGATAACGGAGAAGTGTTGGTCTGGTGCGTGTTCGGCGCAGCATGCGCCGCGCCAGGCATCCGACACCTGATAGCTGCGTCCTACAAGCCCCCAGTGAGGTGTCTCTTTGGGCAAGGGTAATCGAGAGAGCAAGAGCAGCAGATCGGACTTCTACTCGCGGGTGGATGCCCAGAGCTAGCCGCAACGTGTGTAACCATCGCTCAAGAACCGATGGAATTAAACAGGCGAGCATCATCATTAGAAAAGAGAGAATATAGTATATTATTTGACATTATACTGACAGTGTATTATGATGGCTTGGGCTATTGCTTTCGACGCCCAACCGTTTGAGTTGAGCCACGATACGACAGCGGACGCAACTCCGCGGCGTCGTCTGGTGTTTCGCGTGAAGGCGGAAATTCGCAGACCGAACCACACCACGGTTCTGATCAGAGAATGCTCTGGCTGCGATCGCCGAAAGATCATCCCGAATGGATGCGAAAGGAGGGTAGATCATATGGAGGGACCCTATTGGCTTACGAGCAGTAGTATAGATCACAGAGTGACAAAGACGTCGCCAGGCGTGTATGAGTTGTTCAGATCCTACGATGGCCCAGTAAAGTACGTCGGCAGATCTGATGACGATCTGAATGCACGCCTCAAGCAATGGGTCAACAAGGACTATAGCTACTTCAAGTTCGAATACTGCTCTTCTAGCAAAGCAGCGTTTGTGAAGGAGTGCCAGCTGTATCATTATCATGGGGGAAGTGAGAAGCTGGATAACAAGATCCACCCGCAGAAGCCAGCTGGTTCCAACTGGAAGTGCCCGACATGCGGTGCATGACTGGGTACATGAGCGGCCTCGGGGCATCATGAGCAGCGAGGCCGCGCCCTTACGCTCCGCTCCTTGTGAAAGCCGAAGCTGTCCAGAATGATGTAGGTCTCTCCCACCGGGTACGGAGCGCTCGCGTGCGCCCGGAAATCGACTAGCTCAGTGGCTTTCTTCCTGCCGAAGACACATATCACGAAGAGAAGAGGTGTTGATAGTGCCAATGACGATTGCGGCCTTGATCGGGAGTGCCGTGTCACTCCCGATGTCGATAGTCTCTTTTGTAACATCCCAGAGGGTTGCTTATTGCGATACGCTTAGCACACCAAAGCTGCAATGGCTTGCTCCAATGACATACTCATTGCGTGACCAAGTAGGCCGGCGCAGACCGACCATAGCGATAGCCCTAGCCATCTACAATTCTGGTGCTCAACCAGGGATCATAGAAGACGTAGCTGTGCGGGTCATACGGCACAAACCATGCTGGACTGAGGCCGCATTCCAGGCAGAAATGCTCGGAACGGATCTTCGCTACATAACATTACCGGAGATAGAGAGGCATTCGGCACCCATGACACAGTTGTTGGTTGAGGGCCATAGCACAGCGAGGTTTGTTGTTGCGTTTGGACAAAGGTCAGAAGGCCCTTGGACATGGACCCCGGGTGACTACACAGTCGCAGTATCCGAAGCGAAGCTAGACAAGGAATGGTGCACGAGGACGTCGTTCAGTTTCGTGCTTCCGGAGAAAGAGGCATCAGACTGTTTGACCGCCTCCTCGGTGCATGTGGCCACCTATCAGCGATGGTCAAAGGAGGTGTCGACACGCCGTGACAAGTTCTGCGGTCGGCTTCACGATGGACCAGAACCGAACAAACTGGGATAGCTGGAGGCGACCATCTTCGACCATCCAAATGATGACGGCTAGCCATGTCATGCAAGCCATCTGAATGCCTATAGAATGCCGTTACTTGGTCAAGACAACACTCAGGCTCCGGACCATGCTGACGGTTCCTGTAAGTTACTACTGCTTATCCAGACCCTCTCTGAACATCTCGTTCGATGATGCGGCGATATTCTATGCATCGCTTTACCACATAATGTTCAACGCGAAGAGAAAGAACATGAAGAATGACCATGTCAGGGCCACTCTCAAACAACTGACAGAGCTCTTTGAAGTAGGCATTAGTGCCCATTTCCGTGTGGAAAGCGGACAATACAGGAGGTACTCCTACCCTACACCTCCCGCTGAGCAGGCCTCCAGGAACTCCGACCTAACTCGCTAAGCGCATATCCCTGTCCTTTGATGGCTGCGAGAGGCTGTGAAGGTGATTGGTGGGGCAACGCGGGGCGGGCGTACATGCTGCCCCTACCCTTGCTGGAGGGTAGGACCTGGATAAGCGCAGGACGCCAAGGCAAAAGTGATACGCTAGTATCGGGTGGGACCTGGACTGAAGCACTATCTAGACGGATATGGCCGTGTTGGAGCCTATCATGCTTTCCTAGCCAACAAGGCACCCAGGACTCCAGTCTGCGCATTCACGTTGCATGCTGTCAAGCGTGTAGAGCGAAGAAGAGACTCTTGTGAATCCCGATGAAGCTGCCGGATTCGTGCTGTCCTCCGGAGCGGATGCGCTCGCGCCTGCTGGGGGGATGCGCAACATCAGCAAAGACCGCGTGCTGTCGACCGACGCCATATGCGACGTAGCTAGAGCAAAGACACGGATTTGCTCATCGGCCCTCTCGTCTTCGACCGGACACTGTACTGAGCAATCGCACAATGCGGGACACCACGCTGCGCTTCGCAGTGTGCACCTCCTGCCTGGGGACGAGGACAGTGTGCTTCTTCAGGCAACGTGAAATGCGGCCGACAGAGCGAACGTGGCCAGCCGCGATATCTAGGGCAAGGTCCATCAACTTTTTGTCTACTGGTGACAAACCCGATTCTTGCTCGTTATCCCTGAGGACATAGCCGTTATGGGCAAGAAAAAGGAGGACAGCGATAACTGCCGTCCTCTTGTTACCGTCGACGAAGGGGTGATTTCCTATGAGTGAGCGCATAAGCGCGGCTGCCTTTGTCATAGTGTCTGGGTAGAGCTCTTTGCCCTCAAACGTTTGACGCGGTTCGTTCACCGCAGATACAAAACCGTCCGCATTGAGCAGCTCAACGTGCGCGGGTGGAGCGAGGCCGGCTTCGGCACGGTGTTGAGCCATGACGATCTGGTGTATGACGACTATCTGCGCTTGGTCAAGGTACACTGGCCCACGGGCTATTTCTTAGACAACTCCTTCAGAAGTGCCTTGTGCTTGTCAGCCATGGATATCACTGAGCGGACGAAGTCAGGGGATACCCTTTCAGCCCACTTGACATCCATGCCAAGCTTGTCAAGCTGATGCAAAGGGATCTGAACTCTTTTCAGGCTCTCTATTACTTCAGTCACCCGACATTCCTCCTCTCCATGTGTATCCCATTTGCCAACTGGTGGGTGCGATGTGAGGCCCTTGTCTCCCTTGCACATATTATATAGAGCTCTCCTTCTGAGGGCAACAGCCTTTTTGTACGGTCTTCGTACAGAGGCTCGGTTATGATAGCGCCCTCCACATACAGTTGTTACCCGATCATGGCTATGTATATGCCAGGCCGGGCTCAACCGTGTTCACATTCTGCCAAGCAGCGGCTGCTCTCGCCTCCTGGCATCCACCCTCATTCATGAAGGCGCTGCCGCCACATGGTCAGCTGATCTTGTCCCATTCACTATAGCTTCCCAAAGGCCGTGGCCCAGCAGAAACCGAGCGTCTCACAGCCTCCTTCCTTGACGACGCACTGACAGAGCGAAGAGCACAAGTAATAGGTTGCTGGTTGCAGGTGGTCCTAAGGGTAACCTCGGAGCGCTCACCACCCGAGGCTGCGCAGAGATCTAGCGGGAAATGTCGCGCTTGGGGCACTGCCAGTCTGAGTTAGCCGATCTCTGGAGATGGGTCTGGTTGTCGAGCTTTTCGCTTCCGCCGTGGTAATGGTACAGCGTGGACTCCTTCACGAATGCAGCGTTGGGTGATGAGCAGTACTCGAACGTACAGCTGTACTTGCTGTCGACCCACCGCGTAAGGCGTGCGTTGAGGTCGTCGTCTGATCTGCCTACGTACTTCTCATGCACCTCCGCCCTGCTCAGTTTGGCCTAGGTGCCGGATAGCATCGCTTAGGTGATGCCGTACAGACCCGCCAGCGAGACAGGGGATTGTGATCAGGCGATGGGCCGATGGCTCAGCAAAACGGGTAAGTGGTACGGCAGTTGCGCAACCGAGCTTGGATTGCTATGGGTCTACCGCAGTCACAGGAACGCCATATTCTGGCATAACCGTAGCGCCAAGCACATGAGTCCATCCTGATCCGAATCCGGCGATCAGGTGCAGGTAGGAGAGCATTCGGGATGGAAATAGGTGAGCGTCTCAGGAAACTCGAAACGGGAGGAAGCATGACCCTGCTGGACGCCGAGGGAAAGACAGGTCTCTCTGTATCTTGATTGTCTGACATTGAGCGACGCAGAACGCGACTGTCCCCGGATGCCATAGAAGCGCTCGCCGGATGCTACGGGATCGGGCTGGCCCTCTGGCCATCGAGGCCGCGCGAGATCAGTTAGCTCGTAGCAGCACCTCAGCCAGAGGCAGCAGATCTCGAGGTCGGGATCATCAACATGGAATCCCAGCAGTTCAGAACTGCCTGTCCTGCGCAGCATCACTGGTGAGACTTGGTTCTCAGCTGTTCTCAGCCTCTGTCATCGGGCGACTGGGTCCATCTTGCAGTTGGCGTCCACGATGGAAGCAGTTGTAGAAGGTATTGTCCATGTGGATACGAATATTATGGGGGATGCGTTCGCTGTGCAGAAACAATCGCAGAGCTGAGGAATCGGCAACCCGTCAGAACCGCCCGTATTACGCATACGCTTTTTCGCCCTAGTCCCGAACGTGTTATTGACAGGGCCCGGACAGGGCAAACGACGGTTGTCACACTCATCGAGGCGCTCTTTGGGCCACTTCATCCACGCAGAATGTTGGAGACTCGTATCTTCCAGAGCCGTCTGAAGGGGGGCGCCGCATGGCTGAGCCAGAGAGAGACGTCTTTCTGTGTCATGCCGGGGAGGACAAGGATTCGATTGTCCGGCCCCTGTACAAGGCGTTCACTGGCGCCGGGATATCGTGTTGGTACGACGAAGCGGAGATTCCGTGGGGCCATAGCATAACGCAGAAGGTGAACGAGGGGCTTCGGACATCTCGATCTGCAGTGGCGATCCTGAGCAAAGCCTCTGCACACAAACGCTGGCCCCAACGAGAGCTGTACGCGCTCATGAACCAAGAGGCAGCCAGTGGGGTAGTGAGAATACTGCCGCTGATAGCAGGAAGCGATCAGGACGCAGAGGATATACTGAAGCAGTTCCCTTTGCTCAACGACAAGCGTTACCTCAGGTGGAACGATGACCCGAGACCTGTGGTCAAGGAGATGCTAGCCTGCCTCGGCCGACATGGCCACACGCACTCGACGGATTCTGTCCAGCCGGAGTCTGCTCCCGCCCCTCAGGTCTACATACCGAGGATCCAGAAACGATTCTCTCAAAGGGACAAGGAACTGTTCCTTCGCGAGAGCTTCGCTGCTGTGAAGCGGCACTTCGCTGCGGGCCTCGAGAGCGTCGAGACCCAGTATGAAGAGATAGAAACGAGCTTCGATGACGTGAGCGCCAGCAAGTTCTTCGCCACCATCTATCTCAATGGCGAAGTGGCAAACCGCTGCAAGATATGGATAGGAGGACTTAGCTCGCAGGACTCGATCGGCTACTACGCCGGCCCGACGATTCCTGATCGCGACAACTCATTCAACGATATCCTCACGGTGCTCGATGGTAGTGAAGTCCTGGCCATGACGCCTTCCGGAATGTGGACAGGCCGTACCTCGTCTGAGGAGAGAAGCGAGCTTAGCCCCGAGGAGACCGCCGAATACCTATGGCATAGATTCGTCGAGCCGCTGGAATGGCTCAGCAGATGATCTCGGTGCTACGGGCATCTTGATAGCATTTTGGTTGAGGGTTGTTGCATGTGTCGGCGGGGGAAGCATGACTTGGGTCTCATCGCATTTCGGATCGTCGACGGGCGGGTGAGAATCTGAACCTGGTCCACGACCCATCCACAATCCTGGAACGGTGGACGATGATACGCACTTGGCATCGCTCAGTTGCACTCGGT
>Ga0209606_1004511_pt1 | contig 12810 bp, 18 predicted proteins | sample AD_UKC057_MetaG_FD_184412 | JGI IMG/M metagenome (GOLD analysis project Ga0209606, IMG submission 184412) | Active sludge microbial communities of municipal wastewater-treating anaerobic digesters from USA - AD_UKC057_MetaG (SPAdes) (version 2) | ecosystem: Engineered > Bioreactor > Anaerobic >...
GCCTCTCTTACCTGTGCGGAAAGCCTTTGGAATATCAGCACATTCTTTGAAATGTCCTCTGCCTTTTCATCAGAAGGCTTCATCTCATTAACCAGTTCCTCATATTTCGTTATGAGGAATCTGGTCTTGGTTATCTCGTATGTCTTGCCGTCTATCACTAAGAACGGCTTTAATTCATTACTCATTAGGTAATCTCCTTTTTTTATTTTAGAAACTTACTGCTACTGTCGTTTTCCATTCTGCATATCCTGTATCGGAAACTGTTACTGTAACAATTCCGTACTGTGGCGATACCGCAGCTGTGCTTACTGTGATTGCTATCTTGCCTGCTGTTGTTCCTGTAGGCTGTGTAGGTGTTACTGTAAATGATGAATTATCGACAGTCGCGCTTATTGTAGCCAGGAAAGGAACTGTGGTTATGTTTATCTCGCTCGCTGTTGCTGTCGTCACTGCAACGCTGTCAGGCACTATGGAAGCGAAATATACTGTCGGTTCGATTAAATCCCTGCAATCAAGCAATGATGTGGTTGTCGCTGACAATGGTGTTATAGTCATTGTTCCTTTGAGTATCTCTGCACCTGCGTCATTAGGTCTTGCCCTTAGAGTTCCTGAAAAGGCTCTTCCTGAATAGTCCTGATAGACTACGAGGAAATCAAGAATCCTGCCCTGCAATGCTTCTAACCTCAATGCGTTGTCACGATGCCAGAATACTTCCACATCTTTTGTTTCAAGTTCTTCTTTCCCTTCAAGTTTGCCCTTTGTAGGTGCTGAAAGGAAGTTGTAATCGAACGATTCGGGTGATCCGAACACGCTCGGTACTGTTTCTAATGGGCATATTATAGAATACAGGGTATCGCTCGGCTCTTTTACAAGAAGCATTGCGGAATAACCTGTCTGCCCCCTATTGTCATTATAAACTGTGTATTCGTTCATTTTCTCTGCTCCTTTTAATAAATAATCTGCTTATTCTCGAAATAATCACAAGAGTACATAGCCTGCCCCCTGTATGGTTCTTCGTCAAAATAGTTCACACTCATGCACCTTAACCCTGTTACCTCTGTGAGATACTGGTTGGCATAGAATATGACATTCCTTACTACATCTTCCTTGTCGTAAATCTCGTCAGACGACATATATACATCTAAACGAAACCCCAAAGAAGCAATCCTCTGCCTGTAGTTGTAACCTATAGGCATTGTCACATTTCTCGCTTCGGTGAATTTCAGCAACGGATATGTGGGTGAAAAAGGTGCTTTGCCGACTATGGCTAATGTCAAGCCTGTCTGCAAAGGCATTTCAGCCATAAAAACTTTAAGTCCGTCTAATATCCTGTCTTTAATGGTTATATCCATTTGCCTCCACCTTATACCTGTTCATCTAAGGATTCCCATATCTTCTGCGCTTCGTTGTTCATAACGAAATCCATTAAGGCGTTGTAGGCGTATAATCCTGCCTCGTTGCCTTTGGTGTTAATCAGAAGCCTTTGACCTCTATAAAGAGGCTTTATGGTGTAATTCCTTCTTTTCAAATCGACTGGCTCTTCTGCGGTGTGCGTCATGAACCACCACGAACCGTCATTTCCTTTGTATTCTGTGGGGATATTGTATTCATAGTCCTGCTCGGAAGCCTGTGGGTGAGGCGAACCCCCACCCACAAGTCCAACGCCAAATTCTAAAAATACCGCTTTATCGTCATCATTCCTGACTGTAAGCGTTCCCCCTATTATTTCCATAGTCCAGCCTGTTTTCAGCTTATTCTTTATTTCAGGCTCTTCAAAGCCTTCCAATGCGTCTATGTAGCGGTTCGCAATCTCTGTAATCCTGTAAAAGCACTTTTCAAGGAAAACCTTCATAGATTCGCTATTCATTGAATAACCTGCATAGCGTTTCTCGAACCTTTTCAGCTGAGTTAATGCTTTCTTTATTGAGGATTGCGACATCTCTACATTGACAATCATTTCTTCTTATCTTCCTTTACTTCTACCCAGCCTGCTTTAAGGTAAATCCCTAAATACTCTTTGGGTATTTCCTTTACGACTTTGTTTCTTGTAACTTTTATCATCATGTCTGTTCACCTCTCATAATTCGTTTCTCAAAAGTAACTTCGATTGCAAGATTCTGATTTCTGACTGAAATGACTTTAGCGTTCGCTCCATATCCGTTCACATAAGTTTCCGTTATTACTGGGTCTGCTCCGTCCTCGTTATTCTTACCGCAAAGATAAACCAAATCGCCTTCCTTGAAAATCCCAGCATATTGCTCGAACCTCAATATAGCCCTGTAAATCTTCGTGACCCTTTCGCCATACTGCATTACATTGGTGAACCCCTGTATCGGCTGATAGTTTACCCAGTAAGATACTGGCGAATCGTAAACACCGACTTCTGCATTGAGTTCATTAGTCCTTTTGCAAAGGTATAGTTTCTTGAAACAGATCATTGAGGCACGCTCACTTTCCCGACTAACTGCTTTCTAAGCTCGTCTGTAATATACGCACTGCTGAATGATATTGAAAGACCGTTCTCAGAATAGGCTTTGGCTGACGAACAGCCTGACCTTTCCACTATGTCAATCATTCTTGCTTTAACCCACGAATAATCCCTCTCATGCCCGACAGGTATTGCAACTATGCTCTTGTCGTACGGGTAGACTATCCTAAGGTAATCATTCAATGCCATTTCGTATATATCTGTGATATCGTCCATTGAAAGATGTGGGAACTTAGCCGCTATTCTGTTTTTGATTGTCGTTTCGTCCATTTCAGCCTCCGTCAGAATTGGGAAGGGGTTTCCCCCTTTCCCAATCTCTTAATCAAATTACTCCTGTACTGTGCAGATGAACATTTGATTTATGTCGGCAGGACAAGGGAACGCTACGGCAGATGCTTTAGTCCAAATTCCCGCAGGGTCGAATGTCTTTTCCTGTGTGACTGCTACATATCCCTCAAGTCTGCTGACAATCTCAAAATCTTCTTCTGGCGTGTAAGTGAAGAATGTTCTGCCCAACACTTCGTCAGTTGTGAGGAAAGTGATTACATCTTCTTTTAGGAAGTAGTATTCAGTATCGTTCTGAGCTGACAGTTTGTATGTGCCGTCATAGACTATAAACTCTATGCCGAAATTCTTCAACATGAACTCTTTCACCCAAATAAGTGAAGCGACATTGCTGGTCACAGCCGCTAATGCGTTAATCGCTGTGTTGTCCTGAATGTAGCCCATAACCTTTGAAGTTGTGATTGCCCTGACTATCTTATTCTTAGCTCTTTTCTGTATATCTTTCAAATCTGCTAAGATGTCGGTAGCAGGTGTTCCCCAACTTTGTACGGTCATTCTATGGGTTGCTGGAAGTCCGTAATCCACCACTTTAGCAACATTGTTCTCTGCAATAGTGAGTTTCGCTGTGGATAGTAATTCACAGGTCATAGCCTCAACTCTTGTAAGAACCCTGCTGATAAGGTTAGCGGCGTCATTGTAGATTCTTTCCAACATAGCCTGTTTGTCAGGATTCAGCATTCCGTTCCTCAAGAGTTTCTTCAAGGCTTCGCCCTGATTGAGTTTCTCTTTGATAAGGAACAGTTCATAGTTGACCCCTTCTGGGTCAGGTCTGTCGCCTATTCTCGCTTCTGTGTCAAGGGCGTGTATCAATGCCATTACTGGCACTTTCCCTTTTTCTGTCAGGTCGGCTACTGCCAACTTGATGTTCTCTGTTTTGATTGCAGGGAAGAGTTTAAATCCTATATAACCATCCACCGCTTCAAGGTAATCAAAATCGTTACCTATCGATACTAATCTCTCGTTATCGATTAATTGTAAATAATCAGCCATTTATTCCACCCCCTTATGCCAATGTGGTGACCGTTGCTGTGACATAATCACTATGTGTATAGTGTATATTGTCAGCAAGGACTCTCACATTGTGTGTCGCTACTGTTGCGACTTTATAGCCTGTCGCTGTCGTGGTGGCTATAACTCTCTTGTTCACATCTGATACCTCATATGCGATTGCATCTGTATTTGAAGTCCATGTGAGGTCACCTGCAGCTACTGTGACTGTGACTGTATCAAGTGCTGTCAAATCAGGTGAACCGAATGACGGTCTTGTGGTAGTGCCTTCTACGAAAGCGTACAAGCCTCGTGCAGCGAGGTTAGACGCTTCTGCTGTCACTGTTGCTGGCAGGTTGGCGTCTATGTAAGAACCTCTTATCATCAATGATGCTTCCTGTTTTTCCTCTGTGATGTCGATATCATTCCAAAGCAGTCCTTTGCCTATTACCGCATCGTTTACGAATGTTCCTGATTTAACGACTTTTCTGCCGTTTTCAGTAACATAAGTTGCGAATGTGGTATCTAAGGTGATTGTCTTTCGAACAATTCCGACTTCACTTCCCAACCAGTTGGGATTGTTTAAGTATAGTCTACTCATGTTTTATGCTCCTTTTTAAAATTTAACTTTTTTATCAAAAGTCGGTTTTCTCTGTTCCTGAAATGCCTTGAAGTCTGAAACTGTATTGCCTGTATCTTTCTTTATGGTTGAATCCATATCCTTTGTCAATGAAGTCTTTGTAAGTTCTGCTGTCTTGGCTTCCCTTGCGTCTACAAGTTTTGTTATCTCCGAAGCGACTTCTGACATCTTTTCAGGTGGCACATTTGAAGCCAATGCCTCGATAACTCCCTTGTACTCCGTTTCAGCCCACCCTTTCTTGGCGAATATGCTCTCGGCTTTAGTCTTGTTAAGGTCTAAGGTTACAGCCTTGTAATCGTTTTTAAGGGCTTCGATTTCAGCCGCTTTCTTTTCTTCATCTGACATTCTTTCCTTTTCCTTGCGTTTGTATTCCGCAACTTCGGAAGCCGTCTTGTCAAAGTTCTCTTTCAGTTTCTTCTCTCTCGCCAATGCGGCTTCAAGTTCCGCTTGGGTTTTCTGCAAATCAGGTACTGCTTCTGTCTGTGTTTCTACTGCTGGTGTTTCTACATTCTCTGCCATAGTTCATACTCCTTGCGTTTTATAGGACTTCTCTGTCCGCTTTCTAAAGCAAATTTCGTGGTTATAGACTTCTCTGTCTTTTGTGGTTTAAGGCTTCTCTGCCTGTATTAATCATCAAGCTGTGCGCTTGGATTATCCATATTCGCTTCCTGCCCTATCGTCTGCTGTTCGTTCTTCAATCTCTCTACATTTTCAGCCCACCTTGAAGCGACTGTCTTTACATCACCGAATAATGGAACTGCCCTTAGAATGTCTTCAAACGGCATATTCACATCTACAAGGTTCTGTATTCCCTGCGTCTTGCTCATAAGGTTGTCTGTCATGTTTATGTTATATTTTATGTCTACCTGATTAGGTGATACTTCATTCAGCTTGTTAGCAGGGTTCAGTTTGGCGATATCGATAAATCTTTTAAGTATCGCCCTGTCAGCTTCCTGCATAGCAAGTATATCCCTTTTGATTATCGTGTATGCGTTAGTCCAGCCACCGCCTAATAATCTCGCCTCGCCTGTATCACCTCCTGATGTCACATTGGCACTCGCTAACGGAACACCAACTATATCGTAACATCTTGTCAGAATCTGCTCTAACAGTATGTTAATCTTCTCGTGGTTCACTTCAAGGCTTATCTTATCTATCTTAGGGTCGTTGTTGTAAGTAGGCGGAAGCATTACCGCACCCTTTTCAAGCATTTCTATAAGTTTGTCTGCATTTTCAATCTCGCAGTTTATGAATACTAAAATCTGATTGACCACATCTACTATGTTATCGATTGAACATGAGATTATGGTGTTTATGTTGTTGAGCAGATCATAAACCATTTCCACAATTCCGATTCGCCTGAAATTATAAGAATGTTCCACCATAGGGAGATAATCGTAATACGGATTACTCTCTTTATAAGTGCTTAATATAGGCTTGTACTTGTCATCAAATACACAAGTCCACCCATGAGCGAAAACCTTGTAAAACTGCCTTGTACGGTTGTTATCGCTTACTTCCTCGTATTGGTTGAAACAGAACAAAGTTCCGTCACCCTCTTGCCCTACATATGAGGAATACACGACTGCGTTTGACTGGCTGTCTATGCACTCATAAAGGAAAGGCGAATCGTTATCTGCGTCATAGCCTTCCTCTTTCGTCTTGTACCTCGCTCTGCCGTCACCTAAATCCATTATGATTTCAGTTCTCGGCATTACATAAGATGTGGCTATTCCAGTAGCATACATATTGTGTTTTATCTGCAAATCTTTAGAGAAGAAGTTTATATCTGTAAGAAACTTGTCAAGGTATTTCAAGTCATCAGTCATAATCTCTGACTTCTGAGCGAACTCTCTCGGCTCTCCTAATATGAATCCTTCCTTAAAAGTCACAAGGGCATATGCGTGGTTCATCTTAGTTCTATTATTGTGTTCTTCTGCGCTCTCGAATTTCCTTGTCTTATTGTCAATAGGCTGAAATTCTCCGTCAACGAAATTGAGAAGGTATTTTATCTTCCTCGCATTTTCCTGATGTGCCGATATTACGGAAGAAAAGTTCTTTGAAACAGCCTGCGGTGTTATCTGTTCAGGCTTCAATGGAAGGGTTATCTTCTTAACCCCTGCATATTTGAAATCAAGCTCGTATCTGTTTGTTGAATATAGCATTTCTTCCCTTTCTTAAAATAAAAAAACAAGTGCTATAATGGTGTCATCAGCACTTGTCATTTATTCGCTCCGTCATCAGCGGTCGCTGTTATTAAGTTATTTTACTGCCTGAACCGAATATGAGATTTTCCTTTTACAGACAGGGCATATTATCTTCTGATTGGCTTTAGCGAGGTCAAAATCCACTTCGTTACCCTGCATGACCATTATTCTCAGTTCCCCTATTTTGCATTTAGGACATTTCAAAATCTGCATAGTCCGCCCTTTCTGCTATAAACTTATAACGGATTCGATAGGGTGTCAATACCCTTTTCATTTCTTTGTTTCCTTAGAAGGCTTCACGATTTCATATCTTTCCTCGAAATCCTTTTCGGCAAGTATGTCGAATTTGCCGTTTGAGTGCCTTATCAAGTAAGAACCTAAAACGCACCTCACAGCCTTGAAATCATTAGGCTTCGTGATTATGAGCGTAGCCACATTCCCTGCACGCATTATCGCACAGGCATAACCCGTTTTGTCTAACAGCCTTTCCATTTCCTTTATGTTCGCTCCATCCCATTGTGAAGCGTGTGCCTGTAAAGGCTTTGAAACATATTTATTTATCATTTTCTGCCTCTCTCCTATTGTGTTTCTCGATTATCCTATCCCAGTAATCGTAATATAGTTCCCTTTCTATGTAGTCAGGGCTTTTATAGTTGTTCACTCTGATTTTGTTGTAATTGGATATGAAATCTTCCTGTTTTATCTTTAAGATGTAATGCTCGTATTTCTTGTAGAAATGATAAAGCCTCTCGTCTATCATGTCTATCAGTTCAGGGTTTCTTATAAAACAGCCGTTCCAGTTCCTTCCTTGTGCGTCAAAATAGAATATCGCAATGAACTGCGTCAATAAAGAGTACCAATGGTTCTGCGGTATTCTTGTAAACAGGAAGTCTAAAGTGATTTCCCTTGCGACTATGTAATCGATATGACCTGTGAATGTGATTTCCTGCTGGTTTCTTCTTGATAGACTGTCTTTGTTGTAAGTCCATATCACCAAAGGCTCGTTTATGTTCACAGTCTTAGGCTGTAATGCGAAGCATATCCCATTGAAATAAGTGTCCTCATTTACTTTGCAGAGGTCACTGAACCTTATGCCCCACTTCTCAAAGAACGATTTATTGTAAATCTTGCCATGAAAATGCGTTATATCCTCGCAAGGAGCATACTCTCTCTGACCTGTTCCCTCAATTATCCTCTCTGAAAGGTATCTTCCCTTATAAATCTCATAGTCAGGGTAATCTTTTAAGACTTGGAATACTCTGTTAAGAGTGATGTATGAGAACAAACAGTCGTCACAGTCTATGAACATCACATACTTGCCTTTTGAAGCGTCTAACCCTCTCTGCCTATTCATTGCAACCCCTGTATTGATGTGGCTTCTTACTCTCTTGATTTTAAGGTTCTCGTACTGGTTTAAGAACTGGTCAGTTATGTAATCGCCTCCGTCATCACAGAAGATTACCTCAAACTCCCTGAAATCTATACCTTTCTGATTATTCAGCGAATCGAATAAAGGCTTTATGACTTCCCTTGATTCCATATAATGTGGAACTATGATTGAAAGTTTGGTAGGTATGAGCTTATCCTTTATCGTGTTCATATTCGCCATATAGGAGATTGCATACTTATACATGGAATCTGAAAGGTTCTCTAAGAACTTAGGGTTATAGTTCGGCAGGAAGAATTTCAGATTAGCACCGCCTGCGAAATGAAGTATCTTCAACTGCGATTCGTCAAAATCCTTATATCTGTCAAGATACGCTATGAACGCATTGTAATAAATAGGCAGATGAAGATGTGGCTGGTGAATCCAGCCGAAATAATACTCGTCTATTATCGACTGGTCTGAATAGATGTCTCTGATAGTTCCGTTTTTAGGAAGTGAAGCGTGCTTGTCAATATTCTTCATCATTTCCTTGAACACGAGCTTGTCAGGAACTATGACCATGACCCCTGCGTTTATCTCTGTGAACCCTTCCCATTCAGGAATTTTCAGTATCTTGGCAGAATCCCTTACGCATGACATATGTGGCTTGTCAAACAGTTCGTCTATGTTCTGCATAACCATTATGTCGCTGTCAAGGTAGACTATCTTTGAATATTCTGTCATGTCGAATATCCATAGTTTCTGGAATATCGTGTTCCATATCCCCATATTCCTCTCTGCGTTCCTCTTCTTAATCACCTCAGGAATGGGTATTATCGGCTTATGTATGTACTCTATGCCGTTTTTCTCTAAAACATCTAACGCTTCCTGAGAGATTGTCTCGTCTACTATGCACTTCAACGGGTATTTAGCCTTTACCCTTTCGAGGTTGTGTTTTAAATAAACCACCCCATTCGTGTAATCATCAGTACACAGTAATGTCATATAAACCTGATTATCCATCAATATCTTTTCCTCCTTATATCTAATATCTGCGCTTTTGGCAGTTTTCTCGCTTCCATTACGAACTTCTCACAGTACATCGCTAAACAGTCTGGCGCATCGTCAAAATCTGCTTTAGTCTTGTATGAATATGAGGTTATGTGCTTCATAGCCATACCCATTTGGGAGTTATTAGCATACATTCCCTCACAAGGGAAAACCACATTATTCAATATCGTGGCTTCCATATCGTAAATCTTATCCTCTTTCCTTTTAGTCGTATAGATTTCAGACATAGAGCAGAAACTTACTCCCCTTTCTTCAAGCATCATAGTCAATGTGCGCTTTAATGATGTGTCTGTGTTCCTCTCTATGTGAAGTTTGGTTATCCTGTGGTTTATTATCTTTTCGATAAAGAACGAATACATATCGTCCATAGGTCGCATTTCATATACGCAGTCTTTCAGGAAATGCTTGTATGTCGCACCGACTAAGGTCTTTTGGAATATGAGCATACATACATAGTTCTTGCCAGTCCTTGCAGGGTCGATACACGCCCAGCAGTTATCGGATTCTTCATGGGGTATCTGCGTGTATGTTTCTAACTTCTTATATGCGAAAGGAGTTCCCTCAGGCGGTAACGGGTTCTGCTGATCCATTGCCTCAAACTTGTCACGATTCTTTTCTCTCTCTATCCTCGCTTGTTTAGTAGGGTATTTCTTAGGGAATGTAGCCAAATCGGTATCATAGTCTAATTTTGGTATCTTTACGAATACAGCCTCGCCATTCTCTTTCATTGTGTCGCATTTAGCCACTTCCGTATAAGGGTGGGTTATTACATTCTTGGGATTACCTGCCCCGAACTCATTCCTTAGCCATGAAAGTATGTCATTTACCGAATAACTCGTACCGCTCGCTATTATGTTGAACTTGTCCTGATAATAATACCTCTTTCTCCATACATTGCTGAACTGCGATATGTCGCTCTCGTGCATACGCATATTCCCTGCGTCTTTCTCTTGGGTTATATCGTCTATGAATAGGTACTTGGCTCTTACACCGCTTATATTCGTGTCTTTTGATGTAACAAGAACATTAACAGGTCTTTTAGAACCTCTTATCTTTAGCTGACCTGACGCTTTCTTCAATGTTTCGAACATCATTTCTTCCGAACATGAGAACTGCTCATAATAAGGGAATACTTTGGCATATCTTCTTGAAGTCATATAAGAAACTAAAGAGTTCATGCAAGGAGTGACATTTACCTTGTTTCCGAATACTTTAAGGCAGTCGTTGTCTATATTCACTCCCAATACGAACCCAATCATGACTATGTCTGAATAAGATTTCCCTGCGCCTGTAAACATCTGCTTTTCAAGGAACTGAACACTTCCGTCAAGTATCATTCTGTTCGCATGAAACCATAATCCGTCAAACAGTTCCCCTGCATTGTGCCAGTCCTGCTCTTCTAAAGGTTTGTCCTCTTCCATGAACAAAGCGAAATGCTTTAAAGACCTGAAAGCCACCAATGCGTATATGTCATCTCTCAAATCAAGATACCTTGCCATCTCTTCCTGCATATTTTCAGGTATCTGCGCCAATCCGTACTTCATATTGCCTATCTTGTCAATTTGGGATTTCTTCCCCATTATCTTGGCATCTAACAAAGGCAACAAGACGCAATGGCAGAATTTCACATAATCCCTTATCTTCTTTTCGGCTTCAGGGGTGTTCAGCACATTGAGGTATTCGTGAATTTCGTACTTTATCATTTTAGACATATCAGAAACGACTTCAATCATAGAATCCGACATATCGGATTCATTGAACATTTTCTGTGCTACTGACGAATATTCAGTTATTACCTTTGCCATGCTCTCTTTAGCCATTCATTACCTCTTGCACAAAATGGTTTTTAACTCTCTTTTCCGCTATATCGAAATATTCTTTTGAAATCTCAAAGCCTATATAATTCCGATTAGTATTCATACAAGCTATTGCTGTTGTGCCACTACCCATGCAGTTATCTAATACTGTTTCACCCTCATTGGTATAGGTTTTGATAAGATACTCAAATAAGGCAACTGGTTTTTGGGTTGGGTGCAGACCTCTCTCGCGATTATCTGAATTATTATACTTTAAGATACTTGTCGGATAATTCGTAAACTCAATAACACGCTTTAACTTATGACTCTCTCTTGACAGCTTATGCCCGTTTTCGTAGCGCTTAGGTCTTGACCATTTTTTGTTGACTCTTTTTAATCCTTGTGGATTGTATGTCATACGGTTATCACCTAATTGAGAGATATGTCCGATAAAAGCCTTGCTAAATACACATATATCCTCATGGAATTTTAAAGGCATGTTTTTTGCATGTACGAAATTATTACCTTTACTCTTTTCCCACACAAAGTTATATTTGTATAGTGATGGATTACTCATAACCAAAGCACTTGTGAATGGTTGGCTCGCCGTTAATACAATAGCCCCATTATCTTTAATAACCCTTTCATACTGTTCCCATAATGGCTCAAAAGGTATTACATTATCCCATTTACATGCAGTCGTGCCATATGGCAGGTCGCATAAAATCATATCTATTGACTTGTCAGGGATAAACTTCATTCCTTCTATACAGTCCATATTGTAAATCTTATTTTTCTCTATGTCCATTTATTCACCCCTATTATTAGAATAACACAAATATGTGTTTCCTAAAAGATTATCGTGTATAACTTCGTAAATACCGCTTCCTTGAGGGAAATTAGCCTGAAAAACCACATCAGAATCCCTTATAACCCTTTCTCCGTTCAATAATCTCAATGCAACTCTGACTGACTTCATTGTGGGTACTATTTCATCAAATAATCCATATTTCACATGATGATACTGTCCTTCTTCATAGGCTACTTCAATTATTGTGTCAGGGAAATCTTCGCTTTCAACCCTATTCAACAGAACCTCGCCAACGCACAGCCTTATATAGTCATCAAGCCAGTTCATGCCTGCTTCGGCTTCAATTATCTTGGATAGAACCTCTAAGTCTTCATATGAGAACTTGTTACCTCCATATAAGTCTATCTTCTTGTTCCTCTTTACTGCATAGACCTCGCCCATCTTCTCGTCTTGGTTCACGACACATTCAGCCATAAGTTCTGAATAGTCAACCTCTGCAAACACATTGATAGGTATCAATATGAGAATAAGGATTATGGCTATACTACGCTTCAACATCATCAATAGTTCCCTTAAACATTTCAGGGTTATCATTAACTAAGTTGTAAAACCCTTTCGCCAATTCGTCAACAACCATTTCTTCCTCTGCCTTAAAGTCAAAATGTCTCTCTCTCACTATGCCATGAATGATTTCGTGAAGCAAGGTTCTTTTCATGCCTTGCTCGTCTTGGCATAGCGTGTTTAATTTAATTTTGCGATATTCATATTCGATAATTCCCCTGCAAACCATGTTGTCATTGGTTAGCGTTTCATCTGTCTTTATGACCTCGTATTCCATTCCGTCTATTTTTACTTTGTTTGGTATGTTCATGCCTTATTCTCCTTTTCTGTTTTCTTCTCTCTTGTTAAGTATCTGTCTAATTTACCACATATAAGGCAGTACAAGCCTTTATGGTTCTTGCCTTTTCTTGTGACATACTCTTTTGAACCGCATTTAGTGCAAGTGAAGTTAATCATAAATCCTCTATGTCTTCCTTTCGATAGCCGCCGTTAAGGTCTACCTTACGCCTTAAATCGCCTGCGATATGCCATTCCTCAA
>Ga0209606_1004522_pt1 | contig 12788 bp, 11 predicted proteins | sample AD_UKC057_MetaG_FD_184412 | JGI IMG/M metagenome (GOLD analysis project Ga0209606, IMG submission 184412) | Active sludge microbial communities of municipal wastewater-treating anaerobic digesters from USA - AD_UKC057_MetaG (SPAdes) (version 2) | ecosystem: Engineered > Bioreactor > Anaerobic >...
GTTTTTTCTAATAAATACCACAAAAACGCTTTTGCAGCACCCAAATTAGAAAAAGTAGTTTTGAATATCAAGTCGTTACAACGATAAGTTATCGGCTTGCGGAAAACAGGAGTTGACTGCAACCAAAATTGATATAATAATCACCAAATACTTTTTCATTTGATATATTATTGTTGTTCAAATGTTTAATGGCAGAATTACGCCTGACACGTTTATATGCCTCCTAAAGATAAACAAAGCTGACTTTTCACAAAGCCAGAACATGCCAGACAGGAAAAGCATTAATTGCAGGCCCATATATAACTGCATCAACTGCTCACCTGACAAAAAAGTCAAGCACCGTCTCACCGGCCAGGCGGGCCACAAGATTGTCTCCCTTTTTGACGGGGCCAACACCTGAGGGTGTGCCGGTGAAAATCAGGTCACCCGTCTTGAGAGTGTAATATTTCGAGACATATTCAATTATCTCTGCAAAACCGAAAATCAGATCGGATGTGTTCCCCTCCTGCCTCAGCTCCCCGTTTATCTCCAGAGAAAAGCTGATATCCGAATGGTCAGGGAACCGTTCTGCCGCGATGAAAGTGCCAACAGGCGCCGAGCCGTCAAACGTCTTTGAGAGCTCCCACGGGTGTCCGGCCTGTGAGAACCTGTGCTGCAGGTCGCGCGCGGTGAAGTCTATACCTACAGTCAGTGCATCATAATAGCGGTAAGCATACCTGGCAGCAATGCCCTTCCCGAGCTTCGAGATCCTGAGTACCAGTTCTGCTTCAAAATGCAGGTTATTTGAGAAGTCAGGGATAAAGAAGGGCTTGTTCTTTTTCAGCAGAGCCGAATCGGGCTTTAGGAAGATCATCGGCTCCGGGGGTATCGGACGACCCATCTCTGCCGCATGCCTGCGGTAGTTAAGTCCAACGCATATTATTTTCATGAAACACTAAGCTTTACCGAATGAACGCACCTTGATGGCAGTTATCACCTGCTTTGTGTTGAGGGGAAAATCGCCATTCATCATCCAGGAGTAGTATGAAGGCTCCTCCCTGAATACCTGTTCAACGGGCTTGCCCCTGTGCTTGCCGAAGTTGAAAACCTCCTGTCCCTGTTCGTTGAAGATTATCCTTCCTGCAAGGTCAGCGTTGTTATTGAATGCACTGTATGAAGAGAGCTTGCCAATATCATTTTCCAGGTCAGGATACCTGTCGAGCTGCGCCTTCAGTATCTCATATGTGGCAGCAGCATCAGCCTTTGAGCTATGGGCATTCTCAAGCTCCTTGTCACAGTAGAATTTGTAGGCAGCGCTCAGGGTCCTCTGCTCCTTCTTGTGAAAAATAACCTGCACGTCTACATACCTGTGCCGGGCAGGGTTGAAATCAACATTCACCCGGAGAAACTCCTCGCAGAGTATGGGTATGTCAAACTTCATTGAGTTGAATCCGGCAAGGTCACAACCTTCGAGGAAAGCTGCAATTCTTCTTGCCACATCCCTGAAGTGAGGCTCATTGGCAACATCGGCATCAGTGATGCCGTGAACGCGTGTCGCCTCGGGTGATATGGGTATGCCCGGGTTCAGTCTCATGCTAAGCCACTCTTCTGCGCCTCCCGGCGAAACCTTAAGAGCAGAAAACTCCACGATACGGTCAGATGCGATACTCACCCCGGTGGTCTCAAGATCAAGAACGACCAGGGGTTTTCTGAGGTTAAGCTCCATTTTTTACTGAAACTCAGGCGTTTATCATCATCGGCATCAGGAGCATGAGGAGATCCTCATCCTCGTTGGCCGTCTCGGAGGGAAGGAAGAGCCCGGCCCTGGTGGGGTCGGCAAGCTCAATCACCACGTCCTGTGATGCGATGTTTGAAAGTATCTCAATCAGGAAGACCGACTTGAAGCCTATCTCCATGTCATCACCCTCATAGAGGCACTTGTGACGCTCGTATGCCGAGATTGAGAAGTCGACATCCTGGGCTGAGACGGTTATCTGGTTAGGCGTAAACTGCAGCTTGACCAGGTTGCTTGCCTGGTTCGAGAATACGGAGACCCTGCGCAGGATGTTGTAAAACTCGACCCTGTCAATGCGGACCCTCCTGGGATTATTCTTCGGGATGACGGAGTTGTAGTTGGGGTAATTGCCTTCAACCAGGCGGCATACAACCTTGTAGTCAGATAGATTGAAAAATGCGTTTCTGTCATCGAACTCAACCGATACCACGCCGCTCTCCCTGGGAAGTATATTCTTCAGCAGTGAGGCAGGCTTCTTGGGAAGGATGAATGATGCATTATCGTCAGCTCTTGCGTCACTTCTCTGGTATCTGACCAGCTTATGCGCATCAGATGCAACGAATGTCAGGTTGGCGGTTGATGCCTCCACAAGTATGCCACCCATTACGGGACGAAGCTCATCGTCAGCTGTTGCAAACAGTGTTTTTGAGATACCTGCCAGGAGCACCTCTGCAGATACGTTGAAGCCAAAACGCTTCTCCTGCTTGATGACCGGCAGCACGGGAAAGTCAATCCCGTTCTGACCCACAATGCTGAACTGGCCGTTCTCTGAATTGATGACAATGGCCATGGTGTCAGTATTGATATCAAAGGTGAGCGGCTGTTCGGAAAACTCCCTGAGGGTGTCAAGCAGTATCCTGGCGGGAATGGCTATCATTCCGCTTCCTGAGATATTGTCAAGATGCATGCGTGTGATAAGCGTCGATTCGAGGTCTGAAGCCGTTATCTCCAGATCATTCCCGCTTATGTTGAAAAGGAAGTTGTCAAGAATCGGAAGAGTATTCTTTGAACTGATCACCCTGCCAATGGCCTGCAGGTGACCCAGAAGTTCTGTGCTTGAAACAACAAATTTCATATTTCGGTCTGTTTAATTTATTCGGCAATATATCTCAGTTTACCGGCAATCAACTGATTACTAATTAATATCTGTTTTAAAAACCGGATTATCAATATTACAAAAAAAAGTGTTACCCTCAAACATTTATTTCAATGATATGTAACGCCTGCGTCTGAGTGCGTTCCATATCACTCCCGCGATAATAATCAGCAATATGGGCAGAAACGTGTTCACAACCTGCCAGAGTGTTCTCTGCTCCTTTATACGGGTCTGATCGAGCAGTCTGGGCTTCAGTTCCCGTGAACGCATCCCGATGAGTTCGTTTTCATCAACGAGGTAATTGATGCAGTTCACAAGGAAGTCCTTGTTGCCGAAGGTCTGCATGGTGTATCTGTCAAGGCCGAGTGTCAGCGGTTCGGGATTGCCGCCTCCCCATGAGACCTCATTGCGTATTATATCACCGTCAGCAACCACTATCATCTTAGTGGGCCTGCTTTCCGTCACGGTAAGCAGCTGAGGGTCACCCATTATGCTGCCTGCCATGCGGTTGGCGAAGACAGAGCTGAAGGTTCCTTCAAGGAGCACTGCCACGTTCAAGGGGCCGGCGTTTAACATCCCGTCAGGGATCATCTCATCAGCCTCCTCCAGTGAGATGACCAGCGGTGGCATTACTGTACGGGCTTCGGGCGATGTTGTAAGGAGAATGCTCTTTTTCACCCCCGGATCGCGTCCCACCGTGTCAATGGTGCCGGCAAACTCTGACTTGACCCTGTTGAGGTTACGTGTGATGGGGTGAGTCTGTGAAGGGCGCAGCAGCGGGTAATAGACCCAGGGTGTGGGCACATACTGCACCTCGCCTCCGGGATTGACAACCTTAAGAGGAATCAGCATACAATCGGCATCCTGCACAATCACCGGGTTGATGCGGACACCGTACCTGAAGAGCATGTCAGCTGTCGAGAGTGGCTCATACAGCGCCACCGTCGATCCTGCAATCAGGCTGTCTGCATCCACCCTCACCTCTTCTGCAAGCCAGAGCACCTTTCCTCCGTTCATGATATACTGGTCAATCACAAACTTATCCCTCTCATCCATCGGTTTCTGCGGCGCGGCAATGATTATGGCGGCATATTTATCAATGGATCCCCTCCTGCCCCCGATCACCCCCCTGTCAATATTATAGAACTTAGCCAGCTCCAGGGTCAGATCAGCCACGAAGATCTCATCGAGCTCACCATGACCTTCAATGAATGCCACCGTGTGCACCGTATCGGCAGTTGCCGCGGCAACTGCCTGAATAATCTCATATTCAAGCCCTTCGGTTGAATGAAGAAGATTTGTCTCAGCAAGCAGGGTGGGATTATTCCTGAGGAAGTTCACAGGTATGACCGTATTGCCGCTGGTGACAGTAAGTGAGGGAAAGATACGTTTCTGTGTTCTTCCTCCCTCACCGTCGGAGGCCATGACATTTACCGGGTTGAGGCCGCGGTTTATGAGTTCACCGTGTAACCGGTCGCGTTCAGTCCTGTCTGAAGAGGCTGAGGGATTGATGAAGTCATACTTCACCTTCCTCCCTGATGTAACACGGAACTCATCGAGGTACTGTTCCGTGCTGCGCCGCAGTTTCCTGAAAGCTATCGGCAGTTCGCCGTCGAGGTAGACGTTCACTGTTACATCGTTGTCGAGTTCCCTAAGTATCTTCTTTGTCGGTTCTGCCAGCGTGAAGCGCTTCTCTTCCGTCAGGTCAGCCCTGATGTGCAGGAGCGATAAAAGTATGCAGACCGCTCCGGTTGCCGTCACCACGATAAGAGGTTTTCTGATGCTGCTGCGGCGGAGTGATACCCTGGCAGCCTCGCAAAAGAATACGGCAACGAATACGAAGTAGGCTATGTCACGGATATCAAGCACCCCACGGCTTATTGAGCGGTAGTGTTCATTGATTCCCATCAGGGAAACCTCCTCAGCAACGGATGAGAGGGCGGGCAGGGTTGCCAGCGAGTCAAATCCCCTGAACATCAGGAAGGAGAGAACGGCTGCAATTATGAATGAGATCACCTGGTTTGAGGTGAGTGATGAGGCAAAGAGGCCGATGGCGGCGTAGACTGCTGCAAGCATCAGGAGGCCTGTGAATGATCCGGCGGTACCTCCCCTGTCAAGGTTACCGGGGTTTTCACCCAGCACCCACACGGAGATGACGAACACCAGTGCAGGCAATAAGGCCATTATCACCAGGAAGAGCGCTGCAAGGAACTTGCCGTAGATCACGGCACCGTCACTCACCGGGCGCGACCATAGCAGTTCTATGGTTCCCGACTTTCTCTCTTCGGAAAAGAGCCTCATGGTGATTGCCGGCACCAGGAAAAGGAATATCCACGGAGAGAGAACAAAAAGGGGATCAAGGCCGGCATAGCCGCTGTCAAGCAGGTTCCACTGGCCAGGCATGATCCACATGATCAGGCTGTTGGCCAGAAGAAACACAATCATTACGATATAACCCGTAAGAGAGCTGAAAAACGCTGCTGTCTCTTTTCTGAAAAGAGTAAACATAACTTCAAGTTTGCTGTAAAAATATCCAAAACTTTCATGGTCTGACCGGCCTGCGGGCATTTTTGACATCGGTAATGATGGTGCCCGGGTAATAGAAGCCGATTATCCTGTTATAACTCATCTTTTTTTCGGCCATATGCTTTGCTCCGTCCTGGCACAGGCCCACACCATGACCGTATCCTCTCCCGTTGAAAAGAATGCTGTCACCGGCGTCTGAAAGAGTAAAGTAAGCTGACCTGAGCCCGAAGCGGAGCCGTATCTCTTCGCTCCACAGAGTCTTTCCCTGTACGGTGCGGTATGTTATCCTTCCCGCCGCCGGTGCGTTCGCCGAATAGATGGCCCCCTCCGTTCCCGGGGCTATACCCTTCGATCTCAGGAAACTGTTCCATTCGCTTCGCGCTATGTTTTTCCTCCATGTTGATGATGGGGAATAGCTGCACCAGGGGTCCGTCACGCTCACGAGATAGGGATAACCGGCAAGCCACACGTCGGCTGAGGATGCCGTCTCGCCGCCGCAGTTACCGTGGAACGCGGCTTCTATCATTATGCTGTCGCGGTCAGCAAGCACCAGCCCGGATGTTGAGCGGCAGGCGTTGACAATCACGCTGTCGGTCACCACTCCCGGATAGACCTGGCAATGTACATCATCGCACATATTGTACCCGTCAAGTGAATGCCTGTCAATATTCCTGTAGATATAGGTTCGCGCTACCACGGCCTGTGCCCTGTAGTAATCTGACGGTCCGTATCTGCCCGCCTCGGCACGTACCACTCCGGGAAGGCACTCTTCAACGGTTGTGATGTTAAGTATCCGGAGTGAGCCTGGGAATGAAGTGACTGTCAGTGTGCCGCTGAGGCTCTTCTCAGGCTCACTGCTGCCGGGTGCCCTGACAGTGAAGAGCGTGCCTGATGCCGCCGGGGTAAAGGCAAGTGAATCAGACACACCTCTTATGCCTGACATTGTGCTGTATATTACCCTGTCACCATACCGTGTCACGGCAACGGTTTCGCCCTGGCTGAGACGCACCTCTCCGGCCGTTCCGTCGAAAAGCATACAGTCGCCATTTACCATGCTGACAATCAGGCTGGAAGGCTTTGACCGGGCGAAGATACGTATTGAGATCCGGGAGAATGTGACCAGCGGAAACAGAACGAGCAGTATGGCAACAAGTGAGATCCTTTTCATTTCCCTTTCATTTGAACAGGAGTGTCTGCCATATCGTCATCCACCATGGGTTTCATTATCCTCATCCTGCTTTCTTGTTAACCAGACTTTCTATCATATCCGCTGCCACCCTCGCTGATGCCCCGCCACCTCCGAGTATGGTCCGCAACTCCCGGTAATCATCCTTTATCCTCTCATGTCTGTAACCGGTGGCAACTATCTCCTCCAGTTCCCTGTGGAGGCTGGCACTATTCAGCCCCTCCTGAATCAGCTCTCTCACCACTTCCCTGTCCATGATGAGGTTCACCAGTGAGATGAACCTGACCCTGATAAGCCATTTTGCCAGCCTGTATGTAAGCCTGCTGGTACTGTAGCATACCGCCTGAGGCACATCAAAGAGCGCAGCCTCAAGGGTTGCAGTACCGGAGGTGACAAGCGCGGCCTCAGCCACAGCCAGGAGGTCATAGGTCCTGCCGGTGATAACCCTGACAGGGTATGCTGAAGAGACCTCTTCATAAAGCCGGGCAGGCAGATGATCCATTGCCGTCACCACGAACTGGTAATCAGGAAAGTCTTCAGAGACTTCTGCCATGACTGGAAGAATTTTGCTCACCTCCTGAAGCCTGCTGCCGGAGAGAAGTGCAATCACCGGTCTGGCGTCAAGTCCCAGTAAGGCTCTGATGATCTCCCTGTCAGGCGCTGTGGCCCTCCATGCATCTATATGGTCAATGAGGGGATTGCCAAGGAAGATAGCCGGGAAATCATGCTTCCGGTAAAACTCCTTTTCAAACGGGAAGATGATGTAAAGCCTGTCTGTATAGCGTTTTATCTTTCTTACTCTTCCTTCACGCCATGCCCAGAATTTCGGCGAAATGTAGTAGAAGACCCTGAGGCCGGCCTCCTTTGCAAACCTGGCCATACGCAGATTGAATCCCGGATAGTCTATAAGGATCACCACATCGGGTTTCATCTCCATTATCTGTCTTTTGCATTCGCTGAAGTTGGCTTTCACCTTCCGGATGTTGACAAGCACCTCGAAAACGCCCATGAAGGCAGTCTCACGGTAGTGTTTCAGCAGCCGTGCACCTTCGCCCTGCATCAGCTCACCTCCCCAGCATGCAATATCTGCTGCCGGATCACTCTTCAGCAGGTGCTTCACCAGGTTGGAACCGTGAAGATCACCGGATGGCTCGCCTGCAATGATGAAGTACTTCATCCTAAAACAGGTTTATAGCGAAGACAACAAAGGCCCACGCCAGGGTTATTCCAAGCACTCCCCTGCAGGCTCTCAGCATGTCAAGGCGGTTGAAAAGCAGATAGATGACTACATTGGTAAAGACGGAGACACTCATTATTTCCGAAATATTTCCGGCAACTTCCATCTTCCTGAAATAATCTGTCATTGAAAGCCCGTGATGTGTCAGCAGAAAGAATATCAGGAACCCCAGAAGAGGCATCACCAATCCTCCCACAACACCTGATATAACGTTATTGAACCTTTGTCTGAACCACATATCAGAGTTTTGATTTGAGGGTTTCCATAAAGCTGTAGGCAGTCATGTCAATGGTCACCGGCACTACAGAGACATACCCGTTATTAATGGCCCAGTCGTCAGTATCTGATGCCTCCGGCTCATGGTTGATAAAACTGCCTGTCAGCCAGTAGTAGGTCTTTCCCGCAGGGTCTTTTCTCTTTTCAAATTCCTCCTGCCAGTTACCCAGGGCCTGGCGGGCTACCATCATCCCTTTTATCTCAGAAGCCGGCACAGCCGGGAAGTTGACATTAAGGCATACACCTGTCGGCAATGGCTCGCGAAGGAGCATCGTACATATATCTCTGATATACTCTTCACACCCCGAGAAATCGGCTGAGGACGAATAGCTGTTAAGAGAGAATCCCACTGACGTGATGCCATACAGACATCCTTCAAGAGCGGCTGCCATTGTTCCTGAATAGAGTATGCTGGCGGAGGCGTTGGAGCCATGGTTGATGCCTGAGACAACCAGGTCAGGCTTGCGGTCAAGCAGCTGGCTGACCGCCAGTTTGATTCCATCTGCAGGAGTGCCGCTGCAGGCGTAGATCCGCTTGCGGTCATCCTCCACGAGAAGCTTGACCCTCAGGGGCTGCTTGACAGTCAGCGCCTGTGACATGGCACTGCGGCCCTCGGTGGTTGAGATTACCACCACCTTGCCGAAGTCCTCCATGATCCTTATGAGGGTTTTAAAGCCACCTGCATAGAGTCCGTCATCATTTGTCAAAAGAATAAGCTTATCGTTTTCTTCTATTTTCATCTGAATTTTTGTTGAAGTGCAAATATAATGATAATGGCTCTGCTTTTAATGCCGCGTCTGCTTGATGCCTCAAACCTTTTTTCCTTACTTTTGCATTTCTGAAAACCTAATAACAATACCGCGATGAAGATTTCTTACAACTGGCTCAGGGATTATCTTGATTTTGATGCGCAGCCGGATGAGCTGTCATCGGTTCTGACATCACTGGGCCTTGAGGTTGAGGATGTTGAAGAGTGGGTTTCGGTAAAGGGCGGAATGAAGGGAGTGGTTATTGGCAGGGTACTCACCTGTGAAAAGCACCCTGATGCTGACAGGCTGAGTGTCACCACAGTGGATACCGGGGGACCTGACCCGTTGCATATTGTATGCGGGGCTCCGAACGTAGCAGCAGGACAGGTGGTGGCAGTGGCCCTGCCAGGAACGATGGTCTTTCACGGAGATGAACAGTTTGAGATTAAAAAATCAAAGATACGGGGCCAGCTGTCCGAAGGAATGATCTGTGCAGAGGATGAGCTTGGCCTGGGCGCTGACCATGAAGGGATAATGGTGCTTGACAGCAACGCACGCATCGGCATGCCTGCTGCTGAATATTTCGGAATTACTACCGACACGGTCTTTGAGATAGGGCTGACACCGAACAGGATTGACTGCAGCTCACACTTCGGGGTGGCACGCGATCTTGCTGCCTTCTACAACCTCCGGAGACCGGTAAGGGCAAAGCTGCCTGAGATTTCAGGGTTCAGGAAAGAGAGGGAGAGTGGTGCCATAGAGGTCACCGTAGAGGCTCCGGAAGCATGCATACGTTACTCCGGACTGACAGTGCGCGGTATCAGGGTTGAACCTTCCCCGGCATGGCTACAGACCAGGCTCAGGGCAATCGGACTTCATCCCATCAACAACGTTGTTGATATCACCAACTTCGTCCTCCACGAGACAGGACAGCCACTGCATGCATTTGATGCTGCAGCCATTACCGGAGACATAGTGAGGGTAAGGCACCTTCCTGACAAAACGAAATTCGTTACCCTTGACGGAGTGGAACGCACCCTTGCATCGTCTGACCTGATGATATGCAACCGTGACGAGGGGATGTGTATTGCAGGTGTTTTCGGCGGACTGAAATCAGGTGTCACCGAAGCCACCACCGACCTTTTCCTCGAGAGCGCCACCTTCAACCCGGTGTCAGTACGGCGCACATCGCGGAGGCATGACCTGCACACTGACGCATCATACAGGTTTGAGAGAGGCACTGATCCGGAGATGACCATCTATGCCCTGAAGAGAGCTGCCATGCTGGTTAAGGAGCTTGCCGGCGGTGAGATAACAGGAGATATCATTGATCTCTACCCCAAGCCGGTGAGAAAAGCAGTTGTGAAGTATTCCCTTGACCGGATGACCAGACTTATAGGGAAGGAAATACCGGAAGAAACAGTCAAAACCATTCTCTACAGCCTGGATATCAATATCACCGGCGAAGAACCCGGCGTCCTGCATCTTGAGATACCGTCATACCGTGTTGATGTCACCCGTGAGGCCGATGTCACTGAAGAAGTGCTCAGGGTTTACGGTTATGACAACATAGGGATAAGCCATGAGATGCGCTCCATGCTGTCACATACTGAAAAGCCTGACCCTGAAAAGATTGCCTCCAATTGCTCAGATATGCTCGCTGCCAACGGCTTCTGCGAGATAATGTGCAACTCCCTCTCCCCTGCTGCCTGGTTTGAAACTACGGGTGACTTTGACTTGAAGTCGATGGTGAGACTGGCCAATCCGCTCAGCAGTGACCTTAACGTCATGCGACTCTCGCTGCTGCCGGGCATGCTGAACGCCATTGCCTGGAACATCAACAGGCAGAACAGCAACCTGAGGCTGTTTGAACTCGGATACACCTACGCCCGGAAAGAAGGAAAAGGCACCCTGGAGATCACTGACAACTTCAGCGAAAAACAGATACTTGCCCTTGCACTGACCGGGAATATAAACGAAAAACGGTGGAATGCCCCTGAAATGTCATCAGGATTCTTTCACCTCAAGGGTTATACGGAGATGATCCTTTCACGTTTCGGCATCACCGGCAAGGAGCTCATTGTAACTGCAGAAAACCGGGGCTGGTTCACCGAAGGGATGAGATACACTGCCGGAAGTCTTGAAGTAGCCTCCTTCGGCAAAGTGTCAAAAAAATACCTGGCTATGTTTGATATCAGGCAGGAGGTATTTTACGCCGAGATCGACCGGGAGAACCTTATCAGGCTTATCAGCAGCCGGACCATCCGTTTCAGGGAATTGCCCAGATACCCGTGGGTGCGCCGTGACCTGGCCCTGCTTGTTGACAAGTCAGTAAAATTCAGTCAGATACGTGATATTGCCTTCAGGACTGAAAGAAACATACTCAGGGAGGTAGACCTCTTCGATCTTTATGAGAGTAAAGAGATAGGGACAGACAAGAAGTCGTACGCCGTCAGCTTCATACTACATGATGAGAGACAGACGCTCACCGAAAAGAATATAGAGAAGACCATGAACGCCCTGGTCAAAGCCTTTGAGCGTGAGTTAGGTGCCACGCTGAGATGAAAAAGCTTTTGGGCAGAACACACGATTACCTGTCGCTCATCAGGTTCAGTCACACTATCTTTGCGATGCCCTTTGCTCTTGCCGGTTACTTTATAGGGGCAACCCGGCCGGGGTACGGCTTCACACTGAAGACCTTCCTGCTTGTTCTGGCATGCATGGTCTTTGCACGAAGTGCAGCCATGGGTTTCAACCGGTGGGCTGACATGTATTTTGATTCACTCAATCCACGGACGGCAGTGCGTGAGATCCCGTCAGGGAAGATCACTCCCCGCCAGGCCCTGCTGTTTGTAACAGCCAGTTCACTTTTATTCATTCTCTCCGCCGCCCTGCTCAACAAACTGACCTTTATACTCTCTCCTGTGGCCCTGATAATTGTTCTCGGGTACAGTTACACCAAGCGGTTCACCCCGCTGTGCCACCTGGTGCTGGGACTGGGGCTCTCCCTTGCTCCCATAGGAGCATACCTGGCGGTGACAGGCTCTTTTGCCCTGCTTCCGCTCCTCTACTCCTTCATCGTGCTGACATGGGTGAGTGGTTTTGACATAATCTATTCCCTTCAGGATGACCAGTTTGACCGTGACACAGGACTCTATTCAATCCCGGCGGTGATGTCGCGCGGCAAAGCGCTGGCCATTTCAGTTGTGCTTCACCTGATTACGGCAGCCCTGGTGGTGGTGGCAGGAGTATACGGCCAGGCAGGATTCATATACTGGACAGGTGCAGCCATATTCACCGGCTTGCTCATTTTTCAGCACATGATTGTCAGGCCTGATGACCTTAGCAGGGTAAACCTTGCCTTCGGCACAACCAACGGAATATCCGGAGTCATTTTCGGGCTTGCAGTGGTACTTGACCTGCTCCTCCTTTAAAACTTGAAGACGAAGCTGACGCCAAGCAGCTCCTTGAACTGCACCATGGGCGCCTTCTTCTGCTTGCCATCGGTGTCAAGCACCGGCTCTCCCCTTTTATATACCGGGAGCATGGTGTCATCATCATAAACCAGGTGAACGTTTATCCTGAGGTCAGTGAACCAGTTGAGCGGCATCGTGGATATCATCTCCCACTCAACGTCTATATTCTGAGGCTTCGAAATGAAATTGCTGAAGAGCTGTAACCTGTTGCTCATGTTTATCTTTTCGAAGAGCACAATTTTACTGTTGACGGTCAGGAATGCACCCAGCTCGTTCTTTGACCACTTGTCAGCAGGAATACCATATTTGGCCTGGTTGATGTTTGCGGTATCAGGAACAAATGTGCCCTTATATGAAAATGGTGAGAAGCTTATCGATGTGTTTTTGCCGGGTTTGTATTCAAGGCCGTAACCCAGAATAAAGGTGGCCGGATTGAAAAACTTGGAGACCATTATTGAGGTGGTGTCA
>Ga0209606_1004534_pt1 | contig 12772 bp, 11 predicted proteins | sample AD_UKC057_MetaG_FD_184412 | JGI IMG/M metagenome (GOLD analysis project Ga0209606, IMG submission 184412) | Active sludge microbial communities of municipal wastewater-treating anaerobic digesters from USA - AD_UKC057_MetaG (SPAdes) (version 2) | ecosystem: Engineered > Bioreactor > Anaerobic >...
CGACTCTAACACACGAAGGTCCAATTTATCGCGCTGTTGAAGAAGCGCAGTTTCGCGAACCGTTTGAAGAAAACCACCTGACAGCCTGATTTCCTGCGCGAAAAAGACGGGGTGGCCGACCGGCTACCCCGTCTCATAATATCCTGAGAGTGCGCGAATTTACGGATGTGTTGCGTCGTACGTGATCCCGCGCACGACCACTCTGTCAAGTGAGAGGCCCGGTTTATTGGGCTCCGGTTCGGCACTGCCGGCATACATCGCCTTGGCCCCTGCCCCCAATCCAGGGACGCTTCCTCTGACGTAAGGACCTGGGCATCTAGATCGGATACGCATGCCCGAAGTCTGTCCACCCCAATCGAGACCCCGCAGGATATGCCGGCTCTTCGGTCGAGCTGAAGCATCACTGGCTGCCGCCCGCCGGTGGAATCGCCGAGCCCGGCCTCGCGCACGAAACCCTCGCTTATGAGATCATTCACAATGGACGAGACTGTAGCCGGGTAGAACTGGCTCAGCCGCGACACGTCTGCTCGTGACACCGGCCCGTGCTCACGGACGATGTTCAGCACTATGCTGCGGTTGATGCTTTTGACCAGCTTCTGGTTGCCCTTACGCGCAGCCTCGTCAGACATCCGTTTGGTATAGTTCAACTTGCCCAAGCTCCCTCCGCGAGGCTAGGTTTCGCCATTAGCCGGGCAGTCTCCTCCAGTGTCTCGGGCATCGCGCAGCGCCGCGTCGCCGAGTCTCGCCCCGCCCCCCGCCAGCTCGCCTCACACGGGCTCAGCCCTTAACACTCCCCGCGGTGAGCCCGCGCACAATGAACCGTTGGAAGAGCAGGGCGAGCAGCACTGGAGGTATCGCGGCCATCATCCCTGCCGCCGAAATCTGATCATAGGCCGTGATGTACTGGCTTCCGAGTTCGGCGATGAAGAGCGGCAGTGTGGCCGCATTAGTCGACCGGGTGAAAATGAGGGCCAACAGAAACTCGTCCCACGCAGAGAGGAATGCAAGTATGCCCGTGGCCACGAGCCCGGGCGCGGAAAGCGGCAGTAACACGCGGAAAAGCGCCTGCACCCTGGTGCACCCGTCAATCCTCGCCGCCTCCTCGAGTTCAGCCGGGATCGTCAGGAAGAAACCTCTCATGATCCAGATTACGAACCCCAGTATGAATGTGGTGTACAGAATCACGAGGTTCAGTTTGGTATCGAACAGGTGGAACTCCCAGCCCATGTTGAGAAACGCATAGTCAATGTACGACGTGATCACAAAGAACGGTATGACCAGAGCGATGGTGGGAAGCATCCTGATGGACATCAGCCCAAGCACCGCCACATGCTTTCCTCGAACGGGCAGCCGCGCCAGGGCATAAGCGGCAAACGTACCGGCCACAAGGCACACAGCCGTGACCGACGAGGCGATTATCATGCTGTTTCGCAGGGCGTACACGAACCGTTCGCCCGTCTGTCGCGATACGTCGAACATCACCCGATAGTTGGCTAGAGTTGGATTTTGGGGTAGCCAGTGAGTCTGCCTGTCTGATATCAGCTCGTTGTACGGCGTTATGCTCGATATCCCGAGCCAGGCCACTGGCGCCAACGTCCACACCGCTATGGCCAGGACGGCAAGGAGCAATCCTATCCTCTTGATACGCTTGATCACATACGCGGCACTCCAGCGCATCTCACGTCCCTCCAAACCCAATCCGCATGATGGCCGATGCTACCGCTCGCCGTCGGTGTAGAAAAGACGTACATAGAACACGGCAAGACCCAGGATGAACAGAGCGATCAGGAAAGACAGCGCAGCGCCCTGCCCGAAATGGAGGAACTTCATCCCGATCTCGTATGTGAGGATGCCTACGACTCTGATCGAGTACTGCATGATGATATAGATGATGTCGAACACCCGGAAAAGCTCCATGGTGCGCAGGACCAGTATCACGAGGATCACCGGTTTGAGCAGCGGAAGGGTTATGAGCCTGAGTTTTCTGAAGAACCCTGCCCCATCCACAGTGGCAGCCTCGTAAAGACTGTCGGGGATCGTCTGAAGACCAGCAAGAACCAGGAGGACCACGAGCGGCGTCACCTTCCACGTGTCGGCGACGATGATCATGTTCAGGGCACTGGTCACCCCAAGCCACCTCAAGAACGGCCCGACCACAGGTACCCCGCCGAGTGGAACGTCGAACCCCAGCCATACGGCATCATGGCTGCTGGGGAAGATACGGAGTACCTTCATGAGCCCGTTCAGCGCGCCGTACTTGGATCCCGAGAATATCCACTCCCACATCCTCGCGTTCACTACCGTAGGCAGCGCCCACGGAATCAGGATTATCGCCCGCATGAACGACCTGCCCGGAAAGTCGGCATCGAGGACGAGCGCCATCGCTATCCCCAGCACGAGCTCAATCAGCAGGGACACGATGGTGAAGTATATCGTGACACGTACAGATGGCCAGAACAGGCCGGACTTGGTGAGGAAATGGGCGTAGTTCGAGAACCCCACAGGCTTCATCTCGATACCGCCCACCATGGGCTCGGCCTCATGGAGGCTGAGTACGAAGGCGAACACGAGCGGGGCGATCACCACCAGGATGATCAGAATCACACTCGGCGCCAGAAGTCGCCTGGCGAGCTTATGGTCATCGAGTTCGCGAGCGTGTGAAACCATCGCGACGACCTCCCGCGAGACTTCCTATTCGTGTACACGGGCATGCAGCGGCGACTGCGCCGCCATCGCCGACCGGAGCGCCCAGGCCCGGCGCGGCCCAACCGTATCAGCCAGCTCGGGCCAATCCGGGCTGACCCCAGGCGGGCGCGAGCCAGGCCTGGAATGGCCTCCGATCTCCTGATTACTTCCTGGACATCACCGCATTGATCTCTTCGAGCGCCTTATCCAGCGCCGCCTTGGGCTCCATCTTCATCTGCAGGGCAGTGTGTATGTACCTCTGAAGGATGGAAGACACTTCTGGATACGGCGGCACCTTGGGCCTGTGATGCACCGCTGCGATCTCCTTGGCCTTCAGGGGCATGGTCTTGTCCATCATACTGGCATATGCGCTGGTCTGCACGGATGTCCAGACCGGCATCTCCTGCAGGTAAGAACGCTGAACCAGAGGACTCGTGATGAACCGCACATACTGCCATGCCAGGTCCTTCTTACGGGAGTTGGCCATGATCGCCGCTCCCTGGAACCCGCTGACCGATGCTGTTTCGGCCTTGGCGACCTGGCTCTTCGCCACAGGTATCAGGCCCATCTGACCTTGTCCAACAACCTTTGATATGGCCGGATCATTCATGAGCGCATACTGGAATGTCCAGTTGGTGGTGAAAGCGGCGTTGCCGGAGATGAAATCGTCCTTGGCCGCATCTTCATCGTTCGTAAGGCACTTGGGGCTGGCAAGCCCCTCCTTCAGCAGGCTGACCATGAACTCAAGGGCCTGCACCCCGGGGCCCTGGTTGAATATGGGTCGACCCTTATCGTCGAAGGTATCGCCGCCAAAGGCGCCGGTGAGCCAGACGAACTCGCACACCAGCCCCTCCTTCTGGTTCCACGAATCAGTCCAGGGGTACTTCACGATGCCCTTGGACTTCATCGCTTTCATCTGATCAACCATCTCTTCGAGGGTCTTGGGCGGGCCCGCGAATCCGGCCTTCTTGATCATGTCGATGTTATAGAAGAACAGCTGGAAGTTGGCGAGGAAGGGCATCGCCCATGTCTTGCCGTCATACACAAAAGCGTCCATGATCGCAGGCGCGATGTCCTTTCGTATGTCGGCCGTTATCCTGTCATCAAGCGGTACTACCATCTTCTTCGAAGCGAATTCCGCCGTCCATATCAGGTCAAGGAGGATCACATCATAGGTCGCTACCGGCGCGACCGCAGACGCGATGATCTTCTCATGCTGCTCATCGTACTTCACGAAGGTGATGTTGACCTTAGTGTCGGTAAGAAACTCGAACAGATCCGCCATGTCCCGGATGTCGTCTGGCTGGTATCCCGCCTGGGCCATGTAGATTACGTTGAGAGTCTCCTTAGCTGCTGCCGCTCCCATGCTGCAGACGAAGAGAACGGCCGCAAGGCACAAGACAGCCAAAGCATACCTACGCAATTGCGGTACCTCCCTCTCATGAAGACTTGAGAACCGGACGAGCGCAAGCACAAAGCAAACCGACGGACGCTGCCCACAACACCACGGTGCGCAAACCCGTTCCGAGGATCCTTCCAGCGAGGCGTTTGCCTCAGCTCCACCCCCCTCGATACTGCCGAGCGGCAGGTACTCTTCTTGTAGTGGACTTTCTTCTGTTACTGTAGGAATTGCCCGATAGGCGCCACACTGACGTCGCGCTATAGCGATATCTGGCGTGTTGACTGGCGCATGAAGGCAACTCGAAAGCTCGCCTGAGATAGCTATTGCCCAGGCGCCGTTGTTGAGTTGTCGACTTTGTAGTGTCAATGAATTAACTTCAGATGAGTGGTTCGGCGTGCTCGCCGGGATTCCTTCCAGCGGAGGCTCGAAATGTTGTGATATGGTCAATGTATGGCAGGCCGACAGGAAGCGATGGCTATCCCGGCGAACCATTCATCAGAGTGCGTGATGACGCATTTCGAGCCTCAATGCGACTCAAGGGGGTACAGAGTTGAAGCGACTCTTCGTGAGCGAAAAGGGGCGGCTCCGGCCCGGGTGGAGAGTTGTAGTTGTGCTGATCATCTACTCAGTGCTCAGATCCATGCTGCTTGCTGCTTTGCCGCGCGCAACGGAACCCAGTCTGGAGCCCAACAGCCTGTTGCAGCTGGCCGCAAGCCTTATCCCGCCAACCTCGCTCATACTAGCTACCCTCCTGACCCTAGCATTCATTGACAAGAAAGCTGTCCGCGACATGGGACACAAGGCTCTCCGCGCACGTCGTCGGCACCTCATCTATGGACTGGCGCTCGGCGCCGGTTCGATGAGCGCGGTCTTCGCCTTCCTGCTCGCCCTAGAGGCCATCACGCTAGAACAGGGTCTATGTCATCCCCAGATCTCGTGCAGCTTGCTGTCAGGCCTGATTCTCCATTCCTTTGTAGGTTTTTCGGAGGAGCTGTTCTGCAGAGGATATATCATCTCCGCCCTGGCCGAGACGTGGAATCTTCGGACCTCCGCTGTTGCATCGTCACTCCTCTTTTCGCTCCTTCACGTGCTGAACCCCAATGCCTCGCTATTGGGTCTGGTGAATACTCTCCTTGCTGGAGGCCTCTTTGCGTACATGTTCGTAAGAAGCGGCAACCTGTGGATGCCCGTGGGATACCATGTCGCCTGGAACTACTTCGAGGGGCACGTCTTGGGCTTTCCTGTCAGCGGCACACAGGTTCACGGAGTCTACACCGTCGCATCGAGTCACAACGAGTTCCTCGCAGGCGGCGCATACGGCCCAGAAGGCGGTTTCATGGTAACGTTGGTCCTTCTCGCGGGCTTCTGTCTGGTGTGGCGATCCGCCGGGTTGTGTCAGGTAGCATCCCGAGACCCATCTGCCGGAAATGTGAATCGAATGTGAACGCTTTGCTACATCCGATGCTCAACATGATCACGAGGCTTAAGCAGTCGACGAACATGAGCTTTCAACCGGTATGGTAATTCATCGGCAGGAACCCCTGTCATTCCCCACCGCCTCGTCAGAGAAGTTGATTGCCCTAGCGCATCTGTGTCGCATATCTCGGTTCCTCTCTACCTTCTCCGACATTTCTCAAGAGGATCATCAGGCTGGCTCGAAGAAGGTAGACGTGCTCTAGCCGCAAATCTCACTTCAGGGAGGTAATACCATGAGGAGACGTTTCGCATCCATGTCTCTGTATATCATCGTGGCCACACTGATGGCCGTGTGCTCCGTCGGCGGACCCATTGCTGCCGCGCCTCCTGCGCCGGTAGTGAAGATCGGCGTGATCTTCCCACTTACCGGCGCTGCCGCTGCTACCGGAGTCAAGCTGAAGTACGCAGTGGAGGTCGCTCAGGAGATCATCAACAATGCACGTCCCGAGATGAACCTGCCGCTTGCCGCCACCACCGGTCTTCCAAACCTGGGAGGAGCGCGCGTGGAGTTCGTCTTTGCAGACCACCAGGGGAACCCGGAGATCGCGAAGTCTGAAGCGGAGCGACTGATCCAAAACGAGAAGGTAGTGGCCCTGATAGGTTGCTACCAGAGTTCAGCTACGAAACCCGCAAGCCAAGTGGCTGAAAGGTACGGCATCCCGTTCATAGCCGGATCGTCAAGCTCCGCAGCTTTGACCGAGCGCGGGCTCAAGTGGTTCATGCGCATCGCTCCGAACGACGATATGGAGACGAAGTTCTTCTTCGATTACCTGAACTTCCTGAATCGCGAGAATAACGCGGGCATCAAGCGAGTTGGCGTGGTCTTCATCGACAACGAGTACGGGGTTCACGCTGCCGAGATGGTAGATAAGTGGATCAAGACGTACAAGGCCGATGGTTTCGACCTTGTGGCAAGGGTGAAGTACCCTGCAGTCGTATCCAACGTCGACACCGAAGTGCAGCGCATTAAGGCCGCTAAACTTGACGCAATCTTCCATGCGTCATATATCGCCGACATCACGCAGTTCGTCAAGAAATACCGTGAGTACGACATCACCCCCAAGGCGGTTCTCAACTACTGCGGCGGGTTCCAGGATCCCATGTTCGTAGTGAACCTTGGACGCGACGCCAACTTCTTCGCCGGTTCCAACGCTACGGCGCCCAGTCTCTTCGGCAGGATGAAGATAACGCGTCAGATCAACGACATGTACTTCCCCAAGGCGGGCGTTGATATTGACGGGCCAACTATTGAAGATTTCTCCTCCGCCCTCGTAATCGCAGACGCTATCAACCAGGCCGGCACGACCGATCCCAACAAGGTACTGGATGTCCTCAGGGCAAAGACTTTTGACGCGCCCTATTTCGTATCCGGCAAGATCAAGTTCGACGACAAAGGCCAGAACGAGTTCTCTGCCTCTGTGATGGTCCAGGTGCTTAACGGCGTATACGAAGCGGTATGGCCAGTGGAGTTCAAGACCGCCGAGGCCGTTCCTGCCTTCCCCGCGTGGAACAAGCGATAGCAGCATGACAGCGCAACAGTAGTAAAGCGACCTTGGGCCGCTCCGTCTGTCGCCCAGAGCGTCGGCAGGCGGGAGCGGCTCTACTCGGGGGTGATTGTTTGCTTTCCTTGCTTCCCCAGCTGATAGTGAGCGGAGCGATCATGGGATCCGTGTATGGCCTCGTGGCAGTGGGCCTCGGGCTGATCTGGGGCGTGATGGACGTCATCAACTTCGCTCACGGCGAGTTTCTCATGTTGAGCATGTACTCCGCGTACTGGATGCACTCTCTCTTCCGTATAGACCCCCTGTTCTCGTGGCCCATCGAGACGGCAATCATTTTCCTGCTAGGGTATCTCACGTACAAGGTGATAATCAAGCGGGTGGTCGATGCACCGGGGCTCACCGCGCTTCTCGCCACGTTCGGATGGAGCCTTGTACTGAGGAACATGGCGCAGTTCCTGTGGAGCGCAAACTACAGGTATCTTCCGGAGACCATCCTCAGCAACAAGCGGCTGCTTATCGGCCCTCTGGTGATCGGCCTGCCGCAACTGGCCGCCGCGATCGGGAGCATCTTGATGACACTGGCCGTGTTCTACTTCCTCAGCCGTACACGGATGGGCCGGGCAATCCAGGCCACGTCTTTGGATCGCGACGCGGCCCAACTCATGGGGATAGACGCCGACCGAGTCTACGCTTTCACATTCGGTCTAGGTGGGGCCTGCGTAGGAGTTGCCGGCGCTCTACTTTCGACATTCTTTCCTGTGTACCCCGAATCGGGAGCTCTGTACAGTACACTTGCCTTCGTGATAGTTGCTTTGGGCGGATTCGGGAACATCAGCGGAGCGTTGCAGGCCGGCGTGATCATGGGGCTTGCCGAGGCGCTCGGAGGTTTCTACCTCGGGACGCAGTTCAAGTATACCGTTGTGTTCCTTATATATCTGCTGGTCATGCAGGTGCGCCCGAAGGGACTATTCGGATGGTGACGAGGTGGATGCGATGAACAAAGCCGCCGCGCGTGAACGAAACGGACTGATCGGACTCATCTGCGTCTTGTGCCTCCTGCCGCTTGTGACAGGGGATGTGAACATACATCATGTCATGGTCATGTTCCTCATCTATGCATCGCTGGGAGAGGCATGGAACATCATCACCGGGCTCGCCGGCCAGACTTCATTCGGCCACGCAAGCTTCTTCGGCATAGGCGCCTATGCCTCAGCCGTGGCCTATTTCCGGCTCGGCGCAAGCCCATGGCTTGGCCTGATTGTCGGCGCTGCTTCGGCCGGCGTTCTCGGCCTTGTGGTAAGCTACCCGGTGTTCAGGCTCAGAGGCCACTACTTTGCTGTTGCCACCATGGCTGTGGCGGAAATAGTCTTTCAGCTCTTCGTCAGCTGGAGCTGGGTGGAGGGCGCAACCGGCATCTCAATACCAGTAGCGGCGGAGGGCCTGGCGACGTTCCAGTTTCACTCATCCAAGCTTCCGTACGTCTACATCAGCATCGCCGTCTTCGCACTTAGCGCGTTCGTGTTCCACTACATCGCGAGGTCCAGATTTGGGTTCTTCCTTCGCGCCATACGCGGAAGCGAAGAGGCCGCCATGGCGATAGGGATTAGCCCTTCCAAGAACAAGCTCATGGCAATGGTTGCGAGCGCGTGCTTAACGTCCATAGCAGGGTCAGTATATGCCCAGTACATCCTGTACATCGACCCGTTCATGGTCTTCTCGATGACGATATCAATGAAGATCGTACTCCTCACCGTCCTGGGCGGACTAGGATCAGTGTGGGGGCCTGTTCTCGGCGCGGCCATCCTCATACCTCTGTCGGAGTACACCCGCATCGTCTTCGGAGGAACCGGTCGCGGGGTGGACCTGATCATATTCGGCGCCCTGATAGTCATTGTGGCGTGTTTCCAGCCTCAGGGGATAATCGGCCTCATAAAGTCGTTCGGGCGCCGCGCGCAGAAGGGAGGTATGGGCGGTGACGACAGGAGCATGCGAGACGCGAAAGCCTCTGCTTGAGGTCAAAGGACTGACTATGAAATTCGGATCGCTGGCGGCAAATGAGGACATTGACTTCGACGTGTTCCCGGGGGAGATCGTGGGCCTTATCGGACCGAACGGCGCCGGCAAGACCACCTGCTTCAACTGCGTTACAGGATTTCTGCAGCCCACCGCAGGATCAGTCCGGTTCTTGGGCGCCGATATCACCCGATGGGCGCCATTCGACATCGCCCGCCTCGGGCTTGTACGTACGTTCCAGATAGTACACACGTTCCGCGATATGACCGTCTTGGAGAACGTAGTCACATCTTCGTTTGTCGAGACGAGGAGCGCCAAGGACGCCCTGGCAACGGCGGACCGAGTGATCGAGCTCACAGGGCTCGGACCTCTGCGCGACAAACTGGCAGCCAGCCTCACAATCGCCGACAAGAAGAGGTTGGAGATCGCGAGGGCGCTGGCGACGAAACCGCGCCTAGTCATGCTGGACGAGACAATGGCAGGGCTGAACCAGACCGAGATCAGGGAGGCAATGGACCTGTGCCTGCGTCTTAAGGAAGACGGCCTGACTCTTGTGGTGGTAGAGCACATCATGGAGGCATTGATGCCCATATCCGACCGCGTGGTAGTGCTCGATTCAGGTCGCAAGATCATGGAAGGGACGCCCGAAGAAGTCGCGTCGGATGAGAGAGTGATAAGGGCGTATCTGGGGGACACCTACAATGTTGCAGGTTAAATCGCTTAAGGCGGGTTACGATGGAGTGCCGGTGGTATTCGGAGTGGATTTCGAAATCGGGCAGGGAGAGATTGTGGCGGTCGTCGGGTCGAACGGCGCCGGCAAGACCACTCTTCTCCGAGCTGTGTCGGGCTTGATCCGGCCCATGGAAGGCGCGGTCGAGTTTCTCGGCAAGCCCATACAGTCGATGCGGGCACACGAGATTACATCTTTAGGAGTAGCTCACGTCCCGGAAGGCCGACGCGTGTTTGCAAAAATGAGCGTCGAAGACAACCTTCTCCTTGGCGCACATATAGTCCGGGAGCAGTCCACCGTAGCCCAAACACTTCAGGACGTGTACGAAGTCTTTCCCGTGCTGCACAATAGGCGCACCCAGAAGGCGGAAACCCTCTCAGGCGGCGAACAGCAGATGCTCGCCGTGGGACGAGGACTGATGTCGCGGCCGAAGCTACTCATGGTAGACGAGATCTCGCTGGGGCTCATGCCGACGATGGTAGACCGAGTGCTCCAGGTTCTGCGCGAGATCCGAGACCGCGGCGTGACAGTGCTCATGGTAGAGCAGAAGGTGGAAAAGGCCCTTGCCATGGCCGACAGAGCCTATGTGCTCCAAACAGGCAGGGTCGCCATGAGCGGCACTGGTCGCGAGCTACTTGAGAACCCTGAGATAAGGCGGGCGTATCTCGGGTTGTAGCGACACCGTACGGCGCACTTCGGGGGGGATGCGCTGGGTCCCTCAGCAACGCGGAGCAGGCTTTCGCAGATCCTACTGCTCCGAGTCCTCCCTTTCCCGAAGCGCTTTCAGCCGGGCCTTGTGTCCTTGGCGATTCCTTTACCGACTAATGTCGCTTCACACTTTCGCCCCTGATCGCACCCGCCCAGCCAGATCCGGCGAGCCTGGGTCGTGGCTGGCGTGCCGGCTGAGCGCGGATCTGTGGCTAGTTGTTGCATAGCAGTACCTGCATCCGTGGATGCATGTGTTGCTGGCGCCGATGTCTCTGCTCGGCGCGCAGCCACACTCGCTTCTCTGGCCGTGGTCTTTGCGACCGTCCACCTCAATACCCCGTATGCTGCGAATCAGATCGTCATCGATGCACTTGCCGTGGGTTATCCCCAGGTCCGACATGTCGACCGCCTCGGCGCACGACTGGATCTCTAGGCCGTGGGCTAAAGCATCGTCGCAAAGACTCCTGAGTAGCTCACGGGTCTGCTCGTCAGCCCCAGCGGTCCGCCCGAACCCCCATCCCCGGCGCTCTAGCACCTCCACCAGGTTGCGCTCGACCTTTCCGTAGAAGTCCATGAGACTCACTACCACTCGAGCAGTGGAGCCTTCCAGCGCTGAAGATATCGAAGCAAACTCACGCCTGTGAAACTGCGCGTCTGTGCGATTGGAGACAATGATCGGGTCATACCTCCATGGTCATGTCAATGCAGTATCTCTGCGAAGAGTTGAACGGGTTGATCACAACACAGGATCCCTGCCGGATTCTGTTCATGAACCACTGGGCGTAGAAAGCGGGAATATCCGTGCGTCTGCTTGTCGAGATAATCACGTCGCGCCTCCCATCGGCGTCGAACTCGCCTTCGAGCTCACACTCTCCTCCCATCAAGCGGGTGCCCGGCGCCTTACACAGGGCGCAAGCTCCGAAGCCGCTCTGAACAGGGACTTGTGCGGTCGTATGGAATACCGTACGGATTTCTTTCGGGCCATATGGAAAAACGTACGGTTCACCACTGTCAGGCGAAATCGGAGGGGGGTCTTGGGAGTCGGATAGCCCTTACGGGCAGTTCCAGGCGACGCACTCTCAAAGCCCCACGTTATGCCACAGGCTATAGCTGCGGGTGTGCCAAGTGCCGACTGCCCGAAAAAGGGGAAGCGCCGCCACCGACCACGTTCGGGAAAGCCCGAGTGTGCAGAACCGTGTGGTTTTCCACTATGCATTACCCACATCGCTGGAAAGGATGCGAGCCCTGCTGATTGGCGAACATCTTGCGCCAGGCACCTGCCTACGCTCGGAGACGCCGGTTGTTGGAAAAGCCGTGTTGCGCAGGCCTTTCAGCGAAACCGCGTTTAGCAGGGAGTTCTCTCGCCTGTAACAATACTGCACGGTTTGTACGCCGACCTGGTCAGAAAGTGCCCGGTCTTGACCGGGAGCAGGAGAAACTCGGGAACTTTTGGCGTTTCATGGAGAATCTGCGGCCGTCTGAAGCCTTCTCGGGCATATTCGAGCGATAGAGGCGCATGGCCAGATTATGCCAGACTCCTCTGCCTGCGGATTCAACGGCGGCGTGATTACAGAAAAAGGAGGAGCCGCCGTCCGCGCGAATTCAGACAATTATCGCCTGCCAAACCAGGCAGGATCTGAACAGGATGCTCGAAGAACCTGTTCAGAAATGGACAAGATGCCCCAGAACCCCGTTAGGGCCCACCACAGGAGAACGTCACGCCCAGGAATACCCATGGATACGGGTAATGCATAGTGGTTTTCCATAAAGTTTCGTCAAACGCCGTAGTGAAATCCCTGCGGTCTCCAAGGCAACGTAGACGTGGATGTCTTTGCGCTTCTGCCAGGCGGCGGTCCTGGCAGACTAAGCTGCCGCCAGACCGCTAATCGCTCCCGCGCTGTTTGCGGCGCCCACGGAGTCCGCGTGCTCTACGTGGCCGCAAGCGATGCACCAGTCCACGATCTTGCGGCTGATCTCGTGATCCTGGTTCTTCATCCAGCGGGCTTCCTTGTTCTTCATGCGGCGGATAGCGCCTAGAGCTTTGGCCTTGCCCATGCGGCGGACGAAGGCGGCTCGGTCTCCACTGAAGAACAACGTTTCGCCTTCGCAATTGACTACCGCCAAATTCATCAGGCCCGGATCCACTCCTGCCACCTTCGTCCCGACGCACGGCGTCACCTGGACGGAGACGGAGAGCCAGGTACCAGCGCCCACGCTTCTCATGCAGCTTAGCTGCGCCTTGCTTGACGGTTGCAC
>Ga0209606_1004538_pt1 | contig 12767 bp, 11 predicted proteins | sample AD_UKC057_MetaG_FD_184412 | JGI IMG/M metagenome (GOLD analysis project Ga0209606, IMG submission 184412) | Active sludge microbial communities of municipal wastewater-treating anaerobic digesters from USA - AD_UKC057_MetaG (SPAdes) (version 2) | ecosystem: Engineered > Bioreactor > Anaerobic >...
TTGAAATTATTTTCTCGTGTCAACCTTTACCGGGGATAATTCGTTGTCACTGGTGATGGGTGCTTGTTCAGGCAACAAGAGAATGGAAGACGCAGGCGGGTAATGCGCTTTCAACATGGGTGAGATGTTGATACCGGGTGTTTTGGCATACCCCCCGCAAAATAGGTGTTTTGGTGTTTTGGTGTTTTGGGCTACGGGCGCCTCCAAGGCAAGGGAAGGCCCCAAAACAAATGAGGAGAACAGGATGAAACTGAGACTCAGGCTATCCTCTTTTTACGAAGATCTTGAGAACGACAAGGCCTTTTCTTTTTTGAAGAGTGCCATAGCGGATATGTATTCCGGGGGAGTATCCAATGTTGAGGATGTCGCAATACTCCTGGGGTGGGATAACAGTTATCTGCTCAGCTGCACCAACGACGCCGATGAGGTGTGCGGCATTTTTCAAATCCATCTTGCCACATGGCGCAATGACTGTTTTGTCAATACCGCCTATACCCATGCCGACTATCGCCGACAGGGAGTATTCAACACCTTGTTCGCCTTTACGAATGAAAGACTGGCTGCAATCATCGGTGCGGAATTTGACACCATTTCTTTCGGGGTATTCGATTCCAACAAGCGTATGCGCTCTGTGATGCGGAAAAGCGGCTGTCTTCCCGTCGAACTCTACGACGATGTTGAGGCAACCGTCTGGTCGTTTCCCCGCAACGCAGAAGCGGCGGAGCGATTGCATCATGCGGCCGCCCTTTTAGAGGCCAACCTAGCACAAACCCTGTTGCCTGTATAGCGGGCGCCAGGTTTTGAAAACGTGCCCTGTCAGTTTTGCGACAAGAAAAAGGCATAACTGTGGGAAATATTCCTGACGAAGCGGTTACTAGTATCGGCATGCTTTTGTTCTCTTACGGCAGAGGAACCGGATACCAAGGAAGATATTATGAAGCGGGAGCGAATATATTCTAATGAAACACAACATGAAGTATTTTATGGAAGTTATGGTTATACACTCGAAGAATCCCTTGGAAAGATCGGGCGCAACATAAGAGACAGGCGTCGTCAGTACCTCGTTGACAACGTGTACAAACATGCGGGATTTTATGGTTCGACAGAAGCGGTTTATGACCAATGCAAGAGGCAACTGGCCCGCCTGCATCCAAAAACACGCTGGTACAGAAAGAATATGAAAGGCTACCACCTGCGTGAGGTGGTGGTGGACTGAGAAGCATAAAGGGACAAAAAAAATGAAATTAGCCGAAGCCTTGTTAGTTCGACGTGAGCTGTTAAACAAAGTCCGTGGGATACGGGAGCGGATCGAACAAAACGCCATCGTACAGGAAGGCGATTCTCCGGCGGAGAAACCGGAACTGCTGCTGCAGAAGGCCCTTGGACTTCTGCAAAAGGAGGCCTCCCTCGTCGTTCAAATCAATCGGACCAATATGAACTGCCTCCTCCCGGATGGATTGACGATGATGGAGACCTTGGCGCGCCGGGACCGCCTGATTAATGAGCAGGCGGTGCTGAGAGGCGCCATTGAAAGTTCCTATCGGGAGTTCCGTGAGAGCCGCCAAGAGATCAAATGGGTGAATATGGTGGATGTGGCGGCACTTCAAGAAAAAGTTGAAGAGTTGGAGACCCAGCTGCGTAATCTCAATGTTGCTATCCAGGAAACCAACTGGTTGACAGAATTGGAGGCGTAGATACACACGATTTTGGGTCCGGGCGAGCGTTATTCCCGGTGGGGGAATTCAAATATATCCACCAAACCAGGGGCCATGTGCGGAGGGCAGCACATATAAAAACAAATCAGCCCTGTATATGGTTACCCGGTAATAACCAATACCCGTAATAGGGCACTACCACAGACGCTGACGGACCCACCAGCATTTATTCCGGAATTTCCGGTGTAACAAAAACAATTGGCACAAAGGAGCAGAACGATGAAATTGGCCGAAGCCCTGATAATTAGAAGGGAATTGATGCGAAAAGTGGCCTCGCTGAAATCCCGCATTGCCCAAAATGCCGCTGTACAGGAAGGCGACACCCCGTCTGAAGACCCGGAAGGTCTTATGGCGGAAGCCCAGTCTACACTTGTGGAACTGGAAACCCTGATCTGCAAAATCAACCGAACCAATGTCCGCACCACCCTTCCCAATACCATGACGATGATGGAAGCCCTGGCACAACGGGAATGCCTTATCAAAAAACACGCCGTACTGGATAATACCCTCGACACTGCCCAGGTCAGGCAACACCGGTACAGCCGTGAGGAAATCAAATGGGTGAAACTGCTGAATGTAAAGACCATTCAAAAACAGGCCGACGATATCTCCGGTCAGATACGTAAACTCAATACCGTCATTCAGGAAGCCAACTGGCTGACCGAACTGGCGGAATAGCCATACACGTCGTTAATGGCAGCAGTTTATCGGTGCGCAGCCGTAATAAAAAACAAGAAGTTAGGTGTGTTGTTCACACCTGAGAAAAAATGGGACTGTTCACGCCTCATCGTATCAAAAGGCCTGATGAAGGGTTTATACCGTGGAAGTATTTTTGACTGGGAAACACGAATCTTCCATGCGGCGGGAACTGTACCGTTTTTTTCGGTCTTCCTCCATGGGCCTGCAAAATATTTGGGACCGACTCCAGCGCACAGGGACTGATGCGTTCGTTTCCGGGTACCTTATTTCTTATGCGCGCAGCGGGCGTACCCCCAGGTGCGTCAAAATCCGACAAGTATTGAAATTACTCCTTTAGGCGCACCAGGGAAGGTACGCCTGCTGAAGCCCAGCATTAATGGAAACTTAGCGTTGAAAACGCCTTCGTTTAAGCGGGGATAAGTCTCAACCTTTCTTAATTTGCATAGCTATGTCCCCATATCTTAAATAGAAGTCTTCAGGGCGTAGCGCTCCCCGGAGAACTGTTTTGGGGTTTCTTTCCCGCCGCTCCCCCTTTCTTCGCGCCGGGACGGGCGCGGCCGGGGCCGGAAACGGAGACATACATCTTCTCCATGGGTACCAGATGCCTGGGCAGGAAGGCCTGCATCATGTCTTCCGCCGGTAGGACGCGCCGCGTTATTAGCTTGTCCCCGATAATGGCGCGTCCCGCAAGCACCACCGCCTCCGGTTTCGGGCGGGGCCGTTTGGGCGCGGTCAGGGTTATCTCGACCGTGGCCTGGTCGGCGGGGATAATGGCGTCTTTAAGGACAAAACCGGGGGGCGCGCCGTCCAGCACGACTTCGATGTCGCCCCGGAACCCGCCCTTGCGCACAGCATGGACGGTGAGGGAGGCGGTTTCACCGGTACGCACGTTGAGCGTGGAAGGAACGCTGATCAGGGCAAAATCAGGCCGGGGCGGCCCGAGGTAGAGCCGGTAAGTATAGTCAGCGCCGCCTTTCTGCTGCGCATCCAGAAGATGGACCTGGTAGTGGCCGTCTCCGGGAAGCGTGGCGGTGAGCACGGCATCGGCGTGATGGGTCAGGATCTCGAACAGTTTGTCTTTGGCGTCGTCATTCCAGGCGAGCACCGTGCCCACGCTGTCTGTCAACCGCACCAGCCCGTCCAGGGGCGAGCCCAGGCGCCGCGCCACAACCTCCGTCATGACCTCCTCCCCGGCACGCCCTTCAAAGGTAAACACGTCCACCTCGCCGGGGACGGCAAGGACGCCGTTCATGGTGCAGGGCAGGGTAACGAGGATCGCACTGTTTCCCTCCGTTTCGGGTTCGAAAAATTCCGGCGGGGTGTCCGCCGCGTAGGCGAGTTCATTCGAAATAAAACGGTCCGTTACGAGACGGGTCTGGTAAAAGCCGGGCTCGGCGGCGCCGGTTTCCAGCGCCAACTTGGTGACAGGCAGGTTGTATCCGTCAATGTCCGCGGTGGTCTCTTGACCGCATTGCCCGCCCAGGGGAAACATGCGCGTAATATAAGGCAGCTCCCCCAGATCCACGCGGTAGACAAAATCCTCACGGCCCCGATAGATGGCGTCGCGTATCTCCAGCGTATAGATGCCGTCTTCGGGCAATTTATAAAACAAAACGGGATCCGGGTGAAACCGGTAGTCATCCGCATAGGCCAGTTCCTTGCCGGCATGGTCGTAGACGGCAACGACGGCCTGGAACCAGCCGGGCACGGCGTCGGCCAGGTAGGGAATCAACCGCCGCGCGGACACCGCCGCCACGAGTTGTTGTCCCTGCCTGCCTTGAAAGCGGAATCGGTCCACATCGCCGGGCATGATTTGACCATTCAGCGCGGCAGGCAGGGTGAGGACCGGTTGCTCCGGCAGATTGAGTTTCCCGCCCGGAGTGTTGGGCTCCTGTTCCCGCGTCTCCGGCAGGGTTCCCACCTGGAAAAACAGGGGGTTGCTCAGGCTGGTGCGCCTGCCGATGCGGAATTCGCGAAGGCCCGGCGCCGCATCGGCGTCAATGACCAGTTCCACCTCGACCAGCTCGCCCAACTGGGCGTTTCGCTGCCGTTTCCGGTACTCCCGGAGTTCCCGCGCCGTGTGCGCCAGCTGCCACAGGTTCATTTCCGGGATGTTGTTGAGGAGCGGGTGGTCCGGCATTTCCACCGCCTGTTCTTCCTGCCCTTTGGCGGGCTTGCCCGGAAACAACTGTAAGGCTGCCGCCCGGGACACCTCTTTACGTTCCGCCTCGGGAAGTTCCTTCACGCGCATTTCCCACGTTTCCCGCAGCCGTTTTATTATTTCACGGCGCTGGGGGGCATCCAGGTTACCCAGCGGGCGGTAATGGTGAAGCACCTGCCCCCGCACGCCCTCCCCGGAAACCAGCACCTGGTTGATGCCCCGAAGATACTGGCCGCCCACATACATGCGGAAGGCGGCGCCCCGTTGTCCGCCCGCGGGATACAAGTATCCGACATGCGGGTCTTTCGCTATCTTCGGCGCAGGTTGTGCGGGCCCCGGCGCGGCGAACACCGCCAGTGCCGTCAGCAGGGCAAGGAGTATGGATTTCATGGGATGCTCCGATGGTTATACGATTTCCGTGAGAAGGCCGCCCCGTTTCTGGTCTTCGCCGCCGGACAATACCTTTACGTCCAGCCCGCGCGGGTTCGGCAGCGGCGCCTCCGGGTCAATCCCGAGCAGGCCGTACAGGGTACCGATAAGGTCCACCGGGTACACGGGCCGTTCCGCCACTTCTTCGCCCTTGGCATCGGAAGCGCCCACCACGCGCCCGCCCTGAATGCCGCCGCCGGCGAGCAACGCCGAGAAGCAGTTGCCGTAATGGCTGCGGCCGCCGTTCCAGGGCGACTCCCACAGGACCTTGGGCGAGCGGCCGAACTCGCCGCTCCACCACACGATGGTGCTGTCCAGAAGGCCCCGCTCCGAGAGGTCTTGCAGCAGCGTCGCCATGCCCTGGTCCATTTCGGGCAGTTTCCGCTTCATGATTTCAAAATGCTGCTTGTGGGTGTCCCAGCCGCGGTAGTTGATGGTGACATAGGGCACGCCCGTCTCCACGAGGCGGCGTGCCATGAGGCAGCACTGGCCGAAAGTATTCCGCCCGTAGCGGTCGCGCAGGTCTTCGGGCTCGCGGGACAGGTCGAACAATTCCTTGGCCTCGCCGAACATGAGGGCGTACGCCTCGTCCCCGGCGCGGTCATACTGTTCGAAATGCGGATTGCCGGGCATGGCCTTCCCCAGCGCGTCCAATTGGCCAAGCAATTCGCGGCGTGCCAGCTGCCGTTTGTCGGAGACCCCTTCCGCGATAATCCCTTCCACGACAAAAGGATTCTTATTCGGGTCGCCGCCCGTGGCAAAGGGTTTATACCGCTGGCCCATAAAGCCCGCTTCGGAAAAGCGCCCCTGCAGTTCGGTAAGCACCACGTAGGGAGGCACGACGCCCGTATAGCCGTGATCATAGCCCTTGAATGCCGACACCACCGCGCCCACCGACGGGTATACCAGCCTGCCGGGCATCTGGCCCGTCTGCACGAGGTACGAGGCGGTCTCATGGGCGTTGACCCCATGGGTCATGCTGCGGATGATGGCGTATTTGTCGGCCTGCTGCGCCAGCAGTGGCAGATGCTCGTTAATCTGTATGCCGTCTACGTTGGTGGGAATGACCTTGTCGAAGGGCCCGCAATAGTCATGTCCCGCGTCCGGTTTCGGGTCGAAGGTGTCCAAGTGCGACGGTCCGCCCCACATCCATATCTGGATGACTGCCTTCGCCGTGGGGGGCTTGGTCTGGGCAAAGGCGCGGCCGGGGCCCGAATAGGCCAGGCCGGCCAGGCTCAGCGCGCCAAGTCGCAACGCGTCCCGGCGGGAAAGGGCGCCTGACGATGGGGGTGTATTCATATTACTTCTCCATGCCGACCGGTATCAGTGCCGGTATAAAAATTCCTTGGAATTGATTAAGGCCCAGGTCACATCTTCCTTCAGCGCTTTCGGTGCCGCCCCGTTGCGTTGAAGATACTCCCGTATCACGGCCGTTTCCTCCTTGGTGGGAAATCGTGACAACACCTGCAGGTAGATCTGCCGGACCGCCTGCATCGGGCCGCCTTTAGCCGGTGCTCCGGACTTGGCCAGCCGGCCGCCGCCGCGGACAATCCGCTTTTGCACCTCCGACGAATTCAACAGGTACAGGCGTTGCGAGGTGGTCACCTGATTATTGCGTTCGCTTTCCAGGCCCGTGTCCCGCGACGGGCGGCCAAACGTTTCCAGGAAGGAATCCGTGATGCTTCCGTCGGCCAGGGTGATGGTGCGGTGCTCTTCCGGGATATACGTGAAGGGTTCCGGAATGGCGCTCGTGTAGGCGTTGGTCGTACCGAACAGGACGTTCAAGGCGTCGCTGAGGACTTCGGCCTCCAGGCGCCGTGCCGGGTAACAGGCGAAGACCGCCTCCGCTTCCGGATAGGGCGCCGAAGCAACGGACGACTGTTGATAGGTGGCCGAGTTCAAGATAACGCGAAAGAGCTGTTTGAGGTTATAGTGGGAACGTATTAGTTGTCTCTCCAGGCAGGCGAGCAGTTCCGGGTTTACCGGCGGGTTGTCCGGACGGATGTCATCCGGCTCATGAATAATGCCCCGGCCCAGGAACCACGACCACACCCGGTTGGCGATGGCCCGGGCGAACCAGGGATTCTCCGGGGCGGTCAGCCATGCGGCAAAAAGCGCGCGCGGATCCTGGTCCGTCGGAATCGTTATGGCGACCCCGTCGGGAAATACCGCATCCAAAGGTTCCGGCTGCTCCAGCGGTTCCCAGCAGACGATTTCCTCCTTCCATTCATCGGTACCTTTGAAAGCAAGGCGGGAGAAGAACACCTCCATGCGGGCGCGCTGTTCCTCCGGCCAGCTTTCAATACGGCTTCCCATAAAGGTCAGCGCCACGGCCGCAGCAAAGGCGGCGGGTTCCCGGCCCTGCACCGCGCGGTAAAAGTTGACGGGCGGCTCCCGGAAATTGCTGCCGCTGGAAGTCAGCAGCGCCCGGGCAAAGGCGTCATAGGGCATGTTCGCCTTCACGGCGTCACGAATCCAGCGGTGATAGGACTGCACGGCGTTGGGCCACAGGTTAATGGGGAACTCCGCCTTTACCCGGAGCAGGTCGCACCATTTCAGTGCCCAATAATCGTTGAATTCCTCCCGGGCCAACAGCCGGTGGATGCAGCGCGCGCGCTTGTCCGGGCGTTCATCATGCAGAAATTGTGTCACTTCTCCGCCCGCAGGCAACGTGCCGATGACGTCCAGATACACGCGCCGGAAGAAAACCTCATCCGAACAAGGCGGCGCGGGGGTCAGCCCCCGTTCCGTAACCTTCGCACGCACCAGCGCGTCAATTTCATCGGAGGCCGGCAGCGCCTTTACCCAAAAGGAAACAAGGCAACAAACCACAACCGCCGGCATCATGCCCCAAAAAGTCCGCATCATCGTTCCTTGCCAGGGCGCTACTGCCCTTGTTGCATTCCCTGTCGTTAAAGCAGCGAATACCTCATATCCAAGATAAACACCGCACACGCCGGATAGTTCCTTAATATATTGTATTAATGACCGTCCTCTATAATAGAGATTTATCGCCTACTTGACAGGCATGTATAGTGGTCGTTTTCCTGGGTGTTATCGTTGTCCATACGATGTGGCCTGTGTCTGGATTATAATCACACCAGAAGACTAAGGAAAACGGCTGCGAGATGTCTGCGTAGACTTTACTTTCAATATTGATTTTGCACAATCCCAAGGACCGCGTCTGATAGATGAAGTTTGTATCATCAATCCAAAAAGGGTATGTTTGGTCTTTGTATGCATCGTTTTCGCTGATTCGCCCGTAGCGAAAGTCGTCGCCACCGACAGTCTCCCAGAAGAAATAGTCGGTATACTCTCCCGCATAGAGCAGCCATTGCTTACTTGGCGAAAGGGTAAGCGAATATGGGTTGGGAGAACCGAAAGAAAGTGGGTGGACCGCCACTGTTTCGTTGGATATCGGGTCCAGCAGGATGGCTTGGTTTCCTTCCTTAAGGTAGTACAAAATCCATTCTTCCGGGGTGTTCGTCCACTCAATAAAATGATAACCCGGTTCATGAAGTTCCGCAAAGGCGGTAAAGACCGAATCCGTATCAAAAAAGTCCATTATTTCGCCGTTGTTCAACGCCACGCGGGTGCCGTCAGGAGACAGGCAGTTCCTGCTGAATGCAGGTATCATGTGCGATTCACATTCAACATGTTTTGTATAGGCAGGCAGGTCGCCAAGATACTGAAAGAGGTAAAGCAGGGTTGTCTTCTCATCTTTTGGGGTCGTGTCCAGCACAAAGCGGAAATCATTTTGGGCGACATTGCAGTAGTAGCCGAGAAGCATCATGGAATTATCCCAATAGGGAAAGTGCAATGTTACCTTGTCTTTCTTTATCAGGCGGGCTTGCGCGACATCGCTGTCCACGCATGACGGGACTAGTAGGTAGGTAGTGTCATCGCTGCAGGCATAAGCCCGGATACCGGCTCCATCAACACGGTGCATCTTGTGACTATGCAGGGATTCATGCAGCATGCGCGGTACGTGTATGCAGGAAATAAAAAAAGCTACAGCAGATAGAAGTATCAGGCATATCAGGTACAAAAAGCGTTTCAGTTTTGGGCGAAACCAATATACCGCCAGAAGCACTAAACTAAAAATAATTTTTACGGTAAGTATGAGTGCGGTTTCAGTCCAATTCAGTAAATCCCAGTAAATGCCAGGCCGAATTTCAAAGGCAGAGAAAAAAAGTCGAATTGCGATATCGATCAACAAAAAGACTATTAGAAATGCACCAATGGAAACATAATACTTGCGCCTGCGCGGGGTGGTAAGAATACTTGCACACAATAAAAATGACATGGTGCCAGACTGAAGATAAAGGTTTTGTGCAAGGGTAAGTACACCGTATTTTTGCCATGCCAAATTGCCTGCAGCCACTGACCCGAACCAAATGGTGCAAAAGATTAATGTATCAATGATCTTCTTTCGCTTCTTTTGCCACCAGTCTTTTCCCATTCGCAGGAACATAGATCATCCCTTTAAAGTGATTTTCTAATTGTACTATACAAAGATATCGGAGGAGGAAATTTAAAGATATCCATATCGAAATAGATACCCAAAAGCTAAATTACGTGCCATCCATAACTGTTGCCAATAATTAAACCACCCTCCTAAAAAGTCCTTATGTTATAATCGAACTACTGTAACGCTGCCGGTAGGTTCCTTTATTATGAATGGTAAATATAACTGGACGGAATGTGAAATCAAAGGAAACTATCTGACACAACAGGGAGAGTATGTTCATGCCGGAAATCTGTAGATTCCTTGGCATTGTAATTTATATGTTGTATGACGATCATAGTCCGCCGCATTTTCATGCCCTATACGGCGACTACAAGATAAGCGTGGAAATTAACAGTGGTGTCGTTGAAGGACGGTTTCCACGCAGGGCCCTTAATGCTGTTATTGAATGGTGCGTTATCAACAAGGACCCGCTTCTTGAAAACTGGTATCGCGCGGAACAGCACAAGCCCTTGCTTAAGATCGCGCCTTTGGAGTAGGTGACATGGTGGAAGTAACAGCAGCCAAGTACGTGAAAAACTACCGCATTTTTGTTGTATTCAACACAGGGGAAGAAGGAGAAGTAGACCTTGAAGCCGCCTTATGGGGTCCGGTTTTTGAGCCCCTCAAAAACCTGGATGTGTTTAAGCGATTCGAGGTCTCTCCGCTTTTCCACACCATAGTATGGGAGAATGAGGCTGATTTCGCGCCCGAATTTTTGCGTGATAAATTGCTTGAGCAGCGCAAAACGGCGAAAGTAGGTTCTCGCTGACCGTGTCCATTTTCCGCTACGATTACAGGCGACAGAAACCTATATTTTCTTATGAATAGCCGGCGGGGATCTGCTAATAAAATCTATTCCTGTTCGACTAGGGTGGAGAGATTAGTGGGGAATCGTTTAAGGTGACTTTAAGCTGGGTGTTTTTAGTATAACACAAGAAGGGGCCTAAATTTTTTGGTGTTCACATCCGAACACTGTGCTGGCAATATGCCGGGCTTGTTCGGCTAACCCTTTCCACGCGGGACAATTCGAGGGTGGTGTTCCGTTCCATACGCCACTCACATGGACGACATCAGGAGTTGTAGCCGTCACGGGTAGATGGGCTGCAATGAGGGCGTCCTGGGCTTTGGTGAAGCTCGGCCAGGTCGTGTGCGTCATTCGCGGTTCGTTGATGATCCGTTTTTTGCCCTGCAGGTTGTTATAGGCGGCGTACACCGTGGTGGGCCGGCAGGTGTTATCAATGAAACCTACGGAAACTACTGCGTCAGCCTTGGTGCGCGTGGCGAAGTTCATCGCGTCGAAATAGCGTGCGGTCTCCGTTATTTGCGGATCGGGTTTCCCTGTGTCGTCGTGCGGCACCAGGCGCGGCCAGCCGTTCACGCGGCCCGTGTGGTCGCACATGGCCGGCACATTAGCCGCGAAGGCCGTCACGCGGGTATCGAGTCCCGCCGCCACAATGGCCTGTCCGCCGCCCTGGCTGCTGCCGCAGACTATCAATTCCGTGCCGTTCCACTCCGGCTGCGCTGTCAGGAACGCCATTGCCCGGATCAGGCGCAGGTACATTCCCAGAAAGTAATACGTTTCGCGGTTCTCCCGGCCCTGGTAGCGATAGTCCTTGAGCCGCCCGGCGGCCAACTCATCATAGTAGGCTTCTGATTGGCCGTTCGGGATGCCATGGGCGTTGATATCGAGCGCCAGCAGACCTCGCGCGGCGTAGCGTTCCGGTTTGTTGGCGCTTCGCACCCCCGCGCCGTGGACGGTCAGCAGCGCCGGCAGGCTTTTTGCCGTCGCCCCTTTCGGACGCGCAAAATAACCCGATACAGGCGCCCCGCCCAGGCAATCGAGTTGGAGGTCGAAACACTCGATGTTCTCCGTTGAAGTCGCCACCGGCGTCAAACGTGCGTTCATGGGAACTTCCGCCAGTGCCGCCTTTTTTCCCTCCCAGAACGCGTCGAAATCATCCGGCGGCGGCAGGCTGGGTTTGATAAGCAACGGGTCAATTCCCGCACCACCCAAGGCGCTAACCTTTTTGCCGTCCGGCGTGATGAATTGGGCTTCGCACCGCAGAAACCCCGGCTTGTCCAACGTGCCTGTCACCCGCGCGGAGTCGGCTGACAAGGGAAGGGTTCCTTTTGCAATCTCGTCCTCGCCGTCGTTGGTCAGCACATAGGCCACCTCTCCTGCGGTCACCGTCTCCTTGTCCTGTTGCAGCGAGATCACGAAGCTGACGGTCTCATTTACGTGATACAGGGCGTCTTGCCGGTCTGTGACTACGTTGAGTGTATACGGCTTTTCCGCCCCGATGGAGAATGCCGCCAGCAGGATTGCAAAGAATGGGTAGAACAATTTATGTCGCATAAAATACATCTCCATCGGCTTTTACTCTATTGAAAAACTACTCTGAAATTCTACTGAAGGAGGGACTGACGCAAGCGAACTTAGCGATACGGGTCTGCCCTGAAAATAGGTTCGGAACGCAGGGACTGACCCCGGCAAAGGTAGTGAGCCGGGTCTGTCCCTGCCTTCCGAACGGTCCCAGATCTTCCTGATTACAGGTTGGGCGCGCCCTGCTTTTGATACGGTATCAAGGCTTCAAATCGAAATTCAATCTCGGCAATTTCCTCTTCGCTCAGTTCCAGTTTGGAAAAGATGGGAGACTCAGGAACGGTAGTGCCGGGGCCGTAGTGTCGCGACACCATGTTTTCAAACACGCCGCGTTTTTTCCAGAGATACAACTGGATACCGCGCAAGGAGTCGCCTGGATGGGTCACACTGAGGTTTGTCATCAGGAGGAACTTGCCATAGGCGTCCCGCAGGGCGTCCGGGTCCGCACCAGTCTGGTGCAATTCCCAGATGCGGGTAAGGACGTCCGCATATATCGCGCGTTCCGTGATCAGGCCTTCGGCGCCCAGGTGCAACTCGTAAAGCCAGCCCAGCCCGCCGCGGGCGCCGAACACGCGGCGTATCGGGGGGTGCGCCGCGAGCAGGGCGCGCATGCGGGGGATTACAGCGCCCGCTTCCTCTTTGACATACCCGAAGTTCGGGAAGTCCACTGCCAGTTCTTTTAACAGCTCCACGGAAGGCGAGGGGCCCTTGTAGGCGACGCCACCCGTGGTCTGGAGGATGACGGGCCGTTTCGTAACGGCGGCGAGGGCGCGCCAGTACTGGCGCAGGTCGTCTTCAGTCGTGCCCGAATCCGGCGGACGCGAAATCAGCGCTGTCGGCGCCAGCGCCTCCGCGTGCTCCGCGTACAGG
>Ga0209606_1004543_pt1 | contig 12756 bp, 5 predicted proteins | sample AD_UKC057_MetaG_FD_184412 | JGI IMG/M metagenome (GOLD analysis project Ga0209606, IMG submission 184412) | Active sludge microbial communities of municipal wastewater-treating anaerobic digesters from USA - AD_UKC057_MetaG (SPAdes) (version 2) | ecosystem: Engineered > Bioreactor > Anaerobic >...
TGAGCGTGAGGCGCGCGACCGCGCCGAGCGGCTGAGCGCCATCAGCCAGATCGCCAACGTCATCAATTCCAGCCTGGAAGCCGGCCGTCTATACGAAAGCCTTGTTGTGGAAATCAAACGCCTGATCGACTTCGATTTCGCGAGCCTCGCGCTGCTGGACGACCAAGGCGATACCTTCGAGATCAGGCAACTGTGGCCCGAAGTGAAAACGGTGGAGCGAGACAAGGGCCGCTTGGACGACGAAACCTCTTCCGCAGCCTGGGTCGCCCGCGAACGCCAACGGTTAATTGTTGCCGACTTCACAAAGGAGGATGTCCCGTTCACCAACCGGGAATTCTCCTCTGACGCCCGAAGCTGCCTCTGCGTTCCCCTTTACGCCACAGGGCGCATCGTAGGCACTTTTAACCTTGCATCGAACCGCCGGGAAGCTTTCCGGCGGCACGATGCAGCCGTTCTTGAGCAGTTAGCGCCGCACGTGGCGGTTGCGATCCGTAACGCCAACCTGCTGGAGAATCTTCAGGATTCCCTGGAAGACGTCACTCTTGCTCGCGAAAAGCTGCACGCGGCCAATGAAGAACTCAAGTCCCTCGATGAGATGAAAACCAATCTGTTGTCGAACGTTTCTCATGAACTGCGCACGCCCTTGGTGGCCGTCATGGGCTACACCGACATGATCTACAACGAAAAGGCCGGGGCGATAAACAAGACGCAAAAGGAATACCTTTCAATAAGCCTTCGCAACATCGAGCGGCTCGTCACCCTGATCGAAAATCTTCTCGATTTCTCCCGGCTCCATCAGGGCACCGAACCGCTCGTTTTCGAGGCCTTTGATTTGGTCGATTGTGCCAAGATTAGCATTCAGACCATGAAGCCGGTGGCGGACTCCCGTTCGGTTGACCTCCTTCTTAATGCTCCCGGCCAGCCCGTGATCGTGGAAGGCGACAAAGGCAAAATCGGCCAGATCTTCAATAACCTGCTCTCGAACGGGGTGAAGTTCAACCGCAAAGGAGGCAATGTAACCGTTACTCTGCGGCCAGGAACAGAAGACGTCGAGGTTACTGTAAGCGACACGGGAATTGGGATTCCTCCCGAGGCGCTGGACAAAGTATTTACCCGTTTCTACCAGTTTGACAGCTCATCGACGCGCAAGTACGGGGGTACCGGAATAGGCCTTTCGATAGCGCAAGACATTGCGCGCCTGCATGGAAGCCGCATTACGGTGTCGAGCGAGATAGACCAGGGAACGACGTTCCGTTTCAGTTTGCCGATGAAGAAGGTCGCTGGCGAAAGAGCCATGCCGCCTCCGGCCGTGGGAGAAATCCTGCCGCCCACGGCCGCCGAGATCCTCGTCGAGTTGATCACCAAAGATACCGCCCTGAGCAATCATATCCGGGCACTGCTTACCTCTGAGGGGGTCAACATTATTCAGGCAGCCGATGCGGCCCAGGCCATCGTGCTCGCCCGCCGCCATAGTCCCGATTGTGTAGTAGCCGACGTCAACATGCTTGGAGACGGGGCAAGCACCCTCGATGCCCTGTTTGCCGATGGGACCGCGGGAACCCTGCCCATCGTCATGATAACCAACGACGAGGACATGTTTGAGAGGTACCGGCCTCTCGTTGCTGCCCGGCTGAAACGCGAATTCCGGAAGAGTACGCTGCTCAGCAGTATTCACAATGCGGTGAGCCAGCCGCCGACAGCCGGGCCGTCTCTGGGGGGGAAGATCTTGTGCGTTGACGACGACCCGGACATCGTAATCTTCATGCGCCGTTGTCTGGAAGCCGAGGGCTATGAAATCGACGACTGCGACTCGGGAGAAGAAGCCCTAAGGCGCCTTCAATCGAGAGACTATGCCCTGGTTCTTCTGGACATCGCCATGCCGGGGATAGATGGTTGGGAGACGTGCCGCCGCATCAAGACAAGTGCCTCCCTGGCAGGCATCAAGGTATATATGGTTACCGCCAAACCCATTGATGCGAAGAATCCGCTCATCAAGAGCTCTGGGTGCGACGGTTTTATTCAGAAGCCGTTCCATCCCGAGGATATTGTGGAAATCATTTCCGGACTCGTACGGCGGCCGCATACTGCAAAGAAGGTCTAAGCCGTGAACGAGAGTCTTCGCTTCGAGGCGCTTCCGCCGAACACGCCCTTTCGCGCCCTTTTTCTGTTTAGCCGGCCCTATGTCCGCGATTATTTCTGGGGAGCAGCGGCCGGGCTGTTTTTCATCTGCCTGGACTTGTGCACGCCTCTGATCATCCGCGCCGTTGTCGAACGTTTCGAAGCAAGAGACATCACCTACCGCTTCTTGTTGCTTTCGTTCGCCCTTCTTCTTGTCATCCCGGTCTTTTCGGGTATTGCGCGATATCTACAACGAATGCTGATCATCAGCGCCTCACGAAAATTCGAGTACGACCTGCGCAACGTGTACTACCGGAAGATCCAGCGTCTCTCGCAGGATTTCTTTCATAGTGTGAAGACCGGCGACATCATGGCGCGCGCTACAAACGACCTGAATTTCGTGCGCATGTTCGTCGGGCCCGGGGTAATGAATACGTTGAACATGATCCGGCTCCCCTTCACGTTGGCCGCGATGGCGTGGTTGAGCTTCAAGTTGACGGCCATCGCGCTGATCCCTCTCCCGTTCATCTCCCTGCTCGTGTATTTCTTCATGATGTACATGCACCGGCAGTCCAGGCGCGTCCAGGAACAGTTTTCGATCGTCACCGCGCGCGCCCAGGAAAATCTCGCCGGCGCCCGTGTAGTGAGGGCATACGGTATCGCTCACCACGAGATCCGGGATTTCCGGCAAGAATCCGAGAAGTACATGCGCGAAGGCCTCAAGCTCACCATTGTCATGGCGCTGGCATGGCCTCTCATAGGCGCAACGGTGGGCCTCGCTGCCCTCACGATCCTGTGGACCGGCGGCAACATGGTCATATCGGAACGCTTGAGCCTGGCGGACCTCTCAGCATTCATCGTTTACCTCATGATGCTCAGCTGGCCTCTCGCGGAATTCGGATGGGTCTTGACGCTGTATCAGCGGGGCGCGGTCAGCATGACCCGCATCCTCGAAATCCTCACGCGCCAACCTGCCATTTCCGAGAACGAGCATACCGACCGCGCTATCGCATCAATCGCAGGCGCCGTATCCTTTCGGGATGTGTCGTTCGCTTACAACGGACAAACCGTCCTCGAGGACATTTCGTTCGACATACCCGCGGGACAGACCGTAGCCGTCGTGGGCCCCACAGGCTCCGGCAAATCATCGCTGCTGGGCCTCATCGCCCGCGAGTACGACCCGCGGAAAGGCGCCGTCATGGTCGATGGGCGCGATATCCGCACGCTTCCTTTGAATGTGCTTCGACAGAACATTGGATGCGTGCCGCAAGACACGTTCCTGTTTTCCGACTCCGTAAAGGCGAACCTGACGCTGGGAAACCCCGAGGCCACCCTGGAAGATATGGACTGGGCATGCGAAATCGCCCAGTTCTCCGAAACCCTCGAGGGAATGCCTGAGGGCTACGCCACGCTCCTCGGCGAGCGGGGCATCAACCTTTCGGGCGGACAGAAGCAGCGCCTGACCATCGCCCGGGCCTTGATAGGCAGACCACGCATCCTGATCCTCGATGACGCTTTGTCGAGCGTGGACACCCATACGGAGGAGGAAATCCTGCGCCGCCTCAAGGACGTGATGCGCGAGCGCACAAGCATTATCGTCTCTCACCGGATCTCGACGGTGAGCCATGCCGATCGAATCCTGGTGCTCGACGAGGGGCGGATCGTCGAGGAGGGAACACATGAAGAACTCATTGCGCGCGAGGGACTCTATGCCAATATGTACCGCCGCCAATTGCTTGAAGAAGAAATCGAGGAAACATGAGCGAAGGGTACCACACAGAAGACGAGGTCCAGCAGCGGGCATATGATCGCCACTTGATGCGGCGCCTGCTGGGTTATCTGCGCGAGTACCGTCCGGCCATGGTAACCGCGGTCGTGTTCCTGCTGAGCGCGTCCGTCTTTGCTACCTTGGTGCCCTATCTCAACAAGGTCACCATCGACAATTACATAGGAAATCCCGACCGGCTGGGAATTCAACAGCAACTGCCCGGAAACGCGGCTTCTTCCGAACTTCCCAAGGTAGCCGAACACGACCGGAGAGGGCTCGGGGCGATGGTCCTGATCATCGCGTGCCTCATGCTGGCGGAGACTCTTACCCGGTATGTGCAGAATCTCATAGTCGCCTATGTCGGGCAAAAAACCATGCTGGCCATGCGTCTCGAGATCTTCGAGCATCTGCAGCGCATGTCGCTCCAGTTCCTGGACCGCAACCCTGTCGGGCGGCTGATGACCCGCGTCACCAACGACGTCGAGAAGATCCAGGAAACGATCGTGGGCGGCATGGTGCAGGTAATCAGCGATTTGCTTACCGTGTTTGTCATCCTGGGGTTCATGTTCTGGGTCAACTGGCGGCTTGCCTTGATTATCATGACGACGGTGCCTTTCGTGTTCGTCACCGGCTTCGTGTTCCGCAAGTACGCCCGGCGCTCCTACGTTGAAATCCGCAGAAGACTCGCCCGCATGAATGCCTACGTCCAGGAAATGGTCAGCGGCATGCGGGTTGTCCAGATGTTTGCAGCAGAACACGCCACGTACGAGGAGTACCGCAAGCGCAATGCCGAGCACCGCGATGAATGGTTCCGGCAGGTGCGCAACTACGCCATCTATTTCCCCGTTGTGGATTTTCTGGGTATGGCCGCTATTGGGCTTATCGTGTTGTACGTCGGCGACCGGTTCTTGCGTTTCGGAGACGCAGTAGGCGCTTCCGTCGGCACGCTGTTCGCGTACGTTCAATGGTCGGAACGATTCTACTCCCCCATCCGAACTATCGCGGACCGCTACAATCTGCTTCTCGAAGCCATGGCCTCCTCCGAACGCATCTTTGAACTGCTCGACACGAAGGAAGACATCCAGAATACCCCAACGGCCATCGTTCCGGAGAGGTTTGAAGGCCGTGTGGAATTCAAAGACGTCTGGTTCGCGTACGAACCCGGCCAATGGATTCTGAAAGGGCTCAACCTCTCGATTGCCCCGGGCGAGCGCATCGCTATCGTAGGCCACACCGGAGCCGGCAAGACGACCGTCATCAACCTGTTAAGCCGTTTCTACGACGTCCAGCGCGGCAGTATTTGCATCGACGGGGTAGACGTCCGGCAATACGAAAAAACCGCCCTGCGCCGGCATATAGGCGCCGTATTGCAGGATGTATTCCTCTTCTCGGGCTCCATCGAACAGAACATCCGGCTGGGTAACGTTGCCCTGTCCATGGAACGCGTACGTGAATGCGCGGCCTACGTCAATGCCGCACGGTTCATTGAAAAGATGCCCGGCAAGTACGCCTACGACGTCGGCGAACGCGGCAATAACCTCTCGACCGGCCAGCGGCAGCTCCTTGCCTTTGCCCGCGCCCTCGCCCACGAACCCCAAATCCTCGTGCTCGATGAAGCTACGTCAAGCGTCGATACCGAAACGGAATCCCTCATCCAGGACGCGATTCGAAAACTGATGTTCGGCCGAACTTCCATCGTCATCGCCCACCGCCTTTCAACGGTTCAAAACGCTGACCGCATCGTCGTCATGCACCACGGCGAGATCCGGGAGATTGGAACGCACAGGCAGTTACTCGACGAGCGCGGCCTCTACTATCGCCTCTACCAGCTCCAATACAAAGACCAGTTCGATGCCGCATAGTAGGCTGAGTATCTGCAAACATCAGTACTTCAACCATTTACGATTAGCAGAAGGAGGGGACCAAGGGGCAGGCCCTTCAGAAGGAGCAAAGGCGTTTAACGCAAAGGAGGGGCGGCAGGCCGGCCCAAAGCCAGTGACGCATTCGTCGGGTTCCGTTCTTGGCAGAACCCACGGGTGCTGAAGACGTTTCCATCTCGATGAGCCACGCCCCCGGCACTAGCGGCGGTCCACCCGGACCGGAAACTCGATTCGGGCACAAAGGAGGCTTTTCGAGCGAAACGTTGCTGTTTCAAGGATGTTCCAGCCGCCCGGCGCCCCGGTCACTGTATCTGCAAACCCTTTAATTGAAGATAGTTCCAAATCCGAGGCTCTCACGGTTCAAGCTCTCGTGAAGGGCTATTGTGAGGGCTCCCGAACTCAGGTATACTGCGCGGGGACACCAACTTCGGAGAACATTCATGCTCAATTCTCCTCGTCGATACGCGTTACTTGCAGTGGCGCTGCTGGCGGCATGGGCCGTCAGAGCAGACACGTCAAACCAGACCAACGGCGGGTTTCGCCTGGAGATGCTGGTGGATTTCCCGGACGACGCCTTGATGAGCCCTGTTGTGATCACGGCGGCTCATATAGACGCGATGATGGCGGCGTTGCGCGAAATGGGGGTTTCCCGCGTAAGCTGGGGATATTACGGTGATGGACACGGCGGGTTCCTGATGCCCTCCGGCCTGGACGCCACTTGGCGCAATTACGCTGCCACCATCGAGGCTCTAGGAAATCCTCTTCAAGTGGCTGCGGAGGCCGCTCACCGTCACGGTCTGGAACTTTACGCCTATTACAAGCCCTACGAAACGGGTCCGGCTGTCTATTTCCCCGAAGGTTCGCCGCAAGGCTTGGAATTCGGCCGGATTCCCCACCGCGGGGGATGGCTGACGTGGCTGGACCCCTTCGTTGTCGAGCATCCGGAGCTGCGCATCCGCCATCTTCCCGGCGCGTCTATCGGCGAGGCCGTCACGAAAACTCCCATTTGCACGCTGAAACTCATCAAGAAGGACGACTCCCCGACCCGGATCACTCGGGAGCATCTCCAGCTCTGGTCCAGCCAGTTGAACTGCCGCTACCAGCCGCTCGAGGCCGAGTTTTCGGTCCAGGAAAGCGTGGAACCCTCCGCGAAGGAGGTGCGCGACGTCAACGGCACGGTTGTCACACCGATGGGCGCGCCGGTGCGAACGCTTACCCTCACGGGGTTCGCGTTGACTGCCCCCTACATCCTTGTGACGACGGATTTCACGGATGGGGAGCCGGATTTCGTGAATACCGGGACGGATATGCTGGTAGCGCTCGACGCGGAGGGCAACGAAATCCCCGGAGTGTTTGCGTCCGGAAACGCCGTATGGGAGCCCGGGCGCCTGGATTTCCGTAACTGGGGACTCATTTTCGACGTCGGATTCGGAAGGTCACAGGTGTACCTGGATAAACCCAACGGCTCGGGACGCGAGGGAATGCTCGCCTTCGCACGAGGCCGGAACGAATATCTGCCAGGCGCGCTCTGCGAGACGGAGCCTCGCGTGCAGGAGTTCTGGCTGGCGTGCATCCGTGAAATGCTGGATGCCGGGGTCGACGGTGTTGATTTCCGGGTCGAGAACCACGGCACCCACACCGACTACGACGCCGAATATGGATTCAACGATGTAGTCCTCGAGGAATGCGCTCGTCGGGGACAGGCCGGCCCGGGGGCAATTGCCCAGGTCAGGGGAGAGGCCTACACGCGGTTTCTTCGGCAGGCGAAGGAGCTGATTGCCTCCCGGGGGAAGCGCATGCGCATCAATCTCAACATTGACTGGTTCCGGGCGGACCCGCCTCCCGTGCGGCGGCTGGCGTATTCCGCTAACATCTACTATGATTGGAAACGATGGCTGGACGAAGGCTTGCTCGATGAGGGGATACTGCGGCTTTTTCATCTCCCGTTCGATAGCGTCTTCAACGACAGCGTTGCCGGGGAGATGATCGCTGCATGCCAGGAAAAGGGGATACCTCTTACCGTGAACCGGTACATCAACCCGCAGTATCCCGAGGAGTTCTCCCGTGTGCGCAATGACGGACGTTTCAGCGGCTTCATCTTGTATGAAGCGGCGAGCTGCCTTGGTTTTGCGGAGCCGCCCGCATGCACTCTTCAGAACGACGTTGTCAAGACCGTCTGCCAACTGATGAGGGAATCGGAAGCCGCCCCGGTTCCGTCGATTCCGTAGCGCACATAACGCCGGGGGCCCGAAAAGAATGGGATACATCGAGATTCGTTCACGCCGCGGGCATCGCCATCTTTATGGTTTTAAGTGTCTCAAGAAAATACTGTTGATATTGACCCTGGTGACGCCTTGTGGTCTGGTATCGGCACAGGTGGACCGGTTCTACGGCGAGCCAGTCGAACTGAAGAGCAATTTCGTCTATTTCACCAGCTGGAAATACGTGCGGCAGGGAGGATTCTCATGGCAGATCGAGCACGCGCCCGACGCTTCGGAAGAAGAGAGGAACGTGGGGGCGTGGCTCGAAGGCGACGGCACGCGTCCCGCCCGGTTTGAGCTGAGTGACATGCCGCGCGGGATCCGGCTCGTTGCGCAGAAGGCCGTCAAGAAACCATTCCAGCCGGGCCAACTTGCCGCTCAGGTTTTCGACGAGGGCAAATACAAAGCATGGTACACCATGGGGCCGTGCGCCGACCCCGAGCCCTATAGCACGAAGGACCGCATTCTGCCCGGATACAATGCGCACATCGCCTATGCCGAATCGCTCGATGGGGTGCATTGGGACATCCCCACCCTCGGCCTCTTCGAGTATGCGGGGAGCAAGGAAAACAACATCGTGTTCCGAGGCGACCTGAATGGTTCGATGCGCGGGTTTCACGGCGGCAGCGTCTTCGTCGATCCCTCATCGGATGACGAACGCTACAAGATGCTTTATCTAGGCATCATCACCGACGACGAGTGGAATGCCTTTGCAGCAAAATACCCTGATGAGGTCGACACGATGGCGCGGCGCCAGGATGTGGGTGGGTTCCGGTGCGTGGTCGCCGTTTTCGGCGCGGTGTCGCCCGACGGGATTCACTGGACATCCCTGCCGGAGCCCCTCATGATCCAGCATGCGGACACCCTGAACACGTGCTACTACGATGTCGACCGCAGAGAATATGTTGCCTATGTGAGGGCCTGGCAGGCAAACATCAAAGCGCCCGGCATGGAGACCGTTAACCCGGACGGCTGGATATCGGCGGGCCGCCGGTCGATCGGGCGCGCGGTAAGCAAGGATTTTCGGCACTTCAGCAAACCTGAGATCGTTGTGTCAACCGGCGCCGATATGGCCCCGAGCCACTTGTATTACACAAACGGCAAGACGACCCTTCCCGGCATACCCGACAACCATGTGATGTTTCCGTGGATATGGGAGTTGGAGAGCGACGGCGGCTCCACGTGGCTGCTTTCGAGCGCCGACGGCATGGTGTGGTCGCGGGTTCCCGGGGGACCCATCGTGGAGACTGATGCTCCGGGAACGCCCTCGGGCGGGTACGTGGTGTGCAGCGGCAACCTGCTCGAGTATCCCGACGCAACCTGGGGGATTAGTTACGGCGGCAACCCTATTCCTCACAAGTACCCGGGCCGCAACGTTGAGAAGCGCCGGGGATTGTTCCCGGGCGTGCCGGGCGAGGGAGGCATCGCCACGTGGCCGAAAGGGCGGCTCGTGGCAGTGCAGTGCGACGAAGAAGGGGAGTTCGCCACGCTGGCGGTCGTGCCGAGAGGGAACTTCATCCGTCTGAACGCGTCAGTCAAGCCCACGGGATACATCAAGGTGGCTGTTCGGCGTTTTGGAACGGGCAGCGACGTCCCCGGGAGAACATTCGAGGACGCCGACCGGGTCGTGGGCGACGGCCTCGAAATCCCTGTTACCTGGAAAGGGGAGGGAAACCTCAACCACGAGGGGACGGCCGTCGTATTACGGTTTCGGTTGCGCCAGGCCAGGCTGTTCGGGGTGGAATTCTACTCTTGAAGTGCAAGGGCGCGCTCTTTCCAGCCCTGGCGGGGGCCTGGGGCAGGCCGGCGAGAAATTTTCTCTTGACCTCGGGCGCTGACCTCTTTATTATCACGCAACCTCTTTCGGCTCCTTTTGGGTGTTCTACCAGGCAGGGCGGAAGCTCAGACCGACAAGGCCAGCAGAAGGCGCCCAAGCTCTATACGGAATCTGGATTGTGACGGAAGGGTGTATCCGCACGCAGACCATACGGAGAGAACCATGCTGGAATTCAAGAAAGGCGTTGACATTCTTTCAGCCGTAGGCGGCATCGGCACCATTGACGCGGCGAGAAGTCTGTTCAAGAGGAAGCTCGATAGCGGGGACCTCGAAAGACTCTCGAACATCACGAATGAAGAGGCCTTGTTGAAGGTCGCCAACGCGATTGCCATGTGCCAGCCTGACAAGGTCATGGTCCTGACCGGTTCCGAGGCGGATAAGGAATTCGTGCGGAAATACAGTATCGAGAAATGCGAAGAAAAACCGCTGGCGATACCCGGCCATACGTACCACTTTGATCTTCCCGAGGACCAGGGCCGCCTGCTCAGCCAAACCATGTACATCGTCAACGAGGACGAAAAGATCTCCTCGCTCGCCCAGCGGGAACTGCGCAGTGAATCGCATGCCTACATCAAGAAGCACATGACCGGCATCATGAAGGGCAAGATGATGTTCGTGGGGTTCTACTCGCGGGGTCCCGTGGGTGCCAGAGCCTCGATCCCGGCCATCGAGATTTCGAGCTCCACTTACGTGCTTCATTCAGCCGAGCTCCTGTACCGCAATTGTTACGCGGATTTCGACGCGGAGATCGCGCGCCGTGGGGAATTCTTCACTAACGTCCACTCCGAAGGACCCAACCGTGCGGAAGACATTCCCAACTGCCGTATCTATATGGACCGTTCATGGCAGACAACCTATTCCATGTTCTGCACGTACGCGGGCAACACTCTTCTTATGAAGAAGGGCAACCATCGGTTTGCCTCGGATACCGCCATTTACAGGCACAGCGGTCTTGAGCTTTCCGAGCACATGTTCATTACCGGCATGACGGGGCCGGGCGGCCGGAAAACGTATTTTGCGGGCGCGGCGCCTTCCGGCTGCGGAAAGACTACTACGGCCATGGTCGGCTCGGATTTCATCGGCGACGACCTGGCGCAGCTGTGGATTGCCGGGGACGGCACGTTGCGCGCGGTGAATCCCGAGATCGGCATCTTCGGCATCGTCGAGGACGTGAATATCGAGGGTGACCCGTATCTGATGAAGTGCTTGCGCGAACGGGGCACCGAAGTCATCTTCTCAAACGTCTTGATCGACGAGAACAAAAAACCCCGGTGGGTGGGCGATGGAGAGCCCGTTCCCGGCCGAGGCATCAACTACCAGGGGGAGTGGACGCCTGACATGGTCGATGTGCCCATGTCGCACCCCAATTCGCGGTGCACGCTGCTCTCGGAGGCCATCGCCAATCACAACAAGGAAGTGAATGCCGACCCGTCAGGCGTGTTGATTGAGGTGGTGACGTACTCGGGCCGGGATTCCGACACCATGCCGCCGATCTGGGTCGCAAAGACCATGGATGAGGGAGTCGTTATCGGCGCGTCCATCGTGTCCAAGGCGACGGCCACGGAGATCGGGGCCACGGGCGTACGACGTCAGCCCTGGGCCAACGCGCCCTTCATCGCGGGAGGCCTGGGCGATTACCTCGATGCGCAGTTCAAGTTCTTCAACAACCCTCGTCTCAGGAAGAGACCCGTGATAGCGGGTTTGAACTACTTCCTCACCCACGAGGACCGCGAAGGCGGCGGCAAGGGGTTGTTGGGCGCGAAGAAGGACGTGCATGTGTGGCTGGGATGGCTGGACCTGTACGCGCATGGGGATGTCGAGGCGCTCGAAACGCCCATCGGCATGATTCCGAAGTACGCTGATCTTGAGAGACTTTTCAGTCAGAAGATCAACAAGAAATACAGCGAGCAACTCTATACCATGCAGTTCTCGTTGTATGTCGACAACATCATCTCCCGTATCGACATGCAGATACAGGCCTGGAAAAAGGAAGAAGGCGTAGGCCAGACCATCTTCGACATTTACGCGAAGCAAAAGGCCGCCCTCGAAGTCTTGAAAGCCGCGAAGGGCGCTATCGTCAAGCCGCAAGACCTGTAGGCCTGCCGCGAAGAGATAGTGACCGCCCGTCCCGGAATCCCGAGGCGGGCGGTCACGTGTGTCGGCGGGCCTCTTAACCATACGCCCGGGTAAATGTCCTTGTACCCGTACGGATGACTTGCTATGGTTTTGTGAGGACCCTGAGAAAGAGGGGAGGCTGTCCGTGTCTGATAAGGGATTGTTTCTGCAGAACGTAATCGCGGTAATCTGGGATTTTGACCGTACGCTGTCGCCGCAGTACATGCAGAAGCCGTTGTTCGAGGCGTACGACGTGGACGAGACCACTTTCTGGGACCAGGTCGGCAAGCTGCCTGCGTTCTATAAACGCGCGGGCATTCACGTGCAGCGGGACACGTGTTATCTGGGCCACATTCTCTCCTACGTGCGTGCGGGGCGGTTTAAGGGGCTCACGAACGCGAAACTGCGGGGACTCGGCAAGAGCATCACATTTTACAGGGGGTTGCCGTTCTTTCTTGATCGTCTGAAAGCGATCGTAAAGGAACCGCAATTCGTAGAAGGCGATTTGCGGCTCGAGCATTATGTGGTGAGTACGGGACTTGCTGAGGTTATCCGCGGCTCGGAAATCGCCGAGAAACTCGACGGTGTATGGGCATCGGAATTCATCGAAGCGTCTGCCGAGCCCGACACTGACCTCTCCGGCACGCCCGCGGCGGGCGAGATCACCCAGATCGCCACCCTTCTCGACAACACGACCAAGACCCGGGCGTTGTTTGAGATAAACAAGGGTGTCAACAAAGAACCAAGCATCAACGTGAACGACACCATCCCCGAGGA